>WNFD01004993.1_pt1 | contig 34649 bp, 38 predicted proteins | sample 5400491 | NCBI WGS metagenome assembly WNFD01 (sample SAMN13153343, study PRJNA577476) | soil metagenome | isolation source: 120 cm saprolite under Douglas fir tree site 2 hole 2 replicate 2 | place: USA:California | collected 2015-04-18 | reverse complement strand
CGGCAGCTGGAGCATGAGGGCCGCCGCAGCCGAAGCGGCGTCGTGGAGGACGGCCGCCCCGTGGTCGCCGCGAGACCAGCGCATTTGCGCTTCGCGAACCGCGCCAAACGCTTCCTTCTGCCCGCGCACGGCGCGAACCTGGGGGGCCTTCCCGCTGACCTTCGCGGCGGCAATCCACTCCTTGGCGAGCGGAGCGAGGGCCTTGAGCAACTCGGGAAAGTCCGGCAACTCGGCGACGCGGGCGACCTCGCGATTGCCGAGCGACACGATCCATTGGCCCTCCGAGAAGCGAGCGGCGACGTCCCCTCCTGCCAGCTCCTTCGCTGCGAGCAGAAACCTGCGATCAGGTCTCAGCCGGAGCGCGTCGTCGAGCGCACGGCGCCGCTCGATGGGGTGCGGCGGCAGCGGATCGGTCTTGAGCCGGAGCCGGGCCTCGGCGGACATCTCCGCGGCGTGTTGCTCAGCGATTCGCGCGTTCTCCTTGAGCCTTCGCTCCCGCCACCGCCACACCTGGACGCCTGCCGCCGCGGCGGCGCCGAGGACGCACAGGGCGATGACGAGCGCGATGGTTTTCATGGACGCGTCCTCTCGCGAGAGCGCTCACGGTAGCGCGAGCTTTTCGTTCGTTGAAATTAGCGTCCGTCGCGGGGGCGAAACTCAAGGCCCGCGTACGAGTGGAGCGGCTGAGTAGGTGGGGACGACACCCCGCCTCGCGCACCCCTTCCGATTCGCAAACAACGGCGGGGTGGTTTTCGGTAGGCGAAACGCCTCTGTCCCAGAAAGGAAACGGCGGGTGTCATCGCTTGTGAACCCGAATACAGCGGAGGAAGACATGCTCTCGAGATGTTTTGGAGTGGCGGCGATCGTTCTGGTCGCCTGCGGCGGAGACTCGGCGGTGAGCCACAACAACGGCGGGACCGGCAGCCTCAACCTGTCCGTGAAGGCTGACGTCGACGCCGTCCTCAACTCGACCGGATCGCCCACCGACCTCGACGTGAAGATCCAGGACGGACCGGGCAACAAGGTGACCGGCGCCACCGTGACGATCGCCAACCTGACCTGGGGCTCGGTCACCTTGACCGAGACGACCCCGGGGGCCTCCGGCGACTATCGCAAGACCCAGCCGTCGTTCCCCTCCGGGGATTTCGGACTGACCGTCGTCTGCAACCCCTGCGGTGTGCCCCAGATCTCGCCGACCGCGACGATCACCGGCAACATACAGGGCGTCGTGCTCGGCGGTCCGGGCATGCACACGATCAACTACCCGAAGGCGGGCGTGGCGGTCGCCATGAACCAGCCCGTCGCGGTCGGCTGGACCACGCCGATCCAGGCGGCGTCCGCCGCCGTAACGACGAACAACTTCGGCCCGGTCCTGGCGGCCGACACCGGGACGTACACAATCCCGGGAGCGAGCAACCCGGCGGCAAGCAGCCAGTCCCTCAACCTCGCCCGCTACAACGAGGTGCCGATTGCCGGCGGCCTGTTCGGTTCGCGCCTGCGCGTGACGGTGGAGGCGAACGTCTCGTACCCGGTGCAATGAACATGGCCCGTCGAGCATGGCTCAGGCGCGGCGCAAGACGTCTTCGGCGACTTCTTCGCCTCGCCAAGCTACGCCCGGTAGAGTGAGGGGCGTGCTCCAGGAACGACTGCTCCGAATCCTCGAACGCAAGGATCACTGGGCGTGGCCCTGGTTCGCCGAGGGGCGCGTGCCGCTCCAGCGCCTGCGCCCACACTTCCAGCAGGAGTGGGCGGTGTACGTGCGCGACTTCCCGCAACTGCTCGCGCGAGTCATGGGTCATTCGAATACGCCGCAGGACGTGCGCGCGATGTTGGCCGCCAACATCTACGAGGAGCAGACCGGAAGCATCAGCGGGGCGACTTCCCACCCGGAGCTGTTCCTGCGCATGATGGAGGGCTGCGGGTTCAGCCGATCCGACTTCGACGAAGTCGAGCTGCTTCCGGCCGCGGACCGCTATCGGATGTTCCTCGACGAGATCAGCGGCCTCGACCACTGGGTGGTCGGCGCCGCGGTACTGACGATCTTCGTCGAGGGGAGCGTCAACGAGCGGCGGGAGCTCCAGAAGACGAGTCCAGAATCGGATACCGAAATCGAGGCGGCGATCCGGCAGCATCCGCTGGTCCGGATCCACGGCATCGATCCGAAGTTCCTCGAGTTGCAGCGCGTGCACAAGAAGGTGGAAGGCGGTCATCGTCTGGATGCCTGGAAGATGGTGCTCGGCCACGCGCCGGCGGCGCTGAAGGACCGCATCGTCCAGATGGTCGACAGGGCTCTCGAGCGCTGGCTCGCCTACCGCGATGACGTAGCGCGCGCTTGCGGCATCGCGCGATGATCCGCTAACCGGAAGGCTGCCCGGACATTATCTCGACGGGGCTGTGGATACCCTCGACGAGGTTGCCTGCAAGTACATCTGTCTGCTGACCGGCAAAGGGTACAGCACCTTGAAGGCGACGGTGCAGTTCGACTGGAAGAAGGTCTTCAGGGTGCCGCTGCAGAAACCGCCGCGTAGGGCCACGCAGGAGCGCGTCGAAGGGCCCGCCCGCCCGGACGTGGTTGCTACGATCCCAAGGATCGAGATCGCCTGATCTGCTGGCGCCACGCCAGTTCGGCCTCGGCTTCTCTCCCCTATCTCTCCCCCGACCAGGACGAATCCCGGGAAACAGCGTCAAGTACCGGCGAGAACGCTGTGCATCCGAAACAGCCTCAAGTCCTCGCGAATCAACGATTGGCGTGCGTCGTCGCGGGGTTAGTGAAAATGGCCTGTTTCGGATGGGCACCAACCGTTTCAGATTCTGGTGCCTACCGCGATGCACTACCATGTTTCGGTATGCGAGCGTCCAGTCGAGCCAACCCTGCGGCCCGGCTTGGTCGATGATCTCTCGTAACCGCAGCCCTAAGTCAGCATGTATACGCTTCGTGGAGTCTTCCGCCGTCACCTTCCAAAGGTACTTCCTCGTGACGTTCCCAAAATCGGCCCACAGTATCGGCTGCGGTACAGCGGCGACTCCGATTACCACGCCAGCGAGGCAGTCCAGAGCAGATCCCATCGCTCGCAGCAGTCCGGCGAGATGGACGGCCACGGCGAGATCCGGAATACCATCCGCAGCTCTGGCCGATCGAAGCAGCTGCGGACGTCCAAGAGACAAGTCCATGCGGCGAGCCGTTTCCGTAGCTGACTTGTCTCGCGCTTCGCGCAGCTCGAGCAGATGAAGCCTGGCTTCCACCATGTTCTGGTTGACGCTCTGCGCGCATAAGGAGGAGTTGGTCGCTGATCAGGATACGACGGAGCTTGTCTGGATGCGGTGCCCACCAGCCGATCCCGAAGCGCTTTTCGTCCAGGTCGCCAGCGATCTCCTGAAAGAGCGCCCGAGCATTCGGCATCCAAGCCCCGAGAGCCTTCCTGAATTCGACATCCCGCTGGTCGGCGCTTAGCTCAGCAGCAAAGTCATAATCGAGCCGATCGAAGTCCTGCTTCCGCATCGCGATTAGCTCCTCCCTTGGCCGGCTCCTCGTATCATGCTTGATCGGTCTGACGTCACGGACCCTGCATTCCCCGTGGGGGAAGCACGCCTCGCCGTCCCAGCAAGCGCGCAGACGGATGACACCGCAGAGCCCTCGACAGCGATTCTGAGGGCGTATCCTAGGCCGTACCCGCGATCGCAGCCGGGTACCCGTCCTTGCGCAATGTGCATGCCTGGGCGGTACGGACAATGGCGCTGGCGCGCGGCCGCCACCGTAAAAACATGCGTGACCCATTGTTCCTCTATTGGAATTGTATTTCCAACTCGCCGCGTCGAGTTTCGCCGAGCTCACATACCCATTGGCCCGCAGCGCGAGTCGCACATCGGCGCGGCCAGGGCGCTCGTGGCCAGCGGGTTCACCCGCTCGTGCGGCGCGGCTGTACAAGCGCTGCCCCGTCACCCGATCGAATCCTCTGCGCCGCCTTCTCCGTCAGCGTGCCAGCTCCTCTGCGCGCGCGATGACGCGCTCGAGCTTGCGGTCCAGGTCGAGGGCCACGGCGGTGACTTCGGCGTTTCCGAACTGCCCGATGAGGGTCGAGGGCTGGTCGAATTCGACGACGGTCTGCCCTTCAGCCATTTCGTAGACCAGCACCCTCAGCGGAGCGTAGAGCGCGGCCCTCAGGTCGTGGCGACTCATCTGGATCGCCACGAGCGGGTTGCCGATGAGGTACTGCTTCGCCTTCTTGCGGGCGCCGACGATGTTGAGCACTGCTCCGTAGTCGAGGATCTGGAAGATCATGAGTCCCTGCTCACCTTCCATCGCCTTGATGCGCTGCGCAGCGACAGCGGGGTTGTTGGCCGCTTCTTTTTGAACGTCCTCGGAGAAGCGACCGAGAATCTTCACCAGCGCGTTGGTGAACGGCTCATACCGTGCGCTGACCGTGACGGCCCGGTGCTGCATTCGAACGTCTGCGGTTGAGATCGAAAGAGGCATGGAGGCTCCTGTCGGTGGTTGTAACGAAGTTCCGAGGATCGGAAGCTGGTCAGAGAGAAGTGTTCGGCGCGGGGATACGAAATCACGGCAGTCGAGCGTCCACTGCCTAGACGCAGGACCGCGCGCCTCTTCAGGATCTCCACGCCAACGCTGGTCATCGGCGAGCTCCGGGCTTGTCCTTCGCGTAGCGGGCTTTGGTCTGGGCATTTGCGGCAGGGCCGGCGATGAGCCGATAGTCGGGCGCGTTGAGCACGCGGCCGCTCGCGCGATCGACCAGCACCGGGTCGGCCCTGGCGCCCGTCTTCGCGTCCGCGAGCAGCACGCTGGGGCCCTCGGGCGCGAAGTGCTTGTTGCCCCAGGCCACGAGCGAGAGCAGCACCGGACGGAAGTCGCGGCCAGCGCGTTGAGGCGCCGCGCCAACATGTTGGGCGCGATGGGCAGGCTCTGTTGGAACTCGTCGAAGCGGGTCAGCCCGTGCAGGGCGTCGCGGAGGATGAGGATGCTCCACCACTCGCCGACGCGCTCGAGGCTGCGCGCGATGGGGCACTGCAGGTTGCCGAGGCTCTTGCGCCGCACGCGACCTCCAGGGATGACGCTATCAACATGCAAGTGACTAACCCAGTGGCTTGCATGACGCAAGTCTTTGCCCGGTTGATGGCGGTTTCTCACCGGCAGCCGCGCCCAAGGTGTTCTTCGCTGGCATCGCCAGACAGCCGGCACTCGGGTCGGCGGATATCGAGTAACTGCGGGGACCCGCTGCTACGGTCCACGCGCTATGTTTCTCTTCACTCCTGCTCGGCAAAGATTTCGGCGTAGCTCTTGCCGTAAGGATAGAAGCGCGCCTTGTCGCCCTTCGCCCAGGCTGCCTTCAGCTCAGGCTTGCTGAGGTCCCAGTCGGGCCGGCAGCGCTGCAGGACGGCGCGCAGGTCGTGGCGCAGCTCTTCGATGGTGGGCCGGCCGAAGAACCAGTAGCCCACGTAGATCTTGTAGATGCGCAGGCCCGGCTCGAGCACGAGCGTGTGCGGGATCATCGGGTCGTGGTGCGGGTCGGTGTACTCGGCGATGTCGAGGTCCTTCTGCACCTTGCGGCCTGGATCGGAAAGGAAGGTCCAGCGCGCGCCGACGCCGGTGCGGAACTCGTTCGTCTCGGCCAAGCTGTCAGTGCTGATGGTCACCAGCCGGCAGTACCCGACCTCCATCTCGCGATGAAGCTGCAAGAGCCCTTCCATCTGCAGCCGGTCCTTGGGACAGAAGCCTCCGCGGCTGAGTACCAGCACCAGCGGGTCGGGCCCCTGCAGCTCGGAGAGCTTGCGGCGCTTGCCGCGGTAATCGGTCAGCTCATAGTTCGGGAACGTCGCTCCAGGAACGATGTCGGGTCGCATTTTCGATCCAGTCGCTCAGGTACTTCAGTCCGGATGCCGGCTACCTCGGAATCCACTGGTCGGTAAACAGGATGGGTGCCCAGCTATAGGCATTGCCATCTTTGCGCAGACGGCCGGCTCCCGGGAAAGCCATATGCGGACCCGCAACGAGAACCTTCCCGTCAACGAGAGCAGTCAGCAATTTGTTCCGCGTGGCTACCGCCGCAGCCGGGTCGATGTCGAAGGCAACACTGACCTCAGGATGTTTCAGCTGGACGCTCTGGGCATGAATGACGTCACCCCAGAATAGTATCCTCTGGCCTTTCGAGCTGAATTCATAACCGGTATGTCCTGGCGTATGCCCGGGAAGTGGAACAATCTTGATTCCTTCCCCGATTTCATCCGAGCTGCTGAATGTGTGCCACCTCCCCGCCTTGATATAGGACGCGGAGATGGCCTGGGCGCCCTGAAAGAACTCTTGCGCTTCCTTCGGTGCCTTGGCGGCGATTTCCGATGACAGCCAGAAGTCATTCTCAGCCTTCGCAACATAGACTTCGGCATTGGAGAACACGCGCATTCCATCACGGGTCGTCAGTCCGCCTATGTGGTCGGAATGAAGGTGCGTGATCAGCACGAGATCGACCTGCTCGGGGGTATAGCCGGCGCTGCGAAGGCTGGTCTCCAGGCGACCGAGCGCCCCTCCGCCCCACCATTGTCCGGCGCCGGCGTCCACGAGAATGACCTGCTTCCCGGTGTTCACGAGAAAACCCGATTCGGCGCCGTCGAGGAAGTGAGGTTCTTTCTGCACCGTGCTCGCGACGGCGGTCATGACTTTCTTCCGCCCGTTCAGCCAGCGCGGCTCGAACTGGCCGCCTCCGTCGTAAAGCGACGTCACCTCGAGATCGCCGACAGCGAGACGCTGGAAGCCGGGCACCTGATCATGATGCTGGGGCGCGGCGGCCCGGGCAGACGTTGGACCGGCCAATGATATGCCGAGAAGGATAGCTGCTGCGATGACGGTCGGCGGCGACATGTTTTTCATGATCGACTCTTTTGGCCATGGTTTCATTGCGATCTATACTTTCCCGTTCTTGCTCTTCCACTGATCGATGGGCGGAATCTCCTCAATGACGTCCCAGTGCTCGACAATCATGTCGTTTTCGACCCGGTAGAGGTCGTAAAAGATCGACGGCTTGTTGTCGAACATCCCTTCATTCACGACCAGAACGAAATTGCCTTCCCCCAGAACCATATGAACCTTGTTCACCTTGTAGACGAATCCCGGTTTGGCGAATGGGCCAGACGTCGCCTGGGCTCCGGACTTGTCGTCCTCGCCAAAGCAATTGTGCTGGTGAAATTTGTCTCTGAACCTCGACGCCTGGTCCCGATGCCCACCGATGACGACCACTTCAAAGTACTCCTTCAGAAGAACCTTGTTGGCCTCGGTCTTGTCTAGATCCTTGATCTCGGTAGGTCCATCGATCTGGGTTCGACCGCTGGCATTTGGTCGTTGGCACTTCGCTTCAAGGTTGTCCCAATGCTCGACGATCTTGCCGTTCTCGAAGCGAAAGACGTCGAACCCGACCTTCGGGCCGAAGAAATTGTAATCCGTGTGGATCACTACGAAGTCGCCGTCGGCAAAAGTCCTCACGACGTCGACTTTCGTGTCACCTGGCAGGCTGGCGAGCAATTTCCTTACGCCAGGCGGGCCGTCCTCGACATGCAGGTTGTGCTGGATATATTTGTCGGGGTCGACGTATTTCAGTGCCTTGGAGTCCTTGCTCTCCAGGCTCTTGAGAAACTGCACGGCGGCATCCTTTTTCTCTCGTGGACTCAGGTCCCTGGCGTGCGCCGATCCGGCGATGATGGCGAACGCGAGGACGAGTAACGTTGCAGTGGTCAACATGTCTTCTCCTTTTTGTTCACGCAGCGCGCCCGATCAGTCCGCCTTTTTCGCGAGCGCCGCGAACTCGGCGCGGCCGAACGCCGTGCCGGCGATGCCCCAGCCGCCTTCCGCCGCTTCCGTGAGGAACACCCACGTGCGCGCGGATTGCGAAGGATCGCCGGAGATCTTTGCGACGATCTCGGTCACCTCCGCGACGAGGCGCTTCTGGCCCGCCCGGTTCAACGCGCCGGGCGGCGTGAGTACCTGGACGCGTACGGTTCGCGCAGATGCGGTCTGCGCCGTATGGACCGCCGTCGTGGGGAGTCGGTGCACGTAGGCCGCCGTGTTGTCGAGGTGCAGCGGCGACGGAGCGGTCACGCCTTCAGCGCGGAGCAACGCGCCCGTGAGTTCCTCGGCGAGGGTGCGATCGGTGCCCGCAGGGAACAGATCTGCGGGAGCGTAAACGTCAATCATTGGCATGATGGGTCTCGTGGAATCGTGTGGCCGCGCGCGCTGACGGAGCGAGCGCTCAGGCGGGAAAGCTGCTTCCGAACATCGGGTGTCCGCTCTTCGACTGCTCCTCCGTAGCTTCGTCCTCGACGACGTCCCAGTGCTCGGCGAGACGACCGCCTTCGAGTCGTACGACGTCGACGACGACCCAAGCGGCGGGCAGGCCGATGCCGGAAAAGCGCCCGTGGAGCATCACGTAATCGCCATCGGCAACCGTCAGGGCGTTCTCGTAGCGCATCGTGGCTGGCAGGCCCCTGATGAGCGCGAAAAGACCCTCACGCCCCGGCGGAATGTGGGCGCTATGCTGGATGTAGTCTGGCGACCAGTACTTCTCGGCCGCCACGTAGTCCCGTCTGTTGAACAGGGCTTCGAATGCCTCGAGAACGAAGGCCTTGTTCCTTGCCTCTTGCTCTGTGTTTCGACTCATGGCTTGTCGCCTTCTCACTTACGCTTGAGGAACAGCTTTCCGTGTTGCGGTGACCGAACTCAGATGCTGGGGCACGGCGAGGCCTCCTCACCTGCGGGCGTTCCCTGCGCCCGCGTAGCTGCGCGAATCTTGAGAAAGAGTGTCACGGCGGCCAGCTCGCACGCAGCACCGACCCAGCCAAGGTCCGTGACCGTCGCGTGTATGAGAGTGAAGCCTCCGACCGCGGCGCCGACCGAGAAGCCCAGATACATGAAGGACGCGTTGAGCGAGAGGACGATCGGCGCGAGCTTCAAGCCGACGATCTGGATCAAGCCCGTTTGCTGCGCCGGGAAGAACGCAAACGCGGACAACCCCCACGCGATCACCGCCAGCAAGACAGGCGGAAGCGCGATCGCAGGCGGCAGCACGTGCGCGACCGTCGACAGCCCGGCCAGCGCCAACGCAAGCACGCAAAGGCTCGTGCGGATGACGACGCGGACGCCCAGCTTGTCGGTCGCGTTGCCGCTGATGCTCAGGCCGACGCCCGCCGAGGCGCCCCACAAAAAGAGCGCGTACCCGACCTGCTGTCCTCGCAGCGGAGTAGCCGCGGCGAGAAACGAAGCGATGAACGAGTAGACGGCATAAGTTCCGACCGCCCAAACCGTGGTCACGAGAAGAGTCGGCGCGACCCTCGGCTGGCGCACGACGCGAACGCGTTCGCGGAGCGTCGCGGTCACCATCCCGGCGCCGGCGCGAGCAGGCAGTCCCGCGAACAGGCCCACGACGGCGGCGGCCGACAAGACGGCCACCCCCACGAAGGTCATCCGCCACCCGAGGCGATTGCCGACGACCGCGCCGAGCGGAACGCCGACCGCAATGGCCACCGTCAGTCCCGCATTCACGGTCGCGATGGCGCGACCGCGTCTCTCGGGCGGTGCCAGGGCGCCTGCGAGCGCGTTCGCGTTCGGCGTGTACAAGCCGGCGGCGCACGCCAGAAGCACGCGTGCCGCGGCCAGGCCCCAATAGGTGTGCGTGCTCGCGGCAACGGCGTTGGCCAGCGAAAAGATCGCCATCGCCGCCAGGAGCAACTTCCGGCGATCCACCCTCCCCGTCAGCGCGGTCAGGATCGGCGAGCTCAGCGCGTATGCCAGCGCAAAGATGCTGATGAGTGATCCGGCGCGCGCAACCGATACGGCGAGATCCGCAGCGATGTTGGGGAGGATCGCCGCGATCATGAATCCCTCGGTGCCGATGGCGAATGTGCCGAGCGCCAGCCAGTAGAGCGCAGCCTGCCGCGCCGGCCGCCCATCGCCGTCGGCCACTCGCACCGTCGCAGGCTCATTCATCCTGCTCTCCTTCCCGCGAGATCCATTCGCGGACGTAGGCCGGGCAACGGAGCAGCTCGGTACCCCGCCGCTCGCGCTCCATCAGGAAGTGGATGACATTGACGCCGACTACGGTGACTCCCTCCAGGTCCAGGCCGGCGCGGGGACCGCAGATCTCCAGTTGGTGCGCGATCTCCGGGAGGTGCTCGGACTTCACGGACCCGATCAGCCGGATGGTCGACCGCCCCCCATCCAAGCCGCGCTCGATCTTGAACGTCATCCATCGCCGCCTTTCGCCGACCACGTGTGCAAGGGACGGGCACCAGAGCCGTCAGCAACCTGCGGGCCACCCGCTCTGCAGTGGGGAATGCCTGGGTCCTGCTGATCGTCCGAGCAGCAATTGCCCGGCATCTGCCGGGCCCCGGCGCCGTAGTGGGATCAGGGACAAACGGCTGCCTGCCCTGCCCGGGGGACTCGGAGGTATAGAAGAGAGCGGATCCGGATTCGCCCAGTCCGGCCAGGTGCTCTGTTCGTCCGGAAGACCGTGCTGGCGGGCGCGCCATGCGGCCCGCGTCCGGTTATGAGGTGGCCATGATGGATACAGACGGCGCAGCTTCGGGGGCCATCACCGCGCAGGCCGTGGCCGACGGTGACGCCGCGGGACGAACCGAGATGGACCTCGACGAGCTCAAGAAGGCGGAAGCCGAACGGCGGAGAATGATCGACAGCCTCCCCGTTCTTTCCTGGCGCGGGTTGCCCGACGGCTCAAAGGACTTTTTCAATCTCCGCTGGCACGACTACACCGGTCTCTCGCCTGCGGAGGCTCACGGTTCGGGTTGGCACGTCACGGTTCACCCCGACGACATGCCACAGGTGAGGAGAATTTTTCTGGAGCTCGTTGCTTCGGGGAAGCCGGCGGAGGTGGAAGCACGCCTGCGGCGATTCGACGGCGAGTATCGGTGGTTCCTCTGCCGAGCCGAGCCCGTGCGCGACGAACTGGGAAGGATCGTCAAGTTGTACGGCACACACACCGATATCGAAGACCGCAAAGGGGCGGAAGACAAGCTGCGGAGGAGTGAACAAGAGCTTCGTCGCATGATCGATGCCATTCCCCAAACCATCGTGGTGCTGGACCCCGATGGGAACGCGGTCAACGCCAATCAATCGACGCTCGACTTTACCGGTCTCACGATCGAGGCCGTGAGGGCACCGTCTTTTCGCGAGCTGGTCTTCCATCCCGAGGACATGGAGAGGCTGCGGAGTCAGCGGCAGGAGGCGCTCGCGCGCGGGGTCCCGTTCGCCGTTGAGTGGCGCGTGCGCCGGAAGGACGGCCAATACCGTTGGTTCCTCATCCAGTACAACCCGCTTCGGGACGGAAATGGACGGCTGCTACATTGGTACGCGACCGGAACCGACATCGACGATCGGAAGCGCGCCGAACAAAGCGCGCAAAATGAGAACCAGGCCCTCCGAGATGAGATCGATCACTCCTCGATGTTCGAGGAGATCGTCGGCTCTTCCGCGCCTCTTCGACACGTGCTCGCTCAGGTGGCGCGGGTGGCCGGCGCTGACGCTACCGTCCTCATTCTTGGTGAGACGGGTACGGGCAAGGAGCTCATCGCCCGGGCAATTCACAGGAACTCCAAGCGTTCGAGCCGGGCATTCATCCGCGTGAATTGCGCCGCGATCCCTCCCACGCTCATTGCATCCGAGCTGTTCGGCCACGAGAAGGGATCCTTCACCGGCGCGGTGCAGCGCCGGATCGGGCGTTTCGAAGCAGCTGACGGCGGAACGATCTTCCTCGACGAGGTCGGCGAGCTGCCGCCTGAAGCCCAGGTCTCCCTGCTCCGGGTGCTGCAGGAAAGAGAGTTCGAGCGGGTCGGAAGCAACCGGCCGGTCCCCGTGGACGTGCGCGTCCTGGCCGCAAGCAATCGCGACCTGAAGAGTGCCGTCGCGCAGGGAAAGTTCCGCGAGGACCTTTACTACCGGCTGAATGTCTTTCCCATCGAAGTCCCCGCGCTCCGCGACCGAGCCGACGACGTCCCGTTGCTCGTCGAGTATCTGGTCCAGCGCTTTGCCCAGAAGGCCGGCAAGAAGATCAGACGCATCGATGGAAGGACGCTCGAGCTGCTTCGAGCCTATGACTGGCCCGGGAATGTCCGCGAGCTTCAAAACATCATCGAGCGCTCGGTCATCCTCTCTGATGGAGAGGTGTTCTCCGTGGATGAGGCATGGCTGAGGCGGAATGCGAACGGCGCCTTCGGATCGACGGTCTCAGCCGCCGGCGCAGGGCCAGCTCACGAGCGAGACAGCATCGAGTCCGCCCTGGCAGCCTCGCAGGGGAGAGTGTCCGGTCCCTCCGGAGCAGCAATCAGGTTGGGCCTTCCTCGGCAGACGCTCGAATCCAGGATTCGGGCTCTTCGCATCAACAAGCATCGGTTCAAGACGACCTGAGATTGCAAGAGCTCGGCAGATGCCGGGCAATTGCTCGCCGACCGGTGATCCGCCCCTCGCGTCGCCCAGTGCGACACGATGGCCCGCAGATTGCTGTCTGCAGTCGCCATGAGCGACCTTCTCGACCTGGCCTTGAAGGCGCACGGCGGCCTCGATCGCTGGCGTGAAGTGAAAAGCCTCGACGTGCGCGCCTCGCTGACGGGCGCGCTTTATCATCTCAAGGGGTACCCAGAAGGGGTGCCGAACGTCACCGTGAGGATCGACACGCGCCGGCCGGCTGTCACGATCAGCCCATACGCGCAGCCGGACCATCGCGGTCACTTCACACCGGATCGAGTTTGGATCGAAGACCGCGCCGGCCAAATCGTCGATGAGCGCAGACATCCGCGCGCTTCTTTCGCCGGTCATGTGCGGGAGACCCCGTGGGATCAACTGCATCGCCTCTATTTCACCAGCTACGCGATGTGGAACTACCTTACGACTCCGTTTCTCTTCACCCGGCCCGGCTTCGAGCTGAAGGAGATCGAGCCGCACCAGGAGAACGGCGAAACCTGGCGATGCCTGCGCGTGACGTTTCCATCCGACGTTCCGACTCACAACAACTTCCAAGTGGGCGGCGAGCAGACATTCTTCTTCAATGAGCAGGGTCTCTTGCAGCGGCTCGATTATCTGGCCGTGGGCCCGGCCGCGCACTACTGCTTCGACCACACCAATTACAAGGGACTCGTGTTCCCCGCGCTTCGCCGGGTGCTTCGGCGACCACCGTCCGGACCACTCGTGAATGGCCCGACGGCCGTCTTGATTCAGATCGCCGATGTCCTGCTCGGAGAAGGAGCCTGCGGATGACGCACACGCACGCGACTGCGCCAGCGCAATTCGTGGAGGCGAACAGAATCCGCTTCGCGTACCGGCGATTCGGAAGAGAAACTCGCGAGCCGTTGCTCCTCATGCAGCACTTCCGCGGCGGCATGGACCATTGGGATCCCGCAATCACCGACGGATTTGCCATGGACCGCCCGGTGATTCTTTTCAACAATGCCGGTGTCGCCAGCTCGAGCAGCGAGACGCCCAACACCGTCGATGCGATGGGGGACTACGCCGCCGACTTCGTTGGTGCCCTCGGCCTTTCGCACGTGGATGTCCTCGGATTTTCGATCGGCGGCTACATTGCCCAGGCGCTCACGCTCCGGCATCCGGCCCTCGTGAAGCGTCTCATGTTGGTAGGCACCGGACCGCGCGCGGGTGAGCCGCCGACCGATCCGAAGTACTCCCAGTATGGAACGTCAACCGATCCGGGGACAGGTGAGGCTGGGCTCGAAGCCTTCCTCTATTTGTTCATTTCCCCGTCGGCGAGCAGCCAGGCCGCCGGCAGGGTCTTCTGGGAACGACGCCATCTTCGCAGGAAGGACATCGATCCGCCCAGCTCCGCGCAAGCGATGAAGGCACAGCTGGCAGCGATCGCTGAATGGAGGGAAGTCCGAGGAGAACGCTTTGGCGAGCTCAAGAGGATCGCCCAGCCGACGCTGGTCGTAAACGGAAATCGGGACATCATGGTCCCGACCATCAATTCGTTCACGCTTTCGCAGCACATCCCCAATGCGCAGCTGATCATCTACCCGGACTCCGGCCACGCATCGCACTTCCAGTACCCGGATCTCTTTCTGGCGCACGCCAGACTTTTTCTCGATCGCTGAGGGTCAAGTCATGACGACTCACACCCATCAGACCGCACCCACGCAGTTCGTCGAAGCCAAGGGCATCCGCTTCGCCTATCGCCGTTTCGGCAAGGCCTCTGGCGTGCCGTTCGTCTTCAACATGCATTTCACCGGCACCATGGACCATTGGGACCCGCTAGTGACCGACGGCTTCGCCAAGGACCGCGAAGTCATCCTGTTCGACAATGCCGGCGTCTCCAGCAGCTCCGGCGAGGTGCCGACCTCGGTCGAAGAGATGGCCGCCAATGCGGTCGCCTTCATCAGGGCGCTGGGTCTCAGCCAGGTCGACGTGCTCGGCTTTTCGCTCGGCGGCATGGTGGCGCAGGAGCTGACCCTCGCCGCGCCAGAGCTGGTCCGTCGCCTGGTGCTCGTTGGCACCGGCCCGCGCAGCGGCGAGAGCATGGCCTCGTTGACGCCCGAAGCGCAGAAGATTTTCGGCGCGACGTACGACCCGCCGGACCATCTGTGGCTCGGCGTCTTCTTCACCCCATCGGAAGCCAGCCAGACAGCCGGTCGCGCCTATCTGAAACGCTTCCGCCGGCGCACTGAGGGCCGCGACCCCGAGGTGAACGAGAAGGTGGCGCCGGCGCAGCTCGAGGCACTGGCCAAGTGGGGTGCCCCGCGCGCAAACCCCTTCGACTACCTGAAGGCGATCCATCAGCCGACGCTGGTCATCAACGGCGACAACGACGTGATCGTCTACACGATCAACTCGTACATTCTCCAGCAGAACATCCCCAACGCCCAGCTGATCCTCTATCCGGACGCTAATCACGGCTCGCAGTACCAGTATCCGGAACGGTTTGTCCGGCACGTCTCGATGTTCCTGTCCGAGGACGAGCGCGTGCGCGCATCCGGATTCCGAATGACCCCATCCACCATGGAGAGCCAATCATGAGCAATCTCTCGGCGAAGACCGCTCAAATGCATTCAGAGAAGACCAAAGGAGATTCTATGTCCAAGCTAGCCAACAAAGTCGCACTCGTTACCGGCGGTTCCCGGGGCATTGGCGCGGCCATCGCGAAGCGTCTGGCCGCGGATGGAGCGAGCGTGGCAATTACGTATGCGAAGGACGCCAGCGCGGCATCCGCCGTGGTCAAAGCGATTGAGCTCGATGGCGGAAAGGCTATCGCGATCCAAGCGGACGCTGCCGACGTCGGAGCCGTCAAGGGCGCGGTCGAGAAGACCGTCGCGACCTTCGGACGACTCGATGTGCTTGTGAATAATGCGGGCACAGCCATTCCGAAAACCTTCGAGGAGACCACGCTCGAGGAGATGGACCGCGTGATCGACATCAACGTCCGCGGCACACTGGCCGCGACGCAGGAGGCGCTGAAGTACATGAAGAGCGGCGGTCGCATCATCATGACCGGCTCGGCCGTGGGCGAGCGTGTCTTGACGCCCGGACTTGTGGCCTACTCGGCCACCAAGGGAGCCGTAAAGATGTTTGCTCAGGGGTTGTCCAGAGAGGTCGGGAGCCGGGGTATCACGGTCAACAACGTCCAGCCGGGTCCCATCGACACGGACTTGAATCCCGCGGCGGGCGATTGGGCGGTGCCTCAGAAGGCCGCCACAGCGCTCGACCGCTATGGGCGTGTTGAAGAGGTCGCCGCGTTGGTGTCGTTCGTCGCCGGCCCGGAGTCCTCGTACATTACCGGGGCGAATCTCACCGTCGATGGCGGAATGAACGCCTGACCGAAAAGAGCAACATATCGACAAGGTGGTGTCCAATGGCTAACGTGTTGAAGAAACACAGTATTTCTTCTGAGCTAGCACAGAAAATGCTGGCTGAAGCGGTGGCGAAAGCCAGAGAGATTGGTGTTAGCGAGAACGTAGCGATCCTCGATGACGGGGGCAATCTCAAGGCATTCAGCCGGATGGATGGGGCGCCGATCCTTTCCATCGAGATTGCGCAGAACAAGGCGTACACAGCTCTGTTCGGCGTCCCCACGCACGAGTTTTTCAAGTTTATTCAAGGCGACCCGTCGCTCCTGGCTGGCATTCCCACGCTTGCGCGTGTGGCGGCGTGGGGAGGAGGGTTTCCCATCAAAGTGGACGGAGAAATCGTCGGGGCGATCGGGCTGAGCGGGGCGCCCACGGTGCAGAACGACATCGATTGCGCGAGAGCAGCCGTGGCGCTCGTACCCGGTGCGGTGCTGGTGGACTGAATTGAATGCAGGTGTCTCGAACCCCGTTCCAAGGAGAAGCAAATGTCAGTCGCTCAATCGCGCGATCTGCAGGATCAGAAGGCGTTGGTCACCGGCGCGACTTCCGGCATCGGTCGCGCGATCGCCCTGCAACTCGCCCGCGATGGTGCCGAGGTCATCGTCCACGGCCGCGACGCGGAGCGCGGCGCCGCGACGGTGCAGGAGATCGTCGCCGCAGGCGGCCGGGCGCGCTTCGTCGAAGCGGACCTCGGCAAGCCGTCGGAGGTTCGCCGCCTGGCGAGAGAAGCGGGCGACGTCGACGTCCTGGTCAACAACGCCGGGCTCGCCATCTTCGGCCCAACGGCGGAGCTCGATATCGAGCGGTTCGATGCCCTCTTCGCCGGCAATGTCCGCGCTCCGTTCATGCTCGTGGCCGCGCTCGCTCCGGGGATGGTGGCCAGAGGCAAGGGCAGCATCGTCAACATCTCCAGCATGGCCGGCGTCATCGGTCTCGCGGGAGCCGCGGCATACGGAGCCACGAAGGCGTCGCTGGCGTCGATGACGCGGGCCTGGGCCGCGGAATTCAGCGCCAGCGGAGTCCGGGTGAACGCGGTTGCGCCGGGTCCGGTGCATGCCGGAGGACCCGTCCGGGAACTGATCGCGCAACTCGGGTCGACCACGGCCGTCAAGCGCCCCGCGTCTCCGGAGGAGATCGCCGAAGTGGTCGCCTTCCTCGCCTCGCCACGCGCGAGCTACGTCACCGGCGCCGTCGTCGCGGCGGATGGCGGCCGCACCGCGATCTAGCCTGTCGATCAAAGGGAGCCGGTCATGAAGATCGTCCGCACCAAAGACGTTCCATGGGGTGAAGGGATGCAGCGGGGCTCCTATTTCCAGCGACGGAAGAAGCTTGCAGGCGACGCGATCTCTTGCGGCGTGTGGGAGCTCCCGCCGGGAAGGAAATCGTACCCATTTCACAAGCACAACGTGACCGAAGAGGCGCTCTTGGTCATCTCCGGATCGGCGAAAGTGCGCTCGTCCATGGGATTGACGGAGATCGGTCCCGGGGATTTCGTCCTGTTTCCTCCCGGCGATGACGCCCACCAACTCATCAATGACGGATCCGAAGTGCTCGTGTACTTCGCGATGTCCGTCTCAAAAGGCGTGGACGTCACGGAGTATCCCGATTCGGGCAAAGTCCACGCGGTGGTCGGTGCCGCGCCGAATTTGAAGAGCTTGGTTTTCAGACAGAAGGACGCGGTCGGTTATTTCGACGGTGAACCCGACGCGGAGTGAGCAATGAATTGCCGCGGCTCGGGTACCTCCGCAGCCTCGGGAAACACACCCTGGTTGCCACGCGCTCTCGAGAGGCATGCCGTGCCCGAACGACTGATGATGGTGGACGCCGCACTCGCCGAAGAGGCGCGGAACGGAAATGCGGCGGCTTTCGTGAAGCTGGCCAAGCGCTGGTGGACTCCGCTCTATCGAGTCTCGTGGAACATATCCGGAAGCGCCTCGCGCGCGGCGCAGATCACGGAACGAACTCTGCTCGCGGCAATTCACTCGGTGGAGCCGCCACCTTTTACGAGAGTTCCGTTCAAAGTGTTCCTCTATCGAGTTGCGGTCCGCTTGACGCTCACGCGAGAGCCGCCTGCGTCGACGGGGAGGCAGCCACGGGACGCACTTGGCACGATCAGGGAGGCGCTCCAAGATTGAGCAACTCCCCATGGAGGAAGTCGCTGCGATCCTGAGCGCTTCCTCAGAGGAGGTCCGAACCCGCATTCACCGCGCCATTCTGTCCCTCACCCGCTCCGTGGGGGAGATCGCCGGGTCAGACGCGATACCGGCCACAGGATGAGCTCGAGGCGCGCGGTCACCGTACCCGACAGATCCGGCCGTGCCTCCGGGATTGTCGTCGAAGCCTGTCTCCAAACTGTCTCCAAGACTGAGGCGCATCTGCGGGTAGTGCCGAGGACGGGCGAAGAGATCGAGCCTGCGGTCAACGCGCTGTTCTGACGGGCGAATCGACGAATTGGCGTGCGTCGTCGCCTGGTTACGCCGTTCAGCGGTTTCGGGTTCGATTCCCATGCGCTACCGCCACCAACGTGGTCGCCTTCCTCGAGCACGTTCTTCGCCTGAATTCGCGTGGCCTCGTGTCGTCCTCGCTCAGCTGCGACCTATGCCTAACTGCCACTGTAGATGTAGCAGCCGTCCGACCGGTCGACGAGCTCTTCCATCCGGGCCATGGGAACAGGCTTGGCAATGGGATGGATCTCTTCGTCAGCGAGGCCAGAGAGGCGAACCGATTTGCTATTGGCGAAGACCTTGGCTCCTGCCCGCGCCAGATGCTCAACGTATGCGAGCTGGTTCCGCGGTGCAGCCGAGTACCGGACGCCAAGACGTTTCGCCAGCGCAAGCCGTTCCTTCCTCGTGAAGGCCGTCTCCTCCAGGGGCGTTCTGTTCCCCTTCCGCGGGTTCATCCGTAGAGCCCCCACGCTCTGTCCGTCGAAGAGGATGACCACTTCATCGCCCGCCTTGAGCGAGGCTGCCGCGTCGTCCAGTACCTTGGTGAACTCTGGATCGTTCGGTTTGACCGCGCTCACGAGGTGGACAGCCTTGTGTAGCCGTTTTGCTCTCGCCGCAATTCGAGTCTCTTGCGCTGCGACGGGCTTGCGGCCGTCGAGGAGCGATCGCAATAGCCGCCGCCCGGGCTCGCTAGCCCAGTCCCGCTCGCCGAAGATCCGTCCAACGATCCATCCCTGCCGATCGACGAGGACTGCTGCGGGACAGCCCACGATTCCGAAGAGCTTCTTCACCCTTTCGTCTGACTCCAATGCGAGGGGAAAGGAGACGCCAAGCCGTCTTCCGAACGATTCGACAGCGTCGGCGTCGTCCTCGAGATGGACGCCGATCATCGCCACCCCTTGCGTATTGAATTCGCGATACAGCGCCGCCAGAGCGGGAGCCTCCCGCTCACAGGGCGGTCAGTTGGTCAACAGGAAGCCGATGACGGCGACCTTGCCCTTGAAGTGCGCCAATCGGATGGCGGTGCCGTTGGTCGCCCGAAGCACCAGATTGGCTGTTGGCAGAGGCGGGATGACGGGCTCCACTCTCATCGCGGCGAACGCGTCGTCAGCCGTGCCCGCGGCGCTGGCAGGGGCCGGGAGCATCATCGATGCACCGTAGATCGCGACCGTCCCGACGAAGAAGCGGATCCCAGGATGAGCCATACGAGACTCCTTAGAACAGCCGCGGGAAGATGCGGATGTCGTTGAACTTGGAGTCGCCCACACCGATCTCGTTGTTGAGGGTATCCACGAACACCGAGCGTGGATGCCTCACGCCGCTGTTGACGACGTGCTGTAGAGTGCGCTTGGGCATCGGCGCCGTAGCGTCGTCCGCTAGCCGGTCCCACACGCTGACGCTTCCGAACACCGGCGGGTCGATGGCCCGATCGCCCTGGGAGGCGAGGATGATTTCGTTGTTGGTCGAATCGACCACGATTTGGCGATTCCTGTTGAACAACGGATTTCCTGTGACTTGGCGAATCGGGATGCTCGGCCCATTGGCCAGTCGCGGGAAGACCAGAATCGCAGCCTCGTCGCTCACCACGATCTCGTTGTTGACGGTGTCGATCCAGATGCCCACCGGCTTGGTGACGGTCCCGCCGCCATCCGAGAACGCGCGTAGGGGCGCCACGTTGCCGTTGGCGAGGCGATCGTAGATCGTGATGGTCAGCGTAAATTCGTTCACGACGGCAATCTCGTTGTTGACCGTGTCGACGGCGATGCCTTGGGCCTTGTTGATCTGCGTAAGCGGGCCCTGGATCACCCGCAGGGGCACGGCATTGCCCGACGCGGTGCGGGAGAAGACCAGGGCAGCGTCCTCCATCGTGCTCGGAACCCAGACTTCATTGTTGACATTGTCGATCGCAATTCCGTGCATGCTGCGGCTGAGCCGGGTGGCCGGGCCCTCGATCACTCTGGTGGGCGCCACCGTGCCATTCGCAAGCCGGGTGAAGAAGGCAATGCGGGGGTGACTGACGCAGTTGGTGACGGCGAACTCGTTGTTGACCGTATCGAGCGACAGCGCGCCCGGGTTGCCGATCCCGACCTGCGCGCTACCCGCCGGCGCGTTGGTGAGCGTGCGAAGGGGCGCAACGTTCCCGTTCGCGAGCCGTGGATACACAGTGAGGGAGTGACTCCCCCAGTTGGCGACGAAGATCTCGTTGTTCACGGTGTCGATGAAGACGCCCGCGGGATTCCCTAGTCCCGTCAGAGGCCCCTGGATGGTTCGCAGCGGGGCCATGTTGCCGACGGCGGTTCGCGAGTAGATGGTGATCGAGTCCGAGGGGGAGCCGTTGGCGACCGCGATCTCGTTGTTGGTCGTGTCCAAGAAGATGTTCTTGGGTGCGCTCAGCCCAGTCAGGGGGCCCTGGATGGTCCGCAACGGCGCCGTATCGCCGACCGCCAGTCGTGCAAAGACGGTGATCGATGGGGCTTGGGGAGCTGCCCCAAAGACGTGTCCCTCGTTCGCTACGATGATCTCGTTGTTGATCGTGTCAGTAGCGATCCCATGCGGGTCCGCCAAGGTCGTCGTGGGACCCTTGATCGTTCGCAGCACGCCCACGGTCACTCGATCGAAGACGACGATTGCGGGGCCGCGCTGGATCGCCACCGCAACCTCGTCGTTGACGGTGTCCAGGGCCATGGCGTAGGCGCGCCTCTCAGGAGTGAGGGTCTTGAAGTCGAGGATGCGCAACGGCAACCCATTCCCGGTAGCCGTGCGGGCGTAGACCGTTCCCCGGTCCGAAGTATCGTTCATCGTGGCCCAGACCTCGTTGTTCACAGTGTCGACTACGGTCGAGGAGGGGAAGTCGAGGCCCGTGGAGAGCCCCTGGATGCTGCGAAGCGGAAGCGCCGGTCCTGACGCCGTCCGGCTGTAGACGAGCAGCGAGTGCGTGTTGTCGTCGGAAAGGACCAACTCGTTGTTCACGGTGTCCACCCAGACCGAGTGGAAGTTCGGGCTGGGATCGGAGACGACTCGAAGGGGAATCGGATCGGCAGCCAGCGCGCGAGCGACCGGAACAGCCCAGAACAGCCCGACCACCAATCCTCGAACGGCGACGTGCTGCAAACTGGCGCTCATCCTTGCCTCCCATCGTCCAGACTGCGTAGGCACTTGCACCGTGCAGAACAAGACGTCAAGGCCAAAGAGATCAGATGTCATATATCTGTAGCGCGGACCGGACGTCACCACTGAACGTCCGTAGGCGGAAACCGCGACCCTTTCCGGGGAGCTCGTCCCGTGAGGTCGAAGCGCGCCAGAGGGCCCGCAGTGCGCCGAGTCGTCGCGAGCTTCCGCTGGTCGGTCGAAGGGGCGGTTGACAACGACGTGCGGAAGGGGCAGGGTCCTGGCTGCGAGTTATGACATCAGATATCAGGAGCTGAGATGGGGCTGCCGAAACCGGAGCAGACGGAAGTGGCCGCCGCAGGTGATCTTCGCGAGTGGCTTCGCAAGGTCGAGGAGCTGGGCGAGCTGGTGCGCGTGCGCGAGGTCGTCGATCCGCACGAAGAGATGGGCGCGCTGACCTACATGGTGGGTAAGCGGAGGGGCTCCCCGGCTCTGCTCTTCGAGAATCCCAAAGGCGGAACAAGCTACCGCTTGCTCTGGAACTTGCTGGGAAGCAGCACGCGCCGGATCGCCCTGACCCTTGGTGAGAAACCCGAGTCCTCGCCGATCGAGCTGCTCCGTGCCTTGCGCGAGAAGCTCAAGCTCCGGCTTCCGCCGATCGCGATCGCGCCGGAGGGGGCGCCGATCAACGAGCGCGTAGTGACCGGTTCGGCCATCGACATGAGCGCGGTCCCTGCGCCAAAGCATTGGCCGCTCGATGGGGGCCGGTACATCGGCACCTGCGACGTCGTGCTCACGCGCGACCCGGACAGCGGCTACGTGAACATGGGCACGTACCGGATGATGGTGCACGACGAGCGCCACCTCGGCCTGTACCTGTCGCCGGGCAAAGATGCTCGTCTGCACATCTCGAGAGCGTGGGAGCTGGGGCGCCCGGTGGAGGTGGTGGCGGCGTTCGGCATCGACCCGCTGCTGATGGTGATCGGCTCGATGAGCTTTCCCAAGAACGAAAGCGAGCTGGACGCCGTCGGCGGTGTCGCGGGAGCGCCTTTCGAAGTGACTCGGGGGGTGACCACCGACCTGCCGATTCCCGCCCGCGCGGAGTTCGCGATCGAGGGGATCATCCGACCGAATGCCACGCGTCTCGAGGGCCCATTCGGCGAGTTCACCGGCTACTACGGACGTCCCGAGGCCAATGCACCGCTTGTCGAGGTCACTGCCGTGCATTCGCGAAGCCATCCCATTCTCACGAACGCGCTGATGGCCGATTACCCGTCGTGCGAGATGGCCGAGTACTACGCAATCGCCAAGGCAGCCCGCACCTGGAACGACCTCGATCGCCTGGGAATACCCGGCATTCGCGGCGTCTACGCGCACCCCGCTGCGGCGTCCGGGTTCGGCATGGTGGTCATCTCGCTGCAGCAGCGCTACGCAGGCCACGCGGCACAAGCCCTGGCTTGCGCCGCACAAGTCCCGGGCTCGGCCTACTTCACGAAGTGGATCATCGCCGTCGATGAGGACGTCGACCCGACCGATATCGACCAGGTGATTTGGGCGATGGCCACGCGCTCCAATCCCGTCAAGGACATCGACATCCTCCGCGATACCTGGTCCACCTGGCTCGACCCCACCCAGAACCCGCCGGAAGTGCGTCCCTGGGGATCCAAGGCGCTGATCAATGCGTGCAAGGAGCACCGCTACATCGAAAGCTTCTCCAAGCGGACCGCGGTACGGCGCGAGATCTACGACCAGCTCGCTGGAAGATGGCGGAGATTGGGCCTCGCTGGCGAGGCGCCGCACCTGCTCGCGTTCCACCGCGAAGACGAGCGGCCTGCGCTGCACGAGGCCGCCGAGCTCGCCCCGCGATCACGCGCGCCAGGGGCGAGCGGCCAGATGACCAAGTGACGACGGCGCGGAGAGTCGTGAACGCCATAGCCGAGACGCCGCGGCGCCGGCGGCCCAGGGCGTTCCAGCAGATAGTCGACGATATCCGGAGCGACGTGTTCCGTCGGCGCATCTCGCCCGGCGATCGTCTTCCCAACGAAGCCGCGCTGGCCGACCGCTTCCAGGTCAGTCGGCTGGCCGTGCGCGAAGCGTTGCGCGTCCTCGAGCTGCAGGGGTTGGTGCGCGTCGAGCACGGCTATCGGGGCGGCGCCTTCGTCAATGAAGTGGCGAGCACACCGGTGACCCAAGCGCTAGAGACGATGCTCCGGCTTGAGCACATCGATCGGGCGGAGATCTATATGGCGCGCTGCTATCTCGAACCCGGTGTCGCTGCGCTGGCCGCCCGCGGGCTCGACCCCAAGACGACCGCCCTGCTCGAGGCCAACCTCGCGGAGAGCGCGCAGCGTCTCGAAGCGGGTCGATCCGCCTTCGCGAAGAACATCGAGTTCCACCGTCTCGTGGCGGGCGCCTGCGGGAACCCCATCTTGACGCTGATGACCGATGCCGTGCTGGAGCTGCTCGCCGTGGTCGAGCATCGCAAACCTTCCGACGCCGCCGTGAACCGCGAGGCCTGTCGAGCGCACGCCGCCATCTTCGCCGCGTTGCGCGCTGGTGACGGCGACCGCGCGAAGGCGGCCATGCAGGTCCACCTCCAATGGCTACAACGGCACTACTTCGTCGCCGCCCGTTCAATCGGGGCGCGCGGCGCCAAGACATGAGCGCGCGGCGGCAGGACTTGAGCGCGCGCCGGCAGGACATGGGCGACGGCCGCGCGCGCATCACTGTCCGCCAGCTGGGAATGTGCTTCCGGCTCGGTCGAGGCGATCTAGTGGCGTTGGACGATGTAAACCTGTGCGTCGCGGAGCAGGAGTTCTGCTGCATCGTGGGGCCCAGCGGCTGCGGCAAGAGCACGCTGCTGCGCATTCTTGCCGGGCTCGAGCAACAGACCAGCGGCGAGATCCAACTCGCCACGCACGACCCCGAGCGGCCGCTCACGGCCATGGTGTTCCAGGAGCAAAGCATCTTTCCCTGGATGACCGTGGAGGAAAACGTCGGCTATGGGCTTCGCATGCGCAGAGTCCCTCCTGACGTTCGCCGGCGGGTGGTCGCCTACTACATCGACAAGGTCGGTCTCACCCATTTCGCAAAAGCCTATCCGCACCAGCTTTCGGGCGGCATGAAGCAGCGGGCGAGCGTGGCTCGCGCTTTCGCGACGGACCCTCAGATCCTGCTCATGGATGAGCCTTTTGCGAGCGTCGACGAGCAGACCCGAGCCCTGCTGCAAGAAGAGCTGCTTCGCGTCTGGGAGGCCGACCGGAAGACCGTCATCTACATCACCCACAGCATCGACGAGGCGCTCATCCTCGGCGACCGGGTCGTCGTGATGTCCGCGCGGCCAGGGCGCGTCAAGGCGGAAATCGAGGTGCCCCTGCCGCGCCCGCGATCGGTCTATGAGCTGAAGTCGACTCCCGCCTTCGCTGAGCTCGTCGCGCGCGTCTGGGGACCCCTGCGTCAAGAAGTGATTGCAAGCTTCGGATCGTTGGCGGTGGCGTCGTGAACGTGAAGCTCCAGACCGCGCGCCCGAAGCGCGGAGCGCGGGCGCGGTTCCTCGAGAGGACGGCGGTCGAACGCGCCGTGTCGGTCGGCTCGCCGCTGCTGCTGCTCTTCTTGTGGGAAGGGCTCGGCCGCGCGGGCGCCCTCGATCAGCGGTTCTTTCCCACCCCCAGCGCCATTGCCGGCACCTTCTTGGAGCTCATCAAGTCGGGCGAGCTCATCGGCCATGTCGGCACCAGTCTGGGGCGCATCGCGATCGGGTTCGTCCTCGGCGCCATTCCTGGGCTGCTCCTGGGAATCGTGATGGGCCTGTCGCGAATCGTGAGAGCTGCCCTCAAACCCATGGTCGGCGCGCTCTATCCGATTCCCAAGACCGCAATCTTCCCGCTCTTGCTTCTCATTTTCGGCATCGGCGAGCCGTCCAAGTACGCCATCGTTGCGATCGGCGTGTTCTTCCTGGTCCTCCTCAACACGATGGCCGGCGTGCTGGGCATCGAGCCGGTCTATCTCGATGTGGCCAAGAACTACGGCGCCGGGCGGCGGGAGCTCTTGCAGACTGTCGCTTTGCCGGGCGCGCTCCCGCTGATCTTCACGGGGCTTCGGCTCGGCTGGGGCAACGCGCTCCTCCTCATCGTGGTTGCGGAGATCATCGGGGCACGCTCCGGCATCGGCGCCTTGATCTGGAACGCATGGCAGACCTTCCAGGTCGAGCGGATGTACGTGGGGCTCGTAGTGATCTCGTTCATCGGGTTCGTCTCGTTCCTGATCATCGACGAGCTGCAGCGCTGGCTGATTCCGTGGAAAGGAGGTCGAGCGGCCTGATGGCAGAGGCGGTGAGCTCCAAAGCGCCCGCGCGGGCCGACGCCCCGGCGGCATTCAGCCTCCGGAGCTTCATTGAGCGTTTCGAGCTCGAGCATCCCGAGCAGGTAGTCCACGTCACGGAGCCCGTGAACCCCGCGCGCTTCGAGGTGACGGCGGTGCTCAAGCATCTCGAGCTCCGTCGGAAGTATCCGCTCGTCGTGTTCGATCGGCCGCTCGATCTGCATGGTCGGCCGAGTCCGTACCCGATCGCCACCAACATCTACGCAACGCGCGAACGCTGCGCGATGGCGCTCGGCCTGGGGGCCGGCGACGCGACGCTTGGGTTGAGCCTCGAGTATGCGCGGCGCGAGGAGCAGCGCATCGGGCCGGAGATCGTCGACGCGTCGGACGCGCCCGTCAAAGAGGTGGTCAGGACCGGTGATCAGGTCGATCTGCGTGAGCTGCCCATCGTCCGCCATCACGACATGGACGCTGGTCCGTACATCGACATGGCCTCGGCCATGCGCGACCCCGACTCGGGCGCCTACAACGTGGCCTTTCTTCGCAACATGTACAAGGGTCCGCGCAAGCTCGGACTGCACATGTCGCCCCGGCACAACTGGCAGATCGTGCGCAAGCACGAGTCCAGGGACGAGCCGACGCCGGTCGCGATCGTCGTCAGTCACCACCCCGCCTTCTACATCGGCTCGCTCAACGTCGCGCCGTTCGGCGTCGACGACTACGCGCTGATCGGCGCGATGTTCCAGAGGCCGCTGCGGTTGACCCCCTCCGCCACCTGGGGCGAGAAATTCATGATCCCGGCGGATGCCGATCTAGTGCTCGAGGGTCACGTGCTCCCGAACGTTCGCGAGGTCGAGGGACCCTTCGGCGAGTTCCCCGGCACATACGGCCCGCAGCGCGTGCGGTGGGTGGTGGAGCTGACCGCCCTCAATCGGCGCAGCGACGCGATCTACCAGGACATCTTCGTTGGCCATCCAGACAATTGGACGCTGGGTTCCTTCCCCAAGGAAGGCAGCATCTACAACCGGATCAAGGGGGTCGTGCCCACCGTGAAGGCCGTCCATCTTCCGACGTCCGCGGTTGGCCGCTTTCACTGCTACATCGCAATCGACAAGCGTGTCGACGGCGAGTCGAAGCAGGCGGCGCTGATCGCGTTGGGGGCCTGCGACTTCGTCAAACACGTGGTCGTGGTGGACGGCGACATCGATCCATTCCGAGAAGAAGAGGTGATGTGGGCGATCGCGACGCGCGTCCAGGCCGACGAGGACGTGGACATCATCAAGAACGTGAAGGGCGCGACGCTCGACCCATCGCAGCGGGACGACATCATGGGGGCGAAGATGATCATCGACGCGACACGCCCGGTGCGCCGGCCGTTCGAGGCGCGGATCGAGGTGCCGGCCGAGGCGATGCGGCGCGTGCAGCTCGAGCGCCTCATTCCGCACGACCAGTTGGGGAGGATCTAGTCCATGCCGCGGATCTTCTGGGTCACCTGCCCCTACTGCAAGCGGCGTTTCTACTGCCATTACGAGGACCTCCGTCACACCAAATGGAAACTGCGCTGCCCGTTTTGCGAAGGAGAGTTCCCGCAGGAGGCCAGTCCGCGGATCGACGAGTGAGGGAACGTGAGAAGGCGAGCTCTCTGCGGCGTTCTCGCGATCACGTGCGGTGCCTTCGCCGCCACCGCGCGGTGGAGCTCTGCGCTCGCGGGCCCGGCCGAGCCGACCGCCCTGACGGTCAAGATCGGCCAGGTCGGCGGCATCAGCGATGCGCCGATCTACATCGCGGATGCGAAGGGCTATTTCAAGGAACAGGGCATCACGCTCGAATCGCTCTTCTTCCCTTCCGCTGCGCAAATGGTCGCGCCGCTCGGGACCGGCGAGATGCAGGTCGGCGCTGGCGCCTCGAGCGCCGGACTGTTCAACGCGATCGGCCGTGGCGTTGGGCTGGTGATCGTCGCCGACAAAGGCAATCTCGATCCGGGGCACGGTTACGAGGCGATCGTCGTCCGCAAGGAACTGGCGGCGACGATCAAAGGACCGAAGGACCTACAGGGCCGCACCATCGCGCTCTCCGCGCGCGACATCGGACCCGAGGTGACGCTCGACGCATACCTGCGGCAAGGCGGCCTCACCGAAAAGGACGTGAACGTGGTCACGGTTCCCCACGTGGACATGCTTCAAGCGCTCAAGAACGGCTCCATCGACGCGGGCCTGCCCATCGAACCGACCGTCAGCCGCATCGTCGCGGCCGGCGTCGGCAGCGTGCTCGTGCGCAACGACGCCGTGACCCCGGGGCACCAGATCGCGGTGGTCCTCTATTCGGAAAAGTTCGCCAAACAGCGCGAGCCCGCCGTCCGATTCATGAAGGCGTACATCCTGGGCGCGCGCTTCTATAACGACGCCTTCGTGAAGAAGCAGATCGCGAAACGGGCCGAGGCGATTGAGATCCTCGCCAAAGCTACCAAGATCGATCCGGCGCTCTTCGACACGATGGTGTTGCCGGGGATCAACCCGGCCGGACGGGTGAACCTCGATAGCTTGCGGGAGATCCAGAAGTGGTTCGTGAACAAGGGCTCGCAGCAGAAGTTCATCGAGCTTTCGAAGGCGGTCGATCCTTCATTCGCCGAGGAGGCCGTACGCCAACTCGGCCCGTACAAATAGTCGCGAACGCGTCCCGGGCCGGCTTCGGGAAGGAAACGGGAAGGAGGCAACATGCGAATCGTGCTGGGAGTGGCCGGCTCGTCCAGCCCGGTCTACGGGATCCGGACGCTCGAGGCGTTGAAGGAAGCCGGCGTCGAGACGCACCTGGTCGTGAGCGACGGGGCGAAACGCACCATCCCCCTGGAAAGCCGGTGGACGATCGAGAAGATCGAGGCCCTGGCCACGGTCGTTTACGACAACCACGATCTCGCCGCATCCATCAGCAGCGGGTCGTTTCGCACCGACGGAATGATCGTCGCTCCTTGCTCGATGAAGACCCTCGCCGCAATCGCCTATTCGTTCACCCAGGACCTCCTGGCGCGGGCCGCCGACGTGACCCTCAAGGAGCGGCGCAAGCTCGTGCTCGTCCCCAGGGAGACGCCCCTGCATCTGGGACACCTGCGCAACATGGTCCGCGCGACGGAATTGGGCGCCGTCATTTTGCCGCCGGTGCCCGCCTTCTATCACGCTCCCAAGACGATCGACGACTTGATCAATCAGACCGTCGGCAAGATTCTCGACCAGTTTCAAATCGAGCACGCTCTCTTCAAGCGCTGGCAAACACCGGAGGAGTCCTAAACCATATCAAAACAGGAGGGGGCAGATGTCACCCATGAAAGCTGCGCTTCATTTCTTGCCAATGGCCGCTTTCCTCGCGTCCCCAGTGGTCTTCGCGATCAACGTGCCGACGGGGAGCGACGACCTCAACCTCAACGTGAACGTGCTTCTCCAAGTAAGAGCCGAGGGCAACTTCGACGGCCCGCCGACGACGCCAACGTCGAGCGAAGGAGCCTCACCCGCCGGCACGTTCAACACCGATTTCTATCTGCGCCGGGCGCGGTTGATCGCGAGCGGCACCGCCTACAAGCACTTCGTCTTCAACATCATGCTGGATACGCCGTTCTTCGGGCGTCGAGGAAACTTCGGCGGCTCGACCTTCGTCCAGGATCTCGCTGTGGGGTTCGTGCCCTTCAAGGACGTCATCATCGAAGGGGGCTTCCTCTTCATGCCCTTCGCACATCAGAGTCCGGCCTCCGGGTCATCGGGGAACGGTCTCGAGGGATTGGGAACAGTCCTTGCCAACCTGTACAACAACCAGCGCGGATTGCGCGAGACCGGGGTGCAGGTCCGGGCCCTGGTCTTCGACCGACGGATCCTGGTTCGCGGCGGCCTCTACGAGGGCGCGCGCGCCACGACCACCGCGCCGAACGTCAACCCGAACGGCAGGCCGCTCGTCGGGGGCATGCTTCGCCTGAACCTGGTCGGCGACGAGACTGCGTATGCGTACCCCGGCATCTACATGGACGGCAAGTCGCGCGTCTCGATCGGCGTCGGTGGCCAGTTCCAGAACATGGGAAGCAATGTTCCGATCACCACCACCTGCCCGGCGACACGGAGTTTGTGTTGCAGGCAACCGGGTACCGATTCAACTGGGGCAAAGGCAGCGACAAGACTGGCTACGGCGCCTCGGGCGAGCTCGGCTACCGCTGGCATGAAATCGAGCCGCAAGCGAACTTCTATTGGTTCAACAGCGACTCCCGACAGAACAGCTTCCTGAAGGTGGCTGGTGGACTGAACTATTTCGTGAAGGGTGCGCAAGCGCGGATCTCCGCGGAGTTTGCGAGTGTCATCAACGGCGGCAACCTGAATACGACCCCGACGTTGCATCAGATCCTGCTGCAGGCCCAAATCTCGTTGTGAGCTGCTGCGCCGCCGCCCTGGGCGCGACTGCCCTTCATTGTCACGAGGTGAGACATGGGCGTTCCATACAACGCGACCGCCGACCTTCTCGAACGGAACCTGCGCCACGTTGACCGCCCTGCATTCCGCGAACCTGGGCGCGTGACGACCTATGCGCAGCTCGCCGAGCGCGCCTGCCGGGCCGGCAACGCGCTCAGGGCACTCGGCGTGCAGATGGAGCAGCGCGTGATGATCTGCATGCTCGACTGCGCCGACGTCGCCGCGGTGTTCTGGGGCGCGATGAAGGCGGGCATCGTGCCGGTGCCGATCAACACGCTGCTCACGCCGGCGGACGTCGACTACATGCTGCGCGACAGTCGCGCGCGGGTCCTGGTCGTCAGCACCCCGCTCCTCGAGCGGCTCGAGCCCATCCTGAGCGACCAGCCGTTCCTCCAGTCCGTGGTGGTCGCAGGAGGGCGTGTGCCGGGGCGGCTCTCGCTAGAAGAGCTCCTCTCCCCGGCCACCGCGCAACTCGACACCGCTCCCACGACCACGGACGACGTCGCGTTCTGGCTATACTCGAGCGGCTCGACGGGCGTGCCCAAGGGCGCGATGCACCTGCACCACGACCTCGCTCAGACGGCGAGGCTGTACGGCGAGGGCGTCCTCCGCATCCTCCCCGCTGACGTCGTTTTCTCCGCCGCCAAGCTGTTTTTCGCGTACGGACTGGGGAACGCGATGACCTTCCCGTTCGCAGTGGGCGCTTGCGCGGTGCTTCTGGCCGAGCGGCCGACACCCGAGGCGGTCATGCGGGTCCTCCGCGACGAGCGCCCGACGATCTTCTATGGCGTCCCGACGCTCTTCGCCGCCATCCTGGCGGACGCGAGGAACGGGCGGGACACCGGCTCGGACCGTCTGCGCATCTGCGTCTCGGCGGGCGAGTCGCTCCCCAAGGACATCGGCGAACGCTGGCGCGAGCGGTTCGGCGTCGACATCCTCGATGGCATCGGGTCCACCGAGATGCTGCACATCTTCCTCAGCACGCACGAAGGTGACGTGCGCTATGGCACGACCGGCAAGCCGGTACCAGGGTACGAGCTGCAGATCGTCGGTGAGGATGACCGGCCGGTGCCGCGCGGTGCGATCGGTGAGCTGATCGTGAAGGGCCCCTCCAGCGCCATCGCCTATTGGAACCAGCGTGAGAAGAGCCTGCGCACGTTCCGCGGTCCGTGGACTTACACCGGAGACAAGTACCGGGAGGACGAGCTGGGCTACTACGTGTACTGTGGACGTTCGGACGACATGATCAAGGCCAGCGGCCAGTGGGTCGCTCCTGCCGAGGTAGAAGGGGCGTTGATCGCGCATCCCAGTGTGCTCGAGGTGGCGGTCGTAGCACACAAGGACGAGTACCAGCTCGACAAACCGAAGGCGTTCGTGGTCGCCAAGCCAGGCGCGATCGTCAGCGCCGAGGAGCTGCAGCGGTTCGTCAAAGACCGGCTCGCGCCGTTCAAGTACCCGCGCTGGATCGAGTTCGTCGACTCGTTGCCCAAAACAGCAACCGGCAAGATCCAGCGCTTCAAGCTGCGCGCCCGCTGAACATGTCACGCCAATTGGGAAACGAGCTGCCTGAATCGCTCCTCTCGCTGCTGGACGCGCACGATCTGCCGTCCAGGGCAGGAAAGGCCATCCTGATCACGACGATCGACGCTCGGGGATGGCCACATCCCGCCCTGCTCTCGTACGGCGAGGTGGTCGCCATCGATGGGCGCCGGCTGCGTGTGGCGACGTACCGGAGCAGCGGCACCTCGGAGAACATGCGCCGCTCCGGCCACCTCACCCTCTGCCTGATCGAGACCGGCATGGCGTACTACCTGAAGACGCGCGCCGTCGAGCAGGAAAGTCCGTGGGCTCGCTTCCCTGCGCTGGCGCGATTCGAAGCGACCGTGGAACAGGTTCTCGTGGACCAGGCGCGTGAGGACCTGGAGCCCGAGGCGCGGATCACGAACGGCATCGCGTTCGAGACGGCAAAGCCCAGGGAAGAGCTACTCTCGGAATGGGCGACGGTACTGAACGCCCTTCGCGCGTGACTGTGCAGCGTGGAACGGCTCGCGCGGGAGCAGGGTTCCGGTCGGGATTCGCCAACTGCCAGCCGCCTCGGGCGGCGTCGAGTTGGAGGCCGGCGTGAGCGGAGGGCATCATGCGTTCGATGACGAGCACTTGCACCCGGGAAGGTCGCGCCGGGGCACGTTGCAGTCGATCAGCTACGGCCGCCGCTCCCGTTCTCTCCCCTATCTCTCCCCCGACCGGGTCGAATTCCGGCGAACAGTGACAAGTCCCGACGGCAACGCCGCGGGCACGCCGGTTGGCAACGCACGCGTTGGCTAGGAGGGGAGCTCGCGCGACCCCGCGGAGCCCGATCCCGCGAGCCGCGCACCCAGCGCACAGAGTCCCGAGATGGCGCCGGCAACGGCGATCGGCAGCGCTACTGAATACCGCAGGAGCAAGGCGCCGGCCGCCGCCCCCGCGAACATCAGCACCACCGACGCCGCGCGCCTCGTCCATCCTGGATTGGCGCCGCCCGCGAGCGACGAATCCGCCGCGAGCCCCGTGATGGTCAGCGTCAGCACGGTGGTGGTGAGGTCGCGCTCCGCAAGCTTGCGCACCGCTGCGTTGCGGACGCCCATCGCCACGCCAGTCAGGGCGATCACTCCGTACAGGCGCGCCGGATCGCGCAAGAGGTCGTTGCCGTCACCGACTGCCACCGCCGCAGCAGCGAGCAGGAGCGCGGCTTCCATCGAGAAGGCGAGGCTCGTCCAGCAATGGCGCGGACCGCTGCCCATCCGCGCCGTCAGCCCGCCGCCGATGGTCGCCCCGAGGGCGAAGGCCCCGAGAGCGGCTCCCGATCGACCGATCGAAAGCCCCGGCACCGCCGCGATGGCGAATCCGAGGAACACGACGTTGCCGGTCATGTTGGCGGTGAACACGTGCCCGAGGGCGACGTAGCTCACTGCGTCGACGAATCCCGTCACGGCCGTGAGAGCGAGCAGCAGCGCCGGCAGCCGCCGATCGAGAGCGGGTAGGTTCATCGTTCGCTCCATCAGTCCAGAGGGAAGTCCGCCCGCCGCACGGCGTAGCGGCCCGGCCCGAGAAGGGCAACGACCAAGGGACTCACGATGTAGAACACCCACAGCTCCGCCGCCCAGGCGCCGGTCGGTTTGAGGTGCGCGAAGTCCTTCCCGTGGACGAGGAGCGTGGCAAACGCGACGCTGCCCGCGTAGACGAGCGCCGCGAGGCGAGTCCACGCTCCGGCGAGGATCAAGATGGGAGCGAGGATCTCTCCCACGTACAACCCAGACGCGAGAAATCCCGGGAGGCCGTGGGACGTGAGATCCCCCGCGACCTCGCCCGGCCCGTGCACCACCTTGTCGACGCCGTGGAACAGCATCAAGCCCGCAACCAGGATTCGCAGGAACAGCTTTCCGACGTCCGCGAGAAGAGCGCTCATGGGGGGTCCTCCGTCCCGGCAAAGAGAGGTTCCGCTGCTGCAACCCTGCGCGGCTATTTCACGTCTGCCATGGCATCCCTTTCGGTATTCAGCCCCTTCCGGGTGGACGCTGCAAGGCGTAGTGAAGATGCGCTCAGGCCCGAATCCGGGCCAGGCCGGCGGCACGGTGACGTACCGGCCGTGGACCCTGGGGGATCGATCCACGGAAGCGAATCCGTGATTGACGGCGGCAGCGTGCCCGTAGTCTGACGAGAACGGAGGTCCAAATGGCAGCGCAAGGATGTGTATGCAGGTCGGGACGGCAGTTCGGTTTTGCCCTGGCGGCGGCGCTGTGCTCTTCGGGCGTCGGCGCCCAGGCGCCTTCGCAGTCCGCGGACCTGATCGTGACGCACGCGCGCGTGATCACGCTCGATCCGGCGCAGCCCCGCGCGACCGCGGTGGCCGTGCGCGGCGGGACCTTCGTCGCCGTCGGCACCGACCGGGACGTGACGCGGCTCCGCGGGCCGCGGACGCGCGTCGTGGACGCCGGAGGGCGCACGTTGATCCCGGGGTTGAACGATTCGCATCTGCACCCGACGCGCGGTGGACGGTTCTATGCGCTCGAGCTGCGCTGGGACGGCGTCGATTCGCTGGCGACGGCGCTCCGGATGGTGCGAGAACAGGCGGCGCGCACGCCGCAAGGCCAGTGGGTGCGCGTCATCGGAGGGTGGTCGCCGGCGCAGTTCGCTGAGCGACGCATGCCTACGGTCGAGGAGCTGAACACGGCCGCGCCCGACACGCCGGTCTTCGTCCTCCATCTTTACAGTCGCGGACTGTTGAACCGGGCGGGATTGCGTGCGCTCGGGATCACCGCGGAAACCAAATCGCCCCCCGGAGGCCGCTTCGAGCGCGGACCCGACGGACAGCCGAACGGCCTGCTCGTCGCCGATCCCGACCCGACGATCCTGTACGCGACCATCGGGAAGCTGCCGCCGCTGTCGACGGACGACCAGGTCATCTCCACGCGCCACTTCTACCGGGAGCTCAATCGGTTCG
>WNFD01000647.1_pt1 | contig 34664 bp, 37 predicted proteins | sample 5400491 | NCBI WGS metagenome assembly WNFD01 (sample SAMN13153343, study PRJNA577476) | soil metagenome | isolation source: 120 cm saprolite under Douglas fir tree site 2 hole 2 replicate 2 | place: USA:California | collected 2015-04-18 | reverse complement strand
CTTGCCGCGGGCGGGCAGGTCGACGAGGCGGTCGCCGCGCGCAAGGAGCTGCTCCGCGTCTTCCCGGATCACTCCGGCCCGAAAGCGGCCGCCGATTCCGCGCTGCGCAGCGTCCGGCTGCCCGCGGACGAGGAGAAGCGCGCGCTGATCAAGGAGTGACCTCCGCGTGATCGGGGTCGCTCGGGTCGGGCAACCGGCGGACTGCGCCCGCCCCCCTTGGCCGCGTACAGTCGCTCCGCTCGCGCCCGCTAGCCGGAGCTCAATTGCCCTCGGGGAGGAACTCGTTGCTGCTCGCTCTGGGGCTCGGCCTGCTCGCGGGCCTCGCCGCCTGGTCGGCCATCGACGGGCAGCAGCGCAAGGCGCGCGACGGCTGGAAGACGGTGAAGGTGCTCTGCGCCGCGCGCGACGTCCCGGAGGGCGCCGAGCTGGCCCGCCCGATGGTGGCCATCCGCGAGGTGCCTGCCCGGTTCGTGACCGACTCTTATCTCTCCGTCGAGGAGGACGGGTCGGTGAAGAACGACCCGGTCGGGCAGCGCGTGCTGGTGCCGCTCAAGGCCGGCGACCCGATCCTCGCCTCTCATTTCGCGCCGGCGCGCGAGGCAGACCTGTCCGCCATGGTCCATCCCAAGGGCCGGGCGGTCACCGTGGACGTGCAGGAGCGCAACGCGGTGGGTCTCTGGGTGCGCCCCAACGACCACGTCGACGTGGTGGGCTCGTTCCGCGACCCGCAGACGCAGCAGCTCAAGAGCGTCACCCTGCTGCAGAACGTGGTGGTGCTGGCCACCGGGCGCGTCAACGCCAGCACGGGCCACGTGCCCGACGAGGACCGCCGCTACACGAGCGTCACGCTGCTGGTGCTGCCGGAGGAGGCGGAGATCCTCACCTTGGCGCAGGAGACGGGCACCCTGACGCTGCTCCTGCGCAATCCGGACGATCTCGACTCGCAGGAGAAGCGCGCCGTGGTCGACCAGAGGCAACTTCTCACCGGAGAGCGCGCGGGCGAGCTGCAGCAGAAGCGGTACCGGACCATCCAGATCATCCGCGGCGCGCGCGGCGAGGCGGCCGGCGCAGCGGCGAGGAGCGACTGAAGCCGTGCTCGCCTGGCTCTCCTTCCTGCTCGTGGCGGCGGCGGTGTTCCTGCTCGCGTTGCTCGCGTTCGCCGTGCTGCGGCGCGCGTTCGAGCAGTACCGGGCCCGGTACGTGGCCCGGTCGCTGCGCGATCTGTCGGACATGTTCCTCTTCGTCGAGCCGCGGCAGCTCGTGCTGCTGAACGTCGCGGCCATGGCGCTCCTCGCCGCGCTGGGGCTCTGGGCCGGCGGGCCTTTCCTCTGCGCGCCCGCCGCCGCGCTGGGGTTCTTCGCGCCCGCGCTGGGCGTGCGCGTCTACCGCCGGCGCCGGCTGCGGCGATTCGAGGCGCAGCTCACGGAGGCGCTGCAGCAGATGGCGAACGCGCTCCGGGCGGGCCTCACCTTCCGCCAGGCCGTCGAGCAGGCCGCCCGGGATGCCCTGCCGCCGCTCGCGCAGGAGTTCGGGCTCTACCTCAAGGAAGTGAAGCTGGGCGTTCCCGCGGACGAGGCGCTCTCCGCGATGGCGGCCCGGGTGGGGAGCGAGGACCTGGAGCTGGTGGCCGCGTCGACGAACCTCGCCCGGCAGATGGGAGGAAACCTGGCGGAGATGTTCGAGACGATCGCGGCGACCGTCCGCGAGCGGTTCCGCCTGGAGGGCAAGATCCGCGCGCTGACCAGCCAGGGGAAGCTGCAGGGGATCATCGTCGCGACCCTACCGCTGTGGGTGGCGGCGTTCCTGGACTGGTACCGGCCCGACTTGCTGCAGCCCATGTTCGAGCACGCGTACGGCTACGTCCTCGTCGCGGCCATCGTGCTGCTCGAGGCGACCGGGTTCGTCCTCATCCGGCGCATCGTCGCCGTCGACGTCTAGGAGACGCCCCCGTGCAGGCCGGCCCCCTCCCGCAGCTCACCGCGCTCGCCGCCGCACTGCTCGCCGGCGCCGCCGCGGCGCTGGTCGCTCGCGCGGCGCTCGGAGCCGCGGCAGCTCTCCTGACTGGAGCCAGGCGGGTCGCGCCTGAGCCGGTCGGAACCGCCCCGGCGGCCGTGCGCGCGTTCCGGCGCGCGGTGCTCGCCCCGGCGGCAGCCGCGAGCGGTCGCGTCCTCCCGGCGCGCTGGCGAACGGCGGCCGCTGCGGCCCTGCGCCGCGCCGGTCATCCGGGCGAGCTGTCCTCCGAGGAGGCCGTCGCCCTGGTGCTGCTCTCCGCTGCAGCGTTCCTGGCGGTCGGAGCGTTCGCTTGGTCCTGCCTGCGTGTGGAACCGGTCGCGATCCCCGGCTCGGCGCTGGCAGGTGCCGCGGTCCCGCTGCTGTGGCTGCGGGACCGGACCAGGGCGCGCGGCGCGGCCATCGCCCGCGCGCTCCCCTACGACCTGGACCTGCTCACGCTCTCGGTCGAGGCAGGCCTCGACTTCGCCGCGGCGCTCGCCAAGGTCGTGGACAAGGGGCGCAAGGGCCCGCTCTCGGACGAGCTGTCGATCACCCTCAAGGAGCTGAGGCTCGGCAGGACGCGCGAGGAGGCGCTGCGGGACCTCGCTGCCCGCGTCGAGCTCCCCGCGCTCACCAGCTTCGCTCACGCCCTGGCGCAGGCGGACCGGATGGGCACGCCCCTGGCCAAGGTGCTGCGCGTCCTCTCCACCCAGATGCGCGCGGAGCGGACCCAGCGCGCCGAGAAGCTGGCCGGAGAGGCGCCCGTGAAGCTCCTTCTGCCGCTCATCGGATGCATCTTCCCGACCATCTTCCTCATGCTGTTCGGGCCCATCGCGTACCAGGTCTTCCTGGGCGGGGATTTCTGATGCCCTTCGAGCTGACCATCGCCGAAGGGACCGGGCGCGGACGGCGCTTCCGCTTCGATGGGCCAGAGGTGACCATCGGGCGCGCTCCTTCGAGCGACCTGCTGCTGGTCGACCCCTTCGTTTCGCGCAGCCACGCGCGCATCCGCGCGGAAGGCCCGGGACACGTGCTGCTCGATGCAGGATCGTCCAACGGCACCGACCTCAACGGGACTCCCATTCGCGGCGCCGCGGCCCTGAGCCCCGGCGACCGCATCGGCGTCGGGCCTCTGGTCTTCGAGTTCGGGCCGCGTCGAAAGGCGGCGCCAGGCTTCTGGGCGCGCGGCGCGGCCGGGGCTGCGCGCGCCTGCATGGCGCACCTGGCCCGGGCGCGCCTCTGCGCGCTGCCCCGGTGGGCATGGACCTGCATCGTCGCGGGAGCAGGGTCGTGCTTGCTGGCGGCGGTGGTCGCATCGGTCCACGGGCGCGAGTCGCCTGCCGGTGCCGGCCAGGCAGCGGAGCCGGCCGGGGCCGCCGCGCCGGCGCCCGGACCCGCGGGGACCGGAGCCCCGCCGCGAGACGGGGCCGAGGCGTCCGGCGAGGCGGGAGCGGCGCGGGGCTGGTACGAGCGCGGGCGCCGCAAGCTGGAGGAGCGCCGCGTCGCACCGCGCAACCTCTACGACGCCTGGAAGAGCTTCACCGCCGCGCGCCGGCTGCTGGACCGACGCGACCTGGCGCCGCCGCTCGATGCGCTGCCCGGGCTGATCGAGGCGGCGGAGCGGGAGCTGGGAACCGAGTGCAAGAAGCTCCTCTTCACGGCCAGGCGATTCGAGAGATACGGCGAGGAACGGAGAGCGCAGGCGGTGTACCGCGAGGTGTTGCTTCATTTCCCGGGCGACGACCCGAGCGGCTGCCGCGACCGGGCGCGAGAAGAGCTCTCGACCGCCGCCGACGGCGACGGGAGCGCCGGATAGACGGGCAAATGGCGACCTCTCCGCACCGCGCCGTGCTCCGCTCCCTCGATGCGCCGCCCGAGGCGACGGTGATCTACGGCCGCGGTGGGGGCCGGGCGCCCGGACCGGCCCAGCCGCCACGCCTGGTCGTCGTGAGCGGCCGCCGAGCGGGGGTCGTGGTCGCGCTGGCCGGCGACGAGCTGACCGTCGGGCGCGCCTGGGACAACGACGTCGTGCTGCCGGACATCTCGGTCTCCAGGCGGCACGCGTTGCTGCGCCGCGACGGGGCGGGGTACCTGTTGCTCGATCAGGGGTCCGGGAACGGCACGCGCGTGAACGGCCGAGGGGTCGACAAGGCGCGTCTCCGCAGCGGCGACGAGATCGTCCTGGGCGACTCGGTGGTGCAGTTCATCGAAGCAGGTGGGACGGCGGTGCGTGGCACCGTGGCCGCCGCGAGGGCTCCGGGCGCGGCTGCGTGGCGGCGCGCGCTGCTCCGCTCGCGCGGCGCGGTCTACGCGGGGATCGCCGCGTTGCTCCTGGCGGCGACCGCGCTCGGGCTCTGGCGGCGGCAGGAGCGCGAACGGGCGGCGCAGGAGCCGTCCGAGCAGCGCGCGCAGATCCGGGCGCTCGCGCGGCAGCCGTTCGACCAGGGAACGTCGCTTCTCGACGAGCGTCGGTCGGAGGCCGCCGGCAAGCCGAAGCTCGCCGTCGAGCTCGACCCGCAGCAGCCGGGGGTCCAGGCGGTGCTCGAGCGCGCCGGCGCCGGGGCATCGCGCGTGGCGGCCGACCCCGCCCGTCCCGATGCGTTGGAGCTGAAAGCTGCGCTCTCCGGCCAGCACCGGCAGGCGCCTCCGACCCGCCGGGCTCGGCGGGCGCCACCGGCGCTGCCGTGGATCGCCGAGGCGTTTCTGGCGGGCGACCTCGCCGCCGCGCTCGAGCGGGCGAGGGCAGCGCGCGGGGAGTCCGCCGCGGCCGCCCTGCTGGCGCGCCTGGAGCGGTTCGCCTCCGCCTGGCGGGAGGGGATGGCGCGCATGCAGGAGGATCGTTCCGCGGAGGCGATCGCCGCGCTCGAGCAGGCCGACCAGGCCGACCGCGCGCTGGCCGGTGGCCGCGACAGCCCGCTCGGGCGGGAGGTGCGCAGGGCGCTCTCGGGCCTGCACACCCGCATGGCGCTGGCGCACACCTCGGACGGGGAGATCGGCGTCGCCGCCGCGCATCTGCGCGCCGCGCTGGCGCGGGACCCCGGCAACGAGGAGGTCCGCGACCAGCTCGGCAGGCTCGCCGCCCGGGCCAACGAGGCCTACCTGAGCGGCTACGTTGCGAAGGATACAGACCCGGACGCGGCCAGGCGCGCCTTCCGCCTCGCCGTCGCGGTGCTCCCCGCGACCGACGAGACCGCGATGAAGGCCCGCCGCTGGCTGGATCGGCTGGACGGGAAGGCAGGCGCGGAGGACTAACCGTCGCCGCCGTATTCGGCGGCGCTACGCCTTTCATAGCGCGGACGTCGTGGGCTGCGCTCTGGCCGCCGCCGTGACCTTCGCCCCGAGGAGAGCGCGCCGGTTGTCGGCCCCGGATGTTATGAGATGCAGTCTCGTGCCCGAGCGCCTTCCACCCAGGGGACCGCAGGCGGCGCAGGAGGCGCCGCGCACGCCCGCCGCGCCCGAGCGCGGCCCGGGCCAGTTCGACCTCTTCGCGCCCCGCGGCCGCCCGCCGGTCGCGCTGGCGCAGCCGCGCATCTACACCGTCGGCGAGCTGACGCGCGAGGTGAAGGGCGTCCTGGAGGGCCGGTTCCCCGCGCTGCACGTGCGCGGCGAGGTCTCGAACCTGCGGCGCCCGTCGAGCGGCCACCTCTACTTCACCCTGAAGGACGCCGAGGCGTGCATCGGGGCCGTGCTCTTCGCGCGCGAGGCGCGGCGGCTCCGTTTCGCGGTGCAGAACGGGCTCTCGGTGCTCGTCCGCGGAAGGATGTCCCTGTACGAGCCGCAGGGGCAGTACCAGCTCATCTGCGACTCCATCGAGCCGCTCGGCGCCGGCGCGCTGCAGGTCGCGTTCGAGCAGCTCAAGGCGCGCCTGGAGGCGGAGGGCCTGTTCGACCCCGCCCGCAAGCGCCGGCTGCCGTTCCTGGCCCGCCGGATCGCGGTGGTCACCAGCCCCGCCGGCGCGGCGGTGCACGACTTCCTCCGCGTGCTGCACCGGCGTTTCCCCAACCTGCCGGTGCTGATCGTCCCCGCGCGGGTGCAGGGCGACGGCGCGGCGCAGGAGATCGCCCGCGGGATCGGCCGCGGCGCGGCGGCGCCCGGCGTGGACGTGCTGGTGGTCGCCCGGGGCGGCGGCAGCCTCGAGGACCTCTGGCCGTTCAACGAGGAGGTGGTGGCGCGCGCGCTGTCCGCCTGCCCGGTCCCGACGGTCAGCGCGGTGGGCCACGAGGTCGACTTCACCATCGCCGACTTCGCCGCCGACGTGCGCGCGCCCACGCCCACCGCGGCGGCGGAGCTGCTCGCCCGCGTCAAGGAGGAGCTGGTCGCCGACCTGGCCACGCGGCGCGCGCGGCTCTTGCGCGCCTGGCGGGCGCACGCCGAGAAGCGGCAGGCGCAGCTCGACGCGCGCCGCGCCCGCATCGCCGATCCGCGGCGGCTGATCGGCGAGCGCAGGCTGAGGCTGGACAAACTGCAGCAGCGCCTCGAGGCGAAGTTGCGCGAGGAAGCCGGCGAGCGCGCGCAGCGGGTGCAAGCCTTGCGGGACCGCCTGCAGGCCGCTCATCCGGCCGCCGTGCTGCACAGGCTACACAAGGACGTGTCCCGGCTGGAGGAGCGGCTCAAGTACCTGGCGCGGCGGGCGCTGGCTGCGCGAAGGCACCGGTTCGAAGGGCTGGCCGGGCGCCTCGAAGCGCTCAGCCCGCTGCGAGTGCTCGCCCGCGGGTACGCGGTCGCCTTCGACGAGCGCGGCCACGCTTTGCTGCGCGCCGAGGCCGTCCACCCCGGCGACCGCGTCCGGGTGCGGCTGCACCGCGGCGAGCTGGAGGCGGAGGTGAGGCAGGTCGCGGCGCCGCCGCCGGACGAGGAGTAGATTTGTCCGTGGCGCCGGGGGTCGAGGAGTGCTATCGCAAATCGCCGTGGCCGAGCAGATGACCCAGAGCTCCCCTCCCGCGGACGAATCGCGCTACGAGGAGATCGTGCAGCGCCTCGCCAAGGTGGTCGAGCGCCTGGAGGGTGGCGGCCTGTCCCTGGAGGAATCGATCGCAGCGTTCGAGGAGGGGATCCGGCTGGCGCGCGCGGGGGCCGCCAAGCTGGAAGAGGCGGAGCGGAAGGTGGAGCTGCTGCTGGAGAACGATCGCGTCGCCCCCTTCGGCACCGACGACGCGTCACGCAGATAGATCGCGGGGAGTCTCCGCGCGTCGGGTGGAACCGTTGGCCGGCCGCAAGAAGATCATCATCGTCGACGACGACCGCGAGACGCGGGAAATGCTCAAGATGGCCCTCGAGCTGGAGGGCTACGAGGTGACCCAGGCCGCCAACGGCCTTCGCCTCATCTCCACCTTGCACGTCGACCGGCCCGACCTCATCCTGCTCGACGTGATGATGAGCTGGATCGACGGCTTCGAGCTGTGCCGCGCGGTGAAGAAGAACGAGGAGTTCCGCGACATCCCCGTGATCTTCATCAGCGCGAAGAAGACCGCCGGCGACATCCGCACCGGGCTCGCGGCCGGCGCCGCCGACTACTTCTCCAAGCCCATCGACATGGAGCGCCTGCTCGCGCGCATCCAGGCGCTCATCGGCTCCGCTGGCGCCGGGACGGCTCGCGAGCGCTGATGGCGCGCCGCCGGGCCGATCTGCTGGTGCAGCTCCGCGGCCTGGCCGAGTCGCGCAGCAAGGCGCAGGCGCTGATCCTCGCCGGCGAGGTGGTCGCGGGGGACCACCGGGTCGACAAGCCCGGCCAGCTTCTCGACGAGACGGTCGAGCTGCGGCTGAAGAGCGGCGAAGCGCTGAAGTACGTCTCGCGGGGCGGAGCGAAGCTCGAGCACGCTCTCGACCGGTTCGGCCTCGACCCCCGGGGGCTGGTCTGCTGCGACCTGGGGGCCTCGACGGGCGGATTCACCGACGTGCTGCTCCAGCGGGGCGCGCTCCGCGTGCACGCCGTCGACGTGGGCTACGGCCAGCTGCATCCGCGCCTGCGCGGCGACCCCCGCGTGGTCGTGCACGAGCGGGTCAACGCGCGCGCCCTCTCGCCGCGGATGCTCGGGGAGAAGTGCGGGGCGGCGGTCGCGGACCTCTCGTTCATCTCGCTCAAGCTGGTGCTTCCGGCGCTCGCCTCGGTGCTCGAGCCGCCCGCCTGGTGCGCGGCGCTGGTCAAGCCGCAGTTCGAGGCCGGCCGGAACGAGGTGGGCAAAGGTGGGGTCGTGCGCGATCCCGCGGTGCACGAACGCGTCGTGGAGGACGTCCAGGGCGCGCTGCGGGGCCTGGGCTTCGCCGTGCTGGGCGCCACGGCGTCACCCCTCCTGGGGCCCGCCGGGAACCGCGAATTCCTGGTCGCAGGTCGTCTCGTGTAGGCCGGAGTGGACGTGGCGTCAGTCCAGCAGATGTGCAAGACTTTGAGTCGAGGGCGCCGGCCCGGGGGGCGGGCAAGGGAGCCAGGATGTCCGCGCATCCCGCAGTCCGTGTGCGCATTTACGCTCCGCCCGCCGAGGCGCGGAGGCTTGCTGCGCGCCTGACCCGCGGAGGCATCGTCGCGGCCCCGGACGACGGCAGTACCGCCGAGGTGCTGGTCACGGTGGGGCTCACGCCCTCGGACCTTGGGCCGGTGCGCGCACGTTGCCAGGTGCTCTGCGCGGTGGGCGCGCCGGCGGGCGGATACTTCGCCGCGGGCGCCGACGAGGTGGTCGTCCCCTTCGAGCCCGAGATCCTCTTCCGGCGCCTGAAGCTCTGGATCGAGCGCGCCGACCTGCACGCGCGCCTCGAGCGCCTCACCCAGCGCGCCGCCGTGCTCGAGCAGGGCCTGGCGGACGCCGCGCACGACATGCGCGCGCCGCTGCACGCCAGCATCGGCTACGCCGAGCAGATGGAGAAGGACGCCACGCTCCCGGCCAATCTGCGGCCGGGCGCGCAGACGGTGCTCCGGCAAGCGGAGCGGGCCCTGCAGGTGGCCGAGCGGATCCTCGAGGGCGCGCGGCGCGAGAACCCCCTGGTCGAGCCGGTCCGCGTCGACCTCGCCGCGCTGCTCGACGCCGCCGTCCAGGGAGCGGAGGCCAGCGCGCGCGCCAAGGGCGTGGCGCTGGCCGCGGCGCCGCCGGCCCGTGCAGTGGAGATCCGCGCCGACGAGGAGATGCTCGCGCGCCTGCTCGACAACCTGGTCGCCAACGCCGTGCGCGCCACTCCGCGCGGAGGCGCGGTCGAGGTCAGCGCGTGGCGCGCCAGTCCCCGCCACGTGCGGCTGTGCGTGCGGGACAACGGGCCGGGCATCGCCGGCGGCGAGCTGGCCAAGCTGGTGGCGGGGCTGGGCGCCGGGCGCGGGCTGCGCATCTGCCGGGACATCGCCGAGAAGCACGGGGGCGACTTCTGGGCCGAGAGCACGCCGGGGCAGGGCAGCCGCTTCCTGGTCGAGCTGCCGCTCTCGTTCCCGCAGAGCCGGCCCCGGGTGTTGGTGGTGTCCAACGACGAGAAGTGGGTCCGCGAGGTGGCGCGCTCGCTGCGCGAGGCCTGCGACGTCCGGAGCGCCACCGTCGCCGCCGCGAAGCTGAGCGGGCGGCGGACGGACCTGGTGCTGGTCGAGAGCCGCAAGGGACAGTCCCGAAGCCTGGCGGCGCTGCGCAACGCGGCCAAGGGCGCCCAGGTGCCGGTCATCGAGCTGCCCAGCGAGCTGGCGGCGGCGCGCCTCGCGCGCACCCTGGCGCACCTCACGGCCTGATCAGCGGCCCCGGCCGTTGGTCGGCGCTGCGCTTTTCGCTCGCGGCACACTGGCAGGAAGCGCGCTACACTCGCGGCATGAAGCTCCGCCTCGCCCTGGTCGCCCTGCTCGCGGCGCCCGCGGTCCTCGCGCTGGTCCCGGACAAGGAGCTGCCCGCCTTCACCGGATACGTGGTGGACAAGGCCGGCATCCTGGACCAGGGCGCCGTCGAGCAGATCCGGGCCACCGCCTCCCGTCTGGACCACTCAGGCGTCGCCCAGATCGCGGTCTGCACCGTCCCCGACCTGGGCGACTGGAGCAAAGAGGATTTCGCCGCCGACCTCTTCCGCAAGTGGGACCTGGGCCACGGCAAGAAGCGCGCGGACGGCCTGCTCGTGCTGATCGTTCCGGGCAAGCCGGGTCACCGCAAGATCAAGGTGGAGGTCGGCTACGGCCTGGAAGGCATCCTGCCCGATGGGAAGGCGACCGCGATGATCGACCAGTACGCGGTCCCGGCGCTCAAGCGCGACGACTACGGTGATGCTGCGGTCAAGCTGGTGGATGCGTATGCCAGGGTGCTCGAGGCGAACGCCGCGTCCGGCGGGGAGCTCGCGCCGACCGCCGACTCGATGCGCGGTGGCCGCGGAGTCGGCGCGGCGCGAGCCCCGACGCGAGAGGGAGGTCTGGGGGTCGCCATCCTCTGCATGGGCGCCGTGCTCTTCGCGCTGGTGTCCAGCGGGATGCGCAGGAAGTTCCCGGGGAAGAAGACGGTGCTCACCTCCGCGCTGCTCACCGCGGTCGCCGTCGTGGCGCTCGTCGCGCTGGGCGGCGGCGCCGGCTGGATCGCGCTGCTCGTGGGCCTGGTGGTGAACGGGTTCGCCTACGCCTCCATCCGCTCGCACAAATGCCCGCGCGACGGGTCCTGGATGGCCATCGATCAGCAGATCGTGGACGAGCCCACCTACTGGAGCCGGGGGCTTGCGCACGTCGTCGAGCGGTGCACCAATCCGCGCTGCGGCTACAAGCGCGAGTACGACAAGGAGCTGCCGCGCAAGCAGCGCACCGTGTACGTCGGCGGTGGCGGCGGAGGCGGGTGGGGAGGTGGCGGCGGAGGCGGAGGGGGCGGCGACGGTTTCAGTGGAGGAGGCGGCGGCGACTCGGGCGGCGGCGGCGGCGGCCGCGAGGTCTAGGCCCGCCGCCGCTCCTCTAACGCACTGCGTCCCGCCCCGGGGCGAGTTGGAACCGCTCGAGTCTGCGCGCAAGGCGGCCAGCAGCAGCGTTTGGCCGGACTCGCATCCGGATGGTCAGCGCTGGCGGTCGAGCGCGGCGAGCACGTCGGAGGTGGTCGTCCGCTTCTTGTAGCTCTCCGTGAACAAGCGTGCCGCCACCTTGCCGTCGCGGCCGACCACGAACACCGTGGGCCAGGCCACCCCGGTGCTCTCGTCCGCGACGCCGAAGGCGCGGATCGCGGTCTGCTTCGCGTCCGAGAGGAGGGGGTACGTCAGCCCGAGCTTGGTCGCGAGCTCGGCGGAGTCCTTCGGCTCGTCCACCGAGACGGCCACGAGCGAGGCGCCCTTCGCCGTGAACTCTCCGAGTCTCTGTTGCAGCTCACCGAGCTGCGCGCGGCAGTAGCTTCACCAATGTCCGCGGTAGAAGACCACCGCGGCCGGCAGGTGCTGCGAGAGCGTCCAGGTGGCGCCCTTCTGATCGGGAAGGGCTACCGCGGGCGCCGGTGCGCCCTCGGCGATCGCGGTACGGGGCTGGTCGGGCGGCGGCTTGTCGCAGGCGGCGCGCAGCGGGGGCAGCGCGAGCAGGGCCAGGACGGAGAGCAGGCGGACCGTCATCGGGGTTGGGATGCGCCGGCCTGCGGCGTGGATTCGGCCTCGTCGCGGCGCAGCAGTCCCCACGCCTGCCGCAGGCGGTCGCGCAGGTCTTCCACCTCGCGCGCGAGCATCCACGCCTGGTCGCCGCCTCGCGTTGCGGCGAGCTGCCGCAGCCGGTACTGCAACCGCTCGAGCCCGGGGTACACCTCGCCTCCGATGATGTCGGTTCCCATTTCCACGTACGTTCTGGACATCGCGCCCTCCTGCCTGATCAATCGCCGCCCTGCGGGACGTAGTCCCGGGCGAGGTTTTCGAACCGCGTGAACTCGTGGATGAACGCCGCGCTGGCGGTTCCGATGGGCCCGTTGCGCTGCTTGCCCACGATGATCTCCGCGATCCCCTTCAGCTCTTCCTTGTCCTTCTCGTAGACCTCTTCGCGGAAGAGGAAGATGATCGTGTCCGCATCCTGCTCGATTGCACCGGAGTTGTGGCTCACGATTCCGTCGGCGAGCCAGGAAGCGGGGCCTGGCACGGTCAGGTCGAACACCTCTTCCACTCCCGCGGAAGCGATGGACATCAGGCTGTCCCAACCGAGGTCATTCGTGGCGGAGGAGGGCGGACGGACGAGATCGAGCGCCAGAGCATCCGCTGCCAGGGAGGCGCGTAGCGTGGTGGATAGCGATCGTGCCTCGAACTGTGCGAGGGAAGGAGCGAGCGCGATGCGATCGCCGGGCGACAGCTGTGCGAGGCGTTGCCACCCGCTGCTCGTCAGCAAACGATGTCGCGGCGTGCAGCGGAGCGCGCGGCCTGACGCGAATGCGAGCTCGTAGACCTCGCGGGGACCCACTTTCCAGACTTTGTCGGCGCGCGCTGCGACGATCCGATGGTCTGGCGATACGGCGAGGACCTCCGGTTCGTGGCCGACCAGCTCGCGGATCGCGATACGTCCTCCGTCAGCGAGGACCACCAGCGTCTCTCCGGTGACGCACTCGCGGAGGTCCGAGAGCTGCGGGCGCTTGTCGGGGCGCTTCTCCAGCGATCGGTTGAGCTGCGAGAGCGCCAGGACGGGGATGTTCAGCTCCTTCGAGAGTGCCTTGAGGCTGCGCGAGATCTCGCTGATCTGCTGCTCGCGGGAGTCGATACGTTCGTTCCCCTTCATGAGTTGCAGGTAGTCGACGACGATGAGCCCCAGCGGTGCCTCGCTGTCGCCGAACCGCCCCGCGAGCCTTCGCGACTTGGCGCGTAGCTCCAGTGCGGAGAGGGCGGGGGAGTCATCGATGTGGATGTTCGCGTCGGCGAGCGCCCCGGCCGCGTGTGCGAGCTTGGGCCAGTCGCTCTCGATGAGACGGCCGGTGCGGATGCGCTGCGAGTCGACGCGCGCCTCGCTCGACAGCATGCGCATGACGAGCTGCTCCTTGGGCATCTCGAGCGAGAAGATGCCTACGCCGATGCGCTTGCCGTTGTACCGGGCGCGGCACCCGACGTGCGTCGCCACGTTGAGGCAGTACGCCGTGTTGTGGGTGACGACGAAATCGCTCGTCACGTACAGGTGATCGTCGGCATCGACGAGGATGCACTGGCAGGGCTTCTCGCCGGCGGGCTCGACCGACTCGACGTACCGGCCCGACGATTCGGACGTTTGCGGATGCCATCGCGCCAGGTGCTTCTTCGAGCTGACCGGGACGATCCCGTTCGCGAACGAGATCCGCATGCCGCTGGCGGATGCCCCGGCGAATCCACCGAGCGAGCGCACCAGCCATGCCGCCCCCTCGGCCAGCCGTGGGGAGCCCGGCGAGTAGCCGACGAGCTGTCCGCCGGGGACGGTCACGTCGCCGTCGACGTCGAGGAGAGCGCGGAGCAGATCGAGCCGTTCCCCTGCGGACGCGAACAGGTAGTCCTCGGGGATGAACTTCTCGAGGCTGCTCAGCCCGTACAGTCCGTAGTGCTCGAGCGCCAGCCGCGTCCTGGAACGGCGGGTGGTGCTCTTCCGCGGGATGGCGGTGGCGATTCCATCGATAGCTACCGTGTCGGTGGCGGAGACGTCGGACGGCAAGTGTTCGCGCAGGTCCTCTTCCGAGCCGGGGAAGCGCGTAGTGCGGCTCCGGAAGCTGCCGTCGCCGAGCAGCAGTCCCAGCAGATACGGAGGGAGCAGCAGTGGACGGCCGCGCGACGCGAACTCGATTGGAGCGACCACCGGAACGCGGTGGTTCAGACGGTCGGGCTCGCTGGCGACGCGCAGGGACTGGCGGATCTCCGCCAGTGGCTTCACGGAGCCTCGCGAGCCAGCGCGTCTGCTCTCCGCGCGCGTGGTCGTGAACCAGAGGTGCTCGTCGCAACACTCCACGGTCGCGCCGTCGGTGAAGCGCACGCGGAACACCGGTTTCACGCCTTGCGGGAATACGGCGAGCACCCGCTTGGGCTTGCCATCCGCGCCGACGACGTGAGATCTGGACCGCACCTCTCCCATCGGGACATACCCGGTGGGCGTGAGCACGGGCGCGTCGAGCGGTTGCGCCTTCCCCATGCTCGGCCTCGCCGCGAGGATGACCAGGTCGCCCGGCTGGAAGCCGCTGGTCAGCCGGTCGAGGTCGGCGAAGCCGGTGGAGATGCCGGTGATCTCCTCCTGCCGCTCGTAGAGCTGCTCGATGGTCTTGAAGGTGGTCTTGACGATCTCGCGGACGTGCATGAAGGCGGACTGCGCCTTCTCCTCGGTGATGGCGAAGATGCGCCTCTCGGCGTCGTCGAGGAACTCGCCCACCTCGCCCGCCTGCTCGTAGCCCTGGGTGGCGATGGCGTGCGCGGCCTCGATCACGCGGCGCGCGAGCGCCTTCTCGTGCACGATCTTCGCGTAGTAGATGAGGTTCGCGGCGGAGGGGACCAGCTTGTCGAGCAGGTCGATGAAGTCCTCGCCGCCCACCGCCTCATACGCGCCCAGGGCGGTCAGCCCGTCCTTGAGCGTGACGCGGTCGATGGGCTCGCCGCGGGAAGAGAGCGCGCACATGGCCTCGAACACCTTGCGGTGCGCGTCGCGGTAGAAGTCCTCGGGCTTGAGCAGCTCGAGGATCTCGTTGAGCGCGGCGTTGTCGAGCAACACTCCGCCCAGGACGCTCCGCTCGGCGTCCAGGTTCTGCGGCGGGATCCGCCCGCCGGGCACCGCGATCGGCGCCGGACGGACGGCCTCGAGCGAGGCGCTCGCGCTCACGCCGCCACCTTAGCGGGGGTCTCCGACATCCTAGCCCTCGAGCCGTTCGAGGCCGCCGGACTCCGGGATCGGCGAGGTGAACGGATCGAAGCGCCGGACGCGCCGGAACAGGTTCATCTCGGGCGCGACCTGGTACCAGTACTCCTCGTCGTACCGGACCTCGACCTCGTGCCCGAACCGCGGCTCGTAGTAGCGAGGCACCCAGATCGCCTTGCGCTCCATCTCTCGACGAGTCATCCCACCGTCCCTGAAAAGCGCTGGCCGATGCTTGTACGCCGCCCCTGCGTGTAGGCGTCAACGCGCAAACCGTGTCACCGGCACCGTCCACAAGTGGCCCACAACCCGCCCCGCGTGCGTGCCGCGCGGTACCCGCGATTCGCAGCGTTGTCCACAGCCTGTGGAGCGCCGCGCGACTTTGCCTGTGGGCGGCGTTAGACTTCCTGACCCATGCCCGACGACGAGAAACCCAAGCGCACGCGGAGCTGGCGCGAGATCGACAAGCAGCGCGACCGCGGCGGCTCGTCGCGCAGGTCGGACCGCGAAGCGGAGCGCTTCCAGAGCTCGACCAAGTACACCCAGTACAAGACGAACCTCGAGCGGCTCTTCTCGCAAGGCGTGGCCTCGAGCGCGCTGCCCGAGCAGGTGCGCGAAAAGCTCGGCGGCGGCGAGGAGGACGTCGAGCGCGGCGAGGCGCGCAAGAAGCTGTACGCGATCGAGGATCCGAAGGCGTTCCACGCCGCCGCCACCGAGTTCCTGCGGAAGTATCCGCTGCCCGACGATCCGCGCGTGCTCGATCGGCTGCTCGGCCACCCCGACGACGAGGTGGTCGATCGCGCCTTGACGCGGCTGGAGGAGCTGCACCGGGCGGGCACGCTCAAGGTGCCGCCCGCGCTCTCGCAGCGGCTCGCGAGCGTGGAGATCGAATCCGGACTGCCGGCGCTCCGCCGCCGCGCCGCCGAGCTCCGCAAAGCCATCCGTTAAGCCTGCGTGATCGGCGTGAAGCCGGGGCGGTCGCGGACGCGATCGAGCCAGGCGCGGACGCGGGGAAGCGGGGCCAGGTCGAACCCGCCTTCCGGCGCGACGTGCGTGTACGCGTACAGGGCGATGTCCGCGACGGTGAAGCGCTCGGCGACGAAGTACGCCCGGCCCTCCAGGTGGTTCTCCATCACGGACAGGGCGCGGATGCCGAGCGCGCGCTTCTGCTCGAGCAGGGCGCGCTTCTCCTCCGGGACGCCGACATGCTTGACCCAGTGGCGCACGGTCGCCACGTTCGGCTCGTGGCTGTATTGCTCCCAGAACATCCACTGCAGCGCCTGCGCGCGGGCGAGGCGTGCATCGGGCAGGTACGGCGTGCCCTCGGCGAGGTAGCAGAGGATGGCGTTCGACTCGAAGAGGTGGGTCCCGTCGTCGAGCCGGAGCACCGGGATGCGCCCCTCCGGGTTCTTCGCCAGGAACTCCGCCGTGCGCGACTCGCCCCGCACGATGTCCACCTCGATGCGCTCGAACGGGATCCCGAGGAGCCGCAGGATCAGCCGGACCTTGTAGCCGTTCCCGGACGCCAGATAGTCGTAGAGTCGGTGCATCGGACCCTCCCTGCCCCCAAAAGCGTCGCCGGGCGCCGGGCCGGGCGCAAGCGATGCTTTCTCCGGCCCGGCATGAGAAAATCTCATCCGTGGAGCTGCCCTCCCTCAACGCGCTGCGCGCTTTCGAGGCCGCTGCGCGCCACCTGAGCCTCACCCTGGCCGGGCGCGAGCTGCACGTCACGCAGTCGGCCGTCAGCCACCAGGTGCAGAACCTCGAGGACGAGCTGGGCGTGGAGCTGTTCCGGAGGCTCCCGCGGTCATTGCGCCTCACGCCCGCGGGAGAGGCGCTGGCGGCCGCCGCGCGCGAGGCGTTCAGCCGGATCGAGGAAGCGGCGCGGGCCGTCGACGGCCGCTCCGCGCGGCTGTGCGTCAGCGTGCTGCCGTCGTTCGCGGCGCGCTGGCTGCTGCCGCGGCTCAAGCGCTTTCGCGCCGGCTGGCCCCGGCTCGACCTGCGCATCCACGCCTCGCGCGAGCCCTGCGACTTCGCCGGGGACGGCGTCGACGTGGCGCTGCGCTACGGCCGCGGAGGTTGGAAGGGCCTGCGCGTCGAGAAGCTGCTCTCCGAGGAGATCTTCCCGGTGTGCAGCCCGAGGCTCTCGCGCTCATTGCGGTCGCCGGCCGACCTGCGCGGGCAGGTGCTGCTCCACGACGAGGTGCGCGCCGCCCACGGCGGCTGGGCGGAGTGGCTGCGCGCCGCCGGAGCCCCGGGAGTGGACGCGCGGCGAGGGATCATCTTCACCGACGCGCACCTGATGCTGCAGGCGGCCGCGGACGGCCAGGGCGTCGCGCTGGCGCGCAGCGCGCTGGCCGCGGGCGATCTCGCTGCCGGACACCTGGTGCGGCCGTTCGAGCAGGCCGTCCCCGCGCGGTACCACTACTTCCTGGTCTATCCGCCGGCGAACGCCGCGCGGCCGGAGGTGCGCGCCTTCCGGGACTTCCTGGTGGCCGAGGTGGACCGTCAGGCGCGCAAGCCGAGGAAGACCATCAGGTCGAACGGCTCCTCGACGACGCGCGGGCTGCCGTGACCGCGCCACGAGCGCGACCGCCCGCAGTTCATGCAGTAGACGAGATCGCGGCCGCCCATCCCCTGGCTGCCCTTCAGGGACCAGGCCTCCTCCGCGTACTCGTCGCACTTCTCGCAGATCTGCACGCGGTCCGCCGGCTTGAATCCCCGCTCCTTCAGCTTCTTGCGCACGGCGACCGCATGCTCGATCCACGGCGGCAACGGCGGCTTCTTCCCCATCCCGCCAAACTACACGAGCGCGTGGTCGAACTGCGAACGCGGAGACGCGGAGGCGCGGAGATCGGGCGGTTCTTGAAAACCAGCCAACCTCCGCGTCTCAGCGCCTCCGCGTTGATCCTTTTGTCCTTCTAGTGGTCGGGCGGGGGGGAGCGGGAGATTCGTTCTTCGCGGGCCAGGACGAAGGCGCCCTTGCCGCGGTCGTAGGAGTAGGTGCTGACGGTGAGGCTGGACTCTTCGTCGCCGTCCGGTTCGCGGATGCGCACGCGTCCCTGCTCGAAGTCCACCTGGGCCCGGAACAGGTCCCGCTTGTTGAGCAGGTCGACCAGCTTTCCCGCCCGGACGGTCTTCACCAGCACCTCGCTGGCGGTGCGTCCGCAGGTCTCGCAGGAGAGCTCCACCTCCAGGTCCGGCGCTCCGTCGCCGGTGATGTCCCTGGTGTCGACGCGGGAGATGCGCTCGCTCTCCTCGTCCTCGTCGCCGGTGACCCGCTCCCACATCGCCCGCCACCTGCGCGGGCGCTGCGCGGTCGCCGGCTCCAGCTTCCACAGTCCGACGTATCCGCGCTGCGTCGCCCACGCGGGGCCCGCCTCGCCCACCGCCTCCTGGCCCGGGCTCAGCGAGGTGCCCCACACCACCGCGTGCGCCTGCCCGTCCCACTCGAGCCGCCGCACCAGCTTCAGGCGGACGCCCGGGAAGGGCCGCGGGTGCAGTCCGGCCAGCTCGGCGGGGAGCGGCGCGGGACGCCGCTCGAGCACGACGGCCACCGCGCGCGAGGGCTGCGCGAGCGCGCCCTGCGCCTCGACGGTGGCGCGGTGCTCGGCGTCCTCCCATTGCAGGGTGAACAGCTTCTGGTCCTTCTCGCGCCGCAGCTGCTCGAGGACCGGCGCGCCCCAGCCGCGGGTCAGCTGCCACTCCAGATCGGTCAGCGCCGGCGCGAGCTGCGGATCGAACAGCAGGCGCAGCGCGACGATCTCCCCGCCCGCCTTGGAGTCCTCCCAGGCGATCTGCACGCGCGCGATGCGGTCGGGATCGCGCGGCACCGCGCAGTCCGCGTGCCCGGAGGCGGGCAAGAGCGCGTCCGCGCAGTCCTTGAGGTCAGGCAGCCGCGCGAGCTGCTCCTTCGGCTGGTCCAGGTCGAAGCGGCCGAACCGCCTCGGCGCCACCGCCGGAGGTCCCGCCTGCGCGGCCGGCGGCGGCGGGCCGTTGGTGCGCGGCCCGGCTCCGCCCACCGGCGGGGCCGCGCGGCCGGGAGCGGCGGGCTGGGCGGGCGCCGGCGGCGCGGACTGCTGGGCCCTGGGCGTCCTCCCGGGCGCCGCCTGCAGGGCCAGCAGAGTGGCAACCGCCGCGATCATCCGCTCGACCGGACTCCCTTCGCCCGCTCACTGCTCCGCTGCGATCGTCACCTTGAGCTTCGCCGAGACCTCGGGATGGAGCTTCACCTCCACCTCGTGCGTGCCCAGCGCCTTGAGCGGCTCGGGAAGGTGGATCTGCTTGCGGTCCACCTCGTACCCCTGCGCCGCGAGCTGCTCGTGGATGTCCTTGCTGGTGACCGAGCCGAACAGCTTGTCCTGCTCGCCCACCTTGCGCGCGAACTTCAGCTCCAGCGAGGCGAGCTTCTTCGCCTGCGAGTCCATGTTCGATCGGTGCTTGGACGCGCGCGAGAGGATGCCCGCCTTCTCGTGCTCGAGCTGCCGGATGTTCTTCGCGGTCGCCGCCACCGCCATGCCGCGCGGCAGCAGGTAGTTGCGGCCGTAGCCCGGCTTCACCTCGACCAGCGCGCCGGCCTTGCCCAGGTTCTCCAAGTCCTTCGTCAGGATGATCTTCATGTGCGCGCCTCTACTGGTGCTGCATCACGGTGTAGGGGAGCAGCGCGATGTTGCGGCTGCGCTTGATGGCGGTGGCCACCTGGCGCTGGTGCCGCGCGCAGTTCCCCGAAATGCGGCGGGGCACGATCTTGCCCCGCTCGGTGATGAAGTACTTGAGCTCGGCCGCGTTCTTGTAGTCCACCTTGAGGCTCTTGTCCGCGCAGTACCGGCACACCTTGCGCCGGCCGAATCCGCGTCCGCCGCCGCGCTCCTCGCCCATCCCGCCGCCGCGCTCGCGCCCGTCGCGCGAGCCGGAGGGCCGCCCCCTGTCGTCCTTCTTGAATCCGTTCCCGTCCATTGTCCGTCTCCTCGCAGTCGCGCGGTTATTCGGCTTCCGCCTCGGGGCCGATCTCGCTCTCCGCCTCGGGCCGCTCGCGGCCGAAGCTGCGCTCCTCGCCGAACGGCTCCGGGTCGCGCGAAGCGCGCTCCGGCACCTCCGGGTCGCCGGGCAGCTTCACGTCGGGCTCCACCTGGCGCGCGGCCGGGTCGACCTCGTCGGCCAGCTTCACCGACTGGTACTTGAGCACGTCGTCGGTCATGCGCAGGTTGCGCTCGAACTCCGCCACCATGTGCGTGTTCCCCAGGTAGACGAACCGGATGTAGATGGCGCGGAGGTGCTTCTTCACCTCGTACGCGACCTTCTTCTTGCCCCAGTTCTCCACCTTGATGACCTTGCCGCCCTCGCGCTGCACGATGCCGCGCAGGCGCTCGACGATCTTGTCCACCAGGTCCTCGGCCAGGTCGGGCCGCAGGAGGAAGATGGTCTCGTACTCGCGCAGCTTCGTTCCCGGCGCGTGCTGCGCCGGCCCTCCGCCGGTCTGCGTCTCTGCTTGCTGCATGTCCTTTACCTCTTGGGTTTGCCGGAGGTCCCGCCTCCGGCGAGGTCCACTTTCTCCTGCGCTTCGCCCTTCTCGCCGCCGGCCTCCGTCGGCCGCCGGTTGAACCGGTTCATCGCCGCCGCCGTCCCTTCGAGGAGCGCCGCCACCGCCGCTTCCGCGGCGACCGGCACCATCTCCTCCACCACAGCTTCCTCCTCCGCCGCGAACCTCGCCAGCACGAAGTCCGCCGGGTCCCACCCCTGCGGCGGCCGCCCGATGCCGGACCGGACGCGCACGAAGTCCGGCCCGAGGTGCTGCCGCAGGCTCTTCAGCCCGTTGTGACCGCCGTCGCCGCCGCCCATCTTCACCTGGATGCGTCCGAGCGCAAGGTCCAGGTCGTCGTGCGCCACCACCAGCTGCCCCGGGTCCACCTTCCAGAACCGCACTGCGTGCCCGACCGACTCGCCGGACACGTTCATGAACGTCTGGGGGAGCACGATCGCGATCTGTTCCCCCCGCACCCTGCCCGTGCCCAGCACCGCGTTCCAGCGGGTCTGGTCGAGCGCCACCCCCAGCTTCGCGGCCGCCAGCCGGGCGATGCGGAACCCCAGGTTGTGGCGCGTGCGCTCGTACTTCGCGCCGGGGTTGCCGAGGCCCACCAGGAGGCGCACGGGCGCTTACTTCTTCGCGCCCTTGTCCGCCCAGCCGCCCTTCGCCGGGGCAGCCGCGCCGCCCTTCGCCGGGGCAGCCGCGCCGCCCTTCGCCGGGGCAGCCGCCGCCGGCGCGCCACCGGCCGCCGGGGCCGCGCCCGCAGCGCCAGGGGCCGCGCCAGGAGCGCCAGGAGCCGCCGCGCCAGGAGCGCCGGGAACCGCAGCGCCGGGCACCGCGCCCTCGGCGCCGGGCACCGCCGCGGCCGGAGCCGGAGCGACCTCCTCCTTCTCGGGGATGTTCACCACCGCGATGGTGGCGTTCTTGATCACGTTGGTCTTGAAGCGCACGCCCTCGGGCGGCTTGATGTCCGAGATGTGGATCGACTCGGCGATCTTGAGGTTCGAGACGTCGACCTCGATCTTCTCGGGGATCTGGCCGGGCTTGCAGATGACGGGAAGCGTGCGGCTGACCTGCTGCAGGATGCCGCCCTCGGTCACTCCGACCGGCTTGCCGATCAGCACCACCGGGACGTTGACCACCACGTCCTGGTCCATCCGCACTTCGAGGAAGTCGACGTGGAGGATGTGCCCGTCCACGGGGTCCTTCTCGTAGTCCTTGAAGAGCACGGTGCGCGGCTCGCTGCCGGAGACCTCCAGCTTGATCACCGTGTTGAACTTGTGCGGGGTCGCGATGGCCTTGACCAGCGCCTCGGGATCGATCGCGACCATCAGGGGCTGCTTCTCGAACCGTCCGTAGCAGACGGCCGGGACCAGGCCCTTCGCGCGCAGCCGGTGGGCCGGGCCCTTGCCCGATTTGTCGCGGATCTGCGCTTGCAGCGTGGAAGTATCCTGCGCCATGACATCCTCCGTGCCGGGCACAACCGCCGCGGCGGGCGAGCCGCAAGCCTGGGTTTGGTGGGCTCCGGTGAGACGTGAAACCGCCCGGAACTCTTCGAAAGCGGCGCCATTTAGCACGCCCGTGCCCCCGAGCGCAACCCTCCTTTTCGACGCTGGCCCGGAGGTCAGGGCACGTCCACGCCCTGCAGCCCGGCTCGGCGGATGGCCGCGCCCAGGGTCCCGGATGCCTTCTCGGACTCGATGAACCCGGTCGCGTATGCGAGCGCCTCGGGACGGCCTGCGGGCAGGCACATCGCCAGGAGGCCCACCATGAAGCGCCCCGGCAGCATCCGCGCCCCGGGCGCCTCCGCGGCATGTGCACGGATGAAATCGACGGAGCCGGCGAATGCGTCCGCCCTGCCGGCCTTGACGAGCTCCCAGGCGAGCGCGGGCGTCTCGGCGCGGACGAGCTGCGACTGCTGCAGCCTCGCGCCGAGGAAGAGGTCGGGATTGTTGCCTCGCCCGACCGCGATCCGGATGCCTGCGCGGTCGTAGTCCGAGACGCTGGTGAGCGGCGATCCCGGCGCGACGAGAAACGTGTTGTCCACGCCCATCATGGCCGGCGTGCAGGCGAGCCCCGCGGCAGCGGAAGCATTGGGGCCGGTCTCGCCGGTGATCGGGTCCTGATCCGGGTTGTGCGAGAGGATCACGTCCGCGCGGCCCTCGCGCAGGCTGCGCAGCATCGCGGGCACTCCGTCGAGCGGGACCACCTCGAGCGTAACCCCGAGGACCGTGGCGAGGTCGCGCGCCACGTCGACCGCGACGCCCCGCAGCTCGCCGGAGGCAGGGTCGCGCTTCGCGTTGTTCGGGTTGCCCTGGTTGATGCCTGCCCGCAGGACGCCGCCAGGCGCGAGTTGGGACAGCGCGGCAGGCGACGGGCCGGAACGCATCGCTGTCCCGGCAGGCCGCTCGGCGCGGTCCGCGGAGCAGGCGGCAAACAGCGGGGAGATGACGGCCAGCGCGGTGGGGAGCACCCGCGCGCGCATCGCCCTACACGAAGAGGCTGGACAGCGAGTCTGCACAGTAGATGCGGCGGATGGCCTCGCCGAAGATGCGGCCGACCGAGAGCTGGACGATCTTCTTGCAGTCGCGGGCGGCGGGCGAGAGCGGGATGGTGTTGGTCACCACCAGCTGCTCGATGGCGGACTCGCTGATGCGCTTGATCGCCGGGCCGCTCAGGATGGGGTGCACGGCGTAGGCGAGCACCCGCTTGGCGCCGCAGTCGAGCAGCAATTTGGCGCCCTGCGTGAGTGTACCGGCAGTATCCACCATGTCGTCGAGCAGCACGCCGATCTTGCCCCGGACGTCGCCGATCAGGCTCACCACCTCGGCCACGTTGGGCTTGCTGCGCCGCTTGTCGACGATGGCCAGCGTGGTGCCGAGCCGCTTCGCGTACGCTCGCGCGCGCTCGACCCCTCCGGCGTCGGGGCTGACGATGACCACGTCCTCCGGGTTGGGGAACGCCTTGCGCATGTGCTCGACCAGCACGGGCGAGGCGTAGAGGTGGTCGGAGGGCATGTCGAAGAAGCCCTGGATCTGCCCGGCGTGCAGGTCCATGGAGACGAACCGGTCGGCGCCGGCGCTGGTGATGAGGTCGGCCACCAGGCGCGCGGTGATCGGCGTGCGGGGGGCGACCTTCCGGTCCTGGCGGGCGTAACCGTAATAGGGCACCACCGCGGTGATCGACGAGGCGCTGGCGCGGCGGGCGGCGTCGATCAGGATGAGCAGCTCCATCAGGTGGTCGTTCACCGGCGTGGACGTGCTCTGCATGAGGAACACGTCCCGGCCGCGCACGTTCTCGCCGATCTCGGCCTGGATCTCGCCGTCGGAGAAGCGGGTCAGCGAGGACTTGCCCAAGGGTTGGTTCAGGTAGTCGCAGACTTCGCGGGCGAGCGGGACGTTCGAATTTCCGGAGAGGACCACGAAGTCGGAGCCGTTGCCCGGAGGCTTCGTGTGCATGGCGGCCTTCTAGCACACTCACCGCCCCTAGGGCGGTGGTGCGCTTGAAGGCGCAGTCCGGCCGCCGCCAGGGCGGCGGTGCGCTTGAAGACGCAGTCCGGCCGCCGCATCTCAGGCGGCGGCTATCCGGATGCGGCGGCAGCGCTGGACGGAGGCGTGCCGCGGGTAAGCTCGCGCTCGTACTCCGCCAGGATGATCTTCTCCATCCGCTCGCGCGTCTCGCTGTTGAGCGGGTGGGCGATGTCCTTGAACGTCCCGTCCTTCCGGCGCTTTGCCGGCATGGCTACGAAGAGGCCGGTATTGCCGTTGATCACCTTCAGGTCGCGCACCACGAAGCAGGCGTCCAGCGTGATGGTCACGTAGGCCTTCAGGCGCTCCTCATTGACGGGGAAGACGCGGACCTCGGTGATCTCCATGGTGGCCCCTCTCGGATGACACCTCGCCCGATGGTAGAACGGTACCCGGCCGGGAAGCGGCCTGTCAAACGGTCGCGCCCCCGCTTCCCCGAGAGAGGGCGCACCCGGGCGGACGGCGAGTCATGGGCGCTACAGCACGTCGGGGCGGCGGTGCCGCAGCGCCGGCAGGTCGCGGCGGACCTGGGCCAGGCGCGCCGGATCGATGCGCCCCAGGGCGAACCCGTCGCCCGAAGCGCCCGCGTCCGCGACGACCTCGCCCCACGGGTCGACGATCATCGCGTGCCCATACGCCTGGCGGTTCTCCTGGGGCGGACCGATCCGTCCCGCCTGCGCGGGCGCGAATACGTAGGCCTGGTTCTCCACCGCGCGGGCGCGCAGCAGCACCTCCCAGTGCGCTCGCCCCGTATACGCGGTGAAGGCGGCCGGGACCGACAGGATATCCGCGCCCTGCTCGGCGAGCCGGCGGTAGAGCTCGGGAAAGCGGACGTCGTAGCAGACCGACAGCCCGAGCCGGACGCCCAGGCCGGTCAGCTCGACCACCGGCGGGACGGATGCGCCCGGCGCCACCGCTTCGGACTCGCGGTAGCGCGCGCCGTCCGGGATGTCCACGTCGAACAGGTGCAGCTTGCGGTATGACGCGGCGATCTCGCCGCGGGGACCGATCAGCACGGCCGTGTTGTGCACCCGCCCGTCCGCCGCGCGCTCGGCGATGGACCCCGCCAGGCACCACACCGAACGCCGCGCGCACAGCTCCCGCACCCGGGCCAGCTGCGGGCCGTCGAGCGCGCCGGCGAACTCGCGCTTCTGCGCGGCGGGCCCGACGTGTTCCCACATCTCCGGGAGCCCGACCAGCCGCGCTCCCGCCTCGCACGCCCGATCGAGGAGCGAGAGGGCGCGAGCCTCGTTCTCGGCGCGCACGGGACCCGCGCCCATCTGGATGGCCGCTGCCTGGAACACGTCCACCTCCGGCCTTGTTATAAACCTGAACCGGCTCGCTGCCCGGCTTGACTGCACAGGTGCGGTCTGCTACGCGGCGGCTGACATTTTCGCTGTGCCCGCCTCGCGGCGGGTTCCGGGAAAGTGGGCGTAGTCTGCCCGCTTTTTTCGTTTTTGCAGGACGGAGTTCCAGGTGGGCCGCAAGGAGGAGATCGTCGAGAAGGTGCGCGCCATCGCGGCGCCGCTCGCCGCCGGCGAGGGGCTCGAGCTGGTCGACGTCGAGCTCGCAGGGGCCGGCGGCCGCACCACCTTGCGCCTGTACATCGACAGGGACGGGGGGGTGTCGCTCGACGACTGCACCAGCGTGTCGCGCGCCGTGTCCGCCGCCCTCGACGTCGAGGACCCCATCCAGGGCGCCTACGACCTGGAGGTGTCGAGCCCGGGTCTCGACCGGCCGCTGCGCACCCCGGAGCAATTCAGCAAGTACGCGGGCGAGAACGTCCGGGTGAAGGCGTATGGCCCCATTCCGGAGCTGGAGAACCGCAAGACCTTCACCGGGGCGCTCCGCGGGATCGAGGAGGGGCGCGCGCTGATCGACGTGGAAGGGAAGCTGTTCCGGGTCCCGCTCCAGCAGATCGCCAAGGCCCACGTGGAGCCGCGGCTGGAAGACCTCGCCGCCTCCGAGGAGGAGGAGCCCGAGGCGCGCCTGCAGATCGACGGACGCTACGTGCTCACGCGAGGCCGGGACGACGTGCGGCGCGCGCTCAAGGACGCGCGCAAGTCCGACCGGGCCGAGGTGGTCGTGCGGCGCGAAGGCGGCTCGCTCACGGGATTGTTCAGCGGCGGCCAGGCGGTCCTCTTCCTCACCGGCGGCGAAGGCGAGCCGGGCTTCAGCTCCAGGAGCCCGCGGTACACGGGCAGCCAGGACGCGCGCCTCACCTTCACGCTCTCGAATGGCCAGGAGGACGAGTACCCCGCCTCCTGGGCGGTCCCCGGCGAGGATGCGACGCGCGCGCTCGAGCACTACTTCCTCACTGGCCAGCGCCCCTCCTTCATCCACTGGCACGACGAAAGACAACAGGACTAAAGCACAGCGCGCCCGTATGCGGGCGCGACTGAAAACCACACGGAGCAGAACCATGGCAGCCCCAGCACAGCAGGTCGTCCCGACGCTCAACCTGAACATGATCCTCGACCAGGTGGCGAAGGACAAAGGCATCGATCGCAACGTCCTGGTGGACACCCTGCAGAACGCCATCTCCCAGGCGGCCAAGAAGCACTTCGGCCCCGACCGCGCCATCGAGGCGACCTACAACGAGGAGAAGGGCGTGGTGGAGGTCTTCCAGACGCTCACGGTGGTGCCGCGCGTCGAAGTCGAGGACCCCATCAAGTCGGTGAACCAGATCTCGCTGGACGACGCGGGCAAGAAGGGCATCGAGGCCGAGGTCGGCGACGAGCTGCTCTTCCAGATCTTCTACCGCCCCGAGGACGAGGAGGAGGCGCGGGTCCAGGACGAGCGGTACGGCGACATCCTGCACCTCAAGACCTACCGAAAGTCGTTCGGGCGCATCGCCGCGCAGACCGCCAAGCAGGTGATCATCCAGCGCACCCGCGACGCGGAGCGCGAGAACGTCTACAACGACTACAAGGACCGCAAGGGCGAGATCGTCAGCGGCATCGTGCTGCGGTTCGAGCGGGGCAACATCATCGTGAACCTGGGCCGCGCCGAGGCGGTCTTGCCGGTGCGCGAGCAGACCCCGCGCGAGAGCTACCGCGCCGGCGACCGCGTGCAGGCCTTCGTGCTGGACGTCCTGCGCGAGTCGAAGGGGCCGCAGATCATCCTGTCCCGCGCCTCGCCGGAGCTGGTGCGCAAGCTCTTCGAGATGGAAGTGCCCGAGATCGCCGAAGGAGTGGTGGTGATCGAGGCGGTGGCCCGCGAGCCGGGTGGCCGGACCAAGATCGCCGTCGCGTCGCGCGACAACGACGTGGACCCGGTGGGCGCCTGCGTGGGCATGAAGGGCAGCCGCGTCCAGGCGGTGGTGCAGGAGCTGCGCGGCGAGAAGATCGACATCGTGCCCTGGGACGAGGACCCGGCGCGCTTCGTGGTGAACGCGCTGCAGCCGGCGGAAGTGACCCGCGTGCTGCTCGACGAGCAGAACAAGGCGATGGAGATCATCGTCCCCGACGACCAGCTCTCGCTCGCCATCGGCCGCCGCGGGCAGAACGTGCGCCTGGCCGCGCAGCTCACCGGCTGGAAGCTGGACATCAACAGCGAGAGCCGCGTGAAGGAGCTGCGCGAGTTCGCCCAGCGCAGCCTGACCGCCATCGGGCTCCCGGAGCAGACGGTCGAGCTGCTCTACGCGCACGGGTTCCGCAGCGCCAAGGACTTCGCCAACGCCTCGACCGAGGTGCTGCTTCAGATGCCCGGAATCACTGCGGATAACGTCGAACGGTACCTGGCCGCCGCGCGCGACCAGATCGGCAAGGACGAGGAGGAGCTGGCCCGCATGGACCGCGAGCGCGAGGAGGCCCGCCTGGCCGAGGCGCGGCGCCACCCCAGCGACCTGACCCAGGCGGAGCGCCTCCTGCGCGTCCGCGGCATCTCAGAGCGGAACATCGAGCAGATGGCCAACGCCGGGTACAAGACCGTCGAGGACATCCACAACGAGCCCGACGTGGTGAAGTTCGGCGAGGCGACGGGTCTCGGGGTGAAGAAGGGACGGCAAGTGAAGACCGCCGTGGAGCACTACCTGCAAGAGGAGGCGCGGCTCAAAGCGGACCTCGACGCGAAGCGCGCCGCGGAGGGTGGTGCGTCGGCCGCGCAGGGCGGTTAAAACACGTGGTCCGCGGGAGGCGGGCCGGCCGCATCCGCCCACACGAGCCGCAGCGTCGCTGCGTCGCGTGCAGGGCAGTGAGGTTGCAGCGCGAGCTCCTGCGGTTGTCGGTCCGGGGCGGAGAGGTCGGCCCTGGACCTGGACCGGGACGTGGCTGCTATGTCTGCCGCGACCCGGAGTGCGCGAAGAAGGCGGTCCAAGGACGCCGCATCGCGCGCGCTTTGAGAGGGCGGGCCCCGGAGCCGGCGCTGGATCGGCTGCTCGGCTGGCTCGCTTGACGGTAACAGTCAGGGCAGACTAAAGAGGCAGGCCCCTCGGAAGCCTCCCGGGGGCCCCCGACAGGGCAGGCGAAGGGAACGATGGCGAAGAAGCGTGTGTACGAGCTCGCGAAGGACGTCGGCCTCTCCAACAAGGAGATGGTCGATTGGCTCAAGGCCCACGAGTACGACGTCAAGAGCCACTCCTCGTCACTGGAGGACGATCAGGCCCTGGCGGTGACGGAGAAGTTCCGCGGCGAGCGTACTCCCAAGGCGGCGGCGCCCAAGGCGTCGGCCAGCGGCGTAGTGCTGCGCCGCAAGAAGGCCGATACGCTGGGGCCCGACGGGCAGCCGCTCGGCGAGCATGCCGAGCCTCCTCCTCCGCCTCCTCCTCCGCCCCCTCCGCCGCCCGTCCCCGAGATCCGCGCCGAGCCGGTCCCGACGCCGCCGCCTGAGATCCGCCCGGAGCCGGTCCGCGCTCCCGAGCCCGTCGCCGCGCAGGCGGCCCCCGCCGCGGCCCCGGCCGCGCAAGCGCCTGCCCCGGCCCCCGAGGTCGAGCGGAGGCCCGAGCCGGCCGCCGCCGCCGCGCCTGCACCGATTCCCCCCCCCACCCCCGCCCCCGCCCGGCCCGAGCCCGTGAAGCCAGCCCAGCAGAGCCACGTGTCCAATGTCCCCGCCGGCGTCCAGAAGGTGGCGGCCAAGCCCGCCCCGCCTCCGCCGCCGCGTGCCGCCGCCCGCGCCCCCGGGGCGCAGCCCAGCGGTCCCATCATCCGGGGTCCCGGAGGCACCCAGTCGGTGCAGGTGGCCGACCCGACCGCGGCGCGCCCGACCGCGACGCGCGCGGTGGTGCTGTCGCGCCCCCTGATCCCCATCGCCCGGCCGCCGCCGCGCCCCGGCCCCGGCGGCGGAGGCTTTCGCCCCCGCCCGGTCGGCGAGGTGCGCGAGCTGGCGGTGGTGTCCGGCGGTCCCGGCCGCGGCCGCGAGTTCATCGACGTCACCAAGGACAAGCAGAAGGGCAAGAAGGGCCCGCGCGTGGAGAAGGTGGAGAGCCTCTCCAAGCAGGACCTGATCGAGCTGGCCAAGCAGCGGGCCTACGTGCCGGTCCGCGGCCACAAGAAGCGCAGCACCAAGAAGGGCAAGCAGACCGAGATCACCGAGATGGCGGAGCACAAGAAGGTGATCCGCCTCGAGGAGACCATCACCGTCGCCGAGTTGTCGCAGACGATGGGCGTGAAGTCGTCCGACCTCATCCGCAAGCTGATGACGAACGGCAAGATGGTCACGGTCAACCAGCCGGTGGACTTCGACACGGCCAGCGTGCTCGCGCTCGACCACGGCTGGAAGGTCGAGAAGACCGGCTTCGAGATCGTCGACTACCTGCCCGAGGTGGAGGAGAAGCCGGAGGACTTCCAGTCGCGGCCGCCGGTGGTCACCATCATGGGCCACGTCGACCACGGCAAGACCAGCCTGCTCGACGCGATCCGCAAGGCGCACGTGGCCGAGGGCGAGGCGGGCGGGATCACCCAGCACATCGGCGCCTACTCGGTCGAGGTGGTCGGCTCCGACGGGGGCGAGGCGGACATCACCTTCCTCGATACGCCCGGCCACGAGGCCTTCACGGCCATGCGGGCACGCGGCGCGAACGTCACCGACATCGCGGTGCTGGTGATCGCGGCGGACGACGGCGTGATGCCGCAGACGGTCGAGTCGATCAACCACGCCAAGGCGGCGGAGGTGGTGATCGTCGTCGCCATCAACAAGATCGACAAGCCCGAGGCGCAGCCCGACCGCATCAAGCAGCAGCTCAGCGAGCATGCCCTGGTTCCCGAGGAGTGGGGCGGCGACACCATGATGATTCCGGTGTCGGCGCGCACCGGAGAGGGCATCGAGAAGCTGCTCGAGGCCATCCTGCTGCAGGCCGAGGTGCTGGAGCTGAAGGCGAACCCGAGGCGGCCGGCGAAGGGTGTCGTGATCGAGGCCAAGCTGGAGAAGGGCCGCGGGCCGGTCGCCACCGTCCTGGTGCAGGACGGCACGTTGCACGTCGGGGACCCGATCGTGACCGGCATCCACTCCGGCCACGTGCGCGCGATGATGAACGAGCACGGCGAGCAGGTGGACGACGTCCCGCCCGGGTTCCCGGTCGAGGTGCTGGGCCTGGACGGAGCGCCGGGCGCCGGCGACGAGTTCAACGTGGTCGAGGACGAGACCGCCGCGGCGACCATCGCGGAGCACCGGGCCCTGAAGGCGCGCGAGAAGGACCTCTCCAAGTCGAACAAGCTCTCGCTGGAGGACCTGCTCGCCAGGGGCAAGAAGGACCAGGCCAAGACGCTCAAGGTGATCGTCAAGGCCGACGTCCAGGGTTCGGTCGAGGCGCTCAAGACCGCCCTCACCCGGCTCGCCACTCCCAAGGTGGGGGTCGACGTGATCCACTCCGGCGTGGGCAACGTCACCGAGAGCGACGTGATGCTCGGGGCGGCGTCGAAGGCGCTGGTGGTCGGCTTCAACGTCAAGAGCGAGTCCGGTGCGGACGAGAGCGCCTCGTCCGAAGGCGTGCAGATCAAGCACTACTCGATCATCTACGAGGCGCTCGACGACGTGAAGCTCGCCATGGAGGGGCTGCTCGACGCCATCATCCGCGAGAAGGTGGTGGGCCACGCCAAGGTGCAGCAGCTCTTCAACGTGCCCAAGCTCGGCACCATCGCCGGCTCCTCGGTCACCGACGGCAAGGTCACGCGCACCGCGATGGTGCGCCTCCTGCGCGACTCGAAGCCCATCTTCACCGGCAAGATCGCTTCCCTCCGCCGCTTCAAGGACGACGTGAAGGAAGTCGACAAGGGCTTCGAGTGCGGCATCGGCATCGAGAACTTCAACGACCTCAAGGAAGGCGACATCATCGAGGCGTACGAGCTGGAGACGATCAGGCCGTCACTCACGTGACAGCCGCCGCCGATAGGGCGGCGCTGCGCTTTTCACGCCGCGGACGTTCCGGCATGTGCTGTAGCGTTGGGTGAACATGGTCGTTGGCGTGCTCAGACTGACGCTGGTGGTGCCCGGGGCGCGGTCGCTCAAGGAGAAGCGTCACGTCGTCCGCAAGATCACCGACCGCGTGCGCGCCCGCTACAACGTCAGCATCGCCGAGGTGGCCGAGAACGACGTCTGGCAGCGCGCCGTCCTGGGGGTGACGGCGGTCGCCAACGACCGCAGCTTCGTGAACGAGGTGCTCGACAAGGTGGTGCGCGACATCGAGATGCTGGGCGTCGCGGACCTGGTCTCGCGCGAGATGGAGATCGAGACGTACTCGACGCTGCACGGCGACCTGCTCGACAAGCCGCGGCTCGACCCGGAGCCGGCCGACGAGAAGGCCGCCCGCCGGGAGGAGGAGGAGGCGCTGCGCGAGTACCTCCGCGAGGAGGATCTCCCCGTCCGGGAGGACGAATCCTGATGGCCGCCCACAGCCGGCCCGACAGAGTCGGCCATCTGGTGCAGCAGAAGCTGGCGCAGCTCTTCACGCGCGGCCTCAAGGACCCTCGCGTCGGGCTGGTCACCATCACCGGCGTGAAGATGTCCCCCGACCTGCGCGAGGCCCGCGTCTACTGGACCGTCCACGGCGAGCCTGCCGTGCGCCAGGAGACCGCGCACGGCATCGAGGCCGCGCGCGGCTGGCTGCGCAGGGAGGTGGGCGGGGCGCTCGGGTTGCGGGTGGTCCCCGATCTCCACTTCACCTACGACGAGGCGATCGACCGCGGCGACCGCATCGAGCGGCTCCTGCGCGAGGTGCACGACCAGGACGCGCGGCGGCAGGACCCCGCGTCCGCCCCGGAAGACGAGTAGAGTGCGCGCCTCGGCGCGCGGGGGGTTTCGGTGAAGGCGAAGAACCGGGACGTCAAGAGCGCGCGAGAGTGGAAGCCAGCCGAGAACCTCCCTCGCGCCGTCGAGGCCCTGCGCGGCGCCAGGAGCGTCCTGCTCACCATGCACCGCGGCCCGGACGGGGACGCGCTGGGCAGCGCGCTGGCGCTGGGCTGCGCGCTGCGCGAGATGGGGCGCGAGGTCACCGTCTACAATCCGGACGAGCTCCCCTACAACTTCCGCTTCCTCGCCGGCGCGGATCGCGTCGCCAGGTCGATCCCCGCCGATGCGGCCTACGACGTCACCGTGGCGACCGACGCGGGCAGCGCCGACCGGCTGGGACCGGACGTGCCGCCGCCTCCCCGCCGCGGCGTCCTGCTCAACCTCGACCACCACGTCACCACCGAGCCCTTCGGCGATCTGAACTACGTCGATCCCGCGGCGGCCTCCGTGGGCATACTCGCCTACAAGATCATCCAGGGGCTCGGGCACCCGCTGAGCCGCGACGCGGCGGAATGCATCTACGCGAGCATCCTGGCCGACACGGGCTGCTTCCGGTACTCGTCCACCGATCCCGAGTGCCTGCGCATCGCGGCCGAGCTGCTCGAGCGCGGCGTCGATCCGTGGGAGATGACCGTCCGCGTCTACGAGCAGCAGCCGCTCGCGCGGATGAAGCTGCTCGCCGAGGTGCTGAACACACTCGAGGTGGCTCCGGGCGGCAAGCTCGCCACCATCACCATCACGCGCGAGATGGTGGCCCGCACCGGGACGCACCTCGACCTGACCGACGGGTTCATCAACTACGCGCGCTCGATCGACGGCGTCGAGGTGGCGGCCGCCTTCCGCGAGCCGGAGGACGGGTCGCGCGCCTGGCGCGTCAGCTTCCGCTCGCGCGGCAACGTGGACGTGTCCGCCATCGCGCAGCGGTTCGGCGGCGGCGGGCACCGGAACGCGGCGGGATGCGCCATCGAGGGCGACGAGGCCGCGGTGCGCGCGCGCATCGCGGCAGAGGTCGCGCAGGCGCTGGAGCCTTTGGATGCCTGACCTGAGCGGCGTGGTGGTGGTGAACAAGCCGAGCGGGCCGACCTCGTTCGACGTGGTCCGGCGCGTCAAGGGCCTGTTCAAGGTGAAGCGCGTGGGCCACACCGGCACGCTGGATCCGACCGCGACGGGCGTCCTCCCCATCTGCGTGGGCGAGGCGACGAAGGTGGCCGGGTTCATCGCCGACGGCGAGAAGGAGTACGAGGCGACCGTCCGCTTCGGGCAGGTCACCGACACGCAGGACGCCGCGGGGCGGGTGCTGGAGACGCGGCCGGTTGAGGGGCTGACCGAGGACCGCGTACGCGAGGCGCTGCGCTCCTTCGTGGGGCTCATCGAGCAGACGCCGCCGATGTACTCGGCGCGCAAGATCGAGGGGAAGCGGCTGTACGAGCTGGCGCGCGCGGGCGAGGAGGTGGAGCGGGAGCCGCGCACGGTCAACGTCGACGAGGCGCGCCTGACCTCCTACCAGCCGCCCGACTGCGGCATCTTCGTTCGCTGCTCGAAGGGCACGTACCTGCGCACGCTGGCGCACGACCTCGGCGCGCGGCTCGGTTGCGGGGCGCACCTGCGGGAATTGCGCCGCGTGCGGGTGGCGTCCTTCGGCATCGACGAGTCCGTCGGGCTGGACGAGCTGATGGCTGCGGCGAAGCAGGGCCGGGACGAGCTGGCGCGGTACCTGAAGCCGCTGGACCGCGCCCTGGAGGGGCTGGCCGAGCTGCGGCTGGACCCGCAGCTCTCGCGCCGCGTGGCGCACGGGCATACCCCGGGGCCGGCGGACCTGTCGCGGCTGCGGGCGCCGCCTTATCCGCGTGGCCGGCGCGTCCGGCTGGTGGATCCGACGGGGCACGTCCTCGCCGTCGCCGAGAGCGACGGGGTGGGCACGCTCAAGCTGCTCCGGGTGCTCGCGCACGGCGAGCTGCCCCCGGAACGGCATTTCGACGACTGATCAACGCTGCGCCGCGACGGAGGCTTCGTCCTCGTCCTCGTCCGGCATGCGCTCGAGCGCCCAGGTCGCCTGGACGGCGCGGACGGCCACCCAGACCATGAGGCCGGCGAGGAACACGTTGCTGCCGCCGGCGCCCACGTGGGCGCCGAACATGTTGCCCAGGGTGGCCAGCGCCTCGACGCAGGAGAGCGCGAGGAGGACGGCCGCGGCGGCCCGGCTGTGCAGGCGCAGCGCGGCCCCGCCGGCGACCAGGATCGCAGCGACCACGAACGCGCCGGCGCTCTTCAGCACCAGGTAAAGCACGAGCTGCAAGGCGGCGAGGAAGAAGAAAGCGTACGAGGCGACCTTCACCACCTCGAGCGCGTCGTCGCGCGTCTCGATCTTCGAGATCCAAGCGATTTTGGTCTCCAGCATGGGACCAGTAGTAGCGAGGGCGCTCGGGGAGAGGCTAGGCACCCAACCCCTACACGGGGTGCCCGATGTGGGCGACTAGGTGTTCCTGGACACCACAGGAGCCCACAGCCGTTTCAGGCTGGCCGCGGCCCGGAAGGCGAGCTGCTTGGTCCGGTCCAGCAGGATGGACTGGCCGACCGGGGTCGGCGACAGGCCGAGCTTCCGCAGGCGCGCGTTCGCCTTGTAGAGCAGCTCGCGGCGCTCGGAGTCGGCCGTGCGGAAGGTGAT
>WNFD01001968.1_pt1 | contig 34665 bp, 27 predicted proteins | sample 5400491 | NCBI WGS metagenome assembly WNFD01 (sample SAMN13153343, study PRJNA577476) | soil metagenome | isolation source: 120 cm saprolite under Douglas fir tree site 2 hole 2 replicate 2 | place: USA:California | collected 2015-04-18 | reverse complement strand
GCATGAGTGGTATCGCGATTGTTTTCTTGCCGCGGAGCGAGAGCGCGGGCTTGACGATCGCGAAGACCACCTATTTGCAGCGATTTTCCGAGCAAAGCTGAGCGCCGGCGAGAGCGTCACGATCGTTTCGACGACCGAAGAAAGCGCGGCTTTGGATGGCGAAACAGGGCGGGTTCAGCACTCTGGTCATGAAGCAAAAATTGCCGCCGCATGGAACCCGCAAAGCAATGCAATTTCCGCTGGGTACCCCGCGTGGTTGCAGCAGCTTGTGCTCGCGGCGGACCAATTCATCGTGAAGCGCGCCTTGCCAGACGAGCCCGACGGGCGCAGCGTTATCGCGGGGTATCACTGGTTTGAGGATTGGGGCCGCGACACGATGATTGCGTTGCCGGGACTAACCCTGGCAACCGGGCGCCCGGAAGCGGCGCAGCAGATTCTCCTGGCGTTTGCAAAATATGTCGACGCCGGGATGCTTCCGAATAATTTCCCGGATGCCGGCAGCGAGCCCGCATACAACAGCGTGGATGCGGCTCTCTGGTATTTCGAGGCGGTGCGGCAATATTTCGCCGCGACGCGCGACATGCAGACGCTGCAAAAAGTCTTCCCCGTTCTGGCTGGGATGATCGACGCGCACGTTAAGGGCACCCGCTACCAGATCCATGTGGATCCAACCGACGGTTTGCTGTATGCGGGCGAAGCCGGAGTGCAACTCACCTGGATGGACGCTAAGATTGGCGATTGGGTGGTAACGCCGCGCACCGGCAAAGCTGTTGAAATCAACGCGCTGTGGATCAATGCGCTCGAGACAATGACGCAGTTCGCGCGAGTATTGAAAATCTCGAGTGACGGCTATGTAGGCCTTTCCAGTAAGGCTAACGAGGGCTTCCACAAATTTTGGAACGCCGAGCGGCAGTGCTGTTACGACGTGATCGACGCGCCCGGAATTGGCAATGACGCTTCATTGCGGCCGAACCAAATCTTTGCGGTGTCGCTGCCAGTCAGTCCGCTGCCGAGCGAGCAGCGGAAAGCCGTTGTTGACATCTGCGCGGCGCAACTGTCGACGCCGTATGGGCTTCGCAGTCTGGCGCCCGGTGAGGCCGGCTACCAGGGGCATTACGGAGGCGGGCCTCGCGAACGCGACGCCGCTTATCACCAGGGAACCGTTTGGGCCTGGCTGGCCGGTCCCTTTGCGCTAGCGCATCATCGAGTTTACGGAAATCGCGTGGCGGCAATGCGCTTTCTCGAGCCGCTGGGGGCCGCGATTCAGCGATACGGGCTAGGCACGCTCGGCGAGATTTTCGACGGTGACGCGCCGTTTGCCCCGAAGGGGTGTATCGCGCAGGCCTGGAGCGTTGGCGAAGTCCTGCGCGCTTGGGTCGAGTTGGCGCGCGAACCAAATTTCAGCGGGCAACCGCTCCAAGAAGGCACCAAAGAAACGCGACGCCGGCCTGAAGCCGGCGGCTAGGTTTCGTACAGCTCAATCAGGGCCTTGCCGGAATTGGGTGAACCGACCAGGAAAAAATTGACCCGCGTGCCGCCTGCGCCTGCGCGGGTTTGCGGGTAGATCGGTTGCACGCCGAAGTTTTCCTTCAGGATTTGCGTGGCTCGATCCACATCCCTGCAGTGAAACTCCACTTGTTGCACGCCTTCTCCAAATTTCGCCAGGTAGCGCGCAATGGCGCCTTGCCCATCGGGTTCGGCTGTGGTTAGCACATCCAGAGAAATATCGTTTGGGAAATGCAGCTCGAATTCTTCGGCGTCTTGATCCGGCGGCACGAGCGCCAGACCCGGCAATCCGTTGGCCTCGCGAATGCGCGCGAACGTTGCGCGCCTTACCGCTAAACCCACAGTAACGGCAGGGCTCGCGCCGCAGAGCTTGGCGAACTCCAGATCGCTCCACCATGCATAGACTGCGCGATCCGCCGGTGCTCGCCCGCGCCGATAAATCTCCGTCGCAGCCGCGGAGCGCATCACGGGGTCGCTCGAGGAAAGATCAGCGATAGCGGAGGCAAGCGGGCTGGACATGGATAACTCGAAATTGTAGCGTGAAGGCAGGGCCAAAACGAAGGGCGCCGGCATAAGTAACCAAAGCGCCGCGTTTTTCATCCCAAGTGCTATGCCAAAGCCAGTGATGTTGACGGTGGATGACGATCCTGAAGTGTTGCGTGCCATCGAGCGAGACTTGCGCGGGCATTATGCGGAGCGCTATCGCGTGATGCGCGCAAATTCCGGCAGCGCCGCGCTTATCACCCTCCGCGAGCTCAAAGCCCGCAACAATCCCGTGGCGCTTCTCTTGGCCGACCAGCGCATGCCGCAGATGGACGGTGTAGGCTTTCTCACGCAAGCGATGGACATTCATCCGCAGGCCAAACGTGCGCTGCTCACTGCGTACGCCGACACTAACGCCGCGATCGACGCCATCAACGAAGCGCGCGTGCACTACTACCTGATGAAGCCGTGGGACCCGCCCGAGGAAAAACTGTTCCCCGCGCTCGATGATCTGTTGCACGACTGGACCGCTCAGTTTCGTCCGCTGTACGAAGGTATCCGCGTGCTGGGCACGCGATGGTCGTCTCGGGCTTACGAGCTGCGCGATTTTCTCGGTCGCAATCAAGTGCCGTACCAGTGGATCGACGTCGAGGTCGCTGCCACGGATCCCGAGGTGCGCCGGCTAATTGAGTCACTGGGCCCGGAGGCAGAAACTTTGCCACTCATTCTTTTCCCGGACGGCGAGCGCCTGGCCGAGCCTCCCTTTCCGGTGGTCGCCAACAAGTTGGGCCTGCACACCAAAGCGCAAACCAATTTCTACGACCTCGCCATCATCGGCGGCGGACCCGCGGGGCTTGCCGCGGCCGTCTACGGCGCATCGGAAGGCTTGCGCACGGTGATTGTTGAGCGCGAAGCTCCTGGCGGCCAAGCGGGGCTCAGCTCGCGCATCGAAAATTATTTGGGATTTCCTTCCGGTCTCAGCGGCGGCGATTTGGCGCGCCGCGCGGTAGCGCAGGCGCGCCGCTTCGACGTGGAAATTCTTTCTCCGCAAGAGGCGCAAAACCTTCGCATAGACGGCCCATATCGGCACATTAAGCTTTCCGACGGCTCGGAAATCTCCTGCCACGCATTGCTGCTAGCCATGGGCGTGCAATGGCGCTCGCTGGACGTGCCGGGAATGGAGCGGCTGCAGGGTGCTGGCGTCTATTATGGCGGAGGAGCCTCGGAAGCCATTGCCTGCAAGGGCGAAACGGTTTACATCGTGGGCGGCGCGAATTCTGCCGGCCAAGCAGCGATGCATTTCTCGAAATTCGCGCAAAAGGTAATCATGCTGGTGCGCGGCGGTTCGCTTGCGAGTACCATGTCGCACTATCTGATCGAGCAGATCGAGAAGACCCCGAATATTGAAGTTTGGACGCACACCAGCGTGATAGAAGTTCACGGCGACACACACCTTTCGGATATTACCATTCAGCGAGCCGTGACTGCGGAAGTCGAGAAGGTGCCGGCTAGCAGCTTGTTCATTTTCATCGGCGCTCAGCCGCGCACGGAATGGCTCGATGGCTTGATCAAGCGCGACGAGCGCGGCTTCATTTTATCCGGCCCGGATTTGCTTAAAGATGGAAAGAGACCCGAAGGCTGGACGCTCGACCGCGATCCAGGGCTGCTGGAGACGAACGTTCCAGGGGTTTTTGTCGTGGGCGACGTGCGACATGGCTCGGTGAAGCGAGTGGCATCCGGCGTCGGCGAAGGCGCTGTAGTCGTGCAGTTCATGCATCAATATCTGGCCAAAGTACAGTGACCCCGTCTTAGCAAAGCTTGCATCGCGAAATTTGGAAAGGCGAAACGCATGACGGAAATGCCGGACAAGGCCCGCACGGAGGTCCTCATCGCTGACCTGCGCAAGGTGCCAGCATTTGCGGACTTGTCTGCGGAAGACCTCGAATGGTTTATCGGCCATGCCGAGGAGCGACGCGCAAAGCCGGGCGAGGCCGTGACGGTGGAAGATTCGCCGGCCGAGCTCATGCTGGTCCTGCTGGAGGGCGAAATTCGCGGCCGACGTGAGGCGGATGGACCCGACAGCCAGACCTATACGGTGCAAGCACCCGCCGTCACCGGATACCTGCCGTTTTCGCGAATGAAAACAGTGCCCCTGACCGCGCGAGCGCTCACTCCGCTGCACGCCCTCACGCTGCACTCCTCGCACTTTCCCGAAATGTTGCATCGCATGCCGGTACTGGCGCAACGGCTGGTGGGCGTTTTGACCGACCGCGTGAGGAGTTTCACGCTGGTCAGCCAGGAACGGGAAAAGCTCGCGGCGCTCGGCAAGCTGTCGGCGGGTTTGGCCCACGAACTGAATAATCCATCGGCGGCGGCCCGGCGCTCCGCGGGAGCGCTCCGCGATTGCCTTGCTCGCCTGCGACAGGTGGGTCGTTCTTCCACCATCGGCCCGGAAGATTGCGCGATGCTGGCGAAGCGCGAGGAGGAAATTCGCGCCGCGCTGAAGCCGGCGCAATTCAAGGATGAATTCGAGCGCGTGGAGCGCGAAGAAGCCATTCAGGGTTGGTTGGAGGACCGCAAAGTCCCCGAGGCCTGGAAACTGGCGCCTCTCCTGACCGAAGCAAACTTGACCGACCCCCAGCTCGAAAGCTTCGCCGTGGCAGCGGGTGCATCACTCGGACCGGAGCTGACCCGATTTGCCACGCTACTGGAGATGGAGCGCATCGCCGACGAACTCGAGCACAGCACCACCCGTATCTCTGACCTCATCAAGGCCATCAAGGAATATTCCTACATGGACCAGGCCAAGCTGCAGGAAGTGGACGTCACCAAAAGCCTGGAAACCACGCTGACCATCATGCATCACAAGCTGAAGCGCGGCATCGCCGTGACGCGCAACTACGCGCCGGACCTGCCAAAGATCATGGCCTATGGCAGCGAACTCAACCAGGTGTGGACCAACCTGATCGATAACGCCGCCGACGCCATGGGCGACAACGGCAAGCTCCGCATCCGAACGGCCCGCGAGAACGATTTCATCCTCGTGGAGATCGCCGACAACGGTCCCGGCATTCCTCCCGACGTTAAGTCGCGCATTTTTGAGCCGTTTTTCACCACCAAAAGCGTGGGCCAAGGCACCGGTTTGGGGCTCGACTTCGTCTATCGCATCGTCACCGGCATGCGCGGGCAGGTTTCCGTGGATTCCGTGCCCGGCGACACGCGCTTTGCGGTGCGCATCCCGATTCAAGTTCCCGTATAGGACGACGAGGAGAATTCATGGCCGACTCTTGCACGCACACGGATCAGATTCGCAACCTGAAACCCAAGACCCATGGTTGCGAGGAGTGCCTGAAAATGGGCGACACTTGGGTGCACCTGCGGCTTTGCGAGATCTGCGGCCATGTGGGCTGCTGCGACTCCTCGAAGAACAAGCATGCCACCAAGCATTTTCGCGCGACGAAGCACCCCATCGTGAAGTCCATCGAGCCGGGCGAAAACTGGTTCTGGTGCTACGTCGATGAAGTAATGTTCGAAGAAGGGTGAAGCGCGAATCTCTCGCGTTATGCGCCTGACTTAACCGGGAAAAGCAGCGAAGCCGCAAGCGCCAGGAGCAGAATCCCCGCAACAACCAGCAAGGAAATGTGTTCGGGAATGTTCACCCATCTGTGCGCAATCATCTTTGCGCCGATGAAGGCCAACACAAATGACAGGCCCACGGTCAGGAAGCGCAGACGCGACAGCACTCCCGCCAGCAGGAAGTACATGGCACGCAGACCCAGAATCGCGAAAACGTTGGAGGTGTAAACGATGAAGGGATCCTGCGTGATGCCGAAAATTGCGGGAATGGAATCGATGGCCAGCGTGATATCAGTGATTTCAACCACCAGCAGGACCAAGAACAGCGGCGTCGCGTGGAGCTTCCCGCCGCTGCGCACGAAGAAGTGCTCGCCTTCGTAGTCGTGTGTGACACGTAGATGGTTGCTTGCAAAACGAAAAATGAAACTTTTTTCAGGGTGAACCTTTTCCTTCTTCACAAATAGCATGTGAATGCCGGCGTACACGATAAATGCGCCGAAAACGTACAGCACCCACGAAAACCGCTGAATCAGCTCCGTGCCCGCTAAAATCATTGCCCCGCGCATCACCAGCGCGCCCAGAATGCCCCATTCAAGCATGCGGTGCTGGAATCGTTCGTCGACCGCAAACGTGCGGAAGATCACCAGAAAGAGAAACAGATTGTCGACGCTGAGGGCCTTTTCAATCAGGTAGCCGGTGAAGAATTCCAGGCCCGCTTGCTTCCCGGAATAGTGCAGTATGCCCAAGCCAAACAGAATTGACAGCGCGACCCACAGCATGCTGAAGAACCCGGCTTCGCGCATGCTGACCTTGTGCAAGCGCCGGTTGAAGGCGCCCAAGTCCAACGCGATAAACGCCAGAATGAAAAGGTTGAATCCAATCCAAAGCAGGGGAGTGCCCATAGCGAAGCGCGTAGCGCGTCAAGGAGTCGACGCGCGCGTCTCAAGAGCATTCAGGTTGGTGAGATCGACGCGCGTGGTCTGCCCCGCGCGGATGGTTACCGGCACGTCCCAACCGAGCCTTGTGTCGCCGGCATTAGCATCCAGATTCAGCGTGCTGACCCAGTACTCTCCGGGAGCGAGACCGGACACCGCGGCGCGGCCGTCCAGATCCGTATCTGCTTTCGCGGCAAGATACTTCGTCTGCGCGAACTCCGGCGCCATCCGTAGTATGCGGCGCCGGTGGTCGGATTGAATTTGCGACCATTGTTGCTGCGGATTCACACCCATTAGTTCGAGTTCGATTCCGCTGACCGTTGACGGATTGTTCTGTATGAATTTCTTCAGCGCCACGTAGTATTCCTGCAGTTGCTTGTTGTAGCGATCCGGGTGGGCGGTCTTGTCGGCGTCGGCATATCTCGGCTTCGGAATTCCAGAGGTCACGCCGCCGCTGTTGGAATGCTGGTAGGCCAGAAGGAATTCGGGCACATGGATGATGTCCTCGGGCGTGACCAGGCGGTCCAACTCTGGCATGGTCAAATCAAGAATCTCGTGCGCTTTCAGCCACTCCTTCAGTTCGGGGGACGCCTTTAGGCCTTCGATAAATTTCTCGCGCGTCGGAATTACATTTTCCCCTTCCACTTCTTTCACAATTTCGGCATAGCTCTTCGTCAGAACAAAAAAAGTGAACTGCCGCACCGGCTCCGGTCGCGCCGCCGTCGGCGTGATGCGCGCCGCAAAGTCAAGCGAGCCGGTGGCGCTCTGCGCCCCTGCACCGGGCGCTGCACAGACAGCCAAGCACAGCATCGCAAACAACATTACGAGGGTTTTCCGCACGAACGCCATCGTAGCAGAATGCCTGCGGCCATTGGGGAAGAAGGACGGCCGCGTTGCTCTACTCGTTTAGCGATGTGAGGAGAACATTACGGGAATCGACCAAACGCGAAAAGACTGCTTTAATCAGAATTGCAGGAACAAATCGTCTAGTACAGTCGGAACGTGACTTCGATGGGTACAATGGTCGGCACAATCTTCCCATTTGGTCCCACGGCAGGTTTGAACTTCCAGCCCCTGACGGCTTCGATGGCTTTCTCTTCCAAGCCGAGGCCCGGGCCCTTCACAACGGAGATATTGACCGCGCGGCCGTCGGTAGTGATCGTCACCTGCAACACCACCGTGCCTTGATACTTGGCTTTGCGCGCCTCGTCGGAATACTGAGGGATCGGGCAATACAGGCAAATCGGCACACCGACGCCATTCACACCTGCGCGAAACGCGCCGCCACCGGTGCCCCCGCCTTCGCCAGGACCAAGGCCCCCGCCAGTGCCGCTGCCGATGCCGGTGCCATTGCCGTGACCAAGCGAATCAGAGTACGCGGAAGCCAGCGGGTCACCGAATGTCGACATATTCGGACTCGGAACTTTCAAGTCCGGTGGGCCCAGGAGTGAGGGATCCATGGCCAGCTTCGGATTCAGATTCTGAATCTTCACCTGCGGCGGGGTAAATTGCGTCCACTTGAACTTGGGCAATTTCCCCTTGTTCACCGGCGTCAGGGTGTGGTCGTTCGCGCCGCCCCCGCCCCCGGCTTTGTCCGCGCCAGCAGGCAGCTTCGCGACGTAGGGCGAAATATCGATCGGCGTGACGTTCAGATTGCTCTTGGCTTCGGTTGTGTGGGGAACGCCCCAGAACAGCGGCACTAAAATGACCAGCGCGAAGATCCCCGCGTGGAGACCTATGGAAATGAATTGCGTCCAGCCGAAGTTCTCGTCCTTCGACCAAATCTCTTTTACTTTCACAGGTCGAATTCCGGGCGGCAGAGGTGGCTGTTTGGACGGCGAGAAAAACTCCTTGATACGGTAGAAAAATCCACCAAAGTTCGCGCCCCAATTTACCGCCAAGCGGCTGTTCAGCGGCCCCTTCGGTACCGGGCGGGAGCTCAAAAACTCTTTCAAGTTCTCACCAACTCCGCCGCCAAAAGCATTACCCGTGAACGGCGCACCGGGACGCTCAACCACTTTCACCGGGCGCTCGGTCAGAAACTGCTTTAGGTTCGACCAAAAATCATCGGGCACGAGGAGAGCGGGGGGCCCGAAACGCGGCACCGCACTAGAGGGCACCGGCACGGCCGCCTGCTGCGGGTTCGAGCCCGCAGGTGTACTTCGTTTTATGTTCGCGGGCAAAAGGCTTATGAAAGATGAATCTGGCACCTGTGTCCCCTAAGATCAGCCGCCAATCGGCATAGATTTAGACGCAAGAAACCCTCGACTAGGTGTCCCCGAGAATACGATTCCCGCGGGCTCGCATTGGTTGCACGCGCCTGGCGGCTGACACCCACTGTCATTCATTGTAACATACGGTATTCACGCTGCTTTCCGATGTTTCCCACCAAACACCTTGGGGAAATAACGGCATAGAAGGGAATTGCGCTAAATCAATCCATGTCCGAGCCGCTCGAACTCAAGAAGACATTGAATTTGCCGAAGACGGACTTTCCCATGAAGGCCAGCTTGCCGCAAAACGAGCCGAAGCAGCTCGCGGCCTGGCAGGAGTCCAACCTGTATGAGCGCATTCTGGAAGTCCGCAAGGGCAAGCCGTTGTTCGTCCTGCATGACGGCCCGCCCTATCCCACCGGCGAAATTCATTTGGGAACGGGGCTCAACAAAATCCTGAAAGACTTGGTTGTGAAGACCAGGAGCATGGCTGGCCATTACGCTCCGTACGTGCCGGGCTGGGACTGTCACGGATTGCCCATCGAAACGCAGGTCGAAAAGGAATTGGGCGGCAAGGGCAAAGTGCCGCCGGCGGAGTTTCGCAAGCTGTGCCGCGAGTTTGCCGCGCGCTACGTCGAGCAGCACAAGCGCGACTTCAAGCGCCTCGGTATCTTCGGCCGCTGGAACGATCCTTACCTGACGATGAGTTTCGACTACGAAGCCACCATCGCCGGTGCATTTCTGGACTTCATGGAGAGCGGCTACGTCTATCGCGGGCGCAAGCCGGTCTACTGGTGCATCCATGATTCCACCGCGCTGGCCGAAGCCGAAGTCGAATACGAAGACCACACCAGCCCCTCGATCTGGGTCAAATTCGGCGTTGTGGGCGGCGGTTCGGGCGAAGCCGCGAAGATCGGCCCCGACGTGAGCGCGGTGATCTGGACCACCACTCCTTGGACAATTCCGCACAACCGCGCGTTGGCGTTTCATTCGGATTTTGAATATGTCGTAGTCGATACGGAAAAAGGCGCGCTGTTGCTCGCGGCGGATCGCGTTGCAGCTTTGCAGGCCGAATCGGGAATCAAGGAAGCCCGCATTCGTGGAACGTTCAAAGGTTCCGACTTTTCCGGGATGAAATTTCAGCATCCCTTTTTGCCGATTCAGGTGCCCGGCATTCTCGCCGACTACGTCACGCTCGATCAGGGCAGCGGCATCGTGCACACCGCTCCGGGACACGGCGCCGATGACTTCTATTCCGGCCAAAAATATGGGTTGGAGATTTACGCGCCCGTCGATGATCGTGGCCGTTATCTTGAGGGTCTCCCGGAATACAAGGGCAAGGATGTTTTTACCGCGAATCCCATCATCGTCAAGCTGCTCGCTGAACGTGGCGCGCTGCTCGGCAATCACGAGTACAAGCACAGCTATCCGCATTGCTGGCGCTGCCACAATCCCGTGATCTTCCGCGCCACCGAGCAGTGGTTCATCAAAATTGACGCCGCGGCCCACGGCCGCAGCGCAAGCCTGCGCCAGGAAGCGCTCGGCGAAATCCGCCACGTGAAGTGGATTCCCGCCTGGGGCGAAGACCGCATGTACGACATGATCGCAGAGCGCCCGGACTGGACCGTTTCGCGCCAGCGCTTCTGGGGCGTGCCGATCATCGTCTTTTATTGCGACGTGTGCGGTACCCGCCTCGAAGATTTCAAAGCCCTCCGCAACGTCGTGCGCTGGTTCGAGAAAGAAGGCGCCGATGCCTGGTATCAGCACACTCCCGAGCAGCTTTTGCCGGCCGGGACAACGTGTTCCTGCGGCGCGACAAAATGGCGCAAGGAAAACGACATTCTCGATGTGTGGTTTGATTCCGGCTCCTCGAACCTTGCAGTTCTCACGCCCAAAAATGGCTTGGTCGAACCAGGACAAAACTGGCGTTCCGCCGACGTCTATCTTGAAGGCCCGGACCAGTATCGCGGCTGGTTCCACAGCTCCTTGCTCGTCGCCACCGGGATCAAGCACAAAGCTCCGTTTCGCGGCGTTGTCACTCACGGCTGGACCCTCGACGAAAAAGGCCAACCTATGTCTAAGTCTCTCGGCAACGCGTTATACCCCAACGAAATTGTCGAACGCTGGGGCGCCGACCTGCTTCGTCTCTGGGTCGCCTCCGTCGAATACCAGGCCGACGTGAAAATGAGCGAGCGGGTGATGACCCAGCTCAGTGAGGCCTACCGCAAAATCCGCAACACCTTTCGCTTCGCGCTTGGCAATTTGGCTGACTTCGATCCCTCGCGCGACGCCCTGCCCAACGAGCAACTCGAGGAAATGGATCGCTGGATGCTCGAGCGCACGGCCGAACTGGTCACGAAATGCCGGGACTGGTACGCCGCTTACGATTTTCATCGTGTCTATCACGCCATCCACGATTTCTCTGTCGTCGATCTGAGCGCCTTTTATTTCGACGTGCTCAAAGATCGTCTTTACACCAAAGCCGCCAGAAACAAATCACGCCGCTCCGCGCAAACGGCAGTCTGGAAAATCACCAGCGCTCTGGTGCGCCTCATCGCTCCCGTGCTCGTCTTCACCTCCGAAGAAATCTGGCGATACCTGCCGAAGGCCAAAGGCGACCAACCCAGTGTGCACATGGCTCTCTTTCCAGCAGAAAATGAGCTTTCCACGAGAGCAGAGACCAAATCTAGCGCAGATTGGGAAAAACTTTATTCCTTTCGATCCGAGGTTTTGCAGGATCTTGAGCGAGCTCGAAATCAGAAATCCATAAATTCGTCGCTGGAAGCAGAGGTGAGAATTCATTCCAAAGGCCCGTTTTTTGACCTATTGCAAAGACATCTAAAGGAACTGCCCGGACTTCTGATCGTTTCTCAGGTAGAAGTATTGCCGTTTGATGGCCCGGTGCATAGCGATCACCCAGAACCCTTTCATGTCGAGGTGCTTCGAGCCGAGGGCAAGAAGTGCGAGCGCTGCTGGAACTATTCCACCCGCGTCGGCGAGAACCCGCGCTACCCGACCGTGTGCGAGCGCTGTACAGAAGCACTCGCCGAAATCGAAGGCGGAGCCAGCCATGCTGCCACATGAGGGAGAACTAGCTTGATTCCCGCCCGCCTCCGCTGGCTCTGGCTCACCCTCGCCGTCGTCCTCCTCGACCGCGCCAGTAAAGCCTGGTTCGAATCGAAAACCGTCGAAGGCTGGCACCGCGAGCTGATCCACAATTTCATCTACCTGGTGCACAGCCGCAATCCCGGCATCGCCTTCGGTGTCTTCGCCGATTCGCCATCGCCCACCATGCGCATCCTGCTGATCGTCGGCTCCGCCGCAGTCATCGGCGCGCTCGCTTGGCTGTTTGTCGCGGGGCACAGCGGCGGCTCCCTCACCGCTGCCGGCCTCGCGCTTCTGCTCGGCGGCGCCGCCGGCAACGTCACCGACCGAATTGTCCACGGCGCCGTCACTGACTTCTTCGAAGTCTGGCTCGGCAGCTACCACTGGCCGGCCTTCAACGTCGCCGATTCCGCCATCACTATTGGCGCTGCCCTCATCATCATCGACGTCCTCTTCTTCCACAAACACCACGCCTCCGACGTCACCAAACAGCAAATCGACTGAGTGAATAAGCTCGCTTTGCCACGCGGCCACATCCAGTTTTGGCCGTGCTCCTTCGACCGAAGAGCATCCAGCGCGCAATTCACCAGCGCTGCTACAATCACCACGTGAGACAGAGCAATGAGTCCGCGATTCATGAATTCGTCGCTGCCGAAAGCGAAGCAGGGCAGCGCCTCGATCAACAAATCGCTTCTCGCTTCAGCGACATCAGCCGCACTCGCGTCCAGGAACTCATCGAAGCCGGCCTTGTGCTCGTCAATTCTCGCCCAGCCAAAGGTGCTCACCGCCTGCGCAAAGGCGAGCGCATCCAAATCCAAATCCAACCCCGCCCTCCGCTACGCGCCGAACCAGAGTCCATTCCCCTCGATGTCCTCTACGAAGACACCGACGTCATCGCCGTAAACAAGCCCGCCGGCATGACCGTGCACGCCGGCGCCGGCACCACGCACGGCACCTTGGTCAACGCCCTCCTCGGCCGCGGCCAAGCTCTCTCGCAAGGTGGTGATGCACTCCGCCCCGGCATCGTGCATCGCCTTGATAAAGACACCTCCGGCATCATCCTCGTCGCCAAAAATGACGCCGCTCACGCCAGACTCAGCGAAGCCTTTCGCCAGCGCGAGGTCAAGAAAACCTACATCGCTCTCGTGCAAGGCCTTCTGAAAGAAGATCGCGGCACCATTGACTTCGCCATCGCCCGCGACCCCAAGCGTCGCACCCGCATGACCGCCCGCCGCAGCATCGTTCTCGGCAACGCTCGCGAAGCCCGCACCGACTGGCGCGTCCTCACCCGCATCGACACCACTTCGCTCCTCGAAGTGCAGCTCCACACCGGCCGCACGCACCAGATCCGCGTGCATTTCTCCGCTCTTCGCCACCCCGTCGTTGGTGACACGCTCTACGGCGCAGCCGCGCAGCTTCGCATTGGAAAAATCACGCTGCCCCCTTTGCACCGCAATTTCCTCCACGCCGCCAAACTCGGCTTCGCGCAACCGCGCAGCGGCGCCTGGATCGATCTCAGCGCGCCACTGCCGCAAGATCTCCGTACATTCCTCCAACAACTCGCCACCGCTGCCGGCGAATCTCCCGAGCGAATTGACGCTGCCCTCGCCGCCTACCTATAATCGATTCGCATGCGTCGGATTTTCATTTCTGTACTCTTGGCCGCTGCTCTGTTCTTCGCAACAGCCAGCCTGCCCGCCGGGGCGGGCTTGCCTGCTGAGGCAGGCGGTCACGCCCAGCAATCTTCGAGCGCCACTGCGCATGGCAAGCGCCAAGGCGCCGCTCAGCAGCCCGCGCCCCCACAACCCGCGCCGCCGCAAGACCCGGTCCCCCAACGCCAGGATCAAGGCAAAATTACCCAGACCGTCAATCTCGTCGACGTCCTCTTCACCGTCCTCAACCGCCGCAATAAATTAGTCCCCGACCTCGAGAAAGACGACTTCAAGGTCTGGGACGACAAGAGCCCCGAATCCATACGCTACTTCAGCCGCCAAACCGACTTGCCTCTGCGCATCGGCCTGCTCATGGACACTTCCAACAGCATTCGCGACCGCCTCAAATTCGAGCAGGACGCCGCCACTTCTTTTCTCTTTAGCGTCCTCCGCCACAACAGGGACCAGGCCTTTGTGATGACCTTCGATGACGAACCCTCCATCTTGCAAGGCTTCCATCAGCGATGGTGACGACAATCTCTCCAATCACACGCGCTCCGAAGCCATCGAGATGGCCCAGCGCTTCAGCGTGGTCATCTACACCATCAGCACCAGCACGCAGTGGATTCAGCTCTCGCAAACCAACCCGGACAAGCTCGCCAATCGCAAGACGCATCTCACCGAAGGCGATAAGATCCTGCAGGACCTCGCGGACGAAACCGGTGGCCGCGCGTTCTTCCCTTATCACGTCGACGACCTCGACCAATCCTTCCAGGACATCGGCGACGAGTTGCGCAATCAATATTCCATTGCTTACATCCCTACGCATTCGCAGTATGACGGCAAGTACCACAGAATCCGCATCGAGGTGCCCGAGCACAAGGGCTACCAGGTGCGCGCCCGCCGCGGCTATTTCGCCAAAGCCAATACCAGCGGCCCGGCCGGCGCAAACCCCTCGGGCTCGGCCAATTAGGCTGAGAATCAAGTTTCGCTTCCCCTTCGCCATGCAATCCGCTACGCTTCTCTCGACTACCCTTGGCAACCATGCGCACACTCTTTGATCTCGAGCCGCTGGCCGACCCCAGCCTGAAACTGAATGACGCGCAGCGGCGCGCCATCACCCACGGCGATGGGCCGCTGCTTGTGATTGCCGGTGCGGGCACCGGAAAGACCCGCGTCATCACCGAGCGCATTCGCCACCTGCTGCAGTCCGACCCGACTCTCTCGAGCGAAAACATTCTGGGCCTGACGTTCACCGACAAAGCTGCCGGCGAGATGAAGGCTCGCGTCGTAAAAACCGTCGGGGAGCGCGCCAAGGACGTTACCCTGAAAACATTTCATGCCTTTTGCGAGTCGCTGCTGAAAGATACCGATCCGCACAGCCGCATGCTTGACAAGGTCGATCATTGGATTCTCCTCCGGCGCAATATTTCCCGCTTGCAGCTCGACCGTTACCGTAGACTGGCCGAGCCCGGCCAGTTCCTCAACGATTTCGTGGAGTTTTTTTCCCGCTGCCAGGACGAGCTGATCTCCTGCGAGGACTACCAGCGGTATGCCGACGACCTGGCCGCGCAGTTGGAAGCCGAGCCCAACGAGCTTGATGCTGAAACGCTCGCCGAGCGCCAGGAAACTGTGGCCCGCGGACAGGAGATCGCCCGCGCCTACCGAGCGAGCGAAGAGCTGCTGCGCGAAAAGAAGTGCTCTTCCTTCGGCACGCTCATCACCGGCGCGGTGGGGCTTCTGGAGCGCGACGCCCCCCTGCGTGCGGCGCTGCAAACTCGCTTTCGCTACATTCTGGTCGACGAATTTCAGGATACCAACATCGCGCAATTACGTTTGCTCGAGCTGCTGGTCAACAATACCAAAAACATTTTCGCCGTCGGCGACAACGATCAAGCTATCTACCGCTTTCGCGGCGCTTCTTTCGGCAGCTTCAAGCTTTTCCTCGAGCGCTTCGCCGGCTGGCGCGAAGGCCAGGATTCCACGAAATTCCGCGTCAGCTTGACCGAAAATTACCGCTCCACTCCGAATATCTTGCGCGTGGCCACGCAAGTAATCGGCCAAAACACGGTCAGCGCCGATTTCCCCAAGAAGGTGCTTAGCCCCAACAAACCCGAGGGCGAAAAGATCCGCATCGTCGAGCTGGCCACTCCCGAAGACGAAGCTCGCTGGGTGGCCGGCGAGCTCGAGCGCATTCACAAAGCCGGCCGCCGCTGGCGCGATTTCGCCGTGCTCTACCGCGCGCATAATCATCGTGACGACCTCGTGCGCGAGCTTGCTCGCCGCAAGATTCCCTTTGTGATTTCGCGGCTCTCCATCCTCGAGCATCCTCTCGTCAAGGACGTTCTTGCCTATCTCCGCCTCATCGCCACGCCCTATGACGACATCGCCATCGCGCGCGTGCTCGCGGCACCTGCCTGGCAGCTTGCTCCCGCCGACCTGGTGCGTTTCGCCGAGCGCGCTCGCAAAGAGCGCACAAGAATTTACGACGTCCTGCAATCGCCACAGCCGCCGCTGCCCTTCGATCCGTCGCATAACGCTGTAACAGAGTTGCTCGAATTTACAACCGCGCAGCGCAAAACCATGAAGCGCCGCGACACACGCCACATTGTCGCGGATCTCTTCGAGTGGCTGGAAATCTACCAGCGCGCCCCGGAGCAGGACCGCGATTACGTCAAGCGCCTGGCCGAATTCGTCAAGGAATGGGAAGACAAGAGCGACACTCGCAAGCTGCCGGAATTTATCGAGTATCTCGATTATTTCGAGCAGGCCAACGGCGCAGTTTGCCTGGAAGACGATGCTCCCGGCGATGCCGTGCGCCTGATGACCGTGCACGGCGCGAAAGGCCTGGAGTTTTCCCACGTGTTTGTGTTGCGCGTCAACCAAAAAAAATTTCCTCAGCCCGAACGTCCCCATGTCTTCGAATTTCCCGCCGCTCTGATGAAGGAAGGCGCCCCCGAAGAGCAATTTCACAATCAGGAAGAGCGCAGGCTTTTTTACGTGGCCCTGACGCGCGCCGAGGATCGCCTCACCATTACGGCGTTGAGCGAAAAGAAAGGCAAAGTCCCGCCCTTCATCGAGGACATCTTGATGGAGCCGCGCATTCAGCGTTGCGACGTCCTGCGCCTTGCGCCAAAGCCCGCGGCCATGGCCGCGAACGGCACGCAGCCTGCCGAGCCTGCTGCTGCAACCGGCGCACTGTTCGCTCCGCCCGTCGACCGCCCCAAGATTTTTTCTCGCATCGCCGCGTGGGCCGAAACGTTTCTTCCCGCGCCTCCGGAGCCGCTGGAGTTGAACCCCTCCGCGGTGGACAGCTACCGCCGGTGCCCGCAGAAATATCTTTTTGCCTACTTGTGGTCTCTGCAGGAAGGCGCCAAAGCGACCCTGACCTTCGGCCGCGTGATGCACTCCACCATTCGGCGCGTCATGGCCGAATTCAAGAAAGGCAATCGCCTGCCATTTGAACAGGTCCAGCGCCTGTTCGAAACGGAGTGGTCGGTCGCCGGCTTTGAGGACGACTACCAGGAAGGCGAATACAAGAAAGACGGACTGGAGCAGCTCCGCGCGCTGCACCAAACGATCTTAGAGCAAACGCCAGAGATCCTGGACCTGGAAAAAACGTTCTTATTGCCCGTGGAAAATAATGTAGTGCTAAAGGGCCGCATCGACCAAATCAACTCTCTCGGCCGGAACGAAGTGGAAATCGTCGATTACAAAACGGGAAAGGCCAAAAAGGAAACAGAAGCACGCCGGGATTTGCAACTCAGCATCTATGCCATCGCCGCCAAAGAAATCTTGGAACGGAATCCCGTGCGCCTCGTCTTTCATTATCTGCAAGACAACTCCCGCCAGGAAACCACGCGCAGCCCCAAGCAGCTAGACGAAGCGCAAGAAATTGTGCAGGAAGTCGCCGCCGATATTCGCGCCAGAAGTTTCCCCGCAAAAGAAGGCTTCATCTGCCGAAGCTGCGCCTACCGCCCAATCTGCCCCGCGCATGAAGAGACTTTATCGCCCCGATGATCCACTACTCGTAGGGGCGCAGCACTGCTGCGCCCCAGCTTGGCAAAGCCCATCAGTTTCAACTAAGGACGCAAAGGTGTTCCCCGCTCGCCCTCTGTGCTCTGCTCTCCGTGAACTCTGATTTCATGAAACCGCCAACTCCCTCGACCCGAGTAGACTTGGTACGGTTGTCAACGCGCGCGAAGACGCCGCCCTCCGCCTCAAGCCAATACCTTTCTGCGACGGGCTGACCATGGGGCACCGGCGACAGAGACGCTAGCAAGCTCACGCCAGTTCAGGGCGCGATTTTCGCCACGAAGGCGTCGTTGTTGCCGCGGTTCGTCGGCTGGAAGGGATTGGACGTGGGGAAGTTGGTCGAGCCGGTAGACCCAGTCACGTAGGCGTTGCCGGCGCTGTCCACAGCGATACCATAGCCAACGTCTCCGGCGCTGCCGCCCAGGTAGGTGGAATAGAGCAGCGTGGCGCCGGCGGGGTCAAGCGCGGCCACGAAGGCGTCGGCGCCGCCGTGATTCGTGGGTTGCAAGGGATTGGAAGTGGGGAAGTTCGTCGAACCGGTATAACCAGTCACGTAGGCGTCGCCGACGCTGTCCACAGCGATGCCTTGGCCATAGTCGTCGCCGCTGCCGCCGAGGTACGTGGAATAGAGCAGCGTCTGGCCGGTGGGATCGAACGCGGCCACGAAGGCGTCTACACCGCCGTCGTTGGTGGGCTGCAAGGGATTAGACGTGGGGAAGTCCGTCGACGCGGTAAACCCAGTCACGTAAGCGTTGCCAGCGCTGTCCACAGCGATGCCGTTGCCAGCGTCGCCGCCGCTGCCGCCGAGGTACGTGGAATAGAGCAGCGTCTGGCCGCTGGGATCGAGCGCGGCCACGAAGGCGTCTAGACCGCCGTGGTTGGTGGGCTGCAAGGGATTAGACGTGGGGAAGTCCGTCGAGGCGGTAAACCCAGTCACATAAGCGTTGCCAGCGCTATCCACAGCGATGCCGCGGCCCACGTCATTGAAGATGCCGCCGAGGTACGTGGAATAGACCAGGGTGGCGCCGGTGGGATCGAGCGCGGCCACGAAGGCGTCGGCGAAACCGTGGTTCGTGGGCTGCAAGGGATTCGACGTAGTAGGGAAGTTCGTCGAATACGTATACCCAGTCACATAAGCGTTACCGACGCTGTCCACAGCGATGCCATCGCCCGCGTCCTCGCTGCTGCCGCCCAAGTAGGTGGAATAGAGCAGAGTAGCGCCGGTGGGATCGAGCGCGGCCACGAAGGCGTCGGCGCCACCGTGGTTCGTGGGCTGCAACGGATTCGACGTGGGGAAGTCGGTCGACAAGGTTTGTCCAGTGACATAAGCGTTGCCGGCGCTGTCCGCAGCGATGCCAAGGCCAAAGTCGTTATTGCTGCCGCCCAGGTACGTGGAATAGAGCAGCGTCTGGCCGCTGGGGTCGAGTGCGGCCACGAAGGCGTCAAAGTTGCCGCGATTCGTGGGCTGCAAGGGATTGGACGTGGGAAAGTCTCCCGAGCGAGTATACCCAATCACGTAGGCGTTGCCGGCGCTGTCCACAGCGATGACTTGGCCAAAGTCGTCGCCGCCACCGCCCAGATAGGTGGAATAACTCAGCGTCGGATCGATCACCAGAGGTTTCGTGGGGTCGGACGCGGCGATTTCAAACCCGACCTCGTGCTCGCCCTTCAGCACGTACCGGCCATCAACGTACTTCCTCTCCGTCCCGGCCGGCTGATACACCACGGGCTTGTGAAAGCAGACCTGTCCGTCGTCGAGGGTGGCGACCAGATCGCCCTCGCCGTCGATCCGCAGCGGCGCGTCGTGACCTGTCCCCGCGATGGCCAGGGTGATCGCCTTCGGCGAGGCCCCGGGCGCCACCACAAAGTGGTACTCCAATTGCCCCTGATGACCGTAGTAGACAAGATCGATCCCGGGATAAGCGTCCTGATATCGCACCTGGGCGTAGGTCGGAACCTGCGTATGCCATTTCTTTGGATCGTTGCCGATGAAGTAGTTGCTCTTGCCAGGCAGTTGCTTCAGCCCGGTAACTTTGGTCCCGCTCTTCGCCCCCACCAGCTTCATGCGCAAAATCGCAGGGGCAGACGAACCGCCCCCAGCGAGGCGCTCGGTTTTCGATTCTGGATTGCCCAGGGCTGAGCGACCTGCGAAAAGCGATGCAGCACGATTTCCCGATTCCGCATTCTGCTGCGCCCAGGGTTCATCGTTGACTCGCTGCGGATTGACGTTTGCAGGTTTGTGCAGCGCCAGCACCGCCTCATTCGACGTGAGAAACACTCTGTATCCGTTGCCGCGGGAGAGAAACTTCACCCGGCGATCGGTCTGTCCCCGGTTGGCCTCAAACGCCATAGGCAGCTTGCCATAAGCCTCGAGAATCCGCGGCTTGCTGGTGGCAACGTTCCCGTGCCGATACGACGCGTTCACGCGGGCCGGTGTCGGCGTCGGCATCATTTTGGCCTGCGCGTGCTTCGCCGTCCACGCCGCCGCTCGGGTCAAGATGGATGTTGCACGGAAAATGATTGCGCTCAGCAACACCAAAATTCCGACACTCGCCACCGCCCAGAGATCCTTATGACGCTTCATGTCTCGCCTCCCAATTCAGGAAACTCGCCCGGCGGGCGTCTGCGTTTCTACAGAGCTCACTTGAAGCAAATAGAACGCCTCTGCTTTTGCCGATTGGTATAGAAAGCCTGTCTTTTGTGCGGGAACTAGCGGCAGAGCTTACATTCCGAGACGGCACCCGTCAATGTGAAATTCTTTGCGGCTTGAGGTGCGCAAATACTTGCGGCTCTGGACTGGCTTAAGTCTGTGGATTGAAGATTGAGATTCTGGTTTGCAAGCATCCACTGGAAAATTCCCAATCTGTTAAATCTTCTCTGCTGCGCAGCGAGCGCCTGACATCACCGGTTTTCAGGGCGATAAAAAAGGGCGCCGCGGTATGGCAGCGCCCTTGATTCGAAACCGTAAAAATGTGCTACTTGCCCTTTTTGCCGCCGCCCTTGTCGTCCTTCTTGCCCTTCTTCTTCATGGAAAGCTCCTTCTGTCGCTCTGCGGATGACCGGCGCGGTCGCCGGTTGATGGCTGCCTCAAGCTGATATACGAGCGAGCCGCGCGGCTGTCAAGGAATATTCGCGTGTCAGGGGAAAAAGTGGCGCTATTGAGGTGTGGCGCCCGGTATTTCGCCGCTGTAATAGCGGTCGCGAGTCTTAATCGTGAGGCCTTCGCGCTTCACGCGCACTTCCACGCTGTGGTAGTCCGCCGACCGGTCCGTGCCTCGCGGCACGTAAGCGATGGTGTATTGATTGCGTGCTTCCTCGCTAATCCGCGAGTAAAGAACTTCCAGCGTTTCGCGCTTGGCCGCGAAATAAACTTCACCGCCGGAGTCGTGCGCGTAGTCGACCAGCCGCGAAAATTTGCGTTCCAGGAAGGCGCTGGCCACCGCCACGCTATACACCTCAATGTTGTCGTGCAGCAGCGTCTTCACCACGCTGTCGTAGGTCATCTTGTTGGTCTTTTTCCCGCCGTTGGCGCCATCGGAAACTAGCAGTATGACCTTCCGGCGATTACGGTTGCGGTCCCGCAAGAGCTGCGCGGCTCCAAACACCGCGTCATCCAATGCCTTGGTCGGCTGCCCGCCAATCGCCATCGTCGCGGAAGCGATGTTGGGCTGGTCGCCAATCGCCGAATGTCCATTGATAGACGGCCCATTGGCAATGCCGCCGCTAGACGGAGCCACGGACGGCTCCGTATCGAGCTTGGTGCGCTGCAGCTCGGTAAGCAGCAGATCGTGGTCGGTGGTAAAGCCCTTGCCCGGATGGAAAAATTCATCGAAGCGGCAGATAAACGCCTCGTCTTCCAGGCTTAGCCCTCCGACAACCGCATCGAGACTCTTACGCACCTGCTGCGCGTCCTTCTCCTTCAAGTCATTGTCGAGAAGGATGATCATCGAAAGCGGGAAAGCTTCGGCGGTGAACACGTCGATCTTTTGCTCCACATTGTCTTCAAACACGCGGAATTCGTCGCGTTGTAGGTCTGGAACGAGATTGCCGGAGCGGTCCTTGACCGTGACCGGCAGAATGACCAGGTTGGAGTTCACGCTGATTTTCGCCCGCGCGTCGCTCGGCGGCGGCCCAGCGGGCGGGCTCTGGCTTGGTTGTCCTGGCGCGCTTTGTAGGGACCCCGTCGCAGAGGCCGACTGGCCGGCCGTTTGCCCCTCCAGGTACACGGCAAACCCCGGGAGAACAGCGATGGCGGCAACGGCGATTTTCCGTAGACTTTTCATGGTCCTCAGGCCAAACTTCTGCGGTTTCCAGTAGCTCCAGCGGGCCGAGCCGCGCATCCCGTGCTACGTTTTGCCGCATCCTATCAGGCGTGGGCGACCTAGCGGCGGGCACTTCTGGCCGGGTATCCTGTACAAGGAAATTATACATGCGTTCTGCAAAGAAGGTTCTGGTCGTCTGCGTGGCCTGGGGTATAGCCGTGGGAGCCGCTTTGCCGGCCCTTCCGCAGGAGCCGTCGCAGCAACAAGCGCCGGTGATCCGCACGCAGGTTAACCTCGTCAACCTGTTTGCGACTGTGCGCGACAAGAGCAAGCGCATCGTGACGGACTTGAAGCAAGACGACTTCAAGGTGTCGGAAGATGGCCAGCCGCAGCAGATCGCCTTCTTCTCCAAGGAAGTAACCCTGCCGATCACCCTGGCCCTGCTGCTGGACACTTCCGGCAGCGAACAATACATGCTCCCGTCGATTCAAGACGCCGGCGGGCGTTTTATCGAACGCGTGCTGCGCAAGGGCGATGAAGCGCTGGTGATGTCCTTCGATTCCGACGTGGACCTGCTGTCCGATTTCACCGACGATCGCGGCCAGATCGACCGGGCCATTCGCAAGGCGCGCATCAACGTGCCCTCCGCCGGAAGCATCGGAAACAATCCCGGGCCTGTTGGTTCGCGGCAAATCACGGGCACAGCGCTCTACGATGCAATCTATCTTGCGTGCAATGAAAAGCTGAATACCGAGGCGGGGCGCAAGGCCATCGTGATCGTGACCGACGCGCAGGACGAGGGCAGCAAGGTGCGGCTGGAAGAAGCCATCGAAGCCGCGCAGCGCACGGACACTGTGGTGCACATTTTGCTGGTGGCTGACCCGCACTTTGGCGGCGGGAACGGCGGCGTGGCGCACAAAATCACGGAAGAAACCGGCGGCCGCACCATTTCTGTCAATTCCGAAAAGCACCTTGCCGAAGCGTTCGATCAGATTTCCGAGGAACTGCGCAGCCAGTACACGCTCGGCTACTATCCAACGAACGCGGCGCACGACGGAAAATTTCGCAAAATCAAAGTCGATATGTCCAACCACGATCTGAAGGTTTTGGCCCGCAAAGGTTATTACGCGCCCAAGGAATAGCGCCCGTTCTTCGGCGCTTCGTGCAAAAGAAGCGGCAAGCCGAACTGCAAAAAGTGGCTCCCGACAGACGTTGACCGCATTCGCGGCAGCGTCTACCATCTGTTGTTTCACAAACAGCATGGAAGGCCAACTCATCGCGCACTACAAGATTGTCCGCAAAGTCGGCGGTGGCGGCATGGGTGTGGTCTACGAGGCGGAGGACACCAAGCTGGGCCGCCGTGTCGCTCTTAAATTTCTGCCCGCCGAGACCGACAAAGACGCCACGTCGCTCGAGCGCTTCGTTCGCGAAGCGCGCGCCGCATCGGCCCTCAACCATCCCGGCATTTGCACCATTCACGCCATCGAAGAGCACGACGGCCGCACCTTTATCGCCATGGAGCTGCTGCAGGGCCAGTCGCTCGACAAGCTGCTGGCGCACGCCCCGCTACCCATTCCCCGCGTTCTGGAAATAGGCATACAGCTTGCTGACGCGTTGGATGCCGCGCACAAAAAGAACATCGTGCACCGCGACATCAAGCCCGCCAACATTTTCGTGACCGAGCGCGGCGCCGTCAAAATCCTCGATTTCGGCCTGGCCAAGCTGTTGCGCGACGGCGAAGAGAATCTCGGCGGTGAGACGATTGGCGATACCGCGCACTTGCTGACCAGCCCGGGCACTGCCGTTGGCACAATCGCGTACATGTCACCGGAACAGGCGCGCGGCGAAGAGTTGGACGCGCGCAGCGACTTGTTCTCGCTCGGCGCCGTGCTGTACCAGATGGTGACCGGAAAGCATCCCTTCCCCGGCTCGACCAGCGCGGTGATTTTCGACAATATTCTGCACAATGTGCCGGTGGCGCCTCTTTCCCTGAATCCGGCGGCGCCCGCGGAGCTGGAGCGCATTCTCAACAAATTGCTGGAGAAAGACCGCGATTTCCGATACCAAGTGGCGTCGGAGCTGCGCGCGGATCTGAAGCGCTTGCAGCGCGAAATCGACTCCGGCCGCGTAGCCGCAACGTCGTCATCGACAAGAATTCCGGCCGCGCCCGCGCCAACCCCTGCGCCTTCGGCGAGCGCCGCCACCGCGCCCGTCAGCGGCGAAAAACGCTTAATGCGTTCCAGCACGGACAAAAAAATCGCCGGCGTCTGCGGTGGCTTGGCCGAGTTTTTCAACGTCAGTCCGACCCTCGTGCGCGTCGTTTCCTCATTCGTATTCCTGTTCACCGGTGTTGGATTATTCCTATATCCGATCCTCTGGATTGCCCTGCCGCTTGCCCCGACCACCCAGGAAGCGCCACCCGAAGCCACGCCGCCCCGCGTCAAATCCAGCGGCTCGGTGATTGTCGAGGCCGCGCGAAAGAATAAATTCGGCGCGGGCCTCACTGTTGCATTGGTGATCCTGGTGATCGCCGCAGCTGTTTTCGGAGTGTACTCTTTTCTGCAGCGCGGCCGGCACGTGCCTTTCGAGCATTTTTCGATCGAAAACCTGACCAACAACGGCCATGTGTACCGGGCGGCGCTCTCGCCGGACGGCAAGTACCTGCTGCATGTGCGCGACGAGAATGGTCTGCAGTCGCTGTGGCTGCGCCACGTTCCGTCGATGAGCGACACGCAAGTGGTGCCGCCGGCCGCCACGCGGTACGCCGGTCTGACCTTTTCTCCGGATGGCAGCTACATCTACTGCGTGCGACAAGACGAGGCCGAGCATACCTTGGCGTCGCTCTATCGCGCTCCGGTGCTGGGCGGAACGCCGCAACTGCTCATCAAGGATGTCGACAGCCCCATCACCTTTTCTCCCGATGGGCAGCGTTTCGCTTATATGCGTGAACGCCACTCCAGCCCCTTCTGGGATCTGCTGATTGCGCACAGCGACGGCGCAGCGGATCGCGCGCTCTTCAGCAACACATCGCTGGCCAGCAACAGTTTTGAGCCAGCGTGGTCGCCGGACGGGAAAACCATTGTGATTCCGGTGAGCCAGCCCACGCCGGATACGTTCTCCGGGTTGTTGAAAGTAGATGTCGCCAGCGGCAAGCAGCAGAACGGCGTTTTGTCGGTCGAGCGGCTGTACTTCGGCGCGGTGTGGCTGCCGGATGGTAACGGCCTGGTGATGACCACGGTGAGCCAACTGACCAGCCTGCACGGGCAGTTGACGCTGGTCAGCTATCCGGGCGGAGAGTTCCGTCAACTCACCACGGACACGAATGACTATTTCCATCCCAGCATTTCGGCGGATGGGCGAAGCATTGTGGCGAGTCAGGTGCGCGGCCAATTTCAAATTGAAGTGGCGCCGGCAAGTACCCCGGACGCGGTGCAGCCGGTGCCATTAGCTTCGCGCCGGGATATTTGGAGATGGGATTGGGCCGCTGACGGTCACCTGGTGATACCGCAGACCCCGGACATTCGCCTAGTCAATCCGGCGGGCGGCGAAACGGTCTTGTTCTCGGACGCGCAGCACATCTCCGATCAGGTCACGACGTGCGCGGGAGGAAAGTATTTTGTCTTTCGCACCGCGGGGCGCTCCGGAAAAGTGGCGCAGAATCTTTGGAGGATGGACAGCAACGGAACCAATCTGAAGCAGCTTACATTTGGTCCCAACGAGAGCGAACCGGAGTGCTCGCGCGACGGCCAGTGGGTGTTTTACGTGGACCGTGGCGACAACAAGGCGATTAAGCGCGTTAGCGTCGAGGCCGGAGACCCGGAGACCTTGATCAAGGAAGCGACCTGGGGCTGGAGCGTTTCTCCGGATGGAAAAACGATTGTGACCACTGAAGTGCGCGAGTTGGATCACCGGTTGGTATTGCGACTGGACTCGATGGAAGACAAAGCGACGAACTATCATGACGTGGACCAGAGAGCTTCCCCGCCGCTGTCGTTTGCGCCGGACCTCAAAGCGGTGGTGTTCATGGTTCGCGAAAAAGGCATAGACAACCTGTGGGAGCAGCCGCTCGATAACTCGGCTGCTCGCCAGCTCACGCACTTCAAGTCGGAGCAAATTGCAAGATTTCGGTTCTCGCCGGACGGGACAAAACTGGCTATCGAGCGCGGCCACGTGGAATCCGACGCCGTGCTGCTCCGCGACACCCCCCGGTAACAGAATCGCCGCTCCCCATCGGGAGCGAAGTATAAAGGTGAGAAACCTAGGAGCACTCAGCTTCGCTTGATTTCAACCATCGCGCGCTCAACGCGACTTACGATGTACTATCGCTGCGAAGCCTCGCCGGCAGCCACGCGGCGATTGAAATCGGCGGACTTTTTCTTTGGCACACTGAGCGTCTGCCACTTTTCGCCGGCAAAATGTTTGGCGAGCAGCACAATCTGACCGACGTGATGCGCATAGTGCCCGACCTGGCGGTTGATGGCCTGCATCACCGAATGCGGCTCGGTGCGTATGGTTACCGTTCGCGTCAAGTCTTCGTCGCTCAGAGCGTCCAGCGCATCAAGACAAATCTTCCAGCCGGCTTCCCACAGCGCCACCAGCCCGGCGCGGGTTTGCGGTGGCGCCTCAAATTCCGTGTCGCGGTTGCGATCCGGCTTTTCGCCGTCGGTGGTCAGAAAGTCCGTCCAGCGCGAGCGCATGTTGCCAGCCATGTGCTTGACGATGATGGCGATGGAATTGGATTCGGGGTCTAAAGTGGCGAAAAGATCGGCATCGGGACATTGCTCGATGGCGCGATCGCCAAGCTTCTTGTAGTAGCGCAGCAGATCGCGCGCATCCTTCGTGTAAGAGGTTGTGAATTGGTGTGCCATGGGGCTATTCTCTGCGTGCGGATGTGGAAGTCAATTGTAAGGCGGACAGCCAGAAATGGCTGTCCCACAAATGCGCTTGACATTCGCCTTTTATTCGCCTAAGCTTCCCCGCGTTGCAAGTCCCGCAACGCTAATCTCCATCAGAGAGGCAACCATGACCATCGGCCAATCCATGCTCGGTGAATTCGACCAGGAAATGCAAAGTACCCGCAAGACGCTTGAGCGCGTCCCCGACGAGAAGTGGAACTGGAAACCGCATGACAAGTCCGGAACGGTGGGCTGGCTCGCGAGCCATATCGCAACCCTGCCCGGGTGGATCACCATGACCATCAATACCGAAGAGTTGGACTATGCTCCGGTGAACGGTCCTTCGTATCAGCAGTCGAAAATCGAAAATCGCAAGGAACTGCTCGCAACATTCGACAAGGAATCCGCGGAAGCGCGCGCGGCGCTGGCTGCCGCGAGCGATCAGGAGATGCTCAAAGGTTGGAAGCTGCTTGCTGGCGGCAAGGAAATCTTCACTATGCCGCGCGTAGCCTGCATTCGCGGCATGGTGATGAACCACTTGATTCACCATCGCGCGCAACTGGGCGTCTACTTCCGCTTGCTGGACGTAGCCGTTCCGGGTCTTTACGGTCCCAGCGCGGACGAAAATCAAGCGACAGCGACCGCAGCCGGCGCCACGAACTGACGTAATCTCGCTACAGTCGAGGGGGGCACAACCAGGTCGTGTCCTCCCTCTTCTCTGCGGTTCTGCGCTCACTCTGCGTCTCTGCGTTATTTCTTCTTCTCTGTGTTCTCCGTGTTCTGGCCTCAGTGGCCTCTGTGTTATGCCTTTGCTTTCCGCAGCGAAGCGCCTGCCTCCCGCATCCGATATAATGTTGTTTGCCACGGAGGTCTTCCATGGAAACGCCCGTAATCCTCTCCGCCGTCCGCACCCCCATCGGAAAATTTCAAGGCGGACTCTCCAGCCTCTCCGCCGTCGACCTGGGCGCGAAAGCTGTCGCCGAAGCCATCCGCCGCTCCGGCCTGGACGCCAAACTCATCGACGAAGCCATCCTGGGCAACGTGGTGCAAGCCGGCCTCGGCCAGAATCCCGCCCGTCAGGCAGCCCTCAAAGGCGGCTGCGCCCCGCGTGTCGCGGCGATGACCATCAACAAAGTGTGTGGCTCGGGACTGAAAGCCGTCGCGCTCGCGGCGCAAGCGGTGCAGCTGGGCGAATCCGAAATCGTCGTGGCCGGCGGCATGGAATCGATGTCCAACTGCCCGTACTTGCTGCCGCAGGCGAGGACGGGCTACCGGCTGGGCGATGGCAAGATCGTGGACTCGATGATTCGCGACGGCCTTTGGGACGTCTACGAAGATTTTCACATGGGCATGACCGGAGAGCTGGTGGCGGAAAAATATGGGATCACGCGCGAAGAGCAGGACCGCTTCGCGGTCGAAAGCCACCAGAAAGCGATGCGCGCGCGCAAGTCGTGTTTTTTTGAGGCGCAGATTCTCCCCGTCGAGGTTCCGCAGAAAAAGGGCGATCCCGTCGTGATCAAGTACGACGAATCGCCGCGCGAAGATACGTCGATAGAAGCGCTGGCGAAGCTGAAGCCGGCGTTCAAGAAAGATGGCACAGTGACTGCCGGAAACGCACCAGGCACAAACGACGGCGCGGCGGCGGTGATTGTCACCAGCGAACGCAACGCGGCTCGGCTCGGCAAGCAGCCGGTGGCGCGCATCGTGGCGCAAGCGGTTAGCGGCGTCGAACCGAAATGGGTGATGATGGCGCCAGTCGAAGCCGTGGAAAAATTGCTGGCCAAGACCGGTTGGGACCGCGATAAAGATGTCGACCTCGTCGAGCTCAACGAAGCCTTCGCAGTGGCAGCCATCGCCGTTACGCGCCAGCTCAAGCTCAATCCAGAAAAGGTAAACGTGAACGGAGGCGCGGTCGCTCTCGGCCATCCCATCGGCGCCAGCGGCGCGCGCATCCTGGTCACGCTGCTTTACGAATTGCAGCGCCGCAACCTCAAGCGTGGCATCGCGGCTCTCTGCCTCGGCGGCGGCAACGCCGTGGCCCTGGCCGTCGAACGCTACTGAGCGCGTCGATGATTTGTCCGCGATGCCACGCCGAATATCGCCAAGGCTTCACGGTTTGCGCCGACTGTGACGTTCCTCTCGTCCCGCAGCACGAAGCCGGCGAACCGCTCGATGCGCCCGCGGCTCCCGCCACACCTGGCGATCCCAACCGAGACCCTTTCTGTGCATTTTGGCACGGAGATGACGCCCGGCTTCACGCGGAGCTGATTTCAGTTCTCGATTCCGCCGGTCTTCCTCACAAGACCGTCCGCCGGCAGGATCATCTCTTCAATCTCAACAACTACCCTGCCTTCCAAATCGCTGTCCCGTTTTTCCCTCTACGAACGAGCCGAGCGCGCCATCAAAGAGGCTTTTGATCTCGATGCTTCAGATCCCGACGCCGTTCAGTCGCTGACGGCTCCGCCATTGCTAGCTGATGCTCCCAGGAGCATTCGTAAGCTTCCAGCCACCCTTTCCCCACCGGTCGATGAGGCGATTCCCGGACCACCATCAGCGGGCGATACGTCAGACTGGTTTCCCGATGACGCCATCGCCGTAGTCTGGTCCGGCGATGATCCGTTTTTGAGGGAGATGTTGACCGCCTCTTTAAATGAGAACAGGATTCATTGCCGATGGGCGACGGAAGGCGAGCTTTTTACGGTTTTCGTAAGGCCTGCGGACGAATCTGAAGCCCGCGAGATTATCCGCGAGGTGCGCGACGCAACGCCGCCAGCCTGACCTTTTAGGCAAAATCGTCCACTCGTTCTTGAGTCCTTCTCAAAACGATTCTTATGCTTCACAATACGCGCTCGGAGCGTTCTGTGCAGACCGCCGCGCTTGGCTTTCGCGTGCATTCCGGCTGGGCCGCGGCTGTTGTTCTCTGCGGACCTCTGGATGCGCCCGTGGTGGTCGACCGCAGAAAAATCCAGCTGGTCAAAGTCTTTACCTATACCTTCCGCCAGCCGTACCACACCGCGGCAAAAATGCCGCGCCCAGACGCAATAAGGTTCATTCGCGGTGTTCAATCGGATGCGAAACGGCTGGCGTTATCTTCTCTGCGTTCTCTACAGACGGATTTGGCGGAGGGTGACTTCAAAATTGTGCGCAGCGCTCTGCTCTTGGCTTCCGGCCGCGCTCTTCCCGCGCTAGAGACGATCCTTGCCTCGCACGCGTTGATTCACACCGCCGACGGCGAGCTCTTTCGCGATAGTTTGCGGGCTGCGTGCACTCGCTTCCACTTGCCGGTGCAAGGCATCCGAGAAAAGGAGCTCTTCGCAGCAGGCGCGAAGGCATTCGGCATTCAACCCGCCGTGCTCAAGCGCCGCATCGCTGCGCTTGGCAAATCGCTCGGTCCACCGTGGAGCCAGGACGAAAAGTACGCTGCGCTCGGCGCCTGGCTCAACCTGTCGCGCTAGGCAGCTCTTTAGACTCGGAGGGTTTCGCCGGTTCGAGGTCATATCCGCAATAGGCGCAGTACTTGTCCGTTTCCGCAACTTCGCGCTTGCACTGCGGGCACGCCGGGTGCAGGTTGCATTTGCAGTTGGGGCAAAAGTTGAAGCGCGCGTCGACCGTTGAGCCGCATTGCGGGCAGTTGTAGGGCAGCGGCTCGCGCATCAGCAGATAAATGATGAAGCCGAGGATGAGATAGCCGGGCATCAGGACGAGGACCAAGAAGGTCCAGAGCGCGGAGTGCATGCCGCGGCGTTTCGCGTCTATGTTGACGTAGCCAACCATGAACACCATGATGGCGAAAACCAAAGACGCACCGGTGATAATGCCAAACAGTGCTGCTCCCGCCGCGCCTGGGTCATTGTCCAGTTCCGGGCCAAAAACCTCCTGATGGTTCGCGAGTTGGACATGAAGGACCGTCTGTCCGATGATTTGTGCGATCAGAAACAGCACCACTACCATCCAAACAAGCCAGCGGGGCACGAGTTTGAATTCCTGCCAGAAGCGCAGATTCTCCCTCTTGCGGCGAAAACGGATCAGCCGCATTTTTTCGCTGAATGAACTCTTTATCCCTTGTGGATCTTCGATCATCGAGTTCCTCGTTGACGCGCCCGCTTAATTCTCTTGCCGCTTCCAGCCCGCCTCATTGCTGCGTCCGGCGTTTTCCATCAGCAGAATTACAGCGACCACTGCCGCGGGCAGCGCCCACCAAAGTCCAAAACCTAGCTCCCAGATGAAGTTCGGCACGCCCATGCGGTGGCCGGCCCACTCGAGCCCACGCCACACATACGGCGCCGTGACCGCGCCAAACGCCCAGGAAACTCCGCACGCGGCCCACACCAGGCGCCAGCGCGGCTCGCCGCGCAACTGTTGCGCGCGGATACGCACGCGGAATTGCGTGCGGCTGGCTTGCGTTGGCGGCAACACTACGCTGAGGCCGCGCAGGGAGTGAATCGCCTGCTCGGTTGCGCCGGCGCGTGCCGTGCAGCGCGCGCACTCCGCCAAATGCTGCTGGAGCCAGCGCTGATCGGCCGTCGAGATTCCTTCGACGCGCTCTTGCGCAATCAACTGCTCCGCTCGGGCGTGCAATTCTTGCCTCATGCCGCTTCTCCATCAAGCAACGCGCGCAAATCCTCGAGCCCGCGATAGAGCCGCGACTTCACGGTGGAGAGCGGCGCGCTCAGCACCGTGGCAATCTCCACCAGGCCCAATTCCTCCTGAAACCGCAGCAGCAGCACCTCGCGATAAATCGCCGGCAGCTTCTCAAGCGATGCCTGCAGCGTCTCCTCGGATTCGTGCGTCAAAACCAGATGCAGCGGCGACGGATCGTCACCGGCGAATTCCATCGGCGCTCTTTCCTCAGGATTGGTCAGCGCATCAAGGCTTTGCGCTTTCTTTTGCCGCTGCCAGTCAATCACCAGGTGCCGCGCGATGGAGAACAGCCACGCCTCGAATTTGGACTTGCCGTCGTACTGATGCCCGCGTTCCAGCACCCGGACCCACGTCTCCTGGAAAAAGTCCTCAGCGCGCTCGCGATTCCCTGTGATGTACACCAAGTAGCGGAACAGCCGGTATTGATATTGCTCGATCAGGGCGTCCAGCAGCTCCGGGTCGCGGCGTCGCAGCCCAAGAGCCAGGGACTTCTTGTCGTCGGCCATGAATGTCGAAAACAGCAGGGAAGCCGACCCGGTCAGGGTGGCGCATGTCGCCGGCCCGGTAAGGGCCGCACATAAAAATGTCGCGCTCATTCTAAGCTGTATACGACTGAGCCGGTCAAAAAGACGCATGCGCCAAAGCGCCCGACGCAAAGTCATAGTAGACTTGGCCTTCCAGCTGCCGCTCCCGCCCCACGCTTCGGCATGCCTTCTGAGCGAACGCCACGCAGCGGAAACGGAGGCTTACAATGGCTTCAGCTTATCCGATTCCGGAAGACCAAGGTTCCGTCGTCTCGGTGTGGGCCGGAGAAGATCCCGCTTTGCATGCCTCTCTGCTGGAGCAGCTCGAATCGGCGGGAATTCGCTACTCCGACAAGGTTTTGGGTGACGATGAAGTCGCGCCCACTGCCGATCCTCTGCCCATCGACTGGAAGCCTCGCTTCGGCTTCGAAGTCGCGGTGCTCTCCAGTGATCTTCCCGCGGCACAGGCCATTCTGGAAAAGCTGCTCAATGAAGAGCCCGCGGATTTGGAGATTCCCGCGCAAGACGAAGTGCCGTCCGCGGAGCCGCCGCTGGTCTCCGTCACCGAACTCCATCCGACCATCGAAGTTTGGTCGGGCATAGACGACCGCGTCGCGCAATTCCTAACTGCCGCCATGCAAGAAAACGAAATTCCCATCCATCTCGAAACGGCCGGCGATCTGACCAAGGTCTTTGTCTCCGCCGCCAACGAAGCGCGCGCCCGCGAAATCGTTCGCGAAGTCGTCAATGCCACACCTCCCGAGTAGGCGCGGCCTCACACACGCTTTCTGTCTCTTCCTCTGCGAATCTCCGTTTTCTTGGCGCCTCTGCGTTATCGTTTTCTTTCTTCTGTTTTCAACTGTAAACTTTCGGCTGTTGACTGCCTCCGGAGACCTCCGTGTCCATTGACTCGATCAAAACTGTCGCGGTGCTAGGCGCGGGCACTATGGGGAACGGCATCGCGCATGTATTCGCGCGCGCCGGCTACAAGGTCCTGCTGCGCGATGTCGAGCAGCGCTTTCTCGACCGCGCCGTCGACACCATCGCGAAAAATCTCGACCGCGAAATCAAGAAAGGCAAGCTCGAGCCGGCAGAGAAGGGAACTGTGCTGGCTCGCCTCGTTCCCGTCACGGACATGTCCACCATCGCAAACGCCGACTTCGTCGTGGAAGCCGTCCCCGAAAAGCTCGAGCTCAAGCGCCACGTGCTCACCGAAGCCGACCATCTTCTTCGCGACGACGTCATCATTGCCAGCAACACCTCTTCGATCGCCATCACCACGCTCGCCGCGCTCACCAAGCGCCCTGACCGCTTCGTGGGCATGCACTTCATGAATCCCGTGCCAGTGATGGTGCTGGTCGAAGTCATCCGCGCGCTGCAAACCAGCGACGCCACCTTCGCCACCACCATGCAAGTCGCCGAGCGCCTCGGCAAGAAGCCAGTCGCCGTCAACGACGCCCCCGGCTTCGTCTCCAACCGCGTGCTGATGCCATTGATCAACGAAGCTGCCTACTGCGTCATGGAGGGTGTGGCCACCCCGGAAGCCGTCGACGCCGTGATGAAGCTGGGCATGAACCATCCCATGGGCCCCCTCGAACTGGCCGACTTCATCGGCCTCGACGTCTGCGTCGACATCATGCACGTTTTGCATGAAGGCCTCGGCGACCCCAAATACCGCGCCTGCCCCCTCCTGAAGAAATACGTCGCCGCCGGCTGGCTCGGCCGCAAATCCTCCCGCGGCTTCTACACCTACCCTGCGTAGCCGCGCCCAGCTTGTGGTGCCCTTAGCGTCGTGTTGGCAGCGCGGTCATGAGATAATCCACCCAGGTCTACACTTGAGCGAGAATCCGGACGAATGAGGTTGCGATGAAATCCTATATATTTAAAGTCGTCATTGAGCCGGACAAATTCGAGGATGGGCGCGATGCCTGGCACGGTTTCTGCCCGGCGCTCAAGGGTTGCCACACCTGGGGGCATACCTACGAAGAGACGCTCGCAAACCTCCGCGAGGCCATTGACCTGTACGTCCAGGACCTCATCGAATCTGGCGAGCAAGTTCCTGTCGATCAGGGCACGATCGAATTGCCAGAGCCCGCCGTTGTTGTCAACGTATGACGCGCACGCCGCGCGGCATCTCAGCTCGGCAGTTCGTCCGGGCCTTGGAAGCCGATGGGTTCGTCCTCCAGCGCATCCGAGGAAGTCATCGAATCTACCGCCGCGCCGACGCCCGCCGCGTGGTTGTGGCCTATCATGCCTTGAGCGATACGTTTCCTGTCGGCACGTTGCGCGGCATGCTCGCTGACGCAGGCTGGCGAGACCAGGATTTGCAACGTTTAGGATTGCTCGATTAGAGTGGTGCACGAAATAGTATTTGCTTTTTCTTCGCCCCTATGCTACTTTCCTCCTCGCGTTTTCAACAGGTGCTTGGCGTGACCCCTTGCCCCCAAACCGAAACCTGTCATCCTGAGGACATCCGACTTGTCCTGAGTGAAGTAGGCGGGATGAGGATGTCCGAGGGATCGCAACGTAAGCTGCTGGCGGGCAGTAAGGAGCAGGGAAATGTAGCGGCGGCCTTCAGGCTGGCCGTCGGCCTCGCCTCGAAAAAACGCAGTAGCGCAATCATAAACCAAATGGTAAGCTCCCGGTTCCGTTATGTCCCTAAAAGAGGCCGCGCGTCTTTCCCGGCACAAAGCCTAGCGGTCGGTCGTGCAGCACAATTTTCCTACTTTCCTCCACCGAGGTGTGAAATGGCAGACGATAAAGCAAAGATGCTCGAAGCAGCGATAGCGCAAATCGAAAAGTCGCACGGCAAGGGCGCCATCATGCGCCTGGGCAGCC
>WNFD01000944.1_pt1 | contig 34700 bp, 27 predicted proteins | sample 5400491 | NCBI WGS metagenome assembly WNFD01 (sample SAMN13153343, study PRJNA577476) | soil metagenome | isolation source: 120 cm saprolite under Douglas fir tree site 2 hole 2 replicate 2 | place: USA:California | collected 2015-04-18 | reverse complement strand
TGTCCGTGGCGAATCTTAAGATCGATCCTTCTCGTTGCCCCGCAAGCATGGCAAAAAGAGTCCATCCTCCAGCCAGGAGTACGGCAAGTTCGCCAAAGCCCAGCCAAACGGCCTCCATCTGAGGCGCAACCACGAGGGCAGGTACTTTTAGCAGCAGCCAGACGATGAGATATGGGAACAGGATTCGTATCGATAACGTCGCCGTGGTTCTGAAAAGCAGTCCGGCGCCACCTAGCAGCATGATGAGACCCGAACCGTAGGCGAGACCAGTTCGCCCCGGTACCCATGCGGCGACGGGCTGCCACACTAATGCGAAGTCTCCGTAGACGAGAGCGACGATGCCAAGGCCAATCATTCCAACGGCAAAGAGTGTCAACGCAGGTTGCTGGTTTCGGGTCATCTAATAGCGCCATTTAAGCGATGTCAATGGGCAATCCCACTAAGTATGCGACCATCACGCAATACGTTGAACAATGACTCGCTGGGCCTAATTCGATTTAGAGATCTTCCCATTGCGCCATGAGTTTAGCCTACTTTGACGCCTTTATGGGTGGATCCAGCAAGAGTGCGAGTGCAGGCTCAGCGCGGAAGTAGCGGCTGAGAGTAATGGGAAATCGGGGGGTTGCTCGTTGCGGCGCGGGCGAATAAACAGCGAAACTGATAAAATAGATGGCCAGGCGTCCGGATCGCGAGAAAAAGGAAGTATTGAGCGAGCAGGAACTCAAGGAACTTCGTCACAGCCTCGCGCACCTCAGCGTGACTGCGGTTCGGGACTTCTACGAGCGGGCCTATCAGGATTGCCGTTTTGTTTACAACCGCCTTCCAAGCCCGCGGCAGATGCAGACTTTGGTTCAAGTCTGGAAGCAGTTGTGGAAATGGCGGTGATCTCCGACAAGAGAATCCGCAATGAATTTTGCTGCTGACCTTCGTCGTGACCTAGCCGAGCGGGCTCAAAAATATGCCGAGGCTGAAGGGCTGCCGCATGGTCTTGGCTACGGCGAACCCCCGATCGTTTGTTTTGCGCCATACGACCACGGTTCCCGGCATGGGAACTTCTTGCGGGGAAGCCACAAGGCGATACGGGCAAATCCGGCGTGGAGAAGGCGCTTGACGAAGGTTCACACTCAAGCCCGATGGTCCCTGCCCACTACTGAACGTGGACGCTGGATGGAGCTTGATGCGCGTACCAGTTCCGACGCCCTGCTGATGAACATCTTCTGTCATCCCAGTGTGTCACGAGACGGCAGGGTTTCAGCGCTGTTTGGCGCTGAGGCCGGCACGCCGCCGTATTTTGGGTACAGAGCCCGCGTTCCTCTAGCAAACGGTAGATTCGATCGGACGGAAGTTGATCTGCGACTCGGAGACCTGTTGATCGAGGCAAAGCTCACTGAAAGTGACTTTCAGAGTGCCGAGAAAGGGGTCCTGATGGCATACCGCGATTTCTCGGAGGTGTTCGATCGGGAGCAATTGCCGCACACGGATGGCCGCTACCTGTCCTACCAACTTTTGAGAAACGTGCTTGCTGCCTATGCTCTGCAATGTTCATTCTGCGTTCTAGTCGATGCCCGAAGACCGGATCTCGCCGGTGCCTGGTATGCAGTCATGAAGTCTGTAAAACCGGTCGAATTGCGGACCAAACTAAGGATTTCGACCTGGCAGAAGGTGGCACAGGCGGCGCCATCAAACGTCCGAACCTTCTTGGCAGCGAAGTACGGAATCAGCAGTGAATGCTTCAAATAGTCGCTTCTTCAACCGTTGTATTCTGGATCGCGCAAGTCGGCTTTATCATTGTTTCGGACAGATCGCGTTGTCATCGGATCGCTTTGGCGGATGTGCTCACGCCCGCGACACAGGCTCGCCTCTAAAAACGGGATTCTCCGGGCTTAGCGACCTTCTGAGTATCCGGACCACGCCCTTCTTGGATCGCCATCGCCGAGGGCTGGGCTTCCTCCTTTTTCGACCTTGAGCGCCTGATTTCACTCCAGAAACTTACCCGGGCCACAGTTCGGGTTATACGGAGCACTTCGGCAACTTCCTTCCAATCAAATCCTCTGCGATGCGTGCCAAACATGATTCGACTCCCCTGAGAAAGCCTCAATTAGGTTTCTCCAAGACTCCCGGTTGGCGCACTTACGAACGGCAACATTTCATCGCCTAGCCTCGAATGTGGAGACGACCAAACCGTTCAGATGAAGATGGGGCTGCCCAAACGAGAGCACTAGTCGACACATAGAGTGACACGCTTTCTGGTTGGGGGGCGCGGTTCGGGAATCGTTGGCATAACAACTACGCGGGGGCTAAGCAGCGCTCGGTCCACGCGCCTGCATGCCCGGGTCTGGTTTCTTGCCTTCGAAGTTAAACCCGCGTAGCAGGACTTGAGTTGCGGAGAAAATGTCACATTTTGCAAAAAAACATCTCTCGTCAACGCAGCCCGAGTCACCGTGTCCATCACGGGTTTCGGTCCATATCACCCGGGAATTGGCCGACGCCAAGCGGCAAGTGTTTGGCACTCAGCAGGTTTGCCTTCGACCAAAGCTCGATGCTGCGGGATTGATTTCCTGCACCTCAAGTCGACGGCTGCAAGATTTCCTGCAAGAAAAAAGTTTTTGAAAAGCACCAGAACTATGCTTGTACCCTGACCGCTACCACTTGGCTCGGATGTGGACTAGATCCACCCGCCACTTCGTCACGCAGCGTGTTCCGAAGCACAGGTGCACGCGCCTTTTTGCAGCAGGAGAGGAGGTATTCCGGAGGCGTAGAGACAAGTGCGTGTAGACGGACCTGGGGACGTTAACTACCACCAGGACCCAGCCCCCGGAAGGCAGCAGTATGGGCGAAGCCGACGGTGTCCATAAGCGCCGTATGTTCCGCTGGCCTAAAGAAGCAAGAGAACTGGTCAGAGAATACAAGGAACGAACCAGCAGAAGCCAGGAGCGCGATTTCTGGAAACCCACGAGACGCCTGTCTACGTTTCCTGCGCGAGCTTGGCGTAAATCAAAAACGAGCGTATCGCGAATGGACAAAGCCTGAGCAGCAACGCCTTCTGGATCTGATCACCGCGATGCCGGCAGGAGAGGCCGCGAAAATCCTGCGACGGCCCACGGGGTCCGTGCGCTCGATGTTGCATCGGCTCGGCATCGGCGGCAAAACAGGACGAGAATGGTTCACCAAGTTCTCACTCTCTCGGGCACTGCACACCCGCCCCGACGAAATACAAAAATGGATCGACCTGGGTTGGCTCAAGTCGCGCGCTCTCACCACTGCCGGAACGAAAGCCAACATCATCGATGCCGACGACTTCTGCCAGTTCGTCAAGGAGCACGGGCGTGCCGTCGCGAGCCGCCGGCTTACCTACGAGGCACTTTGGTTCGTCCAGAACTATGTGTTTCCGCCGAGCCACGCAGAACTACTGTCGGTGAGAGGAACATACAAAAGACACGATGCAGGAGATGAGACAGACGCGAACACGGAGTCTCAATCGGCCAGCGGTTCCGAAGAAGACGGCGGGCAGGAAGGTTAGGGTTCGCGATGTCAGCAGCAAAGGAAATTATGATCGTCGAACACAGCGAAGAGACCTGCCTGAACGCAAGCACGAAAGCGGGGAGCAACAGGTCAGGAGACGCAAACGGTATTCCTGTAGTTGGCGATTCTAAGAAGCTGTAGTGACAGTGGCAGAGGCTCTCCGCCTGAGGGTCTTCGGCAGCGGTTTCCCTGCAACATTACTGGATGCTCTGCGAAATATCCTCTTCCCACATTCGTCCAAAGTGTCGCAACGGCAACTTTGCATCATTCTTCGAAGCAAGTGCTGCATCGTCTTGATCCGCTCCAGTTGTGAGTCAAGTTCCGAGAGCTTGCGCCGCGATAGTTTTTGCCACCGCTTGGAGGCCGGAGTGCCATCGCGAAAACCGAAGAACAGTTGCCTGATTTCGTCCAGGGTGAAGCCTGTCTGTCGTGCTCTCTGTACGACCGCGAGCCGATGGAGCACAGTGTTGTCGTAGCGCCTCTGACCACTGATCCGCTGAGCGGGAAGAAGCACCCCAATCCGTTCGTAATAACGGATCGCGGACGGTCGGAGTCCAAGTTGTCGAGCGACTTCGGAGACAGTTAGCTGCGGCATGTGTCGCATTCTAAAGCAACCGAATCTCGATTTGCTGCTATTGAGGTGACAAAGAATTTACAAATTGTCACCTTGCCTTGAAGTCGACTTTAAGTAGTACCGTCTTGATTGGCACACAGAACTTTTCGCCTAAGAGAGAATCCTCATGAAGAACATCCGATTGATATTCGCAGCCCTGCTTCTTCTGCCGTATGGGACGGTTGCGGTGGCACAAACGCCCAAGTCCAGTCAGCGCCTCACATCCAGTAAAGTAATCGACTACTTTGTCACTCTGGAAGAAAAAAGACTCGTGGCACTTGCCGACGCCATGCCTCAGGACAAGTATCCATTTTCTCCGACGAGCGGAGAATTCAAGGGTGTCCGAACCTTCGCTCAGCAGTTGAAACACGCAGCGGCGGACAATTATATGTTGGGTGCCGCCATACTTGGGGAGAGGCCACCCGCCGATGTGGGCGACGAAGCCGGACCGGATTCGCTGCGGACAAAAGCCGATGTCATTCAGTACGTAAAAGACTCGTTCGCATATCTTCACCGGGCTGTGGCGACCATCGACGACAAGAACATGGTTATCGACAGTCCCCCGATCTCGCCAATGCCAAAGGGCATGGCGACACGCCTCGGTCTCGCCGTGGAAGTTCTGCTCCACACCTTCGATCACTACGGGCAGATGGTGGAATACTTGAGAATGAATGGCGTCGTGCCCCCAGCCAGCCGTTTGGACGCCGGAGGCAGTGGAGGAATGCAGTAGCGGCAAACCCGAAAGAACGTCAAGACGATTGCGAGAAAGAGGAGGTTCAGAGTGCCTGATGAGAATCCGGTAGCGTGCTGCCTGTCTGACGCAGAGCTTGGCCAACGGGAAGCAACCCTTCTCGCGCAGTTCAAGGACGCTCTGATTTCAACTGAGGAACTTCCTGATGGATACGCTTTCCGCATATCCGGCGAGAAAAGGTGGCTGGCAGTGGTAGCAGACCTGATAATTGCAGAGCGTGAGTGCTGCCCCTTTTTCACGTTCCAACTGACTGTCGAGCCGAAGATGGGAGAACTCACGCTTCGAATGACTGGCCCAGACGGGACTAAGGAGTTTCTGAGGTTTATCTTCGCAATGTCTCAACCGTGATTCCGATTCGGCCTTCCCCCGTTTGAGACCAGCTTAGCCACAGCTACGGTGATCGGCTCCCATTGCAGGGCCTGTTATTCGGCTTTCGATGGTGCCGAGTGCGCTTCTCTCCCGCTGCCCTATTCGGGGCGACGGTTGGAGCGGGGGTAAGACTGGGGACGGGCTGAAGTTGCTGCTCTGGACAAAAGTGTCCCGGTTTCGGAGATCAGTCCTATGAAAGAGATCGTAGCGGGCCCGGTACTTCAGGGGCAGACCGTCATTTGGTTGCTCGGCGCAGCGCCGGTCTTGTAGTTACGTTCGATATTTTTCAATTGGATCATTTCACTCTCAATTCATGTCTCCTACTCATAACGCAACGCCACTATGGGATCGACCTTCGCCGCGCGCCGGGCAGGTACATAACTGCCCAGGAAGGCCACGATGCTGACGTTCGTCAGTGTGTCCACAATCCTGACCATCGTGGCCTTCCTGGGCAGTTATGTACCTGCCCGGCGCGCGGCGAAGGTCGATCCCATAGTGGCGTTGCGTTATGAGCAGGAGACATGAATTGAGAGTGAAATGATCCAATTGAAAAATATCGAACGTAACTACAAGACCGGCGCTGGATACACCTGGGTATTACGCCGCGTAAACCTCGACATTCAGCAGGGCGAATTCATCACCGTGATGGGACCCTCCGGGGCGGGAAAGTCGTCGCTGCTGAAACGTGCTGGCGCTTCTCGACGACCAGTTGACGGGCGAATACTGGTTGCGCGAGGAAGCTGTTCACGACTTGAAGCGCAAGCAACGAAGTGAGCTGGCGAAGAGGAATGTCGGAATGATCTTCCAGAGCTACCACCTGCTCGACGACCTTACCGTTCAGGAAAACATCGATTTGCCGCTTTCTTATAAGGACATTCCGCGCGGTCAGCGGCAGAGCTTGGTGGCCGACACCCTCGATCGCTTCCAGATCGTGGCGAAGAAAGATCTGTATCCCAGCCAGCTTTCCGGCGGACAACAGCAATTGGTGGGAGTCGCCCGCGCAGTAATCCACAAGCCATCGCTGCTACTCGCCGATGAGCCGACGGGGGAATCTGCATTCGGGCCAAGCCAAAGAAATCATGGAACTCTTTCGGGACCTGAACCAACAGGGGACAACCATCGTACAAGTCACTCACTCGGAAGCGAACGCGGCTTACGGAAACCGTACGATTCAAATGCGGGACGGATGGCTGGTTGGCGATACAGCCAATCCTGCACTGACTCAACCGACGGAGGTCAGCGCATCGTGAGGTTCCAGGGTTCTGGTTTCTGTCAACGGGGAATCGCCGTGTTTTGAGACTTGGAAGTCCCGATCGCCGCCCGCTCGCGCTCGAACAACTTCTCCCGCCCGACCCAGTGGGAATAGTCGTGGTTTCGAATCAAAATGATCGGCTCCTGCGATTGTACAAACTGCGTGACGTAGGCCAGGAGGAGATCCAGCGAGCGGCCCAACGCTGGGCACGTCAGCAACGATCGAATCCGAGAGCGCATTCTTACGGCAACACAGGCTTCTTTCCTTATCTATGCTGCGAGGAAGGGGTATGTCTCCGTTCTCGCCGAGAAACAGCGTTCCCCTTATACGCAAGTTCGAACCATGCCGACGCCTGCGATCCTTTGAACGAGTGGCCGCGGCTGCAAAGCAGTTAGGCGTAACGGCGTGAACTCGGCCCCAGGACCTGAGACCTAACTAACTGACCGCAAGCAAGAACCTCTCACAAAATTAGATACTGAAGATGTTCTTGTTGAGATACTCATTGCGAAACTTGCCTTGGGGATCGTACCGCTTGCTCAGCTCAACAAAGTCTGGCATCTTTTTGTAAATGCGATTAAGTTCCGCCGGCGAGATGGTAAACAGCTTTCCCCAGTGCGGGCGCGCATTGAATGGAGCTAGTTCCTTCTCGATGACGGGCAGCAGCTTGCTGACCGCGGGCCAGTCTGGTTTCCAGGTGAAGTGGATCGCCACGCAGTCTTGCTTGTAGCAAGGGCTCATCCATAAGTTGTCGGCGGCGATCGTACGGATTTCGGAAATCAGCAGAGACGGGCTCACTTGATCGCGCATACGCTCCATCGCCAGAATCGCTTCGACCGCGTGCTGCCGTGGAACGAAATATTCGGATTGCAGTTCTTTGCCTGCGCTCGGCGTGAAACCCATGCGAAAGTGCGGCAAGCGCTCGTACCAGGGACCGGGCACGCCCATTTGCTCGGTACAATTCTCGGCCGATAATGCCACAACCGGGTGGAGATTGCGGGTGGCGAGTTTCGCCCCAAAAAACTCTGGCGTGGCGTGAAATGCCTCTCCTTCTTCGACGCGACTCTTGATCCAGACTTCGTTGATTCGCTGCTTTTGCCAGTCGGTAAACAAGCTGACGCTGTACCCGCTGGATTCGATCGCATCAAAGTGATCTTTCAACTCACTGAGAGGCAGGTTTTCATACACATACTGACGCATCCTGAAGCTCGGCTGAATATCAAGCGTGACCTTGGTGATCACGCCTAAGGCTCCCAGACCAACCACCGCTCCGTTAAATGTTTCGTCTTCTCGTTCCCGCGACAGGTTCACGACCTTGCCGTCCGCCGTGACGATTTCCAGTGCGGACGCCGCCGTCGCCAGGTTCCCGTTCTTCTGGCCGGAACCATGGGTTGCCGTGCTGCACGCGCCCGCGATCGAAATATGAGGCAACGATGCGAGGTTATGGAGCGCAAAGCCCTTGCCGTCAAGATACGGGCACAACTGTCCATAGGTTATTCCCGCACCGACGGTGACCGTCCGCTTCGCGGTGTCAATGGCAACGACTTTATCCATTGGCTTCAGTGATAGGAACCCATCCTTGCTGTCGGCAATATTGTTGAAACAGTGTCGTGTACCGAGCACTTTCAGCTTGCTTTCTTTCTTGACGTAGTCCTGGACTTGTTCGAGCGAAATGGAGGTGTGCAGTCGGTCGGTGTTGTACTCTAAATTACCGGCCCAGTTTTTGAGTCTCTCCTGTCCCGCCCAGGCCAACATGCGCATTACCGACGGAGATGCAACTGTGGCGGCGAAGAGCTTGATAAAGGTCCTCTTATTCATAGCCGAAGCTCCAGAATCGTTTCTGAGTGCGGGCATTCCCTCTGACGCTTACTGTACGGATAGATCGACGACCATACCTGACTTCATCCGGTTGTCCGGGTTCAAGAAGGAAGTGAGCGTCCCGCGGTTCTCCACGGAGGTATTTCATGCGGCAACCCGCCTCGAATAGTCCGGATCCATTTCGGGTCGGCGCAGTCCTGCCACTTCCATGGCCATCAACACGAACGCGTTCCACGCAAACACGCGATGGTAGCCGAAAAAAGGATGAGCCGGGTCGGTGGCCAGATATTCCTGGCTTGTCGGAAAGTCCTGGGAAATGTTGATCTCGGCCCACAAGCGGTTGGCAATGGCCCGATCCGCTTTGCTCCACCCATGCAGCTTGCCCGCGACATAGCCGCAAATCTCGATTCGCATCCAACTACCGCCGTTGTAGTAGATGCCGTCCATGTTGTGATCGGCGTAGTTGGCGCCATGTGTCTTGCTGATCATGGGATGCCAGCTGTCGTTGAAGTAGTCCCAACCCTTGCCACCCGGCTTCAGGCCAATAAAAATCGGACGAACCGTGCCTCCTGCATCGGGATAGGGGCAATCCTTGTTCGGCAGCAATGCTGGAATGCGATCGAGATGGTTGACCAGCATTGCATCCGTCAGAATCTTGCGTCCAAACAACCACAGGGAGAGAAATTCGGGGAAGATTTCTCCGAAACCGATGGCGTCGTTAACATTGCGCGTGGGGCGAACCATCTTTCGCGTTGCATCGTAATAGGAGCGGTATGCTGCCTCTGCCCGCTCGATGTAGGCGTCTGAGATCCTGTCGCTCACTCTTGCGATCTTCAGTTCCTTGATCACCCGCAGCGTCACCGCGAACATACCCTGGTTTTCGCAAATCTCCGACGTGCCTTCCGGGTAGTCGATCACATCGAGCTGCCCCATCACGAACTGCGCCCAACAGGAGCCGTCGCGACGGCGGTCATATGTGCGCAAGAAATATTCCGCCGCTGTTTTGACCTTGTCCATCGGCAGGTTGCTGCCGAACCGCGCTCGATTGCGAAGCGCCCACATCAGCCACAATGGCGTTGAGTCGTTTGCCTTGCGTTCCAGGTTGGCGAGGCTGGGCTCGACCAGGGTATTGATCGCTCCATCGCCGCCTTGATTGGCGGCCCAGAGATTAAAGACGCGTTCATTCAACTCACGATTATGAATCCCGTTGAGCGCAAAGAAACTGTCGCGAAGATACATCTCGCCCGCGGCGGAGTACCAGATGCTGGGCGCCACCATGGCTTGCGGGTAGTGCGGACCAGCTGCCCAGGAAAGCATCATCAGATCGGCGTAGAGGACCTTTTCCGTTTCGCCTCCGACGAAGCCGAGGCCCTCGGCCAGCGACTGCTGGGAGCAGAGGCGATACCCGCGGAGGGTGTCGGGCACCCGGTCATCCACAAAAACGAAGGAGGTCTTTTGTTCGGGGCGGTCCATCTCCAGGCGATGATAGGGTTGTAGTTGAGTCGACACCTGGCGAATCTCGAGATCTCGAATCTCGATCCGCAACGGGCCCGCTGGTGTTGTTTTAGTGGCTTGTTCGGATTCTGGCAGCGAAAGGAACAAGGCGCCGCCGCGGCCCCGCCGCGAGTAGAAGAGAACTTCAGTTTGAAACTGGGACCAATCGGTTAGCGATTCCGGAATGCGATCGTTATAAAGGGAAATGTTTGCTAGCTGATTCCGCCGCTCATCCACATCCCATATCTGCATCGAGAACGCCCGGGATGAACGATAGCGGAAGCGCACCGAATAAAATTCGACATCCCTGGCAGGGAAGGGAAGGACCACCCCAGCCTCGGGACCACGAATGGATAGCACTGTTGTTCCGTCGTGCTCCTCTACGGTTACGTCGCCTCGCTTGTGCCACTCTCTGCCTGACGGGAGAAGGGCGGGTGCGGTCGAATTGTGGTCGGCCCGGCGCACGAGCCCTTCGCCGAACGTTTGCTCAATGGAGACTGGACGATTGCCCAGTTCTTCTTTGCGGCGTGCAGAATAGAGTCTGACGTCAGGAATTTCCCAAGGCGCAGGTTTTAGCGGCTTTCCGTCACGACGGATGAGGCGGCTCCAATTGTTGCGATAGCCTGCGTCGGTCAGCAATCCCACGGTCAGTCCTCCTTGCGTACGAAAACCAGCGGCGGGAAAATATTCATGCAACGCGCCGCCCTGGCAGTCCAGCTGATCGAAGCTCCAGAATCTCGCGGGTTCACTCAGAGACTCCAAAGAGTTTGTCACCTGATGCCACAACATGTAACTATCTGCCTGCTGGAAACGGATTCGTTTTCGGGCGACCTTGGCTGCGACCGCCTCGTACTCGACCTGTACAAAAATCGTGGTGTTCAGATTCGGTAGCCTGCTCTCTCCGTGCAGGAAGACGTGCGTGGGATCCCCCGTCCACGACGAGGCCCGCCAATTCTCGACCCGGTCTTCCAGACTGCGGTCTCCGTTTTGGAAAACGGCGGAAAACTCTCCTCCTTCGTTGTGACGCGCCACTCTTTGTCCCTGAAAGAGGATGTTGATTCCATAGCCGCGCTCACGATCGCCAATTACTTCGAATGTCACGAGCCGATCTTGACCATCGATAGAGAATGGGGTGGCGGCTGCCGGCTTGGCATGCCGAGCGATAATTCCAGCGATACCCGTAGCTACTGAACTAACAATAAAATGGCGGCGCGAAAGCTTGGTATCGGACATGGTTCGAGTCGGACGCCTTTTCGAGGACGAAGGTTCTTCTGAAAACTGCGATCGATTTATTTGACCTATCTGCGCAGCTAGATGCGAACGATTCGCACGTTACTCAGAGTTCGGGTGCGGAGGCAACTCCCACGTACTTGTCTGCTCCCCCGTAGTAAAAAAGCCACCGCTTGCCGTCGCGCACGAGTCCTTCGACGAACACCACATTAGGGACCTGCCCAGTTTTTTCCCACTCGAGACCAGGGCCGAAGACTGGCTCGTTTGCGCGGGCGAGAACCTTGGTCGGATCATTTTTGTCAAACACGACCCAGCCCGTGCGGTAAACACTGTTGTCGTCTGCCCCGTTATAGATCAAGAAAATGCCTTTCTCCGTCATAAACGGCGCGGGTCCGGGTTCCACCACCGTAGAGTCAAAAGCGTGCAGGCGGCTGGCCAAAACGGGATGATCGAGCGCTTCAGTCCAATGCACCAGATCGGTGGAATAGGCGACGGACATCTGAGTGAGCTGCCCGGCGGCATCCGCGAGGTAGTACATCCAGTACTTGCCCTTGATTTTCTCCGGAAGAATCGCGCCCGATTTCGTCCATCCCACATTCCATTTTCCTTTGTAGGCGGACATGATGACACCCAACCGCTTCCAGTGGATGAGGTCTGTGGACGTTGCCATGCAAAGCTGCGCATCCCCGTGCTGTGGCCCCGTTCCTGTGACGTTGTTATATCCCGTGTAGGTGAGATAAAAGGTGTCACCAATTTTCACGACCCTGGGGTCTTCGACTCCGCCACCCTTTTCGTAAGGGGTTTCAGCAACCAGCACCGGCTCCGACCGGCGTTCAAAATGAACGCCGTCATCGCTGCTGGCATAGCCCAGGGAAGATGTCCCTTTCCGGTCCTGGGCGCGATAGAGCATCACGAATTTGCCATCCTTTTTCGCTACCGTCGGATTAAATGTCCCCGCCGATTCGAACCCCTCGCCTTGCGGCGAAACGACCGGATCGTTGGAGACTCGGCTCCACCCCCCGAACGGCAGCTTGGTCTGCATGGAGCCGGCTGTCGCGGCCGCCGCAAGTGTGAAGACCATCGCAACTCGGAGCCACTTCCGGTGAGTCGTTATAGCTGGCATGAAAGACCACCCCTCTTTGGTAATTCTGCGTTCGCGAGCCGATCGATGGTGCGAGACTGTTCGCGGTGTGCCGGGTCGATTGTTCTATCCGAACTCTGCGACCAACCGCAGGAAGCCTCGTGCCGGTACGTCCAATGTTTCCGGGACACGCGTGCCGTTTACGGTCAAGCTGAGCCGACGACCTTGTGCCGGAGGAATAGCGATCCTCGCCGACCGTATCTCCGCGGTCGGGTTATAAAGTATGAACTGCAACTGCCGAGGAGGGAACTGCTGCGCATCCAACACGTCAAGCAGGTCAAGGTTCACCATCATCAACTCGCGGTCTTGAACCTGCCCCAGAGCCTCGAACATGAGGTACATCCACAAGCACTCGCCTGTGCCGTAGATTTCTTTGCCGACATTCCCAGTCTGTCCACCAAGTTCCAACGTGCCCAGATTCTCGAATGGGATGAAGGCCATCTCAACCTTCTCTCGGTCACCCGAACACTTTTCAAAGAATGAGAAATTGTTGCGCCGTTGCTGGTCCATGAAACGCAGCAGGCCCTGGCTTACGATTCCGCGTTTCATGATCCCGGTCCAAGGCAGGATGGCTTCCACGTTTTCCTTGAACGCGGGATAAAGGATGGAAGCAGCGGCTTGCACCATCCCCCGGATGTCGTGATTTTTCTGACTTGGGTCGGAGTACCAATAGAACATACGCAGTTGCTCATAGAGCAGATAAGTCGCTTCATCCTGGAGACCTAGTTCCGCAGCTGCCAGCGCACCGTAGGCAAGTTCCTGAGGTTCGTGGAACAACCGGTCTGACGGCACGGTGTAGAGGACCCGGATCACCTGGCGAGCCTCGTCACGATAACTGGCTTCGCCCGTCAAGCGGTACGCGACTATGGCTGCCCATGCATACAAGCCTCCGACAGCATAGTTTGTCCCCGCGCCCTGCGCCTGAAGACTCGAGACTTCGTAGTAGATCGGGAACAGGTAGTCGTACTGATGAGCCATCTTGCGTGCGCTCTGGAAAGCATCCAGGAAACAGCTCTTCACCTCCGCCGAGGCTGCCAGACTGCCGATCATCGGATACTTGATCAGGCTGTTCTCGAACGGATACCAGGAGTCCGCCCTTTCCTCCGTGGCGCGCACATAATCATTGCTCACGCTGTGCGTGTCCGCATGGTAGAAACCCGGCAGATCGGCGATGAGATCCTGGCATTCGCGTTCCAGAGCGGGTGACGGGTGCAGTTGCTGATAGAGGAGAGAAGGCCACAGAACGTCAGCCACCGTCATCAGTTCGAAATTGTCTGCGGGTTGCTTCCACAGCTGCGAAGTCTCCTTTACGTAAGCACGAAGTCCGGTGTGTCCATTGACTTCGACCTGGGTTTGCGCCTTGTTGCCGAGATTCGCGATCGTACCAATCGCGAATTCTTTCCAGGAGGTTGCGCAGCGCGGCCAGGTTAGCTTTTCCTCAAACAATGGAAGCAACGCCTGCATCCAGCGAGCGACGGCTTGCTGCTCGGTCAACAGAGAAGTGACAGGACGCTGCAGCAACCAATAAGTGAAGCGGATGTCTCCAGCGGGAAGCAGGTTGCCGGTGGCCTGGTCCGCAATCAGGCCGACGCCCAGGCGCTGGGTCCCGTCCCGTTCGATTCTGGAGAGGCTTGTGCAGCGATAGACCAGAAAGCGCGGAATGTTCTCGGTTGACATCCACCCCATGTCGCTTACATCGAAGTACATCATCGTCTCAACGCCGACGTTCTGGTCGAGGAGATACAGAGCTGGGAGATCATTGCCCCAGGCGCCCAATGAATTCCGGGTTGGCTGCTGCAACAGAACCCGCCGCCAACTTCCAGACTGGCCTTCCATGAGGGTGGAATTAGAATTCAGCCAAAGGACAATCTGCGGTTCGACCTGACTTTCCTGGCGAAGGCGGACTGGCTGCGGCAGGTGCAGCGTGGTGCGAAACCGGAACCAGTCTGGCTCGTCTCCACTGCCGTGACGCGCGATTTCTGCATTCCAGCGGTATGAGACGGACTTTCCATCGAAGCCTTCGGCGGTTGCAGTGCCTTCACAAGCCAAGGCTGATCCTTCACTGGAAACCCGCGAGGTGAGTAGTGAGAACGAAGGGCCGGTCACAAGCAGATTGCCCGGCAGAGTTGCCGGCTTCCATTCACCTGCGACGCGTAGGAAATTCTGGAATGCGAACGGCGATCCCGGTGAAGATACTTGGAGACGCTGACCTCCGTGCTCCAGCGTCGCAGAAGCCGCAGCGGGTTCATTCTTGGTCGGCGGCAACCATAGGTTCGCCCTGCAGGAGTCGACCCACAATGGCGAGGGACTCGCAGCGGTGACGAGCAGGGTTTTCATGAAACCACGGCGGCTGAGAAGACTCATGGGCTGAGTATCGCATTGCTGAAGAGGCCTCGCGGCCTTCACTAACCGCAAGGGCCTCCCCCCTTAATATTCGATCTTCAACCCAAACTGAATGGTGCGTGGTCCGCTGGCATCGGTAACGGCGCCGAAACCGCAAGCGAGGGGTCCGGTGCAGCCGGGCCCGCCGGCGGGCACAAAGGGCGTGCCCAGGTTGGGGGCGAATCCACCGGGCGCCTGGTAGATGTGGCGGTTGAAGATGTTAAAGAATTCCGCCCGGAAATCAATGTTTGCCCTTTCTCCGAAGAGCCGGGTTCGCTTGCCTAACGTGAAGTCCTCGTTTCGGCCGCCATAGGTGCGCGCATGATCCAGAGAGCGCGGCTCGTTGCCGAATGTTAGCGGCGCTGCGACCGTGAAGGCGTTCGGGTTGAAGAATGGAGTCGTTGCGGGATTGAAATTACTCTTCTTGGTCTGATTCACTCCAGGGACAACATTGACCCGGGCAATTCCGGTTAAGTGGCATCCCGCGAACAACACGTCCCCTGCAGTTCCGCCGCAGGGTCCGTACACTTCCATGGGAGTACCGGAATGGTAGGAGGCGATTCCGGAGACATACCATCCGCCGACCAGACGATCCAAGCCGCTCCCGCTGTTCAAGAAGCGCTTTCCGCGCCCGACCGGCAACTCATAAAAGAAGCTCGCCACCAAACTCTGAGGCGTGTCGAGCTGGCTCACAGCTTTTTCGGCTGCCCGGTTATACGAGTTTTCGCCGATGAAACTGTTGGTACCGATGAATCCCGAGACGCCGGGTCCTGCTGAATCGGCATCGGTGATGTTCTTCGACACGGTATACGACACCAGGAAACTCAAGCCTTGCGCAAAGCGCTTGTTCAGCTGCAACTGCATGGCATGGTAGGTCGAGTTTCCGGTGCGATCCGGACTAAAGGAATTGTCTTCCTGGTTGAAGTCCCCGTACTGTGGATAGGGTCGCAGAGCCTGGTTGATGTTCCCGGTGAATCCCGCATAGGGCACCTTAATGCCCGCAGCAATCGCGTTGGGACATTTCCCGCTCGTGAGACATCCGACGTCCATCGTCAAGTCGCTGCCCAGCGACAGATTGGCCGGATTCACCTGGTTAGGAATAATGTTCAGGGCGGGAAGGTGAGTGCCCTTGGAACCAACATACGCCATGCTGATCGCGAGATTGGTTGCGATCTGGCGTTGCACATCCAGATTCCACGATTGAATGTCCGCGGGACGCCCACTGTTCGCCGGAACCTGGATCACGCCGTTGCTCCCATTCTGGCCCTGGGGAGTGAATGGTCCGGAGGCCGGGAAAATGTGGGTCACGCCGTTGTCGATCTGGATGGGACCGCCGTTGGTTGGGCTGATCGTCTGCCGGTTAAAGAATCCCAAGCTGTCCTGATCGGCGAACGATCCCTCTTTCAGCGGCTCGTAGAAAATCCCGTAACCGCCGCGCAAGACTGTCTTGTCGTTGATGCTATAGGCGAAGCCCAGCCGCGGCCCGAACGCTTTTCGGTAGACATCCTGGGGACGCGTCCGTCCATTCCTGCCCGGCCCGCTTCCAAAATAAGTGTAAGCTCCGGGAATATTGCCGGCGCCGGGATTGGCAAGGGTTGGGTCGACCATGGAAAACCGATGCTGGGCCTCCGTGGCCGGTATATCGACGTCGTAGCGCAGGCCGTAGTTCAAGGTGAGGCGCGCTGTCAGCTTGTACGTGTCCTGGCCGTAGAAGGAGAAATCTTTGTATCGGATTCCGCTAAAGTTGCCATAGTTCAAGGTGGAGGTGTTCACCAGGCCGAAGAGCGAACTCGCGACCGGTTCTCCGCCCACTCCTCCATTGCTGGTCTCGGCGGCATTAAAATCGAATTCACCGGAAGCCTGGGTCAGGCGCCTCACGTTGAACTGCAGCATGCGGACTTCGCCGCCGAACTTGAAATTGTGCCTTCCCTTGATCCAGCTCACGGAATCGTTTACTTGGAAGACGTTGTCGGCAAACTCCGAATCGCCGCAATTGTTCAGAGCTTCCTGGTAAGGATCGCCCGTAAATTTGATACAGGGGAAAGTAGTGTTCGCAACTCCTGTAAGCCCAATCTTTTGCGGATATCCCTGACCCAGGCTATTTGAGATCTCCTGCCGGAATCGCCGGCTGAAGCCGAACAAGAACTGGTTCATCACCGTGGGCGTGAACGTGTAGTTGTGGCTGAAGCGGGCATATCGCGTCCGCTGTGGCGTGTGCGAACCGAAAATGGGACCCAGGCTGGACGTGCCGCCCGTATTCGTATTGTCGTAGTCAAAGCCGAACGATATCCGCTGTCGGTCGGAAATGTTTTGATCGATTTTTAGATCCCAAAGGTTTGCGGTCGTCCTCGAAAGGGAGCGGTCCACTACGTTGTTCGTCAGACTGCCGTTGGTTGGTGGTAGCAACGTAAACACCTTGCTCATGACCGAACTTCGGCTATAGTTGGGATCATTCGTCAATAGATTGCCCGGAATCGCCGCGTGAGACGTCGGATCGTACAGCTGGGTCGCAGGCAACAATGCTGAAAAGTCACCGTTGCGAAAAGCTTCCGGGGGCAAACTGGTCACGTTGGTGCCTCCGGTATGAAACCGGAACCCCTCGTAATCAAAAAAAACGAAAGTCTTGTTCCGCCCGTCGTACAGGTGCGGAATATAGACCGGCCCGCCCACGGTGCCGCCAAAGTCGTTTTGCGTGTCGACCGTCTTGGGCAGACCGAGTCTGTTGTTTTTCCAACTGTTCGCATCGAGAGCGCGGTTGCGGTAGAAATCATAAAGAGATCCGTGAAAATTATTTGTGCCTGACTTCATCGTCAGGTTCACGATGCCGTCGCCAGATTCGCCGTACTCGGGCGAAAAGTTGCTTTGCAGCACCTTGAATTCCTGTACCGCTTCGGTCGAGACGCCTTTGTTCCACTGCGTGTTGGGCGAAACCAATGAGATGGACACGCCATCGACCAGTACGTCAGTTCCGCCTTCTTGTCCGCCATTCACCTTAAAATCATCACTCTGATTGCTTCCGGGATCATTGCCAACGTTCCCCACGAAGCCCGGAATCAGGGTAATGAACTGCACGGGATTACGAATCGTCCCGGAAACTTCGAGGGGCAGGTTTGCAACGAGGCTGCTCTGCACACTGGATCCGACGTCGGAGGTCGCGGTTTCGAGCTGACTGGCGTCGGCTGCAACGGTCACAGTCTCAGTCACGGCGCCGAGTTGTAACTGCATATCCACCACGACCGTGCTGTTGGTCGGTACAGTCACGCCTTCGCGGGTGTACTTCTTCATATTCTTCGATTCAACGGTCAGCGCGTAACGTCCGGGCGGAAGGTTAGGCAACGCGTACAATCCGGCGCTCGTAGTCGCAGCCGAGCTAGTGAGACCGGTATCCATGTTTCGAGCTGTGACCGTGGCTCCCGCGACCGCAGCATTGACGGGATCGACAACCGTGCCCTGGATGTTTCCGTTAGTGGTTTGTCCCCACACTGACAAGGCGACCAGCACGCAGCCAAGCAGACACACGAGATTCTTCACACGGCCTCCCCATCGGACCAGAAGTTCTATTTGGTTCCCATATCACTATATGGAAATTCATACCGGAATTCGGCGTCCCGCCTGGCACGCTGAGTCCCCCACGTCTGAAGGTGGCATAGTATAAAACGATTGGCCCAATCGAAAGAAAGGAAGTAGCTTGTAAATTCTTTGTGAATCACCTGTTGAGGCTGAAGGACTTCGTGAAAGTTGACATCGAAGTAGCGCGTGGTACCATTCGTGCTCGTGCTTGAACTGGGATGGCGTTCGTCATTTCCCTATGCGTACCTTGGTTTCGCAGCCCACCATATCCGACGATTTGCTCAACGACGAGCGCTGGCTGCTTGTTCAGCGGATTGCGTCCAGTCCTCCCTTTCAGAAAAGCGGTCGCCTGCGGGAGTTGCTGCAATACATCACTGATCAGACGATTCGTGGGCATGCTCATGAACTATCTGAGCAACACATCGGTGAGGCACTCTTTCACAAACCGTCAGGGTACAGTCCGCTCGAGGATAGCTCAGTACGCGTCCATGTTCGGCAACTCCGGCTGAAGCTCCATGAATATTTTGACGGCGAAGGACGAAGCGAGCCGCTAATCCTCGAAATCCCGAAGGGTTCCTATGCACCCACTTTCCGGAGCGGTCAAATGGCCGGCGGGGGAGCGTCGGCAATCTCACCCGTGGTCGTCCCGGATCCAGCAGCGCGACGGCGCAATCCCGCAATACTGCCATGGATTCTTTGTGGGATATTGGCCGCGCTCTGCATAGCTTTGATAATGGGCGCCGCAACACGAGGCCTTTCCAGCGCGGTGGCGCGCACCGCCAGTCCGCCTTGGCCGTTTTCCCAGATTTTCGATTCGCGGCACCAAACCGTAATCGTCGTTGCCGACAGCAACTATGGCATGTTCCGAATCCTGACGGGCGAGCGGGGCTCGCTCGACCAATATCTCCGTCGTGATTTCCTGCTGGGGACTGCGGCCCTGAAACTTGGCGAGGCCGGCACGCGCTTCACGGACTATATTTCCGATTCCTCCCTCACCTCGTTTGCAGATGTGGCCGACGTCGTCTCCCTGCTGGAGGTCGCTGGGCCCCTGCAGAAGCGCGTTTCAGTGCGATCTCCCAAGGACCTGCGGATACGGGAACTGGACCACGGCAACTACATTTTCATCGGAAGTCCGGCATCGAACCCCTGGGTTTCTCTGTTCCAGGACAAGCTCAATTTTCGCGAGACCGAGGCCGCCGTCGGCAAGAGTGCGAAAGCATTCGTGAATACCAACCCCCTTCCCGGCGAGCAGCCACGATACGAAGGCCTTCGCTGGACAGGGACCCTTGGAGAAGACTATGCAACCATTGCCCTTCTCCCCAATGCCACTCACGACGGAAGCGTGCTGACGCTGCAAGGCCTGCAGCAGGAAGGTACCGAGGCAGCAGGGCGGTTCATGGCCGACCCGGAGAATCGCCATCAACTCCAACGGGCCCTTGGCATTCCTGTCTCCGACAACATTTCTGAGAATGTCTGGTTCGAAGCCCTGATTCGGTCTCGAACAGTTTCGGGAGCGCCCAATTCAACCACCCTAGTCGCAGTGCGTCGCCTTCGCGAGTAGCCGTCCTGCATCCGACATCGCTTCCTGCTCTTCGAACATTGCAGGCTCTAAAGCCACCATACTGGCGCGTAGTAAACTGTTGGCCACCTTCACGCTTTACCCAGGACTGGACTATGGTGTGCTGCCGTTTGCGAGTTCTTCGGATTTTTTCATCTTCCTACGGTTCCGGTGTAGCGCTTCAAATCTGCCTTATCCTGCTGACATCGATTCAGGTTGCGGCCCAGGGCGACTTGAATGCCTTGCTCGAGCAAGCGCGCACCTGGGAAAAGGCGGGAGCCTACGCGGCCGCGGCCCGTGTCTACGAGCAGGCGATGGCACTGGCCCCGGGCAATTCCGAGGTCCTGAAGAGGCTTGGAGTCCTGCAACAGACTCAGCTGAAATTTGACGACTCGATCGAGAAGTTCCAGCAGGTACTGGTTCGCGACCCGCAGTACCGGGAAGTCAACTTTTTTCTCGGGGTTTCCTACCTTGGAAAGAATGACGCTATCCGTGCGATTGAAAGCTTCCAGCGTGAACTCGCAACTCGGAAGCCGCACCCGCGTTGCCGCTACTATCTCGCCCTCGCCCTGCAATCTTCAGGACACATTGACGATGCTGTCTCACAGCTGAACCAGTCGCTGGACGCCAATCCCAAAGACGCGGACGCTCTCTACCAACTGGCGCGCATCCACAAGAACGCTTCCCTGCAAGCCATCGAGAGGCTCAAGGCAATTGATGGCGACTCTTTCCAGTTGCACGCGTTGATGGGTGAGGTCTATGCCGATGAGGAACGTTACTCCGACGCCATCAAGGAATATCAGGCAGCACTCGCCAAACGTCCCAACGCACAGGGGATCCATTATGCGATCGGGATCGCCTATTGGGTCCAGCATGAGTTGGATCCAGCCGAGAAAGAGTTCACTGAGGCGTGGAAAGAAAATCCGCACGACGGGTTGACGAACCTGTATCTGGGGGACATCGCGGTACATGAACGGCGTTTTGCCGATGCTTTGGGCTATTTGCGTGTGGCTAAGCAGGCAGAGCAGGACGTGCTTCAGGTTCATATGCTGCTGGGAAAGTGCTATCGCGGGCAGAACGATTCGGAAGCGGCCAGAACCGAGTTCCTTGCGGCCATCAAAGCGGATCCCACCGCGCCCGAACCGCATTACCTGCTCGCCCAGGTCTACCGTGAGCTCGAAAATCCCGAAGCGAGCGCTCGGGAACTAGCCGAGTTTGAGAAGCTTTCGAAATCCGCCAGTGACAAAGTTCAAGACCACGACACCCCTGAAGAGCGGAAGTAGTGCTTTCATCCGGCAACCTGCCATGAAACAACTGCCATTGCATGTGCCTGCGCGTTTAGTGCTGGTGATCGCGCTTCTTCCCGCCTCAGCGCCAAGAGTATCGTCTCAGCAGGCCGCTGTTTCGTCGCCCGGGGCCGTGCAGCCAAAGCTTACCGAAGTGACTTCCGCCATCGGGTTGCATTTTCAGCACGTTGCTTCTCACACTTCTCGGAAATATCTGATCGAGACCATGGGCTCGGGTGTCGCCTTGTTCGACTATGACAATGATGGACGCCTCGATATCTTCATCGTGAATGGCGCACCCCTGGCGGACCCCACTCCGAAAGGCACCATCCCTCAGAAGCAAGGTCCCAAGGATTGGAACCGCCTTTATCATCAGAAACCGGACGGCACTTTCGAGGACGTAACCGAAAAAGCCGGCTTGCAGGGCACGGGCTATGGCATGGGTGTCGCCGTGGGCGACTACGACAATGATGGCTATGAAGATTTATATGTGACGGCTTACGGCAACAATAAGCTTTACCACAACAACGGCAACGGCACGTTTACGGATGTGACCGCGCAGGCCGGTGTGGCTGGTGGAGGCTGGTCAACCAGCGCCGCCTGGGTGGATCTCGACAACGACGGTCGTCTCGACCTCGTGGTGCTCCGTTACTTGCAATGGGATTTCGACGACCTCTGGTGTGGCGAGCGCAAGGAAGGATACAGATCATATTGCACCCCGGATGTGTTCCGTCCCATTAGCCCGCTGGTCTACCACAACGATGGCGATGGCCGTTTCACGGAAGTCTCCCATAAGACCGGCCTCGCAACGCCAGGCAAGGGACTAGGCATCGCCCTCGCGGACTACGACCAGGATGGGCGCATCGATCTTTTTATTGCGAACGACTCGGTGCCGGAATTTCTGTACCACAACGAAGGCGGCGGGATGTTCAAAGAGGTAGGGCTGGCTTCCGGCGTGGCCGTCGACGGCGAGGGCCACACCTACGCCGGCATGGGTGTCGACTTTGCGGACTATAACAATGATGGACTTCCGGACCTGGCCATCACGGATTTGGCCAATCAAATGTACGCGCTTTATCGCAACAACGGCGATGGCACATTTACTTACGAGACCTACCCATCTGGTCTCGGTCGCATAACTGCCACCCACTCGGGATGGGGTATTCGCTTCCTGGATTGCGATCTCGACGGATGGAAAGATCTCCTAGTCGCCCAAGGACACGACCTCGATACCATTCAACTGACGTTCCCGAACCTTCACTATCGCGAGCCCATGTTGCTGGCCAGGAACACGGGGAAGGGCTTCATCGACGTCTCAGCGGATGCGGGCAGCGTATTTGCGCAAGCCTGGGTGGGCCGAGGTATGGCGATCGGAGACATTGACAATGATGGCAGGCTGGACGCGGTGGTCACCACCAATGATGGCCCTGCATACGTTCTGCGCAACGAGACCCCGACGCACAATCACTGGCTGATGTTGCATCTGGTTGGACACAAGAGCAATCGTGATGCGATCGGTGCGGTGGTCAAGGCCGTCACCTCGCAAGGCTCGCAATTTGCAACCGTAACCACTGCAGGCAGCTATCTATCCTCCGGCGACAAACGGGTGCACTTCGGCCTTGGACCGGAAATGGCTGCGAAGACGATCGAAATTCGCTGGCCAAGTGGCATCCGCCAGACTCTTCAGAATGTGCGTGGCGACCAGATCCTTCAAGTCGAGGAGCCTTCTGCCGCTACCGCGGATAGCAGATAGGATGTTGAGTCTGGTATCAGTGCTTGCCTGGATCAGAATTGACGGCGGTGCCTGCCCCTTCCTTCAGTGTGTGAATGGCGTCAACGGAACAATTGTCGAAACGCTCCACGATTCCACTAGGCCAGCGCACCTGGACAAATTCTATTTTAGAAATAGACCCGAGGCCGAAATGTACCCGGAGATCGCTCTGGGAAATGTAGCTCGAACCGCTGCGCACTTCATCGATCATCTTGCGCGCCCCCGCCTTGACTATGATTTTTGCGCCGATTCCGTCCCGGTTGGAGCGCGTACCCACAGTTTTGAACGCGACCCAGTGATTGCCAGACCGTATGTCGTTCACTAGCAGACTCGGTGCTGCGTTCATGTTGCTGATCACGATGGAGAGGTTCCCGTCATTGCGGAGATCGCCCACCGCCAAACCACGCGCTGAGGAAACCGTCGTGATGCCCGGCCCTCCCGCGGCGGAAACGTCCGTAAAAGTCCCGTTGCCGTTGTTGTGGTAAAGCAGGCGCGGCTCCAGATATTCACTGCCCAGGTGAAACTTGTCTACCTCTGGGTAGACGTGCCCATTCACCAGGATCACGTCCGGCCAGCCGTCATTGTCGAAGTCAAAAAACATCGCTCCCCATCCCAGGTACTGGGAGTGCAGACCCATACCCGCGGCAAAGGTACGGTCCGAGAAAACGCCGTTTCCATCACTGTGATAGAGGGTCGGTGTGTCGTCGGAGAAGTTGGTTTTGAAGATGTCCGGACGGCCATCGCCGTCATAGTCGGCAACCGTCGTTCCCATCCCGGCCTGCTCTCGCCCGTCCTCGTTGTAGGCGACGCCTGCGGGGACGGCGACATCGGTAAACGTGCCGTCGCGATTATTGTGGTACAGAATACTGGGCGCGCTGTCGCAGGCTACATAGATATCGGGCCACCCATCATCATCAAAGTCGAGAGTGGTTACCGAAAATGCGTAGCGTCCCTGAGTCTGATCGACGTGCGCTTTCGTGGTGACATCTGCGAAAGTGCCATCTCCCCGGTTTTGATACAGGATGTTTTTCGCGCCGCGCAGGCCACGCGGCCCGCACATTACTGGCGCCCCCTTCCACGTGCATGTCGCCCGTTCACCCGGCTTGGGAGCCGTGGAGAGATCGAAATTTACGTAGTTCGCGACCAGCAGGTCGAGATGTCCGTCGCGATTGTAGTCCACGAATGCGCAGCCCGTACCCCACGCCTTGCCCGATCCGGCCACCCCCGCCTTCTCTCCCACCTCCGTGAAACTGCCGCCGTTATTGTGATAGAGACGATTACGGCCATAGTAGGTAACGTAGAGGTCTTCCCAGCCATCGTTGTCGTAATCGCCGACACAGACGCCTTGTCCCCATCCGGTTGCGACGAGACCGGTCTTCACCGTGACATCGGTAAAGGTGCCATCGTGATTGTTGCGATACAGATGGTTGGTGGGAGATTCGGCCTGGGAAGGCGCCTCCAGAGTGGTGCCATTCACGATAAAAATGTCCGGCCATCCGTCATTGTCGTAGTCAAAAACAGCCACACCGGTGCCGGTCGTTTCGAGGATGTATTTCTTGGTATCGACTCCGCCAAACACGTTCCTCATCGTGAGCCCGGCCTGGGCGGCGACATCCGTGAAATGGGCGATGGCGACGGGTTCTTTTGGTTGGCCAGGGCTTGCTGGAGACTGAGCAACGGTTACGTGGCTCAGCAGCACCAGCAAAATAGCCGAACGCGTAATTACGACCAGCCACGGCCAGGGAAGGAGAGAACGAACGAAGGTCATGATTGGAGCGCGCTTTGGTTCCAAGCTCTAGCCTGATTCAGGTTTGTTGCTACAGCTCAGAATACTATTTCCGTGAACTTTGATTCCATGCCCGCTCGCATTGCTCCAGTTCGTGCACGTGCGTTCGCACACATCGTTATTGCGCGGCGCTCTTCGAAGGCATCTCCCACTGAGGCAGAAGGAAGTCATCCACTAAATGTTCCTCGGGGTCGAGCGGCACTTCTGCGGCTGAGTCTCCCTTCTGTGGCGTGTTATCTCCCGTCCGGCGATGTGCTTGGGTGAGCAGTCGCTGTGCCTGAATGTTTCCCGGGTTCAGACGAAGGCTCTCCTCCAGTTCGCGTGTCGCGTCCGTAACTCGGCCCAGTGCCAGCTCAGTTTTTCCCAAGCCCAGATGAGCTTCGGCACTGTTGGGATTCAAGCGAACGGACTCCTCAAACGCAGCTGCCGCCTGTTGTGGTTTAGCGGCGCGGTTCAGGGCCAGCCCTTGAAAATATGCGATCAGAAAGTTCGGTCCAAGCTTCTCTCCAGCAGCGGTCAGTTCCGAGACGGCATCCTCAGCTCGCCCCGTTCGTAGCAGAACCTGCGCGAGCCCGATGTAACTGGTGGGAAGAGGATCGCCGGCACGAACGAGCTCGTGAAACGTTTGTTCCGCCTCGGCGTAGCGGTCGCTGGCAAGGTATGCCGCTCCCAACCGCAGGTGCAAAGCATAGGATTTTGGATTCGCGGCAAGGCCCACCTGCGTTGCGGAAATTGCGTTCGCATAGCGGCTCAAGTCCATCAGCTGGCGAGTCAAATTAAGCCAGAGTTCTTCTTGCCCAGGATCCAGCGCGGCTGCCCGGCGAAACGCATCGATTGCCGAGTCTCCCTGTCCGAGGCGGGCTTTTGCAATACCGATTAATGACCAGCCTTGCGAACCCGCCCGCGTGTCGGTACTGCCTGGTGGCAACGCCTCCAGGTAGTCATGTGCTTCGCTGGCCGCATTGTCATGGCGTCCAGAAAGAAGATAAGCAAGCGCCAAATCAAACTGGGCCCATGCGGCCGAGCCAGGCTGTCGCGCCCGCAATTTTCGCAAAAGGTCGATGGCAGCATCATTCGCGTGCAACGAAACGAACAAACCCGCGGCACTGACCGACTGCGCATCACTGAGCGGCATGTCTACAAGACGGCCAGCTATCTTGCGTGCTTCCTCTTGCCGGCCCAGGTCTCTGTATCCCGTGGCTGTCTGAATCAGAAATTCCGCATCCGACGGCCAGGGCACCCCCGATCGCTCCAGCTCCCGGAAGGCTTCTGCATAGAGCTTGGCATCAAGTTGCACCCGTCCGAGATAGTAGCGAGCAAAGGAGTCGTCGGGCGCAAGTTCCAAAGCGCGCTGCAGTTCTGTGCGGGCATTCTCAAGATGGTGTTCTGTCCATTCGAGGAATCCGAGATTTCGGTGCGTGTCTTCTAGTTGAGCGTCCAGCCCAATTGCCTCCCGGTATTCGCCAGCGGCCTCGCTGGTCCGTCCGAGCCGAGCAAGCACGATTCCCCGAAAGTTTCGGATTCGGGCATCCGCCGAACGCTCGCGCTCGGCGGTGGTCAGTTTCTCAAGCGCCACCTCGAGTCGATTCTCTTTCAGAGCAATGAGGCCTTGCTGGAACGCATCGTTCTGGGGATCTGACCGCGAAGGCAGGGACTGCGGGTACGGGTTCGCTGACCAGCGCCCAGCGGCCACAGACAATGGCGGGCTCGCAGGCGACAGGACAACAACGGCAAAAAGAAGATTGAGTCTCAGTCAGCACCGCAGCCAACCGCGGCACCGTTGGGGTTGCCGGTCCTCATTGAGCATCAGATTCGAATCCCTTGTCTCATACGCGAGCCCTCGAAGGAAATATTTCTTCACGGTCCGCTCTATGGATCTTGAGACGCGCCCTCAATCAGGTTCAACCGGTCCGTCTGTTTCTCGAGTTTGCTGTGCGATTCGCGGTTTAGCGAAGTCGAAATATTAAACTCACGATCCGCTTTATCCTTTTCGCCGAGTGCTTGATACACCCGGCCCAACTTGTAGTGAACGGATCCGTCGTGATCCCCGGGCAGCGCAGTCTTGAATTCGGCCTCCGCCTTCCGGTAATCGTGGAGTTCGGTATAGCCGGTGCCCATGTCGCGATGAAGATCCGGGTCTCCCGCGTCGATTGCCAGGGCGCGGTTGAGATACAGAACGGCCTTCTCTGGTTGATGTTCGAGAAGATAGGTGTCGCCCAGATCATGAAGTGCCCCCAGGTGGCGAGGATTGAGACCTAACTCTGTCTCGAATTCTGCGCGGGCTTCGGCAGTCTGCAGATTTTTCCAGAGCAGGTGGCCCAGGCTGTAGTGCAAGTTAGGCACGGAAGGCTTCAGAGCGATCGCGGCACGGTACTCTTCCATCGCTTTCTTATCGTCCCCTTTGGCTGCCTCAAGGTCGCCCGACAACTGGTGCACGCGATAAGAGTTCGCATCCGTCTGGTAGAGGCGGAGATACGCTGCTGTGGCCAGGTTTTCGTAGCAGCGTGCACGCCAATAGAGGGCCGGGGGGGAGCGCCGATCCTTTCGAGGTATCTCGTCGAGCAGCCCGAGTGAGCCCTCGTATTCTCCGATCTCAAACAGGGCGTGTACTACTTGGAGGCGCAGGTCGAGCGGCGACTGCGCGGTCAGAAGATGCCTAAAACAATGTGACGTCGCGGAGTACCTCCCGTGAAGGAGTTCCTTTCGGACGGCGCTTTCCGCGCAAACGGCATTAGGTGTTGTCGAACCGAGGGAACCTGTGGGGTCCGCGGCAGCTTCTGACAGGTTGCCGCTTTGTGTTGCGACAAACGCCAGAGCAAAATGAGCGGCAGGGCTATCGTTCGCTCGAAGTTGGGGAGCAATAGCCTCAAGTTTCGCACGTTGCGCCTCGGGGAGTTGCTCGAAAGCGGCATCGCCATACCCGGACTCGCGTATCCCCAGGAGGCGTTCTGCTTGCGCCTCGTCAATTCTGATTGCCTGCGACCAATCCCGGAGCGCTCCGTCAACCTCACCCTGAATCAGCTTCACCTCTGCTCGTCGGACGCTTGCCCGCAGACTGTAAGGATCGATTTGCAACTCCTGGTCGAACTCGTTTGCAGCCTGCTTGAGCCTTCCTGCTCGCAATAAAACTTCGCCCAGGCCCACGTGCAAGCCGGGCCGGGCAGGGGATATCGCGATAGCGTTTTGGAATCGAATTACCGCAAAGGACCACTCGCTACTGGACGAATAACTCTCCGCAAGTAATTGTTCGGCCCATGAGGAGCCGGGTGCCACTTTTTCCAGGCTAGCAACCTCTCCTTTCCCCAGCCGTTCGTAGGCGTGGCCTAGGAGGTAGAGCAGATCCACATCTTGCGGCTGAAGGGTCAATGCCTGCCTGAGAGTCGCAACTTCCGCTTCAATTTCACCGGAGAGCTCCTGCGCAGTCGCCAGCCACGACCAAATATCTGGCCGATCCGGCTCCCGCCGCGCTGCGGTCTTCAGGTAAAGAACGGCTGTTGTCGCTTGTCCCAATTTGCAATAGTCAACCCCAAGGAAGAAATTTGCTCCCGCAAGACCAGGCTCGATCGCAAGAGCGCGGCGGAACTCGGCCATCGCGCCGGGAATGCGATTCTGCAGCTGGTAAACAAGGCCAAGATTCATGTGAACCTCAGCGAAACGAGGAACTGCGGCGAGCACGGCACGGTATTCACGCTCGGCAGTTGCGTAATCATTGCGCTTCTGTGCTTCCTGGGCGGCGGCAAAGTGGGCGCGAACCACCGGGCTGGTGTAGGTCTGGGATTCGATTCCTTGTCCGCGCAATTCGCTCGAGGCGCCGGCAAGGAAGAGCAGTGCCGGGATTAGAGCCCAGCAGCGGAGGGCGAATACGTTTCTTTCAGGTGGAAGCGAATTCATGCGTTGACCACGTCCCTGATGATAACGCTGAGCACGCCCCTTTGCTTAATTACCGGTCCTCCGCTTTGCTTCAACAAAATCAAGCACCTGCTTGTTGCTCTGTTCCTTAGAAACCGACTTGCGATTCCATCCGCTGACGCCTTTCATTGCAAGGAACTCGTCAACATCTTCGCCTCGCCCTCGCCAACAACCGATGCCGCTCCCCGAACCACTCCAGGAACCTTGATGTCTGCGAGCCGTGGGACCGCACCGAATATGGCGAGAGGCCTTTTTCCTCTGTCATGTACCGGGCGAAGTCGCTGAGCTGATCGGCAAACCGCATGGGCGGCGCACTGGGCAGCTTTAGCCGCCCGTGGAATCCCAGCCATTTCTTAGCCGCGTATGTAAAGAATGAAGCAGAGTTGCCGTAGGAGTGCGCCTTTGGATTCGTGCGCTGCTGGCGCGCCCAACAGCTCGCCGCTCGCTGGATTTCCTCTAGCGACACATCTCGCATTTCCGTCAGCTTCAGAAGACGCACTACTTGTAGTAATTCAGCGGAGAGATTCCTCAGCGCCTTGCGGCTGGTACCTTGTTGCTGCAGGTGGTTGAGGAATGATTCTCGCTCTTTCAGCAGCGGTGCTTGTCGGTGACGATTCAGGAAAAAGGGATGTTCAAGAAACGCGTCTAGCATTTGCGCGGGCCTCCATGCCCGCGACCGATGCTAGACGGCCAACGCCCAGGCCGCACTTATGTTGGGTTCGAAAACCGCCCCCCCGCAAAACTGCCCGTCTCGCGAGCAGACCCAACATAAATGCGAAGACAACATAATCCATCTTTAATGTTGGGCCCAACATAAGCAGGACTACTTGTTCCGATGGCTTGAGCTGCGCTTCCTGAAAGGCGAGCAGGGACTTCTGTTTGAATTACCCAAACCGGCCCAGCCGCAGCGTGAGGTGACCAGCGTCGTCGAAGCGCTCGGCCAAATCGTTGAGATGGGAGACGCACCTCCCTGCCAATTCTGCGGCTCACTCATGGTGAGGAACGGTTCCTGCTATCGGTGTATGACCTGTGGCAGCACGAGCGGTTGCTCATAGGTTAGCAATGCTTCCTGCGAGCGGCCGAGCTGGCCAGACCATTGGCCTCAGTGTTGTGCTCGCGACGAACGTGGGAGATAGAGAAATCGAGCGACCGGGCCAGTTTCCGGCAGATCCAATTCAGGGAATACAGCCGCGGGCTGCGGCAGCTGTACTCGCCACTCATCTGCCTCACCACTACTTCGGAATCTGAAAACACGTGAAGCGCCTTGGCCTTAAGCCCCAGGGCACATTGCAGCGCTTCCAGCAGAGCAATGTACTCGGCGACATTATTGTCCTGGTGTCCGATCCATTTGGCGATCCTGATTGTGCCGTCGGCGGGGCCGCCAATTACCACTCCAATACCAGATGGACCCGGATTCCCGAGAGAGCCGCCGTCGATGTAAGCCACGAGGTTCGGCATTGTGTGGTGAGTACCAACCATGCCTGACGTATCTTCCGGCGTCAAGATGCTTACGTGATTCCTGCGCACACTCCTTGTAGTTGCCCACGTAGTTGCCCCCACGCCTTCGAGCACTGTGGATGCTCCTGTGGGAAAATGGAAAGAATTTGATCTCCCATTTACTAAGCAGCAATGATTCAAAGGGTTGCGTTTCTTGGTTTTGATCCATCGCAACCGGTCGATTGCACTGAAAACGGGCGTTGACAATCTTCGAGCAACTCTCTAAGTTTGCTTCCGTCGACGGCTGAAAGGGTTGGCTTAAATAAACTTTTGCCAGTCCGAAGTAGGCTGAGTGATCAGCTCGGCGGGGCAACCCGAAGAGCAGCCAGACCTGAAAAAACCGACGGCTCTGCGAGGAGCAGTTGGGGTTTGGGACCGCGAAAGCGGTGATCGCATCAAGGGCTGTGACGGTGCATGTCTCCATGCTGTTGGCTCCCTCGCAAGAGCTGGTGGCTAGAGCATAACCGATGTCACAGCCTTTACCTTTTCCAGCGCTCTCGTCGCTGCAAGTCTGGGTCCCCGGAAAAACATTCTTCCCCGTCACGCCCTTTTCAGCAGCAATTGTGAAAGACCATTTCAAGAGGTGATCTGCCACCGGAGCGGCAATCGCCCGACTCGTTCTTCGAGAGCCCTGAGACGCGCGACGTTGTCGTGCGATTGAGGCCATCCCTACTGTCAATCGGGGATTTGACACAGCGCGCCGCCATGAGCCTTTGACCAAGCTCCGCGCGAGAAGTGTTACCTTCCCCCGCTTTGTACAATATAGGAGACATGGCGGTCAGGATTGAGATGCAGAATACGGGCGATCCCCGAGCTCGCGGGGAGATTGTAGCCGTCATTGAACACGTGCTGAGTGACAGGCCCGGAGAGTGGCGGGTGTCAATCGTCGGTTCTCACGCAAATGACAACTGGGAAATGGTAGTGGAGGGACCAGAGGGCTTCGAGCGTTCGTACACTTTGGTTGGCGGCGCCGGAGCGCATCAGCCCGCGGCAATAGGAAACTTGGTCGTTAAGCTACTGCCGGCGAGGAAGCTATGATCTGCCATTCCGGTTCCCATCCTCTTCCAAACCCAAGCTGACATCGGGACCGTGTCAGGATAAGCTAAGTTCATTTTTCGAGAGATGGAAGAGGAGATGCGGAAGATTCCGAGTTCGCGTACTCGTCTCGACGAGCACATTTCAGGAGCGTTGAACAAGATCAGGAAACCGAGTACCGCGGAAGAAATCACCGAATTGCTCAATCGTGAGCTGGAGCCCGAAGACCGGCCCTTCCAGACAAAGGAAGTCGCTGAGTGGTTGCGGAACAGCGGGGACACAGCGTTGACACTCTATTGGTCAAGGACTCGTCCCCGCAGGTAGCCCTGCGGGTGCAACCGCGAACACCGCGGGCAATATCAGGGTTTAGGGAGCGTGGCAAGGAATTCGAATTCGACTCGGGCGAGACGCGGCTTTTTGAGTTACCCCGGTCAATTTTCGAACGGCGTTATTTCTATCGCGATCTGAACTCGCCTTTTATCCATTCAAGTGGAATTCACCAGCTACTTAAGTGAGCGGCTAACTATTCTTCGAACTTCAACGAGTGAAGCTGCAGCGCTCGCTGCAAATCCCGATCCTCGGGTCGAATGACCTCGGGTTCCTGCACTTTGATTAGAGAACACGATAGGTCGCGTCAGGGTCGTCAAAGCGGTTGCCGAAAGTTCCGTCAGGCCCCGCCGAGGCCCAATCAGGGGGAGACCAAGGATCAGGCTTCCTCCCTAACCTATAAATCACGCCGGGGGCTTTCAAGAATCGCTATCCTCCGGCTAAGAATGCGCGCGCGGCGCCAAGTATCTTCGGACCCACGGTCTCCACATCCTCTTCTCGCAAAAGCCGAATCGGCACGCGATCGCCTAACTCTGGGTTCAGACCCGTAAACCAGGCCTGAACCACCCGGGGCCCTTCCTGATCGCTAATCATTTTCGCCAGCCGATAAGCGAGCCGCAATCTTTCATCGACTCCCTTGTACGGCTCTGAGCCGGCCATCCAACGCTCTATCGCTCTTGTGTCTTTGACCGAAGCGATGTAGGCCGTCAATTTCTTCCCCAGGATGGCCGTTAACTCCGTGACGAGTTTGGAAAACTCTAGAGTTGTCGCTTCCCGGTACGCCAACAAATCCGGTCGTGGCGGGGTCAATACTGCCATGTCTCGAGATCTCCCTAACCTCAATGCGAGTGTATCAGAATGACGGCAAAATGACAATATAATTACTAGTAAATACCAAAGCCGATGTCGACGTAAGGCATTGAAAACACAAACAAAACGGTGACCATCACCAGTATGCCACGCCCCAACGACCACCAATGAGCGCGACTTCCACCGTCGCCAAATGTCCACAGGATTCGATGTATTATCCGGCTAGTCTTGGCGAAGAAGAGAGAATCCAATGAGCGCAATCGTCCCAATTCAAGCCAGTTCCCCGCTTAGGTTGTGGCACCGTGATGTTCGGAATTAAGATTCTGCGGTAGTGCGGCTCTTGATGACCATCCGAACTGGAAAGCGACTGCCCCGGAATCGTGCCCCCGGCGATCTAGCTCAGCGGCTCCAAGGCACAGGCTTTGTCATTTTGGACGAGGTTCCGGGCGAAGAGCTTGTCATTGGCGTTGCAGGAAAATTCTGGCGTCCCGATGGCGGGCGATGCATGGGTCTCACTGCGGATGACTTTGCTGGGTTTTCTCGCCCCGGATACGCAAAGGTAGCGTGGAACTTCAAGCTGCGAGCAGAATCGCCTGAGAGGACAGTTCTTTCTACTGAGACAAGGGTTAAATGCTAAGGATCGGCTTAAGTTCCACCGCTGGTCGAGCACGGCCATCTCGTCCACGTCTTCCCGTTGGGGCATGTTGTTTGCGCTTCCGCACGCAATCGCGTTCCTGCGCTACATTCGAAGTCTGGTGAAGGCTCGGCGAGCGAACCCCGAGGACGATCTGGTCACGGCTCTGGTGCGGGCCGAAGAGGCGGGCGATCAGTTGAGCGAGGATGAACTGGTTGCCATGATCTTCCTGCTGCTGGTGGCAGGGCATGAGACCACCGTCAATCTGATCGGCAATGGGGTGCTTGCGCTGCTGGAAAACCGAGACCAGATGGGCAGGCTGCGCGACAATCCGGTGCTGATCAAGGTAGCGGTCGAGGAGTTGTTGCGCTACAATGGCCCGCTCGAAACGGCTACTGAACGCTATGCCCGAGAGGACACAACGGTCGCGGGCGTTACCATTCCCCGTGGTGAGATGGTTCTTGCTGTGCTCGCGTCTGCCAACCGTGACGAGCGGCAGTTCGAGCAGCCGGAAAGGCTCGACCTTGGACGGGAACCGAATCCGCACGTAGCGTTTGGCCTTGGTATTCATTATTGCCTCGGCGCATCCCTTGCCCGCCTAGAGGGTCAGATTGCTATCGCTACCCTGCTTCGAAGGACGACGAACCTGAAGCTGACCGCGCCTGCCAGCGCACTACGGTGGAAACGCGGGCTGGTGCTGCGGGGTCTGGAGTCTCTGCCAGTGGTGTTTAAGACAATCAGCAAGAACAGGCCCGGATTCAGCGGGACGACTCCGAACATGGAAAGCGCAACGTACAGAGCGGCGAGAATGTAGAGTGGCCCCTGAAGTAACAGTGCAGCCCCGCAGCGGGTTGCGTTCGCCAGACAGCCTCCCCCCATTACCAGCAATGCCTGTATCCAGAGCCAAACTCGCCCTTCGCCAATCCCAACCTGCGAGTAGAAGAGCAACAGAGCAACCGGGATGTACCACAGCACCCACGACACCTTCTTCGCAGTCAAATCATGCGACGTGGAATTTGGACTACCGCAATCGCGCATTTTCGACCCTAACTTCGACGAACCGCCACACAACCTGACCTCGTAACAGTTGGCACCTGCCAGGCAATCTCAAAGCATGTACTTCACATCAGAACCCAGCGTCGGATAGCCGAACAGCGCATGTTTCAGCTTGCTGGCTGGAGTCTCGGTCTGCATCGCCAATGCGAAAACATTAATCAGCTCGTCGGCGTGCGGTCCTAGTACATGGGCACCGAGAATACGATCTTTCCCCTCTTCGATCAGAACCTTGAAACCTGAACAGTCTTCCGCAACCCTGCGCGAGGAATACCAGCCCGACGTATCCTCCCTGTTCATCAGGAGGTGCGGACTTTGTTGCCGCGCCGCGCGTTCGGAAAGGCCAACCGCCGCGAGTGGCGGAATCGTGAACACTATTGTCGGTACCGATCGATGTTCGACGCTTCTGTGATTGCCTTTGAGCAGGTTCGAGGCGACAACTCGACCTTCATATGCTGCCACGGGCGTGAGCTGCGGCAGTCCGCTCGCCGCAGCATCTCCGGCGGCGTAGACGGCTGGATTGGAGATACTCTGCAGATACTCGTTTACCCGTATTCCGCGCTCTTCGGCCTGCACCCGAGCAGTAGCCAGATTCAAATCACTGATCTCGGGAACACGCCCGGCACCGTGAACCACCAACTCCGCCTCAAACATCTTTCGTTCGTTGCCGGCTGACGCGTGGACCGAGAGTCTATCGCCAGATTTCTCGATACTCTCAACTTCCGTTCCGACTTCGACATTAACTCCTAAGCGCTCCGTCCTACCGACCAATTGACTCACGAGATCGGGGTCAAACCCTTCCAGTGGGCGTTGGCCACGGTGCAGAATCGTGACTTCGGCGCCCGCCCGCGCGGCTACATGCGCGAACTCGAAGGAGATATATCCGCCGCCGATG
>WNFD01000644.1_pt1 | contig 34704 bp, 22 predicted proteins | sample 5400491 | NCBI WGS metagenome assembly WNFD01 (sample SAMN13153343, study PRJNA577476) | soil metagenome | isolation source: 120 cm saprolite under Douglas fir tree site 2 hole 2 replicate 2 | place: USA:California | collected 2015-04-18 | reverse complement strand
GGCTTGAGGGAGCTCACTTTTGGCACATTTACCCGTAGCTCCGGGTCACCGATGTGGAGCGGTTTTCCCGGTTTCAAAGCCGTCCTTAAGGAATGAGTGAAGGACCTTGTGCTCCTCCTCGATGCTGTTGAAGAGCGCGCGGCTGTGACGTTGTCCGCCGAGGGTGCCTCGGCGAACTCTACCGAATGGCCACCCGTCGCCATATATCACCTCAATTGAATGCGAGAGAAGGCTGATACGCGCAGAGAGGAGAAATGCAGCAGCGCAGATCCATCGGGGCGGGATGAAGCAACTGCTGCGGCACGGTCTGCCTCGCCTGGCTGGCGGTAGGGAAAGATTACAACTTGATATTGAGCGGACGAGCGATGTTTGTCAATGCCCGATGTCAGCGGAAGATGCCTCTTGGTCGCGGACAATCTTGCCGTTTCGTTCGAGAACGGAAACGAGTTTCCAAGACCCGCCGACTCGAACCTTTTTGAGAATATTGACCCGTTCAGCCTAGGTTGAGATCTTGGCTTGGCCCAAAGAGAAAATCATGAATTCTTCCCCAAGCTGGTTCTTGAGAGCGGGAGCTCTCGAATCCGTTTACCCGTCGCAACAAAAATCGCGTTGCACAGTGCTGGAATAAATGGTGGTACGCCAGGTTCGCCTACGCCCGCCGGGGGTGCGTCGCTTTCTACCAGGTAAACATTAGTCTGGTAAGGAGCTTCGTTAATTCGCGCGACGGGATAGGTATCGAAGTTTGATTGTTCAATTACACCGTTCTTGGCAGTAATTTCTCCACTGCGAGCGACACTGGTTCCAAACACCGCGGCGCCTTCGAACTGGGCGCGCGTGACCTCCGGGTTTGCCACGAGTCCTGCGTCGACGGCGTAGTCGACTCGCGGAATCTTGATGTCGCCCTGATCGCTGACTTCGACTTCGACCGCCGCGGCCACATAGGTCAAGAAGCTGCGATGTGCGGCAATGCCAATTCCCGAGCCTTTACCGAACTTTCGTTTTCCCCAGTCGGATTTCTCGGCAACGATTTCGGTGACCTGCCGTAGGCGGCCAGTCTCCCAGGGATAGGTACGGAGATCCGCTCCGTAATTTGGGTAGTCCACGCCGCTGAAATTCAGAGTGCGCGGTGGACCGATCAACTCGAGCAGATATTCGAGAGGGTCTCGACCGGCACGATGGGCTAACTCGTCCGTAAACGTCTGCACGGCGAAGGCATGGTAAATATTTGCAACCGAACGCAGCCACCCGATCCGTACATGCGCCGGGGCCGGGCCATTTTCCACGCGAAGATTAGGAATGTCGTAAGGTACATCCGTCCAGCCCTGCTGCAGATGCCCTGGATCCCCGTAGACGACGTTGATATCAAAAATAGATGTGATGGGAGGAAAGACCGAGCGCTGCAGCCAGGCCGTGGGTTTTCCCTTAGCGTCTACGACCGCCTTCATATGCATAGCAGCCACGGCATTGAAGTAGTCGAACTTGATGTCATCTTCCCGCGTCCAGACCACCTTTACCGGACGGCCGACCTTCTTCGAGAGAACTGCCGCTTCGGCTACGTAGTCAGGCTTGGACTTTCTTCCAAAGCCGCCACCGAGAAGGGTCACGTGACAGATGACATTCTCTTTTGCGATTCCCAGTTCCTGCGCGATGATCGCTTGTGCCGCCTGAGGATTCTGCGTCGGGGCCCAGGCAGTGAGTTTGCCATCTTTGAACTCCGCGGTGGCCACCATAGGTTCCATGGACGCGTGCGCCAGCAAGGGGACGTAGTAATCAGCTTCGAACACGCTGCCCCCTTTGGAAAGGACCGACTCCGCATCTCCTTCGTTGCGTACAACTTTCCCCGGCTTACGTGCAGTCGTCTGCAACTCCTTCTTGTACTGCTCAGAATCGTAGGTTGCGTTCGGCCCGTTGTCCCACTCGATCTTCAGCTTTTTGCGTCCCTGAAAAGCGGCCCAAGTGTTATCGGCGATGACAGCGATACCACCTAACGGTTGAAAAGCCGGCGGTGGTTTGAACGGATCGATGGGAACAGTCTGGTGAACTCCGGCTACTTTCAGTGCCTCGCTGTCGTCAACTGATTTAACCTTGCCTCCAAGAACCGGCGGATGTTCGATGGAGGCGTACACCATGCCATCCACACGGACGTCTTCGCCGTACATAGCCCGGCCAGTGCAGAGCCCTGTGAGGTCATAGCTGGTCATTCCTTTGCCGATGTAGCGCCACTGATCTGGAGTTTTAAGCCGGATCCCAGAGGTTGGAACCGGCAGTTTCGAAGCAGCGGAAGCGAGCTCGCCGTAGCTTAGGCGGCGACCGGTGGACGGATGAACGACGGTGTGCAGATCCGTCTGACACTCGGCCGGAGGCACTCCCCATTTCTGAGCCGCTGCCAGGATGAGCATTGACCGCGCGGTGGCGCCAGCCTGCCGCATCACATCGAAAAAGCTACGGACGGAATGCGAGCCATCGGTATTTTGATCGCCGTAGCGGGGGTCGCCGATGGCCTGATCGATTTTTATTCTTTTCCAGTCGGCATCCAGTTCGTCAGCGACTACCATCGGGAGGGTAGTACGAATCACCGTGCCCATCTCCGAACGATGCGCCACGATATACACCGTGCCATCAGTGTCGATTCCTACAAATGCGTTCGGGTGCAGTGTGGCCCGATCGGCATCCGTTCCGCCGGGAGGAAAGCCGTGGTGCCGCAACGCTTTGGGTAGGTAATACGCGCCCAAGACGAGCGCTCCCGCTCCTACCAATCCCTTTAGGAATCCGCGGCGGCTGACGTTGGTGATCGGGCTCATACGCTTTCCTCCGAGGCCGCTTTGATGGCGGCGCGAATGCGTTGATACGTTCCACAGCGACAGATATTCGCAGCCATGCCTTCGTCGATATCCTGGTCCGTGGGTTTGGGCTTGTTCTTCAGCAAAGCGATCGCCTGCATAATCTGTCCCGACTGGCAGTAACCGCATTGTGGGACGTTGAACTGCATCCACATCCTCTGCACGGGATGCAATCCATTGGCAGCGATGTCTTCGATGGTCCGGATCTCGGCTCCCGCGAGAGAGCTCATGGGAGTGATGCAGGACCGAAGTGCCCCGCCATTCTTGTGGACAGTGCAGGCGCCGCATAGGGCGATGCCGCAACCGAATTTGGTGCCCGTTAGACCTAAAATGTCGCGCAAGTACCACAGTAGCGGCATCTCAGGGTCGCCCTCGAAGCTGTGAGCCACACCGTTGACCTTGAGTTGTATCATCTCGCCCTCCACATCCGCCGGTCATCAAATGGAGTGAATGACTACGCGTGCATTAGGCATACCAAACTTGAGTGAGGCAAAGACTGTGGCAACTGATTGCAACTGATTGAATGTAAGAAACATAAGGCCACTACGATCGCAATTCTGAGGCCTCCCGCGATAAGCATGTGTCACTCTTTCGACACTCGTCCTCCCGTGGTCACTCGACAGACCGTGCCCATCTTAGGCCTCACGGAGAGACGCAGAATATGCGAGGTACTCCTGAGAGCAGTGCATTGATTATGGACATCATGGCTGCCAGCCCAAGCAGAACGCTTACATTTTCCCGACCTCGCTCTAACTATTTTGGCAGGTCAAATGCATGTTTAGGGCCTGGCATTGGGGAAAGCTTGGCGCACTCGCGCCGTACTTTCTCGACCCTGTTTTAACGCTGCATATTTGGTGAAAGGACCCGTCATCTTTATGGTGGTATCAAAATCTATATCTGACAAACTACTAACCCCGCTGTTGGCAATTGCAATCTTTGTGGGAGCCGCCGTATCGGCTGGACTCGGACAGCCTGCGAACAATTCCGCGGCGAGCACTTACAAAACGAACTGCGTGTCCTGTCATGGCCAAGACGGACGGGGGAGCGCTGTGGGAAAGAGCTTACATGCGGCGGATTTTCACTCGGCGCAAGTCCAACAGCAGTCTGATACCCAACTGGCTGGCGTGATCGCTGAAGGGCGAGGAAATATGCCTGCGTTCGGGACTCGCCTCAGTAAGGACCAAATCAACGCTTTGGTGAAGTACATTCGCACTCTTGGGGGACCGAAGTAATTTTTCGTCTGAGTCTGCGAATGCAGTTGCCGTCGAAAGCCGAACGAAGTGCGTCCCAATCTGCGGCCGGGATACAGGGGAAAGGCTGGGCCTGACAACTAGCGGTATACTGCAATGGCGAGGTGATTTGTGAAGCTCCTCCTCTCGCCCCTTCTGTTTCTCTCGTTGCTCCTGCTTTCCACTGGCTGCGGCAATGTATTCGTCCGTGGTGCCATCGAGACGGGATCTTCGATCCAAGGCTCGGTCAGAACCGTGCAACTCGGTAACACCCTGACTGGAATGGAAACCGTTCAAGTCACGTTCGTCACCTTGCTGCACAACGGCACATCCTCAACCCTCAGTTTTTGCGGCGATCAAAGCGCCTTTTCCCCGCTGGACCAAACCGTGCGCGTCAATTTCAATCCTGGACAACCCTGCGCGACCGTCATCGCTGTCGTTATCGTTGTCTGAGATGCAGACCTACCGCTCCGCTCGTCCGCACGCGACCTAGACTTCTTTGCTTCGCTGAAACCGGTGCAAGAAAAACTCAGACCGGGCGCAGGCTGGGGTTGGTTTGTGCAGCCTCGAGAAATTGGCGGTACAACTTCCCGTTCATTCTTCCATCCGGGGAACAGCCTGCCCTTGCCCGGCGCCGCATGCGCTCGGTCCTGTTTGGTTTGTTGTAGTTTCCGAATCCATCTTCCACGTTCTTGGCGGCTTCCTCCTCGCCGATCCCAACTTCATCATGGAGAAAGACGTAGGCCAGCACGCGAGCCTTTTGGTCGAGACCCTCTGCCCTGCAGACGCTACAGCCGTTCGTGATGGGGGCAATAGCACCCGCGTGTCATTTGCCAAGACCTGATACTGCTCTAAGATCGCGCTGAAACTCCGGGACGAGGACAACACGTCGCTCGCACTCACCGAATTTAGCGCAACTATTCTGGCGGCGGCAATGCTGCAAAACCTGAACCGCCAGGCAGAGTAGCCGCACGTCTGGCCCCAGCTAAAAGCGGCAAACGCCCGCCTCAATTCGTTCTCGGCATCGGAGCGTCGAGAAACGGAGTGACAGTGGATGCCAAGGCTGGCGACGAGAAGATGGTGTAATGCGTCAGGCCCGGCAAAATGGCGAGCCGGGCATTGGACATTCCCGATCCGTCCCAGCCGGCGTCCCTCTTGCCGCCGCCCAGGAGCTCGAACAATTGCACGGCATGCGCGGTGCGAACGGCATCGGCATCCCCGAACACGAGCAGCGTAGGCAAGTTGATCGTCGCGACGTCTTTCGACCAGTCATAATCCTTCCGTAGCATCTCCCCGAGTTTGGTGAGCAGTACCGGCCAGTCCGTAGGCCTCGGTGCAATGCGCGCATAAAGCTGGTACATCGGGGTCTGCTTCATCGGCTCCGCGGCTCCTGCACTCATTTGTGCCATTCCCGCGAGGATTTCCGGGTACCATCCGTCTCGCCTGAAGGCGGTTGAGACGAGCACAAGTTTCCTGACCCTGTCGGGATGCTGGACGGCAGTGCGCAAGGCGACGCCGCCGCCAAGCGAGTAACCCATAACGTCGGCCTTCTCAATCCCGAGATACTTCATCAGAGCGGCGATGTCATCGGCCATCGCCTCGTAGCTCAGGGGGCGGTCGATATCGGCGGTGCGCCCGTGGGCCTGCAAATCAACAGTAATCACCTGCCGAGTGCCCGCTAGCAACGGCAGAATTTCGCCGAACATTTCGGTCGCTCCCAGCCTGCCGTGCAGCAGGGTGCCCTGAATTTCGTAATAGAGATTGAGGCCGTTCACCGGAGCGTAGCCGGTTTTGGCGGCGGTTGTCCTGCGTGTCTGAGCGAATGCAAGGGGCGATGCTGCCAGGATAATCCCGGCCGCGATGGTCGCGGACAAAAGTCTTATCATGATTACGTCTCCTTCTACCTATACGTCGAACAAGGTGCAGCGAAATCGACAGGCTCACAATTCCAGCGATTGAAGTTTAATAACGCGCGTTGACGCACATGAGCAGAGGGCAATTGAGCGCCGCCGCCGCCCGTTTGGGCTTCCTCGCACAACTTTGCAATCGAAGCTCCAACAGATGGGAGTTGATCATCGCCGGTATCGTACTGGATAGCTTCGCTTCTCAACCCTTAAGCCAGGCCAAGAGGTGATGCCGGTTCCAAAAAGCCCAACGCAAGCGCGGCTGCAAGGTGCTGATTCTTCGCAATCGCAATGAGATACAAGGGTTGCCGCTTTTACCCTTCTTTACGATCAGTATGCACACCCGGGCATCTAATCGTTTAGAAGGTGTGTTATGAAGAAGCTAATAATGATATGCATAACAGCTGCTGTGATGATGGCGCCTCTAGCGGCTTACGCACGTCCGGTTCGCGTCATCGTCGGGCCGGGTTTCGGGTGGGGCGGGTGGGGATGGTACAACCCGTACTGGGGACCCTATCCGTATCCATACGGTTATTACGATTACGCTCCTGAGACTGGCGCGGTGAAGTTCGATACTAACGTTAAGGACGCTGAGGTATACATTGACGGCGCTTACGCCGGCACGATCGGAAAACTGAAAACCATGCATCTCCGGCCGGGCGGCTACGACATCGAGGTCCGCGCGCCGGGACGCACACAGTTTGACAAGAAAGTGTACGTCGCTGCTGGCAAGACGTTGCATTTGAGCCCGGACCTGCGCGTCCAGGTGCAACCGCAAGCACAGCCCTGATCTCGTTCTTTCGTGGCCGAAGCCAAGAAGCGCGGGAGACTCGCATCTCCCGCGCTTTCGGACCGTCAATCAGGATTTATCGGCATTGCGCATCGGGGCAAAGGCTAAGCCTGCGCTTGTATGAGTTTGAATCTCTCCGGGCGCACCAGATTTTTCTTGTCTTCAACTCTTCTGCGGCCTACGACTCAGTTTTCAGCAATTTGCGGACACCTGTAAGTGGGCGTGGTGTTCATCATTCCCAAATAATAGGCGCTGGGGATACGGGATCCGGCAGAGAACCAAAGAGGTTGTCGACAGTGTCAATAAGTTGGTAACCCAGCTTGCGGCGCGTCTGCGAATCAAAATCGAAATTCATGGCGATTGACCTTTGCAAGAATGCATACCTCCGTTGGCAAAGTCTTTCGGGACAATGCTCACTTCGAAATATCAGATCCTCTGAAAGAGGCATCTATGTAGCTAAGATATGCAAAACAATTCCACCGTTCGATTCTCCCGAACCACTTGCGGGAACAGTCCTCGCTTCTACCATAAGTTTGAAACATAGTTTCGATACATGGGTCGCGATCTAGGGGGAGTGCTTGTCATCCCGCACATGCTGCAGCAGGCTCTGCAATTCGGCCGCCGATAAATTGTCGAGTTGAGCCAGAAGAGCTTCTCGGCTGGGGCTGGCGGCCGCAGACGCAGCGCGAAGTTGAGCGATCTGGGCGCGCGCCTTAAAACCTAATGCTTGTGCCTTTTGCAATTCGCCCGCCAAGCCTGCGATCGTGGGTTCTTCAAACATGCTCCGCACCGGCAGTTCCAGCTCGAAAACGCGACGGATGCGAGCAATCACGCGCAACACGAGCAAGGAGTTTCCCCCCAGCTCGAAAAAATTCTGATCGACCCCCACTTGTTCGACCTCGAGCAATTCTTGCCAGATGTCCGCCAGCTTGCGCTCAATTTCAGTCCGGGCTGGAACGAGTCCCACCTCGTCGCGCAAGGCGTGTCGTTGCACGATCAAAAGTGCTTTCCGATTTACCTTGCCGCTGGACAGCAGCGGCATTTCCTCCAGCCGCCAGTAACTGGCCGGAATCATCTGCTCGGGAAGTTTCCCCCGCAGAAAGCGCCGGAGCTCCCCGGCCGTAAGCTTCTGTCCTTCTTCATTTCCATCGTGAGTCACAAGATAGGCAGTCAGCTTCTGTTGCTCCCCCTCGCCGTGCAATGCCACCACCGCTTCCCGCACCCGCGGATGCGAGGCCATGATCGCCTCGATTTCCGCCAGTTCAATTCGCATGCCGCGCAACTTCACCTGGTTATCGACTCGGCCCAGGTATTCCAGTTCACCACTTTCGCGCCAACGCCCTAAATCCCCGGTCCAGTACAGACGGGGTGATAATTCCGGAGTCAGCGGGTTGGGGAGGAAGCGCTCGGCCGTCAACTCGGGCTGGTTCCAATACCCAAGCGCCAATCCGTCCCCGCTAACATAAATCTGCCCCCGCACTCCCACCGGTACCGGATTCAAATGCTCGTCCAAAACGTAAATCTGCGTGTTGCTGATCGGCTTGCCGATGGGAACCGGTCCCGTTCCATCCTGCTTGGTGACTTCGTGCCAGGTCACATCGGCCGCCACCTCCGACGATCCGTACAGATTCAGCAGCCGGGCCTCGGGAAACGCTGCCCGGAAACGCCCCGCCAGTTCCCTCGAAAACACCTCCCCACTGCACGTCCACAGCTTCAACTCCGGTACCCTCGCCTGCAGATTGGGCGCATGATCGAGCAAGCTCCGCAACAGCGAGGGCACCATCACCATCCGCGTCACTCGCCCCCGCGCCAGCACCTGCAACAGCTCTTCCGGATCGCGCACCGTTTCCGGCGGAATGATCACGCTGGGAACTCCAGCCAGCAACGGCCCGAATATCTCCCACACCGAATCCACAAATCCCAGATTCGTCTTCTGGCAGCAAACCTCTCCGGCTTGGAATGGATACGTCTGCCACATCCAAGCAAAGCGGTTCACCGCAGCCCGATGGGTCCCTGCCACCCCTTTCGGTGTACCAGTCGACCCCGAGGTGTAGATCACATAGGCAGGATCTTCCGCCCGCACCATACCGGAAGGATTCTCCGTGCCGTGGGACGCAATCTCGTCCCAGACTTCGTCCAAAAAGACTACTTTGGCAGCAGGCGCGGGCTGATTGCTCTCTGCCTTCTGCTGGGTGACGAGAATTTTGACGCCTGCATCTTGCAGTATGAAGGCCAGCAATTTTGGAGGGTGCGACGGATCCAACGGAACATAAGCTCCGCCAGTCTTGAGGATGGCGAGCAGGCCCACTACCATGTCGAGGGACCTTTCCAACTGCAATGCAATCCTGCTGTCGGGACCGGCGCCCAGGCTCCGAAGGTAGTGCGCGAGCCGGTTGCTACGCTCTTGCAACTGCCGGAAAGTAAGACTCCTTTCTCCTTCTCGCACCGCCAATGCATCTGGAATCCGCTCGCACTGTGCGTCGAAAATCTCGTGAATACATTTGTCACTTGGATACTCTGCTCTCGTTTCATTCCAGTCGTGCAAGATGCAGCGTTTCTCATCAGCCGTCAGGACAGGTAACTCTGAAAGCCTTCTTTCTGGATTGGCTGCTGCGCCTTCCAAGAGCACGCGCCAATGTTCGATCATCCGGATGATCGTGCCGCGTTCGAAGACATCGGGATTGTAGGTGACGGGTCCGACAAGGCCGTCCGGCCTGTCATCGACGTCTATGTAGAGGTCGAGCTTTGACGCGCCGGTTGGAATGTCCGACTGCGTCGCGCTCCATCCCATATCCATCAGCGCGGCCGGAGGCTCCACGGAAATCGCGATTTGAAAAAGTGGATTGCGGCTCGGATCAAGCGTAGGCCGAAGTTTTTCGATTAGCTGCGCAAATGGTACGTCCTCATTCGATAGGGCTTCGAGGACGGTTCCTCGCACCCGCTTCACCAGCTCCCGAAACGTAGGGTCCCCTGAAAGATCAATGCGCAAGGGCATGACGTTCAGAAAATAGCCAAGCATCCTCTGCAACTCGGGAATCTTCCGGCCCGCGGTAGGCGCGCCCAGGATGATATCGTCCTGGCCGGTGTAGCGATGCAGCAGGGCGCTTAAGCCCGCGACCAGGGTCATGAACAGCGAGGCGCCTTCCCTTTGGCCTACCGCTTTTAGTTTTCGCAGAACTTCCGCTGAAAAGGTAGCTCTCTCGATCTCGCCCCGATAGCTCTGCAACGCGGGCCGGGGCCGATCATCCGGCCAGTCGAGTACCGGGAGTTCCCCCGCAAGCTTGTTTTGCCAGTAGGCCATTTGGGCCGCGATCGACTCTCGCTTCATCCAGTCCTGCTGCCATATGGCGTAGTCGGCATACTGAATGCGCGGCTCGGGAAGAGGCGAGGGTTTGTTCTGTGAGAAGGCTTGATAGAGCTGGGCCAGTTCCGGAAGAAAAACCTGATACGCGGTCACACCATCGAATATCAATTGGTGAAAGGCCATGAACAGCCGATGCTGGTCTTCCCCTGACCTGACCAACATCGCCCGCATCAGGGGACCCGATTTGAGGTCGAAGGCCTTCACCGCGTCTTCGCGAGCCAGCCGTGCAGCCTCGTACCCGCGTTCGGCTTCTGGAAGATTATCCAGGTTGATCAGCGTCAGCTTGAAACTGGGTTCATCTGGATGAATGATCTGCGCCGGTTGCCCGTCGAACACATCGAAGGTTGTGCGCCAGATCTCGTGGCGTCGAATAATTTCCGCGAATGTCCGCTCCAACGCTGCCACATTCAGCGGGCCGGTGCGATGAATAGTTAGTGTTTCGTTGTATGCGGGAACGTCATCGGGAACGATGTGGTGATGCAGCCATACTTGCTGCTGCGACAGCGAAAGAGGCGCAACGGCTCCGGTCTCGCGAGGGGTTATGCGATTCTGACCTTCTGGGGAGCCGGGCATCTCGCCTCGAAGGTATTTTTCGAGGAGGCTGCGCTTAGCTTGGGAAAGCTTAGTTTGATCCGGCATTAAGCGGAGCTCCTCCTTCCCTAACGGATTGGGTTGTATTTCCTACCCGCACCTATCGCTCAATCATTGCAATGCTTCCCGCGATGCGCTTCCCAGGACGTCTTGCAAATCCTGCAGCGCACATCCAATCGTTGTCGTGTCAAACAGATCTGGATTGAATTGGGCTCGGCCAATCAAACCTTCCGGCCTGTCGATAAAAGCAAGATAAAAGTCCCAAGGAGAGCCGCCGCTCTCTACGTCCATAGTTGTCACACTCCATGCCAAATCCAGATTTGCCATTGGAGGTTGCAGAGAGATTACCGCCGTGAAGAAGGGACTGGGATGGGAATCGTCCACCTGGAGTTCCCGCGCCAAGCGCTCAATGGGGACATCATCATTGCTCATAGCTTCCAACAGGACTGTTTGCGCCTGCAATAATAGCTCCCGAAATGTCGTGCCATTGTGGAAGCTGAGCTTCAGCGCAACCGGGTTTAGAAAGTATCCCAACAGTCCCATAACCTCGCTGCGCTTCCGCCCCGATGGAGACAACGTGCCCAGAACAACCTCTTTCTGGTTCGTGTAGCCATGCAGGACCGTGGCAAGCCCCGTCAGTAGGACCAGGAAGAGCGTGGTACTTAGCCGCCGGCTTAACTCCCTTATGCGGTCACTGAGCGGCCTTGGGAATGAAAAGTTCTGGACAGATCCGCGAAACGTGCGCATAACCGGCCGCTGTTTGACCGGCCACGAAAGCACGGGTAGTTCACCACCCAATTGTTTGCGCCAGTAGTCCACCTGTTTTGCAGCCACGCCACTCAACCACTCTCGCTGCCAGCAGGCGAAATCTGCGCATTGCACTGGCAGCTCTGGTAAGGTCGCCGATTTGCCGGCTGAGAAACCTTTATAGAAGGTGGCCAGTTCGGAGGGAAAAACCTGGTACGCCGAAACCCCGTCCAAGACGATCTGGTGTGCTGTCAAGAAGAACCGGTGCTCAGTTTCGTTGATTCTCACCAGCCTGGGACGGAGCAATGGACCGCGATGTAGATCGAAGGGACGGCGCACGTCCTCGCTGACCAGGCGAACAGCCGCTGCCTCGCGTTTGGCTTCGGGGACCTCTTGCAGATCAACGACGGGCAACCGCAACGGCATGACGGGATGAACGATTTGCGTGGGCTGTCCTGCTTCAGTTTCGATAGTCGTACGCCACGATTCGTGACGATTGATAACCTCATTGAAAGCCCGTTCCAAGGCAACCACATCCAAGGCACCCAGCATGCGGAGAGTAACGCACTCGTTATAGAGGGGCGGGATACCTGGAACTCGCAGTTCGCGACGATACAGTTCTTCCTGGGCCGCAGAGAGAGGTGCAATGCTTCCGGGAGGCCGGCGGCCGATTGTCAGAGCTCCAAGGGAGCCAACTCCCCGCAGATATCTCTCCAGCAGGGCACGCTTAGTATCCGATAATGGAGGCGCTTCCTGCATTCGCGGAGTCAACGTGCGGAGTTGCAGATGGCGTGCTTAGAAGACTACTGGTAACGCAGTCAAGCCACGCAAGCCAAGGTTGTGCCGCCACACCAGCGGCGTTGTCGTGTCCAACGCAAGACTGGGCAATCGCCGCAACAGAGTCTCGAAGGCGATCTGGCCTTCCAGACGCGCCAGCGCGGCGCCGAAACAAAAATGCGCAGCCCATCCGAATGCCAGATGGCGGTTGTCCTGGCGACCAATATCCAGCCGGTCCGGTTCGCTGAATCGCGCGGGGTCGCGGTTGGCAGCGCCCATAACCGCAATCACCGCCTGGCGTTTGCGGATCTGCTTTCCTCCCATCTCGACATCGGCTGGAGCCAGCCGCGCGGTGTGCTGGCTGGGGCTCTCGTAGCGCAACAGTTCTTCCACGGCCGACGGAATCAGAGAAGAATCCGCCCTGAGACGCTCCATCTCAGCCGGATTGCGCAGCAACGTGAGCATGCCATTGCCAATCAGGTTTGTGGTTGTCTCCTGGCCACCGACCATAGTGACTATCAGGTTGGCGATGATCTCCTCTTCTGTTAGCTTGGCTCCTTCAACCTCGGCCGCCATCATGGCGTGGACCAGACCTTCTCGGGGGTGAACCTGCTGTTCGCGCATCGCCGAGCGGAAGTAGGAACACATACTTTCCACACTGCGCAAGACACGAGGAAAGCGGTCCGGATTGTGCTGGAAGTTGCCCAGCATCTCTGCGAAGTCCGCTGACCATTCTTTAAGTTGCTCCTGGTCGGCGACCGGAACCCCAAGCATTTCGGCGGTGACAATAGCGGGCGCCGGACTAGCAAAATCCGCAATCACGTCCATGCGTCCTTTCGAGACAACGGCGTCGAGTAGACCGTCCATGATCTCTTGAATATGGGAACGCAGAAGTTCCACTCTGCGTGGTGTGAACGCCGCCGAAGCGAGAGTACGCAGGCGGGTGTGATCCGGAGGATCCATGAAGAGCATCTGCCGCACCATGACCTGCGCAATCGGGCTTAACGCCGACAGCCCCATGGTGCTCAGCTGTTCCGGCGTTGGAGTGCGATTCGCGGAAAAATGGTAGAGCACATGGACGACGTCGGCGTATCTGGTCACGACCCAGGCATGCAAGAACGAGTCCCAATGGACCGGGTCGTCGTTCCGGAGTTTGTGATAGAGAGGATAAGGGTTCGCGAGGACTTCCGGGTCGAGCAGATGATAGAGGCTGAGCGTCCTATCCGTCTTGCGCGGGACATCGGCAGACTCAGTTGCCATGGTCATAGCTGGACGCTCTCTTGTGAAGATTCAAGCATGCGCTCCGCCTCGTCCTCGCTCATGGATGCGAGCTTTGCGTGTATGAGTCTCTCGATCTCGGCCGACACCTCTCCTACAGTTGGATGATCAAAAAGACTGCGCAAGGAAAGTTCCACGCCAAACGTACTGCCGATCCTGGCAATTAGCTGTGCACCCATCAACGAGTGCCCGCCTAAATCGAAAAAGTTATCGTCTTTGCCGACCCGCACCACTCCCAGAAGGCTCGTCAGGAAAACGGCCAAGGATTTTTCAATCTGTGATTGCGGCGCCTCGAATGAATCGTCATCCAGCACATTCGCGGCGCAGGGTTCCGGAACCGCGGCGCGATCCAGTTTTCCATGCGACGAGAGCGGCAGTTGTGCCATTTGCACGAATGTGGACGGCACCATGTAATCCGGAACGTACTGGCCAACAAATCTTCGAAGTTCGCTGGGGCTCAAGCGCACTTCCCTTGCCGGGACAACGTAGGCCACGAGACGTTTCTCCTGCAAATGGTCCGAGTAGGCCGACACGCAGCTTGCTTGGACCGCAGGATGACGGTCGAGCACAGCGGAGATTTCCTGAGGTTCAATGCGATAACCCCTGATCTTGATCTGCTCGTCGATCCGACCCATGAAAGCAATTCGGCCGTCCGGCAAAAAGCGTCCCAAGTCGCCAGTCCTGTAGAGACGCGCTTCTTCGTCATCGCTGAAGGGATCGGGCACAAATCTTTGACGGGTTAGTTCGGGAAGACCCAGATAGCCTCGAGCAACGCCCGCTCCTCCGATAAGCAGTTCACCTGCGGTACCGGATGGGACAGGTTTCAATTGCTCGTCAACAATATAAACCTGCGTGTTTTCGATCGGACGTCCAATGGACGGCAATTCTTCAGGTAACTCAGCGGGATAAATCGTTCCGGACGTAGCAACGACGGTGCATTCCGTGGGGCCATAATTGTTTACGAGAGCGAAAGGTAAATCGGCACGAGGATAGCGACGAAGCGTGTCGGCCCCCGTCAGCAGCACCCGAAGGGCAGTGTCTGGTGGCCAAGGCAAATCAATCATGCGCTCTGCCAGGGCCGTGGGAAGGAAGCTGATGGTGATGCCGTTACGCACTATCCAGTCGCGGAGACGTTCAGGAATCATCCGAACTGCTTCATCGACGACGTGGACTGTGGCCCCCGCGGCGAGATAAGGCCACAACTCCCAAACCGCAGCATCAAAGCCGGGACTTGATTGCAACGTGGCGCGATCACCACGAACCACCTTGAAGGCACTCAGGTGCCAAGACACGAGATTCAGCAAGCTGGCGTGCGTGATCTGTACGCCCTTGGGACGCCCCGTCGAACCCGATGTGAAGATGATGTACGCCAGGTTCCCAGGTTTTGTTTCCGTAACTGGACATGTGCTGGGGTAGTCGGCACGAGCCAGTCCATCTGCATCCAGAAAAATCGTTCGCCATCTGCCTGCGGGAAGTTGCTTAGCCACACTGGGTTGAGCAACGAGCAACGAGGCACCGGAGTCCTCTAAGAGCGCAGAGAGGCGATTGGGAGGATAACTCGGATCCAAGGGAACATAGGCTCCGCCCGCTTTCAGGATGGCTAGCGCGCCGATCGCTAAATCGAGGGACCGTGCCATGCAGAGTCCGATGGGAACGTCTGGTCCGACGCCAAATGAGCGCAACAGATGGGCCAGCTGGTTTGCACGGGCATCCAGCTCACGATAACTGAGTTGCTGATCACCCGCCACAATCGCGACAGCGTCTGGCGTTGCAGCGGCTTGTGAGCTTACTAAATCATGTACACACATATTCACTTCGCAGTATCCAGGCTACGCAGGCTGCTTGCCCTCCAGCACACGCTTGAGGAGGCTTTGCAATTCGGCTGGAGATAAGTTATCGAGCTGAGCTAACAAAGCTTCCCGGCTGGGGCTTGCGGCCGCGGCACGCGCACCACTCCGTTGCACAATCGGCGTTCGTGCCTTCAGTCCCAGCGCTTGGGCCTTTTGCAATTCGTCCGCCAAATCTGCGATTGTAGGCTTTTCAAACACACTCCGCACCGGCAATTCTGTCTCGAAGATATTTCGGATGCGGGCTATCATCTGCAGCACCAGCAAAGAGTGTCCGCCAAGTTCAAAGAAGCTCTGATCGATGCCTACCTGTTCTACTTCCAGCAATTCCTGCCAAATATTGGCCAGCTTGCGCTCGACATCACTGCTTGGCAGCGCCAATTCCCCCTGATCCGTTAGAGCAACTCCTCCAGCGAGTGCGAGGGCTTTTCGATCGACCTTGCCACTGGGCAGCAGGGGCAACCGCTCCAGCAGCGAGTAACTGGCCGGAGCCATATGCTCAGGCAACTTGGAGCGCAGAAAACGCCTCAGTTCCCGCAGTCCCGGGGGCTGTCCGTTTCGGGGCACCAGGTACGCTGCAAGTTTCTCGTGCTCGCCTTCCCCATGCAACCCAATCACTGCTTCCCGCACCAGCGGATGCGAGGCTAGAACCGCCTCGATTTCCCGCAGTTCAATGCGCATTCCCCGCAACTTGACCTGGCTATCGGCCCGGCCCAGGTACTCGATGTCGCCATTGGTCCGATAGCGGCCCAAGTCGCCGGTACAGTACAGCCGTGGTGACTGGTTTGGCGCCAGCGGGTTGCGCACGAATCGCAGTGCTGTCAATTCCGGCTGATTCCAGTACCCTGCCGCTAAGCCGTCCCCGCCCACTACAATCTGCCCTCGTACGCCAATGGGCATGGGACGGAGAGCTGCATCCACGAGGTAAATCTGCGTGTTGCTGATCGGCCTGCCGATCGGTACCGAATCCGCAGCATCCCTCTCCGTTACCTGGTGGCAGGTGACATCCGCGGCCACCTCCGCGGAGCCATAAATGTTGAGCAGGGTGGCTTCCGGAAACGCCGCCAGAAAACGCTTGGCCGAATCAGCTGGCAGCACTTCTCCGCTGCAGGACCAAAGCTTCAGTTGCGGCACTCGTTGCCGAAGACTTGGTGCATGGTCCAACAGAGTGCGCAGCAAGGATGGGACTAACACGATCCGCGTCACTTGCTCCACGGCCAGGGTCCGCAGCAGATCCTCCGGATCGCGCACAACCTCCTGCGGGATAATCACGTTTGGAACGCCGGCGAGCAGCGGTCCGAAAATCTCCCACACCGAATCCACAAACCCCAGATTCGTCTTCTGGCAGCATACCTCGCCGGCCTGGAATGGATAGGTTCGCCACATCCACGCAAAGCGATTCATCGCGGCCCGGTGAGTTCCTTCTACCCCTTTTGGCGTTCCGCTCGAACCCGACGTGTAGATCACATACGCACGTTGTCCGCTGTCCGGCGACAATGACAAGGAAGGATTACTCGCTGGCTCGCGCCCAATACTGTCTCCGTCTGCATCCATCGCAACAACGTTGCTCACCTGGTGCGGTAGTTTGTTCTGGAACTCGGAGTGAGTGACAACACCCCGAACTCCCGCATCCTGGAGTATGAAGGCGAGCCGTTCGATTGGATACGAGGGGTCCAGAGGAACGTAGGCAGCGCCAGCTTTGAGCACACCTAAAAGGGCAACCACCGTTTCGGGAGACCGTTCGAGTACGATTCCTACCAGCGCACCCGGCTGTACCCCCCGTTTAATCAGGTAATGTGCCAGACGGTTCGCTCTCTCATTGATCTGCCTATAGGTAAATCTCTTGCCCTGAAATAGCAAGGCGGTCGAATCAGGTGAGCGCGCAACCTGCTGCTCGAAAGCCCCGTGAATGCTCAGATCTCGCGGATAATCGGCCGTGGTGTCGTTCCATTCCACCAGGACCTGATGCCGTTCCTCGGTACTCATCAGCGGTATCTCCGGCAAGGACAGGTCCGGATTCTTTACGGCAGCACTCAATAGGTTCTGGAAGTGACCGAGCATCCGGCAGATCGTCAGCTTGTCAAACAGATCGGTGTTGTACTCGAACCGGCAATGGAGACCGTTGTTCTCGAAAACTTCGACGGACAGATCGAACTTAGCGATTCCGGTCTCGAACGGTATTTCTTTCATGACCAGACCTGGAATCTCAAACACCTGCTTCGGAATGTTCTGGAATGTGAACATCACTTGGAACAGTGGGCTAGTGTCGACCAAACGCTGCGGGACTAGTTCTTCGACCAATTTCTCAAAAGGGACATCCTGATGCGCGAACGCTTCCAGCGAAAATGCACGTACTTGTCGAACCAGATCGCGGAAACTCAGATTGTTGCTAAAGTCTGCGCGGAAGATCAGGGTATTCACGAACAACCCGATCAGATTCTCGATTTCGAGTTCGTTGCGGCCTGCAATAGGCGTTCCGACGAGGATACTGTCCTGCATGGTGTAGCGCCGGAGTAACGCCTGAAATGCGGCAAGGGCAACCATAAACAGCGTGCCGCCTTCGTTTTGAGCAAACGCTTTCAGTTCCGTGAGAAGGTTGCTGTCGAGGATCAGTTCTTCGGTCGCACCGTGCCAGCTGTGAGTGGTTGGACGGGGATGATCGGTCGGCAAATCAAGAATGGATTGGGCACCGGATAATTTGCTCTTCCAGTAGCCGACTTGCTTCGCTAGGGCATCCCCGGTCATATAGTCGCGCTGCCATTGCGCGTACTCCGCATATTGCAATGGGAGTTCGGGAAGCTTCGCGTCCTGACCGTTCGTGATCGCCTCGTAGCAGCGTGTTATTTCACGGAAAAGAACGGCAATGGACCAGCCGTCGGTGATGATGTGGTGCATCACCAGAAGCAGGAGGTACTGGTCGGTGCCGAGACGTATCAGTACAGCCCTGAACAAAGGCCCCCGGGTCAAGTCAAAGGGTTTTTTGCCCTCCTCGCTCGCGATGCGAAGCGCCTCTGCTTCGCGGGTGTCCTCAGGAATGCCGCCCAAATCAAGGATAGGGATGTTGACATGAACATCGGACAACACTATCTGTCTGGTATCGCCATCGACCGAATCAAAAACCGTACGCAGTGATTCGTGCCGTCCTACGACGGCCTCAAGCGCTAGGTTTAGAGCACGCACGTCTAAGGGGCCGGTGATCCGAAACGCGCGGGCCAGGTTATAGGCTGCTGTTCCCGGTTCAAGCTGATCGAGAAACCAGAGTCTCTGCTGGGCGAAGGAAGCTGGAAAGGCTACGCGGCTCATCTCCGTTGTCTGGTCCTAGTCATCGTTCTTGCCAAAAGGCGTGGCAGCAATCAGATGTCCATCTTGCAGGAAGAGTAGCCTACCATTCACCCCAACTGAGACACTAATATTGACTGGAATTGACTGGAAGATAAATTGCTGTTGGAGCCTTGTTCTTTGCTACTGAGGAGGCAGACAACCTCCTTCTTGCAACTATTAACTGCTTGGAACGTTGGTCCTTTGCGGCGAGTGCACAGCACTCCGTCCAGCGCTCAGACGTGCTAATGACCGGCCCTCTCGGCATTCGAACAGACCAAGGGGAAAGACCAGAATTCAGACTCCCATCTATCAATTGTCGCGGGAGAGCTGGGGAAGACAGGCCCCTGAAGTGCAATAAGTTGCACACTTAGGGAGTGTGACAGAGTCTAGCCACCGGAAAACAGGTGAGCCAGACGGCCTTGCAAAAAATATTGGACGGCAGGGCCAAAATCGAGCTATAAAAGTATCAATAAATCCGACTTCTTTAACCTCTAAGAGAGAGGCTCGGAAGCGTACCCTCCTCCTCCAAATCGTTCAGGAGTGCAGATGTCGCCGTCGCCACCGGTCCTGCCACGGGTTTCCGTATTCAGCTTCCATTTCCCTCAGTTTCGCATGGGTGCTGCCGAAAATGAGGCTGGACCGCCGGATGACTACCTCTTAGCTTGTACTTCCCTTGGCGTGTCTGTGTCGCTGTGGATATCCGGGCGGCTCTGCGGGCACGGTGTTTACAGATGCAGCCATTTCACGCGGAAAGGCAACCAAATACCTCATTCGCAGTCAGCAAGGCAGAAGGTTCCGCCGTCAATTCTGATCTGCGCGACTCATGCGAGCTTTCCTCCGAGGTCGCATGGGAGGCGAACTGTGTGCAACCCACTAGGCGAAGTTGAAGACGTTTAGAAGCGAAAAAGCTGGCCGCATGTTTTACGGAAGTCAAAACTCCGCTGTTGGGATCGAAGAACAGAAGAAGCTACTGACTGAGCTCCTTCTGCAGGGAAATCAGGCGCAAATCTATCCCGCGTCGCTTGCCCAGGAACGACTGTGGTTTCTCGATCAGCTCTGTCGCGGAAACGCCGCATACAACATTCACGTGGGATTGTGGCTTTACGGGGCGCTCAATATGCCTGCGCTGCAGTCGAGTCTCCAGGAAATCGTGAATCGCCACGAGACCTTGTGCACGGCCTTCAGGCTGGAGAGGGGCGAACTGATCCAGGTTATCGACCAAAGTTGCCCCGTGTCCCTCTTGATGACGGACTTCGCGGGTGTGGCGGAACCTTATCCCCCCACTTACCAGCTTGCGAAGCACGAAGTAGAAACACCCTTTGATCTGGGCCAGAGCCCGTTGTTTCGTGCTCGAGTGTTTCGCATCAGCGCCGAAGAGCATGTTTTCCTATGCACCATGCACCACGCCATCACCGACGCGTGGTCGATGCAAGTTTTTGTGAAAGAGCTGGCGCTCCTGTATGAGGCGTTCTCAAATGGAAGGCCCTCATCCTTACCCGAACTCCCTATCCAATACGGCGATTATGCGAAATGGCAGCGGGAATGGTGTGCCACTGGAGCACTGCAGCAACAGATTGCCTATTGGAAAAAAAGGCTGCAAAATGCGCCACCGGTCTTGGACCTGCCGAAAGACGGGCCACGGCCTCCCGAGCAGAAATTTGAAGGTGCGATTCAGACTGTGCCGCTGCCTGGCGATGTCGTTGCGAGCGTTAAGTCGCTGGCAGCGCGCTACCAGGTTACTCAGTTTATGGTGCTACTGGCCGCATTCGAGGTTTTGCTTTTCCGTTACAGCGGCCAAGGTGACGTGCTCGTGGGGGTTCCGGTCGCAGGTCGCGATCGCACGGAAACGGAGGGTCTGATTGGATTGTTCGTAAATACCGTGGTATTCCGGAACGAACTGTCCGGGAACCCGCGATTTACTGATCTTCTGGGGCAGGTTCGCGAGACTGCTCTTGACGCGTTTGCCAATGCCGATGCCCCATTCGAAAGAGTCGTCGAAGAAATCCAGCCCGAACGCAGTTTAAGTTTTGAGCCGGTCTTCCAGGTCATGTTCTCCGTGAGCAACGCTGCCTTGAAGACTCAGAAATGCGGGGATCTCGAGGTTTTCCCATACATCGTGGACACGGAGACTTCGATCTTCGACTTAAGCATGAACATTGTTCAAGGCGTCGATGATAAGGCTTGGATACGAATCGAATACGATACGAACCTGTTTCAACGCGACCGCATCTTCCGAATGTTCGGCCATTACCTTTCCCTGCTTCGCGGAGTCGCGGTCAATGCAGACGCGCGAATCCTCGACCTGCCTCTGCTTACCGCAGAAGAGCATGCGGAAATGGCGGATTGGAACAATACCGCCCGGCCATATCCATCGGATTGCGTTCACGAGCGAATCGCCGACCAGGCCAGACAAACACCGCAGCGCACGGCTCTTCGCTATGAAGGACACGGGCTCACGTACGCCGATCTGGAACAACGCGCCAAAGACTTCGCGGTCTATCTTCGGGACCGTGGAGTTCGCGCGGGGGACGTGGTTGCGATTTGTGTTGAGCGTTCGCTGGACATGATCCCCGCAGTCCTCGGCATTCTAAAGGCAGGCGCTGCCTATCTTCCTATCCATCCGGCATCTCCGCCCCAGCGCACCGATTTCATGATCCGAGATTCGGGAGCGGTGCTGATGATCACTGATCGCAACCTTCTGAGTACCGCGGGCCCCATGGCTTGTCCGATAGTTTTCACCGAAAGCGTCGGTTCAGGCCGAGAGGCGGAGGATATTCCGGCCACAGTCAGTCTTGATTCCCTGGCATACGTGCTTTATACATCGGGATCGACTGGGCAACCCAAGGGAGTGTGCGTATCGCATCGTGGGCTTACAAACCTATTCAACGGGTTCTTAAAGGAACCTGGCTTTTCGCCCGATGATCGGCTACTCGCGGTCACGACACTGTCCTTCGACATTGCGACTCTCGAGCTCTTGCTTCCACTCACGTGCGGAGCCACTGTGGTGATTGGAACGAGCGAAGCTGCATCCGACCCGTACCGGCTCATGGACATCCTCGAGGAAGAGCAAGTCACCGTGTTCTTCGCAACGCCCGCTACTTGGCGCATCCTTGTGTGGGCGGGATGGCGACCCAGAAATCGCGACTTGAAGATCTTGTGCGGAGGTGAGGCCCTGTCGGCGGAACTCTCCGTGAACTTGCTGGATCGAAGTGACCACGTGTGGAACTTATACGGCCCGACCGAGACCACCATCTATTCCACATGTGGGCGCGTGATGAGTGGGTTCCCGGTTTCGATAGGACGTCCTATCGACAACACGCAGTGCTACGTTCTGGACCGGAATCTTTCGCCAGTCCCGGTTGGTATTCCGGGAGAGCTCTACATCGGCGGCTTAGGTTTGGCTCAAGGGTATCTGAACAGGCCTGACCTAACCGAGAGCCGGTTCATTTCTAATCCGTTCGATGGCGGCTCGACCAGGCTGTACCGCACCGGTGACGAAGTTCGGCGCCTCAAGAACGGTGAACTGGAATATATCGGACGGCTCGATTCGCAGATAAAGATTCGCGGTTTTCGGGCAGAGATTGGAGAAATCGAGGCGGCGTTACAGAAGCTTCCCTCGGTGCGCGCGGCGGTCGTCGTCGCTCGAGAATTGGCAGGTGATTCACAAATCATCGCCTACATCGTTCCCGAGCGAGACATAACGTCAGACGAGCTGCGGAGTGCCCTAAGGCTTTGGCTGCCGGATTATATGGTTCCGAGCGCGTTCGTGATGCTTGATTCCTTGCCCCTGACAACCAACGGAAAAGTGGATCGCGACGCACTGCCATCTCCGAACTTCGACGGTCCAGGGACCAAACGGCGGGCGCCGGCAACTACTACCGAGGAGGAGAAACTTGTCGAAATCTGGAAGAAATTGCTCCCTGTGACCGAGATCGGTATTCATGACAACTTCTTCGACTTGGGCGGTCACTCGATGCTCGCGGCCCAGTTTATTGGAGAAATCCGGGAGAGCACTGGAATTGCGATTCCCGTATCAGCTCTGTTTCGCGCACCTACGATTGAATCTTTTGCGCGCCTGCTCAAACAGGACTCCGTCTCGAAAACCGATCCGGTTGTCATGCCGCTGCAGGAAGGGCCCGGAGCCATTCCATTTTTTGCGGTAGCCGCACCGGGAGTGGACACAGCTGGATTTGCGCTATTAGCCCGACAGATGGGAAAAGATCAGTCAACGTACAGGCTTCAACCGGCTGCCCCTGTGGTTTGGGACCGTCCTTTTAGCAAGAAGGAGTTGCGCGAGCTGGCGCAGGAGTGCATAGCGGCGATGCGTTCAGTGCAGCCGCAGGGCCCCTATTGCCTCGGGGGAATGTGCGAGGGCGTCGTGATCGCACAGCAAATGATCATCGAACTGGAATCGCAGGGTGAAGAAGTAGGTCTGTTCGCGATTTTTGATACTTGGGTCCTCGAGAATTCTCAGATCCGGCCACTCTGGGCTGTCGATTACTATCTGCAGCGATTTCGCATTTTCCGTAGCCAACCTTCCCAGGAGCAACAGGCTAGACTGCGGAGGATGCTTAAACGATTGTTGCGGCCAAATAACGGGCCCGATGGCAGTGGATGGACAAGCGTGTATTGGCCGAGTGAGACCTTTCAACCCCCGCGATTCCAGGCTCCGGTGCTTTTGTTTAAGCGAACACGACAACCCTATTACTATATTCGCGACCGGCAAATGGGCTGGGGTACTCGGTCCGAGGGGGGGGTCGAAATCTGCGAAATCAACTGCGAGCATGTAGAAGTTTTGCGACAGCCGCATATCCAGATCATCGGGCAAAAACTCGCCAGCCGGTTACAAAGAATAAGAGACCGCCGAATGCAATCGAACTCGCTCGTTACCGCTACGATAGGGCATGCTACTCAGTGAGCGGAATCTCAAGCTCAGGAACTTGGAAAGCACCGTGAAGCAGAGGTAAGCCGGAATGGGTACTTTTCCAGAAGGACCGGCAGTTTCGCAGGTTGATGTGCGCCTGAGAGAGGCAAGCGTGGTTCCTGCGACCGGCACAACGGCAATGGAACCGACGCCAATTGCGGCTCGTCCGCTTAAAGTCATTCGCCCGCCCACGTTCTCGATCAGCACGATCTTCGGCGGAGTGCGGACTCTAGCTCAATATTCCGATCTCTTGTATACCTTGAGTTTGTTTCGTCTCAATGTCAGGTATAAACAGTCCGTTCTCGGCTGGTCATGGGCGATCCTGCAACCCTTGGCCTTGATGTGCATTTACACGGTGATTTTTACCCGGGTTACCACCATCGCGACTGGCGGAACGCCTTATCCGATGTTTGTATTTTCGGGGCTCCTGCCCTGGATTTTTTTCTCCGCTTCGATCTCAAGCGCAGTGCAGGGACTCGTGTTGCATCCTAATCTGCTCACGAAAATGTATTTCCCGCGCGAGATCATTCCGTTATCGTATCTGGCTGCTGGTTTGGCGGATTTTTGTATCGCGTCCTTAATACTTCTCGGCCTGATCATTCACTACCACGTGGCACTGACCTGGAATCTGCTTTACGCGATTCCAATCGTGCTTCTCCTGGGCGGTTTTGCGGCAGCAATCGCCCTGTTTTTTTCAGCGGTCCAGGTGCGCTTCCGTGACGTCGGGCTCGCCATGCCGTTTGTATTGCAGGTGTGGATGTTCACGGTTCCCGTGGTTTACTCGCTACAGTCAGTTCCAGTACGGTTTCGCAGGCTGTATCTGCTCGATCCGGCCGCAGGACTGATCGACAACTTCCGCATGGTCGTGCTGGGCGGAACAGCACCCAACGCTGCCAGCCTGCTTACGTCGAGTGCCATCACAATCCTTTGTCTTGGACTCGCTTACGCCTATTTCAAATCGTCAGAAGCAACCATGGCTGATGTGATATGACAGCGCGATGATTGACCTGAAGTTCGACCGAGTATCGAAGAAATACGATCTCCGCACCGCAAGCAATTCCCCGAGGCGGTGGTATAAGTGCGCTTTTGCAAAGCGATCTGAACACATGTGGGCCCTCCGGGATGTAAGTTTCGAGGTCAAAGAAGGGGAAGCTCTGGGCATCGTCGGGCATAACGGCGCCGGCAAGACGACCATACTGAGGATCCTTTCCAGTATCACTAGTCCGACCCAAGGCGAAATTACCGTCCGGGGAAGACTCGCCGCGTTGGTCGAAGTCAGCTCCGGTTTTCATCCCGAACTGACGGGCCGCGAAAATGTCTATCTCCATGGCGCGATGCTGGGCATGCGGCGCTCAGAAATTCGTCGAAAGCTGGATAGCATCATCGAGTTTTCAGGCGTCAGCCAATACATCGACGTCCCGGTGAAGCGATATTCCTCCGGCATGTATGTCCGCCTGGGTTTTTCGATTGCCGCTCACCTGGACCCGGACGTCCTGTTGCTGGACGAAGTCCTTGCGGTCGGGGACGCGGCATTCCAAGCAAAATGCCTTGAACGTATTGCCGAACTCCGAAAAAAAGGGCGCACAATCGTTTTCATCTCTCATGATCTTGCTGCTGTATATCGACTATGTGATCGGGCACTGTTGCTCAGTCACGGTCGTGTCCTGATGGACGGACCGGCGAGATCAGTCATCGACGAGTATCAGCGCATGACCTTCGCCGGCGAGGGCACCCCTGTGGAGGATGAATCCGGCAGCGAAACTACGGCTCGATGTACCAGTGTTTCCTTCTCCTCGCCCGATTCTCCCGCTAGCGCCCGAACCGGCTACTCCATGGTGGCACGTCTTGGCTATCGAGCTTCGAGAACCATTGCCGATGTCGTCTTTAGAATTTCAATTTATTGGCCCAGCGGGTATTTGTGCGCTCAGCTTTCTACCGAATCATCGGAGGGAGGCATCCGTCTGGAAGCGGGCGCAGGCGTCATCGAGTTCCAATGCCCTGTGCTACCGGTGGTGCCTGGACTTTACCGCGTTGACCTGGCAATTGAGGCGAACGGACAAGAGATCAATGTACAAGAGCGTTGCGCGACTCTCCGGGTGGAGCCCGGGAAAATCGCCTCTGGAGATTTCTACATCGAAAACAGCTGGAAGGTCGTGCAGGAGGCGTCCCCGCTTATCGGCGGACGCGTCGATCGCTCTTGATTGAAACGTTCGCGTACGTCATTCGAGCAGGTCAGAAGAGCTTGGGACCGGGCGAGTTCCCGGACCCAAGCCATTCCTGGCGTTGGGGCAGCTCTAAGTGCCGCGTCCGCATGCTGTGACGACCACGTCAGAAGTGCGGTAGCGATGTACCGTTCAGGGCAGAGGTAATCAAAGTGTCAGCGTAGGCTAGGTCTACTGCCAGAGACGTGGTGAAGGTCATTCCTATTCTCCAACTGGCGGGAGCCTCGGGATGTACGCCGGAAAGAATCACGAACCCCTTTCCATAACTGCCCTCCACGATTGCCGGAGTGCCGTCAGGGTATTTGCCGACAATATTGCCCCACCCAGTGAACTGGGGACCATCCTGCCAGTAGATGTCGAGCTTGCTGCTAGCGGGAAAAGAAATTTCAACCGCTTCCTTGTTGATGCCCTTGAAATAATCGGCGTAGAAGTTAAACCACGCACCCGAGGTCAGATCCAGGCCGTTGTAAATTGAATAACCCCCAAAGAAGCCGCCGGCACATATTCCCAGGTAATGTAGGCCGTTCGATACAGCGTTCCGGACGTTCGTTGTAGCATTCTTGGAAAGGTTGTCGCCGATAGTGATTGAATTTCCGCCTGGCACGATAAACAGCTTGTAGGCGTTCAGCTGTGTCTCAGTCATAGCATCCAGCTGCGATGTGTTGGCCGTCGCATACGTTAGTTTCAGAGTGGTCAACTGCGCTTCGACGGCTGCCACATCCGTCGATGAAGTCCCGGTTCCGTTATAGAGAAGCACAGGCGTGGCAGTGGCAGTGGTAGTGGTAGTGGTAGTGGTAGTGGTAGTGGTTGTGGTTGACCCAGAACCAGAGGCAGAGGTTGAGCCAGAGGTAGAGGTTGAGCCAGAGGTTGAAGTTGAAGTCGTAGAAGTTGAAGTGGAGGTCGAACTAGAGGTTGAAGTTGGCGGCGGGGAAAGCGGTACGTGCGTAGAGGGCGTGGCAGCTCCCGGCCAAGCCGAAGAACCGCATCCGGTAAGACTGATCGTGGCCAGAGCCAGAGCAATGAAAACAATCTGCCGCAACCTGCTTGCAATAGTGGGGGAGAAACGCACACAACCTCCTTGAGTAACGGCTTTGAACCTTGAGGCGGAGATGCGCCCCAGCAAAGCCATCAGCAATTTCCTTGAAATTTAAATGCGACGAAGCGGGCTGTTGAGTGTTCTGATTTTATCCATGCGGTCTAAAAAGAAAAGACACGGAAGTACATGTAAGGGAATTGCCTTAGCGCCCCAAACCCTATGGCCGGTTGCCGAAAAAGGCCATGCCGCGGCTGTTCGCGTCGCCTTTGACCACCGCCCTGTTCCATCTTCAGGTCCATCAATTTTTCGACCCCGTAGAATCTTGTAGCATAGAGAGTTTCCAGAGCGGCCATGCCAGAAGCGCCGAGTGCTATCGTGTGGGGCGAGCTCGAGCCGGATTGAACCGATATATGAAGTACGACGCAATCCTCGTTGTTTCTTTTGGTGGACCGGAATCGCCGGAAGACGTCATTCCCTTTCTAGAAAATGTATTGCGCGGGCGGAACATCCCGAAAGAGCGCATGCTAGCGGTGGCGGAGCACTACTACCATTTTGGTGGCAAGAGTCCCATCAACCAGCAGACGCGGGAGCTGATTGCCGCGCTGGAAGCGGAACTGGAGCGGAACGGGCCCAAGCTGCCAGTCTATTGGGGCAACCGCAACTGGCATCCCCTCTTGACGAATACATTGCGGGAGATGAAGCAGGAAGGTGTCCAGCGGGCGCTTGCATTCGTCACTTCAGCCTACAGTTCTTACTCCGGATGCAGGCAGTATCGGGAAGACATTGCCCGCGCACAAAACGAAGTCGGTCCCGGCGCTCCGGAAGTAGACAAGCTGCGGGTGTTCTTTAACCATCCGGGATTTATCGATGCAACCATGGAACGGGTGCAGGATGCGCTGCAGTCCATTCCTGCCGGCGCACGGCAGAATGTTCAGGTTGTCCACACCGCACACAGCATTCCGGTTTCGATGGCGAACACCAGCGATTACGTCCGCCAGCTCGAGGAGGTCCGGCGGCTCGTCTCCGGACGGCTAGGCGTCACGAACGACGTTTTGGTGTTCCAGAGTCGCAGCGGAACTCCGGGTCAACCGTGGCTGGAGCCTGACATTTTGGACTACCTGCGTAGCGTGAGGGCGAACAATCTCGCGAGAGCCGTAGTACTCGCGCCGATAGGTTTCATCTCGGACCACATGGAAGTGGTCTACGACCTCGATATCGAAGCGCGACATCTTTGCGATTCGCTGGCGCTGCCGATGGCGCGGGCGAAGACGGTGGGAGTGCATCCGAAATTCATCGGGATGATCCGTGAACTAATTCTGGAACGCATAAATCCGGGATCTGAGCGAAGCACCTTGGGATCTCTCGGTCCGAGGCCGGATGGTTGCGCAGAAGACTGCTGTCCGGCGCCGCAGCGGCCTGTGATCGCTCACAAGAGCTAGTTCACTGCTTCTCATCCGACGGCAGCCCTATCCTCAGCCGGAACCAATCCGCCGGCTCAACGATTTTCCAGAACTAGCGACTTGCTGGAACTAGCGATTGGCCGGAACCGGGGGACGCTCGTAGTCGGTCGCCTTCGGGCGGCCTTCAACTAGATGCATGGTGTTCAGGATGGTCTGGATGACCGGCTCATCGCCCACGGCGGTGTTCAGCATCAGGTGATAGAGAGAGCGCGTTGGCCAGTCGGCATTGAAGTAGTGTTTGATGTAGGCGATGCGCTCCCGGTCCACGGCATCGACCAGTTCTTCGGCATCTGACTCGCTGGATCCGTCTGCACGCAGGCGGCGGACTTTCTCGGCGCGGGGGGCGTAGAGAAAGACGTGAAAGGCGTCAGAGCGTTCCCGCAGAAAGTACGGGGCGCCGCGTCCAACCACGACAGCATTTCCTTCTTGCGCAATTCTCTCCGTGATCTCCTCCATCATGGACACCATCCGGTCCGTATCAAAAGCTTGATTGCCAAGCGCCGAACTGCGCTCGTAGCTGCCGCGCCAGAAAGCTTTCGCCAGGCGGTAGACCCGGCTGTCCATTCTTTCGTCGCAGCGCATCACGGCGGAAGGATCCACGTTGGCGATGCGGGCAATTTCGTCCGTGAAGAGGTGGTCCCAGAGCTTCCATCCGAGGTGCTGGGCCAGTTTGGCGGCAATGGCGCCGCCGCCACATCCGTACTCGCGCTCAATGGTGATGAGCCGAAACATGGCTGCCATCTAGTGTACTGCGAGTCCGCCGGGCTTGGATTTTTTCATCAGGAATACCATCGGAATCATGGCCATTATGGCCACACCAAGAAGCCAGAAACAATCGATATAGGCCAGCATGGTTGCCTGTCTTATAACCGTTCCCTGGATCAGGGCGTATGCCTGTTGGGTAGCTCCGGCTGCACTCGCACCGTGAGCCCGCATGGCCTGCGCGGCACCCTGCAGCATGGAGCGGAGGGCAGGATTGGCGGCGCTGAGGTGGCTCGCTAAATCCGTCATGTGTACCTGGGTGCGCCGATCGAGCATTGTGGTCACGAAGGAGATGCCCACGCTGCCGCCTATGTTCCGGGCCAGATTCATCAAGCCGGAGGCTGCATTGTTCTTCTCGCGAGGCAGAAAAGCATACGCGGCCGTGTTAATCGGGACGAACAAGAAGGCCATCCCCACTGCCTGAAGCATGCGGGCCGTGGCCGTGGTCCGGAAGTCGATTTCAAGATTGAACGTGGTCATGTGAAACAGCGACGAAGAAAGGACGATCAACCCGAAAACAAGAAGCCAGCGAGGCGAATAGCGTGACAACAAGAATCCCACCAGGGGCAGCAGCAGCATGATGGCGAATCCGCCAGGCATCAGGGCAAAGCCGGCCTTCTGAGCCGTGTACCCTAGCATGGTCTGCATGAAGAGCGGTAGCAACAGCGTGCTCCCAAGTAGTGCGAATCCCAGCATGAACATTAATAAATTGGAGACACCGAAGGTGCGATCACGGAACAGGTGCAGGTCGATGATTGGATCCTTGTGCCTCCATTCCCAGAAGACCACAAAGATCAGGGAAGCCACGGCGATCACCGAGAGGGTCAGGATGAAATGCGACTCAAACCAGTCGTCGCGCTGGCCTTTGTCGAGGACGATCTGAAGGGCACCCAGCCCGAGCGCTACGAAACCAAGGCCCACATAGTCGATTCGGGTTTCGCTAAGCTTGCGCCGTCTGAAATAGGGCGGATCTTGAACGAGACGTGACGTGAGCAGAATCGAAAGAATGCCGACGGGAATGTTGATGAAAAAAATCCAGCGCCAGGTGAAATTGTCGGTGATCCAACCACCCAGGGTAGGACCTATGGCGGGGGCAGTCACCACGGCGATACCGTAAACGGCAAAGGCCATGCCGCGTTTGGCGGGAGGAAACGTATCCGCGAGGATAGCCTGCTCGCTGGGCTGCAGGCCGCCTCCGCCAGCACCCTGGAGCACTCGGCAAATAATGAGCGTAGCCAGATTCGGCGCCAGCCCGCACATAAAAGAACTTACAGTGAACAGGGCGACGCAGCTCATGTAAAAATTCTTGCGTCCCATGATGGACGACAGCCAGCCGCTCAGGGGGAGCACGATGGCATTGGAAACCAGGTAAGAAGTGAGGACCCAGGTGCTCTCATCCTGCCCCGCCGAGAGACTGCCCGCAATGTGGGGCAGGGCGACGTTTGCGATGGAGGTGTCGAGCACCTCCATGAACGTCGCCAGCGTAACCGTGATGGCGATGATCCATGGATTGATGGCCGGACGCCAGGCGTCGGCCTGATCCATACTGGCAGTCGCAGCGCTCATTGCCGAATCCAGACCTTGGGTACTACTGACATGCCGGGCCGCAGCTCGTGATCTTTGTTCTCGCCAGGATCGAGCACGATCTTGACCGGAATGCGTTGCACGACTTTTACGTAGTTTCCGGTGGCATTTTCTGGAGGTAGCAGGCTGAAACGCGCACCGCTGGCGCCGGCGATGCTGTCGACCTTGCCGTTGTATTTTCGTCCAGTCGCATCGACTTCGACAGTCGCGCGCTGACCAACCTTCATCTCGCGGAGTTGGGTCTCTTTGAAGTTCGCGGTGATCCAGACGTCGTCGAGATTGATCAGCTTCATCAGTTCCTGGCCAACAGTGACGTTCTGACCGATTTCGACCGTGCGATTGCTGACGATGCCATTCACCGGAGCAACAATTTTGGTGTACTGCAGATTCAAGCGGGCCTGATCGAGGTCGGCCTTCTTGCGTTGCGCTTCGGCCTCCGCTGAGACGGCCCTCGCCCGCGTGATCTGCATTTGCTTGGGTGCCGTGTTGGCATAACGCCAATTGGCCTCAGCCTGGGCCAGTTTGCCCTGCGCCTGAATGACTTGCTGCTGCGCTGCGGCGGCGCTGGCGCGTGCAGCCGCGACGCCCGCTGCACTGGCATCGGCGGCAGCCGTCGCCTGATCGTACTGCTGTTGTGAAATCTCCTGCTTGTCGATCAGTTGCTTGTAACGTACCAGGTCGTTCTGGGCCTTTACGTTATTAGCTTCAGCCTGCTGCAGTTGAGCCTTCGCCGCCTCCAGTTGCTGCTTCGCTACTTGGATTCCCGCGCGCGCGCTGTCGACATCCGCCTGCGTGGCAGACACCTGGCTCGTGGTGTTGACCGAAGTGATGGGAACACTAACGCCAGCGGCGACGGCCGCAGCTTGCGCATCCTCAAAGTCTGCCTTGGCGCGCTCGTAGGCAAGCTGGTAGTCCGCAGGATCAATCTCCACCAGCACGGTTCCAGCTTGAACGTACTGGTTGTCCTGAACATTCAGTTTGATCACGTGGCCCGAGATCCGGGCGCTGATGGAATTGATGTGACCATCGACCTGTGCGTCATCAGTAGATTCGTAGCTGGTTACGTAACGGTAGATGAAGAATCCGACCACAAGCAGCACGATCACAACGATGACTACAGCTATCCGGAAACCGGGACTACTGGAACGCGAGGGGGTGCGGCGAAAGTCCCGTTCCGTTGCAGGCAGGGGTTTAGTACTGGTGTCAGGCTTCTCCGCTTGAGCAGGCGGGCTCTGCGTGGTCTGTTCCATAGGCTAGTCGCTGCCTTTCAAATATCGTTTGACTCCCTCTTCCGCATCGCCGATCGCTCGCGCCAACTCGACTTTGGCGAGATTGTGCGCATACAGGCTCTGAATGTAACTCTCGTGCGCACTCGCGACTGTCTCCTGAGCCTGAACCACTTCAAGATTGTCCGCAATCCCGGCAGAAAAGCGGTCCTGGGATTGGGTCAGGGTTTGTTCGGCCAAGTCTACCGAGCTCCGGGCCACTTCGACTTGCTGCGCCGCCGCACTCAGATCGAGCAGTGCGGTCCGTACTTCGTAATCGATACGACCGCGCAGATCGCCGAGTTGAGAGCGAGCCTGCCTGAGTTGCGCGTCGGCTTCCAAGACATCACTGTGGACCTTACCTCCCGTAAAAATTGGAATGGTGAGACCGGCATTGACCTGCCACGTCCCGTTCGACTGTGCAGGAGTCACGCCGATGTCCCCGAAGTTCGCGTTCAGATCAAGCGAAGGATAGCGTCCCGCGGCGGCCCCCTTGCGCGATAATTCCGCAGCTCGCACCTGCGCCATTGCTGCCTGATAGTCGAAGCGCGAGGCATAGGCACGTTGCAGATACGTATCGAGAGGCAGTGGCGTCAGTTCCTGATAGGGAGCTTTTTCTGTGAGAGTGAATTCCTGACCCAGCGCAAGGCCAATGATGCGCGCGATTGAAAGCTTTTGCTTGGCAAAGTCATTGCGAGCGACGATAAGCTGCTGTTGCCGCGTTTGCAATTCGACTTGAGCACGGAGGGTATCGATCGCAGGACTAACTCCTGCTTTCTGCTGGTCGACGGCTCTGTCGTACAGAGCCTGAGCGCTCTTGATTTGGGATTCGGTAGTTTCAATGCGGGCATTAGTCGCTATGGCTTGCAGGTAGGCGTTCCCCACGGCCAGCACAACCAACTCGCGGGCATCCTTGTAGCTGTATCGCGCAGATTTTAAGCTCTCCGAGGCAGCACGCGTCTTCTCGATACTTTTGAAATCAAAGAGGGACTGGCTGAGGGAAGCACGTGCATCGAAGTAGTTGAACGGACCAATCACACGGGGAACGGGAAGGTGAAAAACGCTGGGTTTCAATCCTAAAGCAGTAAGACTCTGAGTCTGTACGTCCTCTTGCAGGCGGGCCTGCACGTTGGGCAGAAGATTGCTCAGCTCCTTCCATCTTTCCCCGCGGGCCGTGATGGTCTGGTCGTCGGAGAGCAAGAGGCCGAGATTGTTGCGCAGGCCCCGGGCGATTGCTTCCTTAAAGCTGAGTTGAAGCACTACCGAGCTGGCTTTGCCCTCGGGTTCGCTGCCGAGGAAGGGGCTCTGAGAACCAGGCAAGGTCACGGAAGGGGTCGCAGCGGACGGATTTTGCGCCGCGAGGTCGAGGGAAAGCAGCGGAATAGTCAGGGAAAGAAATGCGGAAAGTACGGTTTGGGAAATCTTCAACACGCGCTGCATACTTGATCGTGGGAACGCCCCGCTTGTCAAAGAGCAGTTCGGGGACGCCTCTCTCTTCCATAGCATAACTTGTTGCGTTTGATTTGTTTAGGCGCGTCTACGATGCGCATGCCCCCTCAGGCATGCTGCGACACCGACAGGACATTCTCGTCGGAATCCTTGAACCACGCGACCTTGTCTCCCGTGGGAGCAGTTCAAATTCCAAGATCGTCCTGCTTGAAGAATCCGAAGATCTCGAAATGGACTCCCTTCTTCTGGAGACCCCGTACTACGCTTTCGATATCCGAAACCTGCCATCCGAGAATGGTGAACTGCGCCGGCTTGAAGTCCGGGACCTTCGCTACCCGTATCGTGATTCCATTCGCATCCAGCACGAGCGCAAATCCATCATCTTTCACAAAGCGAAGTCCCAACACGCCCTCGTAAAAGGCCCTCGCCTTCTCAGAGTCTTTGGTGGGAACGAACGCGACAATGTTGATTGCTCCCAGCACGGTAACATCTTCCTATGAATCGCTGAAATCGATCATTACCGGGGCGGCGCGGAACCAGTTCGTCTTGTACCCAACGTAGAGTAGCCCAACAGCAAACCATATGCCACCGACGGTCTTTGCCAGGCTGTTCAGGTTCCACCAGATCAGGCCACAGAACGCGAAGCCAATCAGCGGCAGCACGGCGTCGCGCAACAGGTTCCTTTTGTAGCCTGGCTTGGCCAACATCGAGAACTGCCAGAAACAGGCGAAATTAACTCCCATGAATGCGAGGAACGCGCCGAAATTCAGCAGTTCGCCAGCATGTTCATACGCGCTGCCAATGTAGTTGAGCAGGACAGCCCCGGCAAAGGCCAGCCCGCCGATCAGAAGAATGTTGTAGGTCGGCGTGCTGCTGCCTGGTTTCAAGTATCCGAAAAACTTGCGCGGTAAGACCCCGTCGCGTCCCATGCCAAAGAGCAGCCGCGCGGCGCCGAGAGTGCCCGTCAATCCGCTGCCAAAGGCCGCCACGATGAGGATGAAGCCCATCGCGTTGAACAGCAGCAGGCCGCCGACGCGTTTGCAGATGTCCATGTACGCGGTTTCAAGGTTCGGGAAAGAGTGCCAGTCAGGCCACACTCGCGCCCCGAGGTATGCTTCAAACCCGCTGCACACACCCGCAAAAATACAGGTCAGCACCACGGCTAACAGCACGTTGCGTTTTGGATTCTCAACATCTTCAGCAAGAGTTGTCACGCCGTCAAAGCCGATATAGGTAAGTGCCGCAAACGACGTCGCGGTCAGGATCTTATGCGAATTGAATGTCTTGGGGTTATAGAACGGCTCGGTCGACAAC
>WNFD01001382.1_pt1 | contig 34723 bp, 30 predicted proteins | sample 5400491 | NCBI WGS metagenome assembly WNFD01 (sample SAMN13153343, study PRJNA577476) | soil metagenome | isolation source: 120 cm saprolite under Douglas fir tree site 2 hole 2 replicate 2 | place: USA:California | collected 2015-04-18 | reverse complement strand
TTGCAGAAGCGCGCACTTCCGTCGATATTCCCTGGGAGCTTCGCCCATCTCTCGTCTAAAGACACGGCTGAAAGAACTTTCCGATCCGTATCCAATGGCTGACGCCACCTCAGAGAACGACATATTGTTCGAGCGAATCATGGCACCTGCTTTGTACATCCGCCAGCGGGTAAGGTATTCGAGAGGAGTCTGGCCCAAAACGGTCCTAAATTTTAAGGCAAAGGCAGACCTCGACATGCGTGCTTCGCGAGCTAGTGACTCAACAGACCAGCTCCCATCAAGGCCCGAATGCATTGCCTGTATGGCTTTGCTGAGATGCTTGTCTGACATGGCAGCCAACCACCCCTTCGGCGGAGCCGAAGAGCTGCTTGCGTAGGCCCGAATTGCGTAGACAAACAGTGATTCATAAAGACAACTGATCAAGCGCGACGAAGCTATACCGGGCTGAGCGGTTTCTGCCGCCAAAAGATCCAGCACGGATTGGAAGGCGTGACTTCGATTTTGTTCAAGCCGCAGGTGCAGATAACGAGGCAGAATCGTAGAAATGAGCGGGGCCTCGAATGCACTCATGCGAAACGACCCGCTCACCAGAGTTGTGAGCGCGCCGCCTCCTCCGTAATGAATCACGCAATCCACTTCCAATTTTCTTAATTCGCGGTAATCGACGACGGCGGAACGCGGATGATCCACCAATGTAAAGGGCTCATCGCTGAGAATGAAAATGAAAACATCGCCGGCGGAGAGGGAGATGGTTTGTCGCTGGTTCTTGAATTTCAGAAGCGCCGATCCGCGAACCATCAACCCGAAGCGTATCCGCGGAACTGTATCTCCCGGGTAGCGAAAACCCCATGGGGCTGTCGCCTCCAGACGCGTATAAATCGCATCCTGAATTCTCATCGATCCAAAGACTTCAGACAGCGGGTCCATGCGGTGTTCAAATACTGGACGATCGGTCATGTTTTGTGGACGGATGGCACTCACGAGTCCCAATTTTATAGCATCTATCCCTCGGTCCGCCAAATATTCACTTGGAGAAAAAATGATCGTAAGAACGTATCGCTCTAAACATTTAATTCGCATGACCGTAATCGCGCTATGCCTTGCCGCCGCGTATTCGCCGGTTGGTGCTTCACAGGAAATGAAAAAGGAAGCGGATCACAGTTGCCCCTCTTCAGATGAGGCGTTTCCTTGCCCTTCCGCGGTGCCTGCGAAAGAAATCGCCGAAACAAAGAACCGGCAGGTGGCCAACCTTACCGATGGTCCACAAGCTCAAGACCAAAGCAATCTGCCAAGCTCATCATCCCATCTGCAAGACGAAAACAGTGCCGTGCTATTCCTGCCTGTCAAGAGTTCTCGTAGTCTGTCCTTCGGCGATAAATTTACAATCTACGCCCATCAAACATTTGGGCCGCCTGCGCTTATCTTGCCGGCGTTCAAAGCCGGTATGGGCATGGCCAATCCAACAAAACATTACCCTCGCGAATGGAAGGACGGGGCCGGGGCGTTCGGGAGGCTCTATGGAGACTCCATCGCCATGGTCACTTCCCAGCGAACAGCGCGCTTTTTGACGGGTGTCGCCTTGCATGAAGATCCGCGGTACGTGCGGTCCACTAGTAAGAATCCTCTGGTGCGAACCACGCACGCGCTTGCGTTTACTCTCATTGATAAGACCGACTCCGGGAGAAACACCATTGCTTTCTCCAGTTTTGCAGGAGCGGCTGCCGGCGGTTTTGTGGGAAGCGCTTATCTGCCGCATGGATACAACGATCTCACGCACGCAGAACAAAGAATGGCCTTCCAGTTCATGAGCATTGCGATTCAAAATATAGCCGCTGAATTTCAACCACAGTGGGGACCGCTTGTGCGAAAGCTGCGCATCAACAAAATCCTTCCCGAGTGGTGGGTGCCGCAGCACCAGAAGTAAGTCGTGCGGCATTGTCTTCTAGGTACGGTTGTTGCGAAATGCTCCGTCGCATGGTGCCCAGCTATAGTTGGCGGGTTGTACAGCCTAACCAAACGGGCGGGGTGGCCTGGCCTATGCGGGTGCCCCAGGTGTCGGTTTCACACCTGGGGCTTTTGACTTTGCTTTTCTTGCTCAACGTCTCCCGCGCCAACCGTTCAATCCTCTCCGCAGCCATTCAACGCTCAATTTTTGCCATTCACTGCTTTTCACTTAACAAGTTGATACTGGCATGCTACCATTCCGCGTGGTTCTTAAGCCCCAACACCGACTAGATCTCCCAGCCGTGCCCCCTTGGCCCAGTCCCATTTCCTTTACTTTGATTCAACCCCTTTCCTTTCAAACATTTACGCACTCTTTTGCGCAACGGGCAACGCCTATCTTCTTTTCTTTCAATCGTTTCCGCACTCTTTTCAGCGCGACGGAGGGTATACCCCCATTCCTCCCACTTTGGAACTCATCCCTTTGCCTATCCCCCTGTCCCCCTGCCCCACTATGCCCCTTATTTTCAATCACTTATGAATTGCAAATTTCGCAAGTCCTTTCTTTTGATATTCATGCATGCAATGGGGGGGTGTACCCCCTCCCACTATCCCGGATGCGATACCTCCCCTCCGGTCTCGGCATCCGTCCGTCCCATTGCAGAGCAAGCTCTTTGGTGCAACAATTCGCAAAGGCACGGGATTTCTTCACAATCCGGGGAAACAACTCCGCTCCCCCGGTGTCTAAGGATAGAGAGCGGACATCGGGAACAGTTCGACGAGGTTCCCGGTCCTACCCCGACTCGGTCGGGGTCGCAAGTCGTGCCTAGGTCCAGCGTTCTACAGTTGGACCGATCAGCAGGGTGGCCCACAGCCCGCATCCGGCAAGGGTGCTGGTAAATGTTGGGCCGGAAAGGCCGGCAGTGTCCGATTGGGCTAGTGCCCTTAGCTGGGGCCGCGATGAAGCCGATCTCGTCCACGAGTTGCAAGCTGGCTCGGAGACGGCCTTTGACTGGCTAGTCACTCACTATCATGCGCCGGTCTATAACCTCATCCTTGGCATGCTTGGCGACACTTCCGATGCCGCCGACGGCACCCAGGAAGTTTTCCTGAAGGCCTTCCGCGGCGTTCGCAATTTCCGCCAAGGCAGCTCTTTGAAAACTTGGCTCTACCGCATCGCCATCCGCGAAGCGCTGAATCACAAGCGTTGGTTCAAGCGCCATCTGCAGAAGAATGTTTCCATCGATGCCGAGCCGGAGGAAGGGCGAGCCCGCATCGAGATCGAGGATCTCGCTGTCACGCCCTTCGAGCAACTCGCCGCTCTGGAAATTCAGGTCGTCGTCCACGGCGCTTTGCAGCAGGTTCCCGATATCTTTCGCAGCGCGGTGATTTTGCGCGATCTCGAAGGCCTGAGTTACGAGGAAGTCTCGGAGGTTCTCGAATGCAGCGTCGGTACGGTGAAGTCCCGCATCCTTCGCGGACGCCGGGCGCTGAAAGAAATTCTTGAGCCCCTTTTGGGCTCACACCGAATTCACGGTGGTCATGCGCAAACGTCTTCGCATGGCAACGTTTCCGAGGCGCGGCCGTCGCCTTTCGGCGATGCCTATTCGGCCGCTCGGCGAGTCACAGTTTCTTCCGAAAGTACGTCCCCGCGGGTAAGTTCCACGGGCAAGGGTGTCCAATGAAGTGCAACACGGTACGAACCAAACTGGCGGGTTATCTCGATGATGCTATAACCGGCGGAGCGCGCGTTGCAGAGCGCGTACAGATTCGGCAGCACCTGGAAGGTTGCGGCGTTTGCCGCGAGGAGCTGGAAAGTTTCCGCAAGCTGGCCGTTATGCTCTCGCGTGTGCCCAGCAACATTCCGCCTGCCGGTCTCGCCGTGCGCATCAAGGTGGCTGCCGCGCAAGCGCAGCATTCGCAGGATTGGCCCAGCCGCACGCGCCGCATGAAGGATCGCGCCGAAATTTTGCTCGACAACGTCTTCCGACCGCTGACCGTTCCAGCCACTGGCGGATTCTTCTCCGCCATCCTCGTTTTCGTGCTGGTGCTCCAGATGATCGTGCCGGGCACTACCGTCCGCGCCGTCCAGAATGACGTGGCTCTCAATCTGATGCGCCCCGCAGAGCTGGTTTCTCTTTCGGACTATCCGCAAGCTTGGGCCCCGGAGCAGAACGACCTCGAACTTTCTCTGCCGCACGGCCTGCTGCTGGACGTCACCGTCGACGCCCAGGGCCACATGACCGATTATCAGATTCTCTCCGGCCCAAACAGCCTGGAACTCCGGCGCCAGCTTGACCAGATGCTGCTCTTCTCCCGCTTCAGCCCCATGCTGAGCTTCGGCCGTCCCACTGCCGGCGGCCACGTGGTTCTCAGCTTCAGTGCCGTCCGCGTCCGCGGCTGATCTTCACCGGCATGAGAAATTCCCAATTTCTCGTGGCCATCGCATTTCTCTTTTTCTTTTCTCCGCGCGCGAACGCGCAACTGCAAAGGAACGATTCGGAGCGCCAGCTCTTCGAAGCCCTCAACCGCGAACGCACCGCCCATGGACTTTCCGCGCTCCTGTGGGATAACGCCCTCTTCAAAGCCGCCCGCCGCCACGCCCTCCGCATGGCCAATCTGAATATGCTCGAGCATCAGCTCCCCAGCGAGTCCAACCTGGAAGGCCGCCTCGCCGAAGCCGGCGCGCGGTTCAGTATCATCGCCGAGAACATCGCCATCGGTCCGAATCCCCAGACCATTCATGCCGGCTGGATGGATTCTCCCGGCCACCGGAAAAATATCCTGGACCCGCGGCTCACCTGCGTCGGCATCGCGGCGGTGCACGGGCCGGGGGGCCTCTTCGCCGTCCAGGATTTCTCACAAATAGTTCCGGAATTGAGTGTTGACGAGCAGGAACAGAAGGTAGTTTCTTTGCTCGCTGCGCAGGGATTCCGGTCGGCCAACGCAACAGACGGCGCGCGGAAAACGTGCGCAGCAGATGCAGGATTTGCGGGCACCTCAGCAAGATCGATGATCCGATTTGAGGTGACTGACCTGAACAAATTGCCGGAAGATATCGAGCGAAAAATTCGGAGCGGGGCTTATAGCAAAGCGGCGGTGGGGGCGTGCCACGCGAATGGGCCAGCGGGATTCGCGCGCTATCGCATTGCAGTGCTATTTTTCTGAGGACTGTGCGAAATTCGGCGGCGGGCGGAGAACGGAAAGAAACTGTTGAATCCACGAGCGAGAAGAAATACACTAAGCAGGTTATGAACGCCGGACTCGCCAACTCCTACCGCTGGTATCGATTTACTTGGGATCCATCCAGGTGGCGGGGGGCGTTTCTGTAAGCGAAATCAGCAGAAAAAAGATTCGACCCACTCGCCAGCCGAGTGGGTTTTTTGTTTTAGGGGACGAAAATAAATCGAGAGGGCCGGAAAGATGATTATCTCCATGAAACTGCACACGAAGCGCGAAGAGATTGATGAAGTCCGCAAACAGGTGGAGCACTTCGGATACAAGGTGCACTCCATCGAAGGAGAAGAACGCGTGGTAATCGGCGTCGTTGGGGTAGGGGATGTGACCGCATGCTTCGAGTCCGTCGAAGCCATGCCGCAAGTGGAGAAGGTGGTGCGGATTTCGGCGCCGTACAAATTTGTGAGCAAGGAATTTCGCCCGGGCAAAACAAAAATAAAAGTAAACGGAACGGAAATCGGCGGCGAAGAATTCGTGGTGATGGCCGGGCCGTGCTCGGTGGAATCGGAAAAACAGATCATGCAGGCGGCGGAAGGCGTGGCGAAAGCCGGTGCAAAAATGCTGCGCGGCGGCGCGTTTAAGCCGCGAACTTCGCCGTACGATTTTCAAGGGATGGAAGAAGAAGGCTTGAAGCTGCTGAAGAAAGCGAAAGAGGCCACGGGACTGGCGATTATTACAGAAGTGATGAGCGACCGCGACGTGGATTTGATAGCTACATACGCGGACGTGATGCAAGTGGGCGCGCGAAACATGCAGAATTTCATGCTGCTGAAAGCGCTGGGAAAATGCGGCCGTCCGGTGCTGCTGAAACGCGGATTGAGCAGCACGGTGAAAGAACTCTTGATGTCCGCCGAATACATTACGGCGCACGGAAACCCCGACGTGATTTTGTGCGAGCGGGGAATTCGCACGTTCGAAACGGTGACGCGGAACACTTGCGACATCGCGGCGATTCCTGCGCTGAATGAATTGACGCACCTGCCGGTGATTCTGGATCCGAGTCATGCGACAGGGAAGCGAAGCCTGGTGCCGGCGCTCTCCCGCGCGGGCGTGGCGATCGGCGCCGACGGATTAATCGTGGAAGTGCATCCCGCCCCGGAGAAGGCGATCAGCGACGGCGCGCAATCGCTGGACCTCCCCCAATTCCAAAAAATGATGAAGGACCTGGAGCCGTACATTCAGTTGTGGCGGGACTCGAGACGTGTCGAGGTGGCACGCGCCGCAATCTGAAACGTTGATTTGGTCTGTGTTTTCGCGCTATGCACTACGCCACCCTTATCAACCCTGACGGTCGCCGGCCGACACCGGTGTTCGCTTGTTGCTCATGGCCTTGTAGGTGACAATCGGTGTTTGATCAGGCAGCGTCTCGATGTCAAAGTCAAAGAAGAGTGCTGGTGCCTTGGCCTTCACGATGCGCAAAATCTCTGCCGACACTTGACGCATTTCAAGGTCGCCGACAATGCCGCCACGAACTGAGAAAAAGTGTCGCAAAGCGCGCGCGTTCGCTGTGACCCAAATCTTGGTTTGGGTAGCGTTCGGCAGGACGCTACGCGCCGTTGATCGAATCGCGCGCCGAACTTCTTTCACGCATCCTTCCTCGCGTTCACTTTTGCTTTCCAGAAAGCGAAGGGATTCCAAGATATCCGCATAAGCCCTCTTGGCCGTGGCCATGGCGTGATCCCAGGCGGCCTTCGCTTCTGGAGGTAAGTTTACTTGCGGTTCGATGAACTCGGCGTTCGTCTCCTCATGGTACTGCTGGGAGAGTTGGCTGAAAGCAAAACCAACGCGATGCCGAACCAATTGATGGGTAAATGCTCTTGAAATACCTGAGATGATGAAGCCCCAATTGGCGTGTTCCAAAACACTCTCGTGCCCCTGATCTATTAGGTGCTTGACGTACTCCTGGGTGTCGCGAGGGGATTGTTTTTCACCGAACGACATGTAGCAGATGCGTCCGGCGGCCTCCACGATTTGCTCCGCTGGCGTTGTGCGAACTGTTCTTCTCCACGAGGTTCGGCTATCCTGGAGGAAGTCGTCCATTTCAGCCAAGTCGAAGGCCGGCTCGCTGACGAGGTAGATTCTTGGCGGCATAACCCACTCCTGATTCTCTGACAAAAGTTAAGTATACGCCGTTCGGGTCAATGATTCGATGGGGACGCATTGTAAGGCATTTTCTGTTGGAGGGTTCTGATTTGGTCTTGTAAATCGTGGATTTGTTTGTTGATCTGGCCAACGTCCTTTTCGGACTGGAGCACTGCGACGTCCTGCTGGACCTTTTGGAGGGGGTCTTTCCAAGACGGCTGAAACAACCCGAGCATGCTGCTGAGTACGAGCGACGCGATTGTAGCGACCACAGGCAGGACTACTCCGAGGATCTTGACCCTCAACTCTGCGTCTTGAACGGCTTTTTGTGCGATTTCACGGGCCCGAGCTTCTACATTTACGAAGTCACTGGATACGCGATTCAAGTTTTCCCAAGTGACGGGACCACCTTTTTGACCCGAATGTCGAGTCAGCCAATCAGTATGCGATGCGTCTTTCAGTTCCATGACAATCAAACTGACGATGACATCTCCTGCCCGGAGTACGAAGTCCTTACGCCCCATATTAATGACCGTGAAGCGAAGCTGCCCTTCATAGCCTGGGTCGACTTGGCCGGGGTTGGTCATGAGGATTCCCCGAACCGAGACTTTCGAGGGAGGAAAGCAAATGGCCAATAAATAGTCAGGCATTTTCAGTTCTTCCCGCGTTAGCACAATTGCTGTCCGGCCCGGTTTGAGAACATACTGCGCTTCGCCCACAGGAAGTGCCTGTTTATTTTGGTCCTCCGTGCAGGGCTGAAAAACCCGGCCGACAGTAAGGTCGAGCGAGGCTGGCTGTACCTGTGAGTCTTTTGCATGCCAATTCGCTGGTTGGCTGAGCCCCGAGGGAACGAGGCCTTTTCCAATTTGCACGATGATTTCAGAATCATTTAGGACCATGGATGCAATTCCCCCCGCATTAGATTTGGCTAATTCTATTCCAAGTATGCAGAAGTGGATACGTATTTATCTCTAGACTCACGGGCACTTCAAAAACGAAAGTTCAATAGAACCCGTGAGCGCAGAGCCGGCTTCGGCATTGACCTGAGTTTGGATATGTACGACGGCACTGCCGCCAGCCTCGAGACGCCCAATCGTAACCACGATCTCGCTGCCCACTTGCGTCGCGCTGCCATCGGGAGAGGCGACAAAGGTCACACCGCTGGGAATCTCAAATACGGCTTGCGTGCCGTTGACATTCTGTCCCGCAGCGACAGAGGCCAGCGAGAAGAAAGCAACAACAAGAGCGAGAACCGCGGCTTGCGCTCTGTGCGAACTGATCTGCATACCTGTGACTCCTTTTCCTTGCTGAGATTTCAATGCGGATGCTGATGAACCGTGGCGGCCGAAGCGCAGCTGAGTAACGGGCAACTCAAGCGTCGCCGCCCGTACGACTGCACCAGAGAGACCGCGGGTGAGCGGACGTTCAGGAGCGGGCACACGAGGCTCAAAGCTAGCGGACGTCAAAGCTTCTTCCACGCCTCTCGGCGAAAGGATAATCGCAGAGCTTCGTTACGGTTGTTTGGCGGATACTTGAATTTTCGATGGGACTTAGTTTGATAGGGCTTCGACTGCTTGGCGGCTAGGCGGCGGAGCTGGGCGAGAAGCTCCGCGTTTGCGCCAGCCGCTCCAGTGATATTCTTCCTGGCGTATGAATACGCTCAATGAGGTGTTCACGGCGCTGTCGATGCGGCGGCGGTATGAGGTTTGGTTTTTGCGGCTCGGATTGAGCGATGGCAGCGGAGCATGGTGGTTCCGGTATTTGCTGATGAATCCGGGCCGGGGCGGGTGCGCGGGCGATCCGCAGGGGCAGCCGGTGCAGGTTTGGGCAACGTGGTTTCCGCGAGAGGGAAAGCCGGCGACGTGGATTCAGGGATTGCCAGTCGAGAGTCTTCGTTCGAACGGCGCGGGTTCGAGCAACACTGGTTCGAGGAACGCGGGTTTGAGCAAGTGTGGCGTGAGTCCCTTTTTCCTGGAGATTGGCGAGAACCGGATTGGTGAGAACGAATGCCGCGGGCGCATCGAAGTTGCCGGCCAGCGAATCTGCTGGGAATTGCGATACCGATCGTCTTTTCGCGCGGAACTCAGCAGTAAGGGTTGGATAGGTTTTTCGCGCACGCCGCATTCTGATGCGGTTTTCTCGGGCGAGATCGCGCTGAATGATCGTTCCTTTCGCGGAGAGCCTCTGGGCTACGGGATGCAAGGTCACAACTGCGGATACCGGCACCGGCACTTCTGGACCTGGACGCACATCCATTTTCCGAGTGCGCGAGGCCAAGGCTCCACCTTTGAGGCGCTGGCTTATGAGATGCCATTTGGCTTGATATTTCGCAAGGCCGTGCTCTGGCACGACGGGGAGAGGTACACCTTCCGCAAATTCAGCGAAAGCGTACGCGATTCACGGCAATTCAGCTGGAAACTGGAGTGCACGGATGCGCGAGGCGCACACGTTGAACTCAGTGTTCGCGGACGAGAACGGTTTGTGCATCGTCTTCCCTACGTGAAGACGAATTGTTCGGGGCGGTTTGAAGTGGCGAACGACAGTCTAGCCCTCGCGCACATGGTTCTCCAACTACCTGGGAGAACCGCGGAAGAGCTGATTACGGACTCCGGCGCTGCGCTGGAGATGGTTGGGAGCTAATCATGGCATTAGGCTGCACAAGCCGCCGGAAGAGGTCAACCATAATTTCATAACCCTTGACGCTTCAGGTGGTTACCGGAGAGAGCTTTCCTGTATTTCCCCTATATTTTTTCCTTCTGTTTTCCCCTTTAACATAAAGGAGAGACCGGCCTGGCTATCATAGGGCGCGCCTCGCTCAGAGGCAGGGCCGGCGCCGGTCTTTCCGACAAAATGGAGTTGGAAAGCCCGGCGTTTGCGGGGCGGAGTTTGAGGAGCGGGAGGATCTACCGAGATTCTGCGGATTCCCCAGAAGACGGCTGGGGAGCGACTGCCGGGGACAAAAAGCGCGAGGCAAGGCGAAAAGCGGAACGATGAGTGCGAGTGCGTTGTCCAGAATTGCACAGTGGATTCCACGCCTCTGGACGGAACGCTAGGGCAAGTTTTTCTGGTTACGACGACACTTGATCCGGCGACGCTGGTGAATACGCTGCGCGCCCTGCCAGGGATTGTGGATGCCGAGGTGGATCAGGTGCTCAGCCTGGTCGGCGGACAGAACGCGGTGACGACTCCGCCTGCCGCGCTGACAGACAATGCTCCGGTAACGTATTTTGGCGCGACGGTATGGAATGGTTACGCGAACCAGCCTGCAGCGTCGGTTGTGAATCTTGCGGCGGCGCAAAATTCGTTGACGATGACGGGTCGCACACCGGGGCGAGGCATCGTTGCGGACATTGACACGGGGGTGGACCCGAATCATCCGGCGCTTACCGGAGTGCTGTTGCCGGGCTACGACTTTACGCGGAATCAGGCGGGCGGCTCGGAAATGACGGATTTTACCGGGACGGCGCCCTCCCCTTGTCCCAACTGCCAGCCGGCGATCGTGAATCAGTCCTCGGCGGCAATTCTGGACCAGTCCTCGGCGGCGATCCTCGATGGCAACGTGCAATATGCGGCTTTTGGCCACGGGACCATGGTGATGGGCGTCATCCACCTGGTCGCGCCGACGGCAAAGCTCCTGCCGCTGAAGGCCTTCCATTCGGACGGAACGGGCTTCCTGTCAGACATCCTTCGGGCGATTTATTACGGAGTGCAGAACAACGCCAACGTGATCAACATGAGCTTCGACTTCACGACAAGCTCACAAGAGTTGAAGAACGCCCTCGACTACGCGAATCAGCTTAACGTGATCTGCGCGGCGTCGTCGGGGAATGACGGCCAGGGTCCGCCGATCCTTGTATATCCAGCGGCCTTGCAAAACGATGTGATGGGGGTGGCATCCGTTGGCAGCACCACTCTCACGATGGACACGCGTTCGTCCTTTTCGAACTACGGAAACGGAATTGTGTGGGTGGCCGCTCCAGGGGAAGCGATCGTGACCACTTATCCGTTCAGCACGTACGCGGCCGGGTGGGGGACGTCGTTCAGCGCGCCGTTTGTTTCGGGTACGGCGGCATTACTGCGAACTCTAGATAGCAGCATCAGTGAGTCGGTAGCAGCCACCGCGGTGGCGCACGCTGCCGCGCTGAATGCGAACCTGGAGCTTGGCAACGGTCGACTGGACGTGGACGCGGCCCTGCAAGCTGTGCCAGCAGCAAGCGGAACGGCGGACTTCAGCGTCAGTGCCGCACCCTCCAGCGCGACGATCGCGGCAGGACAGCAGGCGCACTACACGGTTTCCGCTACGCCTTCTGGGGGATTCAATCAAACCGTGAATTGGAGTTGCATGGGCGCGCCGGCCTATTCAACCTGCACGGTTTCGCCAGCCGCAGTGATGCTTGACGGCACGAATCCAGCGACGGCAACGGTGACGTTGACGACGATGGCACCCGGACTGATGCCGCCGATGGCTGATCGGCGCTTCACGCCGCCCTTGCCATTAGGAATGCTGATGATTTCGTTCGCATGGCTCTTGATCGCGGCGATGCTTTGGCCTGTGATTCGAGCGCCGCGAAAACGTGTCTGGGTTGGGTCCGCAGTCCTGCTGCTTGCCGCCGGGTTTTGCGCGGCTTGCGGCTCGGGCTACGGATCCAATCCCGGCCCATCGCAACCGGGGACACCTACGGGCACTTATACAATCACTCTTACGGGAACCTCAGGCAACCTCAGCCATGCCACAACGGTCAAACTAACGGTGAACTAGGGAATCCTGCGGAGCCCCCCGGCCCTCCTCCCAAGATCCAGCCAGATAAGCAAATGGTCCAAGCGACTGGCCGTTCGGCCAATTGCGTTCAGGGCAAGTCCCATTGCCAGCCCCAGTCCAAAATGTTCTCTGGAAGAAGGGGAAATTTTGTCCCTGTATGTTCCCGTGGAGTGCTGGTCAACGATGGAGGTGAGGGTGAAATTCGGCTGGAAATGCGCACGCCGTGCTGGAGTCGCTGCCACCCTACTATGGGCCTGTTTCCTTGCCGTCTCGCCGGCAAATGCCCAGGTTGTTTCTGCCCCGCAGGAATCGACTGCGAATTTCCGGCTGCTGACAACCGAAGAGGGGCGGGCGATCGTGAATGCCGCCTGGGAACAGGATCAACCGGCGGGCGGGCCGCAGGACTGTTCGCACGTTGTCCACGAGATTTACGTCAAAGCGGGGTTTGAGTATGCGTACGCGAGTTCGTTCGACATTTACGCGGGGAACGAGAATTTTGCGCGCGTGAGAACGCCACAGGCTGGAGACTTGATTGTCTGGCCGGGGCATGTCGGGATCGTGGTGGACCCGTTGCAGCACAGCTTTTACAGCCTGGTGAGTACGGGATTCGAGGCGCAGAATTACGACGGACTTTACTGGAAATCGCGGGGAAGACCGCGCTTTTATCGCTTCAAAGTGGAAGATTCGAGAAGCGTGACGGTTGCCAAGGCGGCGCCACCCGCGCGAGCGCCAAAGACTGAGGGACAGCGCAGCGGAGCACTTGTCGCCGAAGGAAAATCCAGTGCGGACTATTCCGCATCCAACAGGCCGCCGAAGGCAGCTTCGGAACGGACAGCAGTCTTCTACGGCACGCGGCCTACAGCAGAGGCGGACGCTCCGGCTTTGACGACAGAAGTTCCGCCGAGCATTCTCATTGTGACCGGAAACCGACAGCCAACGCGCGAAGAGGTCACCGAAGGGATTTCCGAATTCAGCAATGCGGCGGGGAACGTTTTGCGCGCGGGCGATCCCGCGCAACTGCAATTGCCGGTTGTGATTTTCGAGCGATTCAAAGTTGAGCGCCTGGAAATCAAACGCGATCACGGTTGGGCGCATCTCCAGATTGATTCGAAATGGTCGGTCAGCGCCACCGGGGCTGAATTGAAAAAGCGGCGGGAAAAGGTTCGCTGGGAGCTGCGGCGCACGGAATCGGGCTGGGAGGCAGTGCCGCCACCGGATCGAACGTATGTGCCGCGCGATATGGCGGTGAAGAATCTCGCGGGACATCTGGCGCGACTGACCGAGAGCGGCGCCACCGCAAATCAGGAGGGAGTTCTGAGACAGGAGTCGCAACTCGCCAACCTGCTCAGTGCGCTGCTGGATCAAAAGTAGGCGCAATTCTTGCGAGGCCAGTGATCGAGAAATCCTGCCGGGCTCGACCTTGCGCAATTCGAGAAAATGACGAAGGATGGGGAACCGTGCATTCCGTTTTGGAGTGAGGCGAGGAAGCGAGAAATGGGGGCGGTGGCGGGATGAGTTCGTCGGCGAGGGAGGCTGGGCTGCGAAGTGTTCCGAGCATAGCGACGATTCGTGAGGCGCAAAGATTCCTGGCAAAGTATTTCACGCCGACGCGGTTGATTCCTGCGCCATTCCTCAGTCAAGCGGCTGGCAAGAACGTTTATTTGAAATTGGAGACGGAGCTGCCGACGAGTACGTTCAAGGTGCGGGGTGCGTTTTGGGCGCTGGCGCAGAGAATGAATCGGGGGCCGATACAGGAAGTAGTGGCTTGCAGCACCGGGAATCACGGAGCGGCGGTGGCCTTTGCGGCGAAGCAGTTTGGCGTCAAGGCCAAGATCTTTTTGCCGGCGAACTGCAATCCGGTGAAGCGTGGCCGCATTTCGGCGCTCGGAGCGGCGATGGTGGAGAGCGGAGGCAGCGACCTGGCGTCTGCGTTCGCGCTGGCCGCGGAGTACGCCAGGCAGCCGGGCGTATATTTTCTGAACGACGCGACGGACGAGGATCTGCCTGCCGGTCCCGCGACAATATGCTGCGAAATCCTGGAACAGCTTCCCGAGACCAGTGCGATCTTTGTGCCGATGGGAGATACGGCGCTGATTCGCGGGATCGCGGCGGCAGCGAAGCAGCTCGCGCCGCAAGTGAAGATCATCGGCGTGCAAGCGGAGGGCGCCCCCTCGTACTACCTTTCGTGGAAGGAAGGCAAAGTCGTGGGCACCGAGACGTGCGACACGATTGCCGATGGGCTGGCGACGCGAACGCCGGAGGCGGCGAACGTGCGCGACGTGAAGAGCCTCGTCGATGACGTGGTCCTGATGAGTGACGAGCGATTGCTGCGCGCGATTGAGATGTTACTTCTGGAAGAACACGTCTTGGCCGAGCCGGCCGGGGCCGCGAGCACGGCGGCGCTGCTGCAAGCCAGCGTCGGCTGTGGCGATCACATTGCGCTGGTGGTGAGCGGAGCGAATATTTCGCGCGAAGTGCTCAAACGGGCTATCGGCAACGTCTAACCGTTGTTGCGAGCCACTGAATTCCTTCACGGTGATGACAAGCAGACATCACTGCCGTTCTGATGGTTCTTCATCGAGTAAGAATGGAGCAGAGGGAGCTCTTGGGAAGCGTCTTTCTGGGCGAATTTCCAATCGCTCACAAAATCCTCCGCCGGGAAAACTGCGATGCGCGGGAACAAGAGCTATGCAGAGATGTGAGTGTTAGGCGGCGCGTTGAGTCCAAGTTAAGACAGCGGGAAATTCCCCGGCGGGCGTGGAAGGAGTACTTATCGATTCGCACGATCTTCAATCTTCCGGGTTTAACGACGCATGATTTAGGCCTCTTATGGGGGAGGAAGATCACGATAGAGCGACGACTCAGCTGAAGTAGGGGAGTGACGGGAATGAAGTGGATCACGCGTGAACATGTAAAGGTCGATCGAGTGGCGTGCCCATGGCTGATCCGGAAGTTTGTTGACCCGGCAGCGGAATTTCATTTTGTGCCGGCGGAGCAGGTGATGAGCGAAGCGCAGAAGCTGGGGGCCACGCCATTTGACGTTCCTGCGGTAGAGCTGGGCCACCATGGCAAGGAATGTTCCTTCGAGGCGATTCTGAAGCAATACAATCTGGCGGGGGATGCGGCACTCGTGCTGCTCGGGAAGATCGTGAATGGCGCGGATACCGATAACACGTTGTGGCAGCAACCGGAGGGCGCGGGACTGAAGGCCATCGCGGAAGGGTTTCGCCATCTTAATTTCCGGAACGACCACGAAATCAATGCGGCCGAGTGGATTGTTTACGAGGCGCTCTACGCGTACTGCAAAGAGATGGTGAATCGCGGAAAGCCGAACGGGGCTTTCCGCTGAGGAAGCGCGGATTGAACCGGGCGAAGCGGGAAAGAGCAAGCCGGGGGCGAGCATCGAGGAACGCATAACAGACTCTCGGGGAATCGAACGCAACGTCGCGGCGGCTTCAGGCGCAGTGTTTCTGGTGGGGCTTGGCGAGGAGCTTTGGAAAAAGTTTCTCCCGAAATATCTGGAATCACTGGGAGCGAGCGTCGCGGCGATCGGTCTTTTTGGCACGGCGGAAGATTTTTTCGACGCCGTCTACCAATACCCGGGTGGCTGGCTGGCGGATCACTGGGGCAGGCGGCGAGCCTTCCTGATTTTTCTTGCGGCGGCCGGCGCAGGCTACTTCATCTATCTATCGAGTCCCGTCTGGCCATTCCTCTTTCTGGGGCTTGCGTTTGTCATGGCATGGCAGTCGATGGGATCGCCCGCGATGTTTGCGACGATTGGGGACGCGCTGCCCAAGGAACGCCGGGCGATGGGCTTCACCGTTCAATCGATGCTGAAGCGCATCCCCATGGTGATCTCGCCGCTGATTGGCGGCGCGATGATCGGCGCGCTCGGTCTGCAAAAAGGCATTCGAACGGGACTGCTCGTCACACTCGTACTAGCAGCGTTTGCGGCGGCGCTGCTTTTCTCGCTCCGGCTGCCGGCCGCGGCCCGCGACACGGTGAGGATGAGCGGAGTGTGGAAATCATTTCACCCAACGCTGAAACGGCTGCTGGCTTCCGACATCGTGATTCGCATGTGCGAAGGGATGGCGGACATTTTTGTGGTTCTTTACGTGACGAACGTCAGCGGCATCACGATTCCGAAGTACGGAGTGCTTGTCGCCATTCAATTGATGACGGCCATTCTGATCTATGTGCCGTCGGCAAAAATCGCGGGTCGAGTTGGCCGGAGACCGTTCGTGATCGCGACGTTCTTCTGTTTTGCCCTGTACCCAATAACTGTTATCCTCGCGCACAACTTCGGGGGGCTGGTCCTTGCTTTCATCGTTGGGGGCCTGCGAGAAATCGGCGAGCCGTCCCGAAAGGCCATGATTGTGGACTTCGCAGAACCGCGGTTCCGGGCGCGGACCGTGGGGCTGTATTACCTGGTGCGAAGTTTATCGATCACTCCGGCATCGGCAATCGGCGGCCTGCTTTGGAGAGTGCGTCCGGAAATTCCGTTCGTGACGGCAGGGCTCATTGGCGTTGCTGGGACGCTGCTATTTGCGGCATCCGTAGAGGAACAGCACGCCGGCTAGATATCGGACGCAGATTCAGCAGAATGAATGCTACCGCCCAGATAGCCTTCTCTTCGTTACTTACAACGTTGGGACCCAGTTTGCGAGTCTCGCGGCTGCCAATCCTCAACAGATTCGCGAAACTTGCCTTGCGGTGAAGTTTACTTACTCCTTTCGACCGTAGTGATGCTACGCGTTCCGCGAGAGAAACGAGATCCTTGTGACTATTTTGAAGTGCTGGCGGTTGTATTGGTGCCGGCGATGGTGAAGCGGACGGGTGCGCCCTTCACGGATTCGTCGTGGATTCGTCGAGCTTGAGGATGAGAACCTGGCCGTTCGAATGGAAGGTGCCGCCGGTAGCGGTCTTGGCTTCTTTCATGGGATGGTCCGGGAGGAAATGGGAGACTTCGGCGACGAGGCCCGTGGAGGCGAGAGTTTTTTCGACGTAGTCGCGCTCGAGATCGATATCGGGATCGATCTTGTGGGTGATGCCGTTGTTACGCTGGTCGCGTTCGAATCCGATGTCGTGGGTGGCGGCGCCGACCCACAGCGTTTCACCTTTGGCCTGGAACGGCGCTTTCCAGATGCGCAGGTGATTGCGGGAGGCGACGACGCTGATGGGTTCTGCGTGGGCCCAGCCGTAGTCCTGCGGGCGGCCAAAGAGGTAGAGCTGACTCATGGGCAAGGTCAAGTACGATTCTTTGGAGAGGCTGCCGAGGATGCCGTGGAGAACGGTGCCCTGGACGTCAGCGTCGACTTTCACCCATCCGGCAGTGGTGAAGACACGCTGCATGGCGGCCTCGGAGCCGAGGATCAGGAAATTAACCATGTCGCCGAGGTTGCCTGGTTTGTCGACGATGCGGCGCGGGATCTTCGAGAAAAGATTGTTGTCGATGCCGGGAAGCGAGCTGACTTGCCTGGCAACCACGCGCGCGGTGCCAGCTTCGGGCGTGTAAACCTCGATGCGCACGGCATAGTTGCCGTCACCGGTGTCGTTGGTGGCCTGGTTGATGCCGACCGAAAGGCGGCCCGAGACAGGCGCAAGAACATCGCGGCGGGCGCCGATGACGAAAGGCTGAGCGGTGTCTTTATCGCCGATGCGCCCGATGAGCGCGCCACGCCCAGCTTCATTGAAGGGCAGAACGCGGAGGAGGTCCTTGAAGCCGCGCGGGAGGCCGTCCGGGCCGTTGTCGTCCTTCGCGTCTGCGTAACGGAGCTTGCCGGTGGCGGTGATGAGCACATGTTCGCCGGCCTGAATGTCGATGCTGGTGTCGATCCAGGATTCTTCGCCGGTCAACTGGACTTCCTGGGAGATGCGCTTTTTGCCCTGAGGCGTTTGCGCGGAAGCGGGATTCTGCGAGTCTTGCTTGGCAGAAACCTGCTGATGGGGTGGCGCGGCGCTCTCGCGGACGAGTTGCGCGCGAAGGGCATGCGGGAAACCTGCTGCGACGAAGGAACATCCGAGAATCAATGGCAGTTTTCTCATCAGAGGTCGAATCATGGGAGCGGGCCATCCCGTGCAGGGTTCGGAAGCATCTCCACTGTTAGCTGATGCCTGGGGAAGGCGCAAGCGTTGTCCTGGTCGAGTGGTGGAGTCACACCGCGAACGGCAAGTATAACGCAGAGACGCCGAGGCTGCGGAGCGTTCGCGGAGAAGAAGCGGGAATCCTTGACGGAGTGTGTTGGGGGCTTGTAGATTGGCAAGATGCCGTAGCATTGTGAGAGGACATAGACCGCTCCCAGATATGCCCTTCCGTGCAGAGAACCGCGACAAGCGGAGATAGAGACAGCGACCGGCCCGAGCGAGGACTGCGGCAAAAGGCATGAAAAAACTTCAACGACAGACGGTGCTGATTGGATTGTGCGCGGTGATGGCGCTGCCGGCGGCTGGACAGTCACAGGCGCCAGTGCCAGCGCAGGTGCAATCTCAAACGCCCCCACCGGCGCAGGGGCCTGCGCCTCGGCCGCGCACGCGGACCACGCCGCAGAACACAGTGAGCGTTGACGGCAGCGAGGCGATGTTTACGACGATCTGCGCACTGCTGGCAGCGGGTTTCGAATCGAACATCAGCTCCGACAATTGGACAGCGTTCCGGGCGCAGATGCGGGAGCGCTTGCGTAAGCAGCAGGGTCCGGCGGTGGAAGCGGTGCGGGAATTTTACCGCCAGCACGAGCTGCGGGATCCCGGGGCGATGCTTTCCAGGTATTTGTGGTTTGGCCTGGTGTCCGGGCCCGCGCCCGCGTTTCAGCCGGTGTTGCGGCGGGATGAGTTGCCGCCGGAAGTAATCGCGCTCGAGGGTTTCAGCGAAATCCTTTCGAACTACTATCAGGAACAGAAAATCGGTCAACTGTGGCGGCAAGTGCAGCCGATTTATAACCGCGAAGTCGAGCGGTTGCACGATCCGGTGTCGCAGATTGTGTTCGTCGCGTCGGGATATTTGCGCGAAATCCTCGAGCCGTCCGGGCCGCGGACATTTGCCATCGTTGTCGAGCCGCTGGTGGGTCGCATCACCAACGTGCGGAATTTTGGGGATCACTATGCGCTGGTGCTGAGCGGAGGAGAAGAGATTCCCACGGACGTAGTACGTCACGCGTTTCTGCACTTTCTGCTGGACCCCCTGCCCCTGATGTATCCCCACGTGACGGCAGTGAAACGCCCGTTATTCGAGAAGGCCGCCACCGCCCCGCGCCTTGCGCCGGAGTTAAAGGACGACTATGCGTCGTACTTTGCGGAATGCACGGTGCGCGCGGTAGAACTGAAACTCAAGCGCATGTCGCCCGGCGAGCGGGAAGCGGCGATGAGCCGGGACGATGAAGACGGTTACGTTTTTGTGAAGCCGCTCTTCGGGGCGCTGCCCAAATTCGAAAGCTCCGAACCCTCGATGAGGCTCTTTTTCCCGGATTTGGTGCGGGCCATCGATACGGGAGCTGAGGCGAAGCGGTTGGCAGCGGTGAAATTTGCGCCGGCCGAGACGGCCAAGCCTGAGGATGAAGCGGCGAGTGAAGAGGTAGCGCGCCGGCGAAGCGCGGCGCCTACAACCGTGCCGAACGATGCAGAAGTCATTACGGCGCTGACGGAGGGGGAACGGCGGATCGCGGAGAAAAATCCGCGCGCGGCGGAGGCATCGTTTCAGAAAGTTCTGACGAAATATCCGGACCAGGCGCGAGCGTGGTACGGAATTGGATTGGTGGCGCTCCTGGATCACGATGCGGCAAAAGCCAAGCAAGTATTCGGGCGGCTGACGACGGGTGAACATGCGGCGACTCAAGATCCCATGGTGCTGGCGTGGTCGCACGTTTACCTGGCTCGGATTTATGATGATGAGGGGAATCCAGAAGTAGCGAAGATGGAGTATCAGTCCGTGCTGAATGTGGAAGGCGGGCCGGAGCAGGCCAAGCAGGCGGCACAAAAAGGGCTCGCGGCGTTTGGCGGAGATAAACCCATAGCGCGACCGTGAACGAAGTTCGATTTTTGCCGGGAGGGGTTGGCTGAGAAGTCGAGGTGGCGCCATCCACGAAGATCGAGTGAGGAAGAACGAAGGAGGAGAAAAAGGATGAGAAAGAAGTGGAACATTTGGTTGGAAGCCATAGCCGTCGCGGGGTTGCTGGCGTGCACCAACGGAGTCGCAGCGGCGCGGGGTTTGCAGTATGGCCAGGGTAGCCAGAGCCAGCCTCCGGCGCAGCAGAGCGACAAACCGAAGACGCCGGAGGTTACACCTCTGACGCTGGACGCCCCGGCGCCGGTGAATGCGGAAGAAGATGCCGCCTTCAAAGCCTTTCAGGGCGTGATTCCGAATGATGCCGCCAAAAAGATTGAGCTCGGTGAAGCATTTCTCCTGAAATATCCGGAGAGCCGCTACAAGTCTCCCGTGTACGGGGCTTTGACTTATGCCTACCTGCAGATCGGGAACACGCAAAAGATGCAGGAATATGGCGAAAAGGAAATCGCGTTGGCGCCCAACGACGTCTCTACGCTCGCGCTGCTGGGGCAGACACTGCCTCGGAGCTTGCGTGGGAGTGCATCCGACCCCGCTGCCGTGCAGGTGCTGGCCAAAGCGGAACAATATTCCAAGCAAGCCATCGAGATTACGCCCACGCTTCCGAAGCCCGAAAACTTGACCGATGAAGCTTTTGCGTCCGCGAAGAATCAGACGCTGGCGATGGCTCACAGCGGGTTGGGGTTGGTCTACGTGCGGCGAGGGAAGAATGCGGAAGCGATTCCGGAGCTCGAACAGGCTGTGAAGATCGATCCGAATCCGGACCCCGTGAATTACTATTTGCTGGGCATGGCGAACAAGGTCACGTCGCACTTCGATGATGCGATAGCGGCCTTCAACAAGTGTGCAACCATGACGGGTCCCCTGCAGGGAACCTGCAAGGCGCAGGCGGAAGATGCGAAGAAGCTTGGCGCGACGCAACTGAGCGCGCCGAAATAAGCCAGGCCGCTGGCGCGGCGGAATTATGCAAGAGACCATCCGGATCACAGACGGAGCGTTCGAGGAGCGTCTCGGGTACAAGTTTTCGGCAAGGGAGCTCCTCGAGAGGGCGCTGACCCACAGCTCAGCAGTCCCCGAATTGCGCGCAGCAGTCGCCGAAGAGGCTGGCTCTGCCTTGCTTCCCAGGGACAACGAGCGGCTGGAGTTCCTCGGAGATGCCGTCCTCGAGCTGCTTACGAGCGAATATCTCCTGGCGACTTTTCCGGAGTGGAGCGAAGGGCAGCTTTCCAAGAGCCGCGCGCGGATCGTAAATGCAGGTTCCCTGGAGGCGGCTGCGCGGCGGCTGCGCCTGGGCGAGCACTTGCGGTTGGGGCGCGGGGAAGAGAAAACCGGCGGCCGGGAGAAGCAGACGCTGCTGGCCGATGCGTTCGAAGCGGTTGTAGCTGCGGTTTACCTCGACGGCGGACTGGGTGCGGCGCGCGAGGTGTTGCGAAGGGTTCTGTTCGCGCAGGCGCTCGAGGAGCGCGGTGAACGCATCTCGGAATCCGATCGCAAATCCGCATTGCAGGAACTCTTGCAGGGACAAGGCCGGGCGCCGGCGGAATATCGCGTGGCCGGTGAGAGCGGCCCGGACCACCAAAAAGTTTTCCAGATCGAAGTTTGGATTGACGGGGAGCGCATGGCGACCGGCGAAGGCAGCACGAAAAAAGAGGCGGAGCAACGTGCGGCACGCAGCGCTTTGGAACGACTCGAGCGCGCGGAAGCGAAAGGCTGAGGCGGAATGCCGGAAGAGACCGTGGCAGAAATCGAAAAACAGGCACCAGAAAAAAAACAGAAACACCGCGCAGACCAGACCACGATTTCCGAATACCTGGAGTCACTGCTGGTGACGGTGATTCTGGCGCTCTTCGGCACAAGTTTCATCGTGCAGGCCTTCAAGATTCCGTCGGCATCGATGGAAGGCACGCTGCTGATCGGCGACCACTTGCTGGTGAACAAGTTTATTTTCGGCGGGACTGGGGCCTGGTACGAAAAAGTGCTGCCCTACCGCCAACTGCAACGCGGCGACATCATTGTTTTCAAGTACCCTTATGCCGATCACCAGCATTTCGTGAAGCGGGTCATCGGCTTGCCTGGAGATCATCTGAAGCTGGTCGACCAGGAGATCTTCATCAACGGGAGAGCGCTGCCGGAGCCCTATGTCGTGCACGATCCCAGCGCCCCCTATGATCCCTTGAATTACAACTTTCCTCCGCCGAGCAGCCAATTGATCACCTCCGCGATGCAGCCGGAATGGGTGCATGAGATGCGGAAATACATGCACGGGGATGAAATTGTCGTGCCAGCCGGAAAATACTTCGCGATGGGCGACAATCGCGACCGCAGCCTGGACAGCCGCTACTGGGGATTCGTCGATCGGGATGCCGTCATGGGGCGGCCGTTCTTGATTTACTGGTCGGTGGATGCCAAAAGCGCCGACTACAACGGAGAAAGCACCTTCTGGTCGCGGTTGTCCGGCGTTTTCGAGACGCTGGTGCATTTGCCGTCTCGAACGCGATGGAGCCGGATGCTCCATACTGTGCATTAGGATTCCGATCCGGAATAGAGAAAACACCTGCAAGCAAACTCTTCAATCCGTTCCGGGTACAGGCTCGCCCCTACCTTTTTGTGCATGAGTCTGCGAAACTTCCGAGCGAGATGACCAAGCTGCAAAAGTGGTGGAAACCAGCGCTGGCGATGGTATTCATCGTCATCGCCTTGCAGGCCGGGGTGTCTCTTCTGGTGCGGACCCACCGCGTGCATGCGTATCTGGTCGCACATCTGGAAAGAGCTTTCGGACGGCAGGTGGATGTCGCGAGTTTCGACGCGCGGATTCTGCCGAGTCCGCAACTGGATGCCAGCGGTGTGACTGTGGGGGAGGACCCCGCGTTCGGCCACGAGTACTTTCTTCGCGCGGAACAGCTGACCGCCGGTCTGCGGTGGATGGACCTGCTGCGGGGCCATTTTGAATTTGGAACCATGTCGCTCAGCAAGCCGAGCCTGATTCTGGTGCGCAATTCGGAAGGCCGCTGGAATCTGGAGAGATGGTTGCCGCCTGCAAAGGGAAATCCTGCACAAAGCGCGCGTGTTTATGGACCACCCTCGCCCGTCGCTCCGGTGAACCGGCTGGAAAGAATCGAATTCGATGAAGGGCGAATCAATTTTAAGACCGGGGATGACAAGTTGCCCTTTGCGTTCACAAGTGTCTCGGGGAGTGTAGAGCAGATCTCTGCCGGGCGCTGGCAACTGCAACTGGAAGCCCAGCCCTGGCGGAGCGGAGTTTCGCTGCAATCGGCGGGAACGATAAAAGTGCTTGGCGACGTTGCAGGGACTTCCACGAGGTTGCAGCCTGCGGAAGTCAGTTTGCACTGGAGCCAGGCGTCGCTGGCAGACGTCTTCCGGCTCTTCCGCGGCCAGGATTACGGCGTGCGCGGCGTGTTTGCGCTGGATGCCACTGCGAAGAGCGGGGTCGCCAAGGGGGATGTGACGGGCGACTGGACATTTTCCGTGCAGGGGCGCGCCGGGCAGATCCATCGCTGGGATTTGACGGAGCGCGCCGATAATCCCCGCCTGAATGTGAACGTGAAGGGGCGCTGGAACGTCGGTGCGGGGAACTTGGTCGCGGAAGAAATCGCCGTAGAAGGTCCGGGATCGAATCTCCGCGGTATGTTCCGTCTCGCTGGAGGCGGCGCACCGTCGACGGAATTGCGCATGGATTCGCTGGGGATACAGGCGTCGGACTTGTTGGCATGGTATCGCGCGTTTCATCCGGACGTGGCGGAGGGTGTGACGGCGGAACAGTATTTTACGGGTGGGATGATCCTTCGCGGGTGGCCGCTGGCGCTGGAATCGGCGGCGCTTTCGAGCGGCGGCGGAATCGTGAAAGTGCCGGGTTTCGCGGAGCCGCTGCGAATCGGTCCCTTGAGCGGAGGGCGCGAGCGAGGCGTGCTTGCGATTGGGCCGGTACGAATCGCTCTCGGCGGCGAGGTTCGCGACGTAATGGCGCCGAAGCGGCGCCGTGTGGCGCTGGCGATGGAAAACGCCGCGGACCTGACGTTTGTGCACGATTTGAACGCGCAGGCAGGAAGCATCAGTATCGAGGGAAACTTCAACAAGGTGGAAGATTTCCTGAAATTATCTGCAGCGATTGGGCACCAGCTGAATCACGGTTGGGAACTGACTGGCCGGGCGACCGCGGTCACGAAATGGGAGTGGAAGAGGCCGTTCGGCGGCCGGTGGAATGGCAGGATCGGTTTCAATAAAGCGAAATTGACTGTTGCTGGATTGAACCAGCCTCTGAAAATATCTGAAAGTGCGTTGGATTGGATCGATGGCCGGCGCGTTGCACGCCTAATGAGAGTCGAAGGGTTTGGCGGGATGTGGACGGGAAATATCGAGGAAACGTCTCCGACCGATGGGGAAAATGGGCCGCAGTGGACATTTCATTTGAGCGTGGACCAGTTGAACGCGGCTGACCTGGATCGCTGGGTCGGCCCAAGAGCGCGGCCGAACTGGCTACAGAGGCTGCTGCCGACTCTTTTGGGTGGATCGGCGCCGAGCGCGCCGGCGAGTGAATTGGTTCGGCGCGTGAATGCCGAAGGCGAGCTTGGCATTGCTCAATTGACGATCGAAAAGTTGAAGCTGGAACACGTTCTCGCGAAGGGGTCCCTCCATGATCTCCAACTCGATGTCCGTGAAGCACAGGCGGAATGGGCGGGCGGCAAAGTGCGGGCAAAAATAAATGCAAGGTTTTTGCCGCGGCCCGTCTATGAGATCGCAGCAGAATTGGATCGCGTGAATCTCGCGCAACTGCCGGGAGCGGGCCGGATCGCGGAACGATTGGGCGGCGTCGCGTCGGGCACTTTGAAGGTGAAAACCGAAGGCGTGGGCCGCGAGGAACTCCTGGGAAAGCTGGCCGGCCACGGCGAGTTTCATTTCAACAAGGTGGAGTTTCGCGGTTGGGACGTAAACGCAAGCGTCGCTGACGGAGCGGCTCGCGCAGGAGTCTCCCGGTGGCCGTCGGGTGAAGGCTCTCTGCGTTTGCAGGACAGCAGCATCTTTCTCGATGACTTCCGGCTCGACGGTGGGAAACAGTTGACGCTGGTGAATGGAACACTCAGCTTTGGGCGAAACACTGACTTGACGGTCGAAACGACGAGCGCGCGAAAAAGCAAAGATCGTAAGGCGAGTGATTCCGGAACGGGACGCGTGCTGAAGATTTCAGGACCGCTCGATGGACCGAAAGTTTCCGTGGAAGAGGCAGGCGCCCGGCAACCTGCGGATTGACCTTTGCGCATTTTGTTTCCGGTGATTACACGCGGAGAGCTCTCCGAAGACTCGCGGGGCAGTGCAGATGCCATGAGACGCAAATTACAGCGGATCGCCGGCTCGTTGTTTCTTGCGGCTGCCACTCTCTGCGCCCGCGAAAGACGCGTCCATCTCCTGCCCAAATTGCAGTCCGGCCAGACCATCACCTACCTCATCCGTTTTCAGAGCGACAAGACCGTCAAGACTGAAAGCAACGTTGTCGCGCCCATGGCCCCGAATGCCGCCCAGATCGATGCTCACGGTTTGCTGAGGGTTGAAGTTTTGGATGTACAGGAGACGGGCAGCAAGGCGGCGATTCATGCGCGCGGTCAGTTTCTGACTCTGGATTCCGGTGTGTGGTTGAAGGGGCCTGGTGATAAAAAGCCCGACGGGGATAAACAGCGTGTGGACCCCGATGGCAAAAGCATCGAGTTCACGATTTCATCGGATGGCTCGGTGAATAGTGTAAAAGGTTTGGATTCTCTTTTTCCCGAGCAACAGCAGGCCTGGCAGCAATGGGTGGCGCGTTTTGCGCTGGCGTGGACGCTTCCCGCAAACGGAATGAAGTCCGGCGAAAAATGGAAGTCGGAACAAGCGGAACAGGCGGGAGCGCCGATCGCCGGATTGAATTGGACCCGGGAGTCCCTGTACGTGCGGGATGAGCCATGCCAGGCGAGTCAGCTTTCCATCACGGGAGATGTCTCCGCCTCCAGAGGTCCTTCCGATACTTGTGCGGTGCTGCTCACGACGGCAACGCTGAAACAAAAATCGTCATCGAAAGATGCGACGCCCGAAGATTTTAAGCTTCACGAGTTGCGGACCATGGGAACGGCGAAGGGCGCCAACGAGATCATCACCTATATTTCCCTGAAGAGCGGCCTTGTCGTTCGCGCGACGGAAGAAAGCAGTCAATTCATGGATGTCGTGGTGGCCAAAGCCGATGGCTCGAACCGTGTGCACTACAACGTCGACGCCAAGAGTCACTCGGAAGTGCTCCTGGTCACGGAGACGCCGCTGAATCGTCCCTGATTCGAAACTGCCGCTGCTTTTCCCCTTCAAAAGCCAGAGCTTGCATGCCGGAGTATAATGAAGGTTTCGGCAGCGGCCGGCCAAGCTGCAGGAGACCCTTCCCATGAAATTCAAGCTGCACAGCAATTATCAGCCCCGCGGCGACCAACCTGCCGCGATTGACCAGCTCTATCGCAGCGTGGAATCCGGCGAAAAGCACCAGGTGCTCCTCGGCGTGACCGGGTCGGGCAAGACCTTTACCATGGCGAAGCTGATTGAACAGGCAGACCGTCCCGCCCTGGTCCTGGCGCACAACAAAACTCTGGCCGCTCAGCTATATCACGAGTTCAAGGGCTTCTTTCCGGAGAACGCCGTCGAATATTTCGTCAGCTACTACGATTTTTACCAGCCCGAAGCGTATGTTCCCTCCGCCGACATCTACATCGACAAAGAAGCGACCATCAACGACGAACTCGACAAGCTGCGCATGAGCGCGACGCGTTCTCTGTTCGAACGCCGCGACGTTGTAATCGTGGCCTCCGTCTCTTGCATTTACGGCCTCGGCTCGCCGGAAGCCTATTACGGCATGCTCGTCATGCTGGAAAAAGGGCACCAGACATCGCGCGAAGCCCTGCTGCGCAGGTTCGTGGATATTCAGTACGAGCGCAGCGAGGACTTGCGGCGCGGCACGTTCCGCGTGCGCGGCGACATGATCGAAATTTATCCCACGTATGAGGATCAGGCTTACCGCATCGAAATGTGGGGCGACCAGATCGATGCGCTGAGGCAGATCGATCCGCTGACAGGGGAGGTGCGCGCGGGGCAGGAAGATTTGTCGCGCGTTCCTATTTATCCGAAGACGCATTACGTCATGCCGCAGGAGCAGCGGGACCGCGCCATCGTGAGCATTCAGGAAGAGCTTTGGTGGTGGAAGAAAGAAATGGAGAAGCAGGGAAAATTCGTCGAGGCGCAGCGCGTGGTGCAGCGGACCATGTTCGATATCGAAATGATGCGCACCATCGGCTATTGCCACGGCATCGAGAATTATTCACGGCACCTCAGCGGGCGTTTGCCGGGAGAAGCGCCGCCGACGCTGCTGGATTACGTGCCGCAGGACTACTTGCTGTTCATCGATGAATCGCACCAGACGGTAGGGCAAGTGCGCGGAATGTTCAATGGTGACCGCGCGCGCAAGCAGACGCTGGTGGACTACGGCTTTCGAATGCCTTCGGCGCTGGATAACCGGCCGCTGACGTTCGAAGAATTCGAGCACCGCATCAATCAGGTGGTGTACGTGTCCGCAACGCCCGGGCCGTATGAGCTGACCAAGGCAGGCGGCGTTGTCGTCGAGCAGGTGATTCGCCCGACGGGGCTGGTGGACCCGCAGGTGGAAATTCGTCCGGTGAAGGGCCAGGTGGATGATCTGCTGGAAGAAATTCGCGTGCGCTCGGAGAAAAACGAACGCGTGCTGGTGACCACGCTGACCAAGCGCATGGCCGAGGATTTGTCCGAGTATTTTACGGAGATTGGCGTCAAGTGCCGCTATCTGCACTCGGAAGTGGAAACGCTGGACCGCATCAAAATCTTGCGCGATTTGCGGCGCGGCGAATTTGACGTGCTCATCGGAATCAATTTGCTGCGCGAGGGTTTGGATTTACCGGAAGTTTCGCTGGTCGCCATTTTGGATGCGGACAAAGAGGGATTCCTGCGAAGCACGACCTCTCTGATCCAGACCATTGGACGCTGCGCCAGGCACATTGAGGGCAGAGCGATTTTGTACGCGGACCGGCGGACCGACTCGATGAATCAAGCCATCGGCGAAACGAATCGGCGGCGCGCGAAGCAAGTCGCCTACAACAAAGAGAACAACATCACCCCCATGTCGATCATTAAATCCGTGGATATGGAGCTGGCGAGAATCGTCGAGGCCGATTACGTGACCGTGCCGGTGGACGATGCCAGCCTTGATGCGGCCACTGCGAATATCAAGAGCGAACAGCAGCTCGCGGAGATGCTGCAACAACTGGAAACGCAAATGCGCGAGGCGGCCAAAAAGTTTGAGTTTGAAAAGGCTGCGCAGTTGCGGGACCGCATCCGCGCCTTAAAGCAAAAAGATATGGCGGGACTGTTTTCAGTCGAAACCACGCCCGCGCCGGCGGAGCCCGCAAATTAAACAACGCCGCGTTTCAGGTCGTCCAGCGGGTAGAAAGTGTCGCGCCAAACGATGCCACCCTGCTTGAGCGTGACGACGGTCGAGCGAAGAAGCATATAGCTGAGGAGAAGCGCACCGAGAGGATGCGTGAACGCATACAACGGCGAGACTCGCATGCCGATGTCCACGCCGATGTGGAAGCACAGTGCGATGACCAAGGCGATTGTCGCGAGAATGCGAATCCACCCGTGGCCGAACAAAGTACCGAAGACTGGCGCCACGTTCATGAGCAGAAGACCGGTGACGGCAATCGCCACGAGTGGCACGCTGTAACCTACGCCAGCGAAGAAATTTTTCGTGACGCCGCGAATCAAGTTGCCGAGGCCAGCGTGCCACCGGACAACGACGAAATCCTGCGCAATACCCGCGCCGGAACGAAAACCCGATTGTTTGACGATTTTTCCCAATTTCATATCGTCCACGACCTCCATGGCCAGGCGGCGATGCGTGCCGCTGGCTTCATAAGCGGCGCGCTTGAGGAGTTGGAAAGCGCCAACTCCGATATAGGCGCGCGAATTGGGATTAGCAACGCGATAAGGATCGGCGGCAATGTGAAATGCCATGCCAAAAAAAGTAATAAGCACGGTCTCCCAGAAGCCGACCATTTCGACGTCGCCCATGAGCGTGAGGTGGTCAAGATTGCACGCTTTCGCAAGAGCAACGGCCCTGCGCAGAGCATCGCGCTTGAAACGCACATCGGCGTCGGTGAACAGCAACCAATCGCCGGTGGAGGCTTCGTAAGCTTTCTGGAGGGCGTGAGGTTTGCCGAGCCAGCCGGCGGGTAGTTGCGTGACGTGAACAACGCGAAGCCGGGGATGCGCGGCCGCAAACTCGTCGAGGATGCGGCAGGTAGCATCGTTCGAACGGTCATCAACCGCGATGACTTCCAGATTCGGATAGTTGATTTCCATCAGGGTGGCGAGCGCCGCGGGTAGTTTCTCTTCTTCGTCACGCGCCGCGAAGAGAATCGAGATGCGCGGACAGTCAGCATCTGACGGAGGCGCGAAGTCCTTGATCCAAGGGAGGCGCATGGCACCATAGGCAACGCGGAGGCCGTGCGTGAGCCAGAAGAACGCGATGAAACCAAAGAGAAGCAGTCCGAAAAGATGCATGGAAATTGGTGTCAGCGTTGCCCTCAGGTTATGCTAACACGAGATGGTGAATAGCCTGGCCATCATCGGTGCGGGACGCGTGGGACGGTCGCTGGGGCGCCGGTTGCGCGAGCTGGGGTGGAAGATTGGCGCGGTCGTTACCCGCAGCGCGGCGAGCGCACGGCGCGCCGTTCGGTTTATTGGGGCAGGGAAGGCCTGCGCGGGAATGACGCGGCAAATCCTGGCGTCGCGGGTGATCCTGATCGCCACACCCGATGACAGAATCGCAGTTGTTGCGCAGGAGCTGGCGCGGATCGGCGAAGAAGAGCTGCGCGGAAGAGTCGTCCTGCACACCAGCGGTGCGATGGACTCTGGTGTGCTCGCTGCCGTGCAGGAGCGGGGCGCGGCGGTCGGATCGATGCATCCGCTGCAATCTTTCAGTGGAGTCGCCGTGCCATTGCTGGAAGGCAAGGTTTTTACGATGGAAGGGGAGACGCAGGCGGTGCGAGTGGCCCGGCAGATCGCGCGATCGCTTGGAGGATCGCCGGTGCGCATCGCGGGGAGCAAGAAGCTCTTGTATCACGCGGCAGCGGCGATGGCCGCCGGTCACGTGCTCGCGGTAGAGGAAGCAGCCACGCAGTTACTCGTCTCGCTGGGGATGCGGCGGAGCGAAGCCGTGCGCGCGTTGCTGCCGCTGACGCGTCAGGTTTTGGAGAATTTTGAAAGGCTGGGGCCACGAGCGGCGTGGACGGGTCCGCTCGCTCGCGGAGATTACAAAGTGGTGCGGGCGCATTTGGACGCACTTCGAGAATCGCAGCAAGAATTTGCGCATGCGTATGAAGCGCTGAACCGTCTGGCAGTGCGCGTCCTCGCACAAGATACTCCTGGTATGTTGGCCGAATTGGAAAAGGGTTCCGTGGAAGAGAAACCAAAAGCAAAGATGATAGGGGGCAACGCGTGAAACGACTCCAGATTGGGATCGAAAGTACCAAACTGGCCAATGGGCTCGACGTGGTGGTTGCGCCGGATACCACGGCGCCAGTGGTTACCGTGGGCGTCTACTACAAGATCGGATTCCGGCTCGAACCGCAGGGGCGCAGCGGGTTTGCGCACCTGTTCGAACACATGATGTTTCAGGGTTCCGCGAATGCGCCGAAGATGCAGCACATCAAGCTGGTCAATTCCAGCGGCGGCGTGCTGAACGGTTCGACGAGTTACGATGTGACGAATTACTACGAAGCGGTGCCGTCGAATGCGCTGGAGCGCGTGCTGTGGCTCGAAGCGGACCGCATGCGGGCGTTGAAAGTGGATGATGAAAATCTGAAAAACCAACGCGACGTCGTGAAGGAAGAAGTTCGCGTCAACGTGATGAACCAGCCCTACGGCGGGTTCCCGTGGCTGGACATGCCTCCGGTAGCGTTTCGCAATTGGGCGAACGCGCACAATTTTTACGGCGATTTTGCCGACCTCGATGCGGCGGACTTGGCCGACGTGCAGGCGTTTTTCAAAACATACTACGTGCCGAATAATGCCGTGCTGCTGATGCTGGGCGACGTGAAAGCGGAAGAAGGCATCGCGCTGGCAAGAAAACATTTTGGGGAGATTCCCGCGGGAGCGGCGCCGCCGTTCGCCGATCCCAGCGAACCCGAACAAGCGGAGGAGCGGCGCGGGAACGTGGAAGAGAAATTCGGGACGCTGCCCGCGATGGCCATTGGATACGTGATGCCAAAAAGGCGCACGGCCGATTGGTGCGCGATGGCGCTGCTGGATCAGGCGCTGCACGGCGGACGCGCGGGCAGAATGCACCGCGAATTGGTGCTGGAGAAGCAAATTGCCGTCGAGGCCGGCGGGGGAATCGACGACCTCTTCGGTTACAACGGGCCGACACAAATGACCACGCGCATTCTGCACAAGCCCGAGTATTCGAGCGAAGCGACGCTGGAAGCGTTTGATGCCGTGATCCGCGAAGTGCAAGAAAACGGCATCAGCGCGGACGAACTGGAACAATTGAAGGTGAAGTGGCGCTCGGATTATTTCGCTACGCTGGAAGGCGGCCGCGGCGGGTACATGCCGAAGTACGGGCTGATGCATCTCCTCGCGTGCTTCACGCTGTTCGATAACGAACCGCAACTGGTGAACACCATCCTGGATGGATTTCTTGCGGTCACTCGCGAAGAGATCCAGGCCGCAGCCAAAAAATATCTGCGAAATGAAAAACGCGCCATCGTCTTTCGCACACCCGTCAAGGCGAGCGCAAAGGAGGCTGCGTAATGGCCACCCGTGCCGTAGAAGTAGCAAGTGGTGTTCCCGCTCTCGCCGCGGAACGCGCGGTGACGTGGCCGAAACGGACGAAGGCGCGGCTCTCGAATGGACTGGAAGTCATTCTCGCAGAGGCGCACTCCATTCCGAAGTTCCATGGCGAACTGTTTTTCCGCTCCGGAAACGCAGCGGCGATGCATCGCGCTCCGGGGCTTGCGGAAATGGCCGCGACGGTGGTGCGTACGGGGACAACGAAGCGCGCGAGCCGGCAGATCGAAGAAGATTTGCGGCGGATCGGCGCGGACCTCTCTTCCGGCGCGGGCGCGGATACCAGCGCGATTTCGTTTGCCGGGCTTTCTGAATTTGCGGAGCCACTCCTCGGATTGGTGGATGAACTGGCGCGCGAAGCGGCGTTTCCCGAAGCGGAGTTCGAGCGCGAACGTCGGCAAAAGCTAGAAGAAGTAAAGCTGGAGCGCACGCAGCCGGGATTCCTGGCGAGCGAGCGATTGCGTAAAGTTTTGTTCGGCGCGCACCCCTACGGGCAAGTTTCTCCGAGCGAAGAGCAAGTGGCTGCGTACAAGCGCGAAGATTTGCAGGCGGTCTACCGCGAATTTTACACGCCGGAGAATGGGCTCTTACTGCTCGTCGGTGATTTCGACGCGCAGGAGATGCTGAAGACGGCCGAAAAAGTGTTTGGCGCATGGGCCGGGAAAAAACCGGAGGCCGCTGCGGCTCCAGCTCCGGCGAATCCACGCGGACGGCAGGTGTATTTGGTGCACGTGCCGGGAGCGGTCCAGACGCAGATCCTGGCGGGCTGCCACGCGATCACGCGGAAGCATCCGGACTGGGTGAAGCTGGGTCTCACCAACAGTCTTTACGGTGGAGCGTTTAATTCCCGGCTGGTAATGAATATCCGCGAGGATAAGGGCTATACCTATAGCCCTCGCAGCGGAGTGAGCGCGCTGCGCGAGCATGGCTACTTTTCGGTTTCGGCCGCGGTGCGAAATGATGTTGTGGCGGCATCGCTGACGGAGATTTTCTATGAAATGGACAAATTACGTTCCGTGCCGGTGCCGGAACCGGAGCTGGCCGACGCGCAGAATTACCTGAGCGGCGTCTTCTCCATGGGGCTCGCGACGCAGGATGGTTTGCTGTCGCAACTTTCCACCGTGGCGCTGAACGAGTTGCCGGACGACTACCTCGAAACGTATCGGCAAAAAGTCCGCGCTCTGACGCCGGAAGATCTGCTCGCAACGGCGCGCAAATATCTGGACTCCGCAAACATGCAAATTGTCGTCGTCGGCGACCGCGCACAAATTGAGCAGCAAGCCGCCCTCTTCGGCGAAGTTGAAGTATACGATGCGCAGGGGAAAATAGTACAATAAGCGCCACGTAACGAATCCTAACAGTCAGGCCGCCGTACGAGCGTGGAGCATGTGGCCCCGCAGCGCCCAATCCAACCCTTCGCAAGTCCTTCGTGGACAATTGTTTCGAGAGCGGCTGGTTCCAAGCCTGCTCTTATTGTTCCTGGCTTTGTCTCTTGCCATTTCCGCGAATGCGAAGAAAAAACCGCCGGCCAAGCCGGTGAATCTGAATACCGCGACATCGGAGGATTTGCAGCAGGTGCCAGGAATCGGGCCGGCGACGGCGGAGAAAATTTTGCAAATGCGGAAGTCGTACGGCCCGTTCAAGAGCGTGGATGATTTGCTGGCGATTCGCGGTCTCGGTCCGAAACGGCTTGAAAAAATGCGCAAGTACTTGACTGTTGGGAAGCCCGCGGCTTCAAAGAGCCCGCAACCCACGACGAAGCCCACTGCTTCTGCGCAGAAGCCGCCAGACAAATCGCCGTAGATTTTCCTCCTGTTTTTCTTTTCCAAAGAAAAGCAGATTCCTCGCTTCGCTCGGAATGACAGACCGATCCTATTGTTCAGCAGCCTATTAGAAGGCCTGGTGCGTCGGACGGGCTTGCTCGAGGCGGAGGGGCACCTGATCGGCGATGCGGATGCCGTAGCCTTCGAGGGCGACGACTTTTTTCGGGTGATTGGTGAGGACGCGAATGTCCTTGAGGCCGAGGTCGATCAGGATTTGCGCGCCGATGCCGCTTTCGTGCTGGACCATGCGCTGGCGCGCAGGCTCGCGATCGAGCTGGCCGCGCTTGTGAAAATGAATTTGCGGGAGCACGCCAGGCTCTTCGGCGGTTTCGACGCTGAAGCCGCGTCCTGTGTGATGCAGGTAGAGAAAGACGCCGCGATTTTCCTTGGCGATGGCTTCCAGCGAGCGCGAGACAAGCTCCGAGCAGTCGCAAGCCGTGGAACCGAAAACGTCACCGGTGAGACAGTGTGAATGGACGCGCACCAGCGCCGGCTCCGCGCCTTCCAGATCGCCGCGCACAAACGCAACGTGCTGATCGTGGTCCACGTCGCTGGCATACGCGATCATCCGGAAGTCGCCATAGCGCGTGGGCAGGACCGCTTCGGCCACGCGCCGGACATAGCGCTCGTGCTGCATGCGGTAGCGAATGAGGTCCGCCACCGTGAGCATCTTCAGGTCGTGTTCCTTGCAGAATTCGACGAGCTGCGGCACGCGGGACATCGTGCCGTCTTCGTTCATGATTTCGCAGATGACACCCGAGGGAGTCAATCCGGCGATGCGCGCGAGGTCGACGGACGCTTCCGTCTGGCCGGCGCGGACGAGCACGCCGCCGTTGCGCGCGCGCAGCGGAAAAATGTGACCGGGTCGCGCAAGATCCTGCGGCTTCGTTTTCGGATCGATGGCCGTAAGGATGGTGATGG
>WNFD01000641.1_pt1 | contig 34736 bp, 29 predicted proteins | sample 5400491 | NCBI WGS metagenome assembly WNFD01 (sample SAMN13153343, study PRJNA577476) | soil metagenome | isolation source: 120 cm saprolite under Douglas fir tree site 2 hole 2 replicate 2 | place: USA:California | collected 2015-04-18 | reverse complement strand
GCTCGTCGACGCCGGGATCGATGCCGGGGTCGGGATACTCCGCCAGGACCTGCTTCCAGCGCTCAGCCGCGACGACGTCCGCCGTCCTCGCGCCAAAGCGGTTCCAGCGGTCGAAGTTCTCCGTCGACGAGATCCACGGGCGGTAGAAACCGGTCCGGTAGTTGCGCAGGGTGTGCTCGGCGCCCAGGAAGTGCCCGCCGGGGCCGACCTCGCGGAGCGCGTCCATGGCCATGCCCTCCGCGTCTACGGGGATGCCATGACCCAGGATCCATTCGAACATCCGCAAGGCCTCCACGTCGATGATGAATTTCTCGTAGGAGGCGAGCAGCGCGCTCTCCAGCCAGCCGGCCGCATGCAGCACGAAGTTGACTCGGCCGAGGATGGTCGGCCACATGCACATCATCGACTCGTATGCGGCCTGGGCGTCTGGGGCCTTGGACGAGGTGAGCGCGCCCCCGCCTCGAAACGGAAGGTTGTAGTGGCGCGCCATCTGCGCGCTGGCGAGGATCCCCATCGCAGACTCGGGCGTGCCGAATGCGGGGCTGCCCGACTGCATGTCGGTGTTGGTGAGGAAAGACCCATACACGCTGGGCGTCCCCGGCCGGATGAGCTGCACGAGCGCAATCCCCGCCAGCGCCTCCGCGGTCTGCTGCGCGACGGTCCCGGCGAGCCCCATCGGCGACATGGCGCCCGCCATCAAGAACGGAGTGACGATCACCGGCTGGCCGACCTCTGAGTACTCGAGCAGCGCGCCCAGCATGCGGTCGTCGTAACGCAGCGGGCTGTTGACGTTGATGAGGCTGATCACGGCGGGCGTCTTCTCGATGTTTTCGCGACCGCCGAAAACGATCGATGCCATCTCGATCGTGTCGCGCGCGTTCTCGGACGAGATGACGCTCCCCATGAACGGCTTGTCCGTCCACCGCAGGTGTGAGTACACCATGTCGAGGTGCCGCGACCCTAGCGGCAGGTCCTCGGGCTCGACGGTCGTGCCCCCGGCGCAGTGAATCTGCTCGATGGCCTGGGCCATCTTGTCGAAGTTGTTGAAGTCCTCGATGGTGGCCCCGCGGCGCCCGCGCTCGAGGTCGGTGATGAAGGGCGGCCCGTAGACCGGCGCTGTGACCACGTTGTCGCCTCCGAGCACCACCGAACGGGACGCGTTGCGGGCCTGGAGCTCGAAGGTCTGCGGCGTTTTGGCGACCGTTTCCAGGATGAAGTCGCGGTCGAAGCGGACGCGCTGGTCCTCGACCTTCATCCCCGCCCTGGCGAAGATCTCCCGGGCGCGCTCGTGGAGGAAGTCGATCCCGATCTCCTCCAGGATGGTCATCGCCTGCCCGTGGATCGCCGCGACGTCGTCCTCGCTGAGGAGGTCGTAGGGCTTCAGGCGGTTCTTCCACATGCCGCGGTCAATAGTGCAACAGGCTTGCCTTGTGCTACCGTAGGGACTGCCCATTGGGGTGCTAGGTCCCGCCTGGGGACCCCCTTTTGAACTCACTTGATCCCCATTTCATGCTCAACCCGCGTATCGACCCTCAGGTCTGCCTGACGTGAGCACGCCCAACCCCGGCGACGTCCTCCCGCTCTGGAACCCGGACATCCCAGGGGAGGAGATACAGTCCGGCCGGCTTGGAATCCGCGTCCGCCCCGGCACGCCCGCGGCCGCCAAGGTGGCCGCCCTGGAAGCCGCCGGCGGCGCGGAGCTCCTCCGGCAGGTGCTCGAGGAGCAGCGGTCCATCGACGGCACCTACACCATCGTCAAGCCCGACAAGCCCCTGGAGTTTGTCGGCCAGGTCAGGCAGTCGCTGCTGACCGGAAGGCTGGGGCGGACGCCCATGGGGCTCGCTCTCGAGATCACCGACTGGCAGGACCTCGACGGCGAGTTCGAGATGGAGAAGAACCGCCTGCGCCTCGGCTACCAGGAGCTGCAGCTGGTCAAGGAGTGGGACGGCGACCTGGAGGGCTTCACCGCGATCGTCCTGCGCGAGAAGGCGAAGACGCTGCCGATCCTCGATTCGACCCTCCGCTTCATCGAGCATCTGCGCGACTATCGCGAAAAGCTCGCCGAGGCCGCGGTTCGGCGCTACGAGGCGACCGAGCAGTGGATCGAATGCCCCAAGTGCGAAACCGAGGTGCCGACCTCGAACGGAATCCACTGCCCTGAGTGCGGCGAGGACATGCGCGGCGGCGAGTACGTCCGCGCGATCCTCCACCTGGTCGACGACGCCGACGGCCGCATCTATCGCGGAATCGACTCGCTGACGGTCCGTTCGGCCGGGTTTCCCGAGTACCGAGGCATGTCGCTGGACCGGGTCCAGGGCTCCAACCTCTGGGTCAGCTTTCGCCGCTACGACCCGCTGCCGGATGAGGGCATCGTGCTGCCGACAGCGAGCGTGGAGATGTTCGAGGCGCAGCGCTCCGTTATCAGGCAACTGCAGATCGGCAGCCCGCGCACAGGGGCGCTCGCGGCCGAGCTGGCCGACACCGGCTGGCTGGGCAGCCCGCCGCGGGTACCACTCGACGGCAAGCGCGCGCACCACCTGCCCGACCCCAACGAGGAGCAGGCCGAGGCCGTTGCGCGAGTGATGGGGATGCGCCCCGGCCAGCTTTACATGATCCAGGGACCGCCCGGGACCGGCAAGACCACGGCCATCGTCGAATCGATCCGCCGCATCCTCGGCCGTAACCCGGGCTCGTCGATCCTACTCTCGTCCCACTCCAACGACGCGGTCGACACCGGCCAGGAACGGCTGCTCGGTTTCTCACACGTGCGGCAGGCACGCATCGCCGAGCCGGGGAAGGTGCCACGCCGCCTGCGGCCGACGCTGGTCGAGGGCGACGACCTCGAGCCGTACAACCTCGTCGCCGGCACCTGCAACCGGCTGGCGATCGACTCGCGCCTCCGGTTCAAGGTGTTCGATTGGCTGATCCTCGACGAGGCCAACAAGGTGCGGGCCAACGAGGCGCTGGCGCTCTTTCCCCTGGCCAAGCGATGGGTGATGATCGGCGACCTCAAGCAGCTCCCGCCGGTGATGGAGGAGGCCGCGTCCACGTTCAAGATCGAGCAGCCGCTCGACGAGGTCGTGCGCGACGACAGCTTCTACGGCTGGATGTGGGACAAGGTCCCGGCCAGCTCCAAGATCATGCTGCCGCGCCAGTACCGGATGCGTGAGCCGATCGGCCGGGTCGTCTCCGACCTCTTCTACGAGAGCAAGCTCGTCCACGAGGCGCCGCACCCCCGCATGCCGCTGCCATGGCCCTTCGACCGCGAGCTCGTTTGGGTGGACACCGGCGCCCAGGATGAGTACCGCGACGCCCAGCGATCGGTAGCCAACGAGTTCGAGGTGGCGCTCTGCAAGGACATCACGTCGATCATCCGCAGGCGCGTTCGCAAGGCCAAGCTGGCCGTGATCGCCATGTACAACTCGCAGGTGAACCGCTTGCAGGGCTCGCTCAAGGGCATCGTCCCGCCCGACGACATCGAGTCGGTCGACGCCTTCGAAGGACGCGAGTCCGACGCCGTCATCCTGTCGCTCGTGCGCTCGAACGATCGAGCCGCCATCGGCTTCCTCAACGACCCGAACCGCGTCAACGTCGCCATCTCGCGGGCGAAGAAGCTGCTCGTCATCGTCGGCGACTCCAAGACGGTGATACCTGGGGCGCCCGACCTTTTCGGACCCCTCTTCGAGCACGTCAGGGAGGATGGGCTCGTGGCGGGCGTGGGCGCGGTCGTGACCGCGTGCCAGCGCGTCGGCATCCGCTCCCAGGTGCAGCGGCTGTCGCGGCCGCATCGCGGCGACCGCCGGGCGCGCAGGCGGCGCCGCGGCCAGCGCCTTCCGATCGATGCGGCCGGCAATGGCGAGGGCGCCAACGGCACCGAAGCGTCAGAGCAGCCTGAGGCCCAGGTCAGCGCCAACGGCTCCGAGGCCGCAGTCACGCCTGAAACCGTCATGTCCCCCGAGCCCGCCGTCCAGGAACCACTTTCACAAGCCGAGTAACGCTCCCTTAAGCTTCATATCGGCTGTGGACGACTGCATCTTCTGCGCGATCGTGAAAGGCGATGCGCCTGCGAGCTTCACCCACGAGGACGACAGCGTGGTGGCCTTCATGGACATCCAGCCGATCACGCACGGCCACATGCTCGTCGTGCCACGCGAGCACGCGGTGCTGATGCACGACGTCAACGAAACCGTCGCCATGCGCGCGTTCCGGGTCGCGCGGCGGATGGCCTCGCTGGCGCGGCACACGCTTGGAGCGGGGGGCGTGAACCTCCTGGTGATGGATGGCGAGGTCGCCTTCCAGGACGTGCCTCATTTCCACATCCACGTGATCCCACGCTACCCGGGAGACGGCTTCAGCCTCACCTTCCCCCATACCTACGAGCATCCGCCGAGCCGGGCAGAGCTCGAAGCCGTCGCGGCCGCAATCCGAGCCGCGGGCTCTTAGTGGTGCCCTAAGAAATCGTCACCTTGACGGAGTACAGCATCGCGTACATCGGGCACGCCTGACCGGGGGAGCAGGCAGCCCCCGCGGTGGCGGTTATGAACGTCTCGCCGCGCGCCGACGCCTGAAACGCAGCTAGCGTGACGCCGCGGGCCGCGGTGGCGGCAGGGTTCACGATCGGCGTCAGGATGGACGTATCGCTCGAGCGCACGTTGCCCCAGTTGGTCATGCCGGATCGGGCGTGGAGCACGACCTCCAGCTTCTGACCGAGCTGGATGGTGATCGCCGTGTCGTTCTCGGTCACGACGGCGTCGAAGCCGAGCCCGGGGGATGGGCTGGTCTGGACAGGAAGGGTACCGTTCCCTTCGCAGGCGCAGGGATTGTAACCGCAAGCCCCAAAGACGACAGCGGCCACTGCGCCGACCAGCGCCGTTTTGACCATGAATACGCAACGCGCATGGTAAGGGCCGGGTAACACCAGAGCGATTGCGCCCGTTAACATCGGCGACTCACGTGCGATTCCCCATCTTTTCGCGCCCGGGGGTGGCTCTGGCGCTCCTCCTGGCGACAGCATGCGGCGGAGGAAGCACGCCGCCCCCGATCGTGCGGTTTCCGTCGCCCGTGCAGGGCGCGCTCGCCGGCGGGCTCATCGCCTACATCGACGACAAGGGCTTGAGCGTGATCGACCCCGCCACGGGCAAGTCCGCGCTGGTGGCCCCGCTCCCGGGAGGGGGCGCGTTCAGGGCCTCTGGGCCGGTGTGGGCCCCAGCGGCCGGCGTCTCCTACCCGGTCCTGTACTTCACGATCCACGACGACCGGCCGGCCGAGCGCCGGACCACGCCAGGTGTGGTCCCGTACGACTGGCTGTTCCGGGCCGACCCCTTCACCGGGAGCATCGAGCCGGTCGCGGCCTCCGCCGACCTGCTGAGCGAAGGACCGTTCGGACTCGTCGCAAACTCCCAATACCTCGCCCTGACGTCCGGCTGCTGCGCCAACTACGAGGTCGACGCGTTCGACCTGACAGGTCCGCCGGCCCCGGCGAGGGTGCTGGCGAAACCTCCGGCGCAGGCGGCGCTTTTCACCGAAGGGGCTGCTCCAGGGCCCGACGGGTTGATCGCTGTCAGGGCCGTCGGCACGGGCGCCTGGTACTGGCTGAACCCCACCGCCGCCGTCCTCAACCCGTTCCCCCTTTCGCTGGGACCGGAGGACGGGCCGATCGCGATCAGCGCCGACGGCACGCTGGCGGCGATCTCGCTGCCCGACCAGGGACCGGTGATCGAGCCCATCAACGTCGCGGCGCCCGTCGCCTCGCCAACGCCATCAGCCGTCGCGTCGGCCTCGGCGCCCGCGCCAACGCCCACCAAGGCGAGCCCGGTTCCATCCGCGGCGCCGCGCCACGTGAACTCCAGGCTGCCCCACGCGGACGGCCTTGCCTGGAGCCCGGACGCCAAGCAGCTCGTCCTGGCGGTCGGAGGCGAGATCCAGGTCTACACCGCGTCCGGCGCCGACGGCACGCAGCCCACCAGCCGGTACTTCATCGGCGGCAGCGTCACCGGCGTCGACTGGTCGGGACCGTTGACGCGCCAGAGCCTGGCGCTGGTCAAACCGAGCGGTGGGCCGCAGGCGCTCGTCGACGCGCTGCTCGAGGCGACCAAGCTGCCTGCCGCGGCGGACACTCCGGCGGCCCGCCCGCTGACCAGGGTCTATCTCTGGCAGTTCGATTCCTCGAGGTCGTCGCCGATCGCGGCGATCACCAATCCGACGCCGGCGCAGCTGCAGCAGTACCCGCCGCTGCCGGCCGGGGTCGTCTTCCATCACTGGGCTCCGCTGGGCACGTGGGCGCTCCTGGGCGGGTGCAACCGGTACCGCATCGTGATCACGGGCAGCGTCCCGCCCACGCCGTCGACCTTTGGTTTGGCGTCCAACACGCCATGCAACGCGCCCGCGGTGACCCCCAGGCCGAGCGACACGGCGACAGCGACCCCGACCAAATAGCCCGGCCTACGATTGATCCATGGCCGACGTCGACTTCCTCTCCCTCCACGCCCAGGCCATGCCGAACAAGCCCGTCCTGATCCTCGGCGACGAAGTCGTCGACTTCGCGACGTTGAACAGGCGCGCCAACAAGGCCTCCCACGTGTTCCGGGACCTCGGATGCGAGCCACAGGACCGCGTCGCAACCATGTCGTTCAACTCGATCGCGGGCGCCGAGATCACCAACGGCCTGCGCCGGGCGGACCTGATCTCCGTCCCCGTCAACTACCGGCTGCGCGGATCCGAAGTCGCATACGTGCTGAACGATTCCGGCGCCCGGGTCGTGTGCGCAGATTCCGATCACGTGGACGTCGTGGACTCGGCGCGGGCTGAGGTCACGGGCGAGCGTCACTACCTCGCGATCGGCGACAAGAGGCCCGAAGGCTGGCTGTCGTATCGCGACCTGATGCAGGCTGCGCCGGATTCCCAGCCCGAGGCGGAGGGCTCGGGCGCACTGGGAGCCTCGATGATCTATACCTCCGGCACAACCGGTCATCCCAAGGGCGCATGGCGTCCGAACGGGGTCAACCTCGAGAACATCCTGCAGCTCATCTCGATCTTCGGGCTCAACCAATCCGACGTGCACCTTGTGTGTGGGCCTGGCTACCACAGCGCGGTCTCTCTTTTCGCGGGATTGCACCCGCTTCTCGGGGCGACCAACGTCATCCAGCCCAAATTCGAGGCCGATCACGCGCTGGACCTGATCCAACGCCACGCGGTCACAACGACCTTCATGGCGCCCACGCTCCTTCAGCGATTGGTGGACGCCCAGGAGCGAAGGCCGCGCGATGTGTCATCGCTGCGCGTGCTCATCCTCAGCGCGGCGCCGTGCCCATATCCGCTCAAGGTGCGGGCCGCGGCTGCGTTGGGGCAGGTGCTGTGGGAGGCGTACGGTGCCACGGAGACCGGGTTCAACACGATCCTGCGCCCCGAGGACCAGCTGCGTAAGCCCGGCTCGTGCGGCACCGCGATACCAGGGCAGGAGATCAAGCTGGTCGGCGCGGATGGCGCCGAGGTCGGCGACGGCGAGCCCGGCGAGTTCATGGTCCGCAACACCTGGCTGGCTGAGTACTACAACCGGCCGGACGCCACAGGAAGGAGCCTCCGCGACGGCTTCTTCTCCGTTGGCGACATCGCCTACCGAGACGCTGAGGGTTACTACTACATCTGCGACCGCCAGGTCGACATGGTCATATCGGGCGGCGTCAACATCTACCCGGCGGAGGTCGAGGCGGTGCTGCACGCCCATCCGGCGGTGATGGACGCAGCCGTCATCGGGGTGCCGGATGAGCAGTGGGGCGAGTCGGTCAAAGCAGTGGTCCAGCTGCGGCCCGGAATGAAGGCGTCGGCCGCAGAGCTCATCGCGTTCATCGATGAGCGCCTGGCCGGCTACAAGAAGCCGCGTTCGGTCGACTTCGTCGCCGAGCTCCCGCGCGACGCCGCGGGCAAGCTCCTGAAGCGGAAGGTCCGTGAGCCCTACTGGGCGGGAATGAGCCGGCGGATCTGATGGTCAGGACCAACATTGGCTGAGTCGGTTTCCTTCGACCGCGCGGCGAGCTATTACGATCGCACGCGTTCGCTGTCCGAACCGGTCATGGCGAAGCTCGTATCCATGCTCGCTGACGAGATCGGCACCTCGGGGCGCTGCCTCGAGATCGGGATCGGCACAGGACGCATCGCCCTGCCCTTGGCACGTGTCGGCGTGCGGATGGTGGGCGTCGACATCTCGCGCGAAATGCTCGGCCGCCTTGCCGGCAACGCGCAACTGACGCCAGTTGCCGTCTGTCTCGCTGACGCTACGGTGCTGCCCTTTCCAGATCGCTGCTTCGAGTCGGCGATCGCTGCGCACGTTCTGCACCTCGTGCCGCGCTGGCGCGATGCGGTCGACGAGCTGACGAGGGTGGTTCGGCATCATGGCAAGGTTCTTGCCGTGCGAGGAAGGCAAGCGCGTGGCGACTGGTCGCATGAGGTCGCTCGCCGCTTCTTCGCCGAAGCCGGCGACCCGCCCTGGCCGCCGGGGCTCGATCGCATCGAGCAGCTGGACGAGCTGATGAGCAATCGTGGGGCGACGGTTCGCGCGATGCCCGAGCTTGTGGAGGAGGCGAATCCGACCGTTAACAACCTCCTGTCCGCGCTGGAGACCGGCATCTGGTCGGCCTGTTGGACCATCGACGAGACGACGCGGAGGCGGGCAGCAGCATCCGCTCGGGCTTGGGCGGAGAGCAACCTTGGCGACCTGGACGAACCGCGACCGCTCAACGAAGTTCTGAACTGGCGCGCTTACGACTTGCCGTGAACCATCAAGCCGTGACGAGCCGGCGCACGTAGTCGAGGGAGCGCTTCACGCCAGGGAGCGGCTTGTCTTCATTGGACTCCAAGCGGAGATCCTGGTCGATGGCGTACCAACCCCTGTATCTCGAACGCCGCAGCGTCTCGATAACGCTCTCCAAGCGCGCATCCCCGGTGCCCAACGGCTTGTACAACCCCCTGTCCACCGCCTGCGCATAGTCGATGCGTTGCTCTCGGACCTCTCGCGCCAGTTTGCCGTCGACGTCATTCAGGCGGACGTGGCTGATGCGGCCCGCGGCGAGCTCGAGCACCTCCAGCGGATCGGCTCCCACCATCATCAGGTGGCAGGGGTCGAAACACAGCCCGGCCTCGGTGCCGACCAGCAGCCTCTCGATGTCGGAAGGTCCCTGGATCATGCTGCCGTATCGCGGCAGCACCGCCAGCTTGAGCTTGTGCCGAGCGCAGACATGCTCCAAAGAGCCGACCAGGTGCAGAAGGTGCGCCCAGCCGGCGCTGTCGAGCACGATGCCGTGCGCGGTGCTCGCGCCACGAGGCGCGATCGCGGAGAGCACCAACGTCTCGGCGCCGACGGCCGCGAGCCAGCTGGCGTGGCCGTCAATGTGGGCCAGCTCCGAAGCGCGGATGTCGTAGTGATGGAGCACGGCGTGCGCCTGGCCGGAGACGACACGCAGCCAGTGGCGGCGCAGAAGCAGCTTGGCCTGGTCGCTGCGATCCGGCAGGAAGCCTGAAGGTCCCGCTTCGATCGCGGAGATGCCCAGGGACCAGACCTCCGACAGGACACGCTCCGCGTCCAGCTGGTGTCCCCATCCTGGAACGTCGCTCACGCCCCACGATGCGGGCGACAGCGCGATGCGCAGGGCCGATGTGCGAGACGTTTTCCTACCCGGGACCCTCTGGAGCGCTCGCCCAAACACGGCGCAGAGATTAACCGGATGCTCAATGCTAGGCTGGTCGTGCGTTGATGACGACATCCCAAATCGATCTCGAACTGCGCCCGGTGACGCTCGCGGACGCGGAGCTCGTGGCCGACCTGGAGACTGCACGAAATCCAGAAGACCCACGAGATCCGGTCATGCAGCGCTTCTGGTGGACGTCCGACCCGGTCGGTGAGGTGCGCACGCGGTCGATCGCGGAACACAACGGCGTGCCGGTCGCCTACGCGATGGCGCGGCACACCGCATGGGTCGAAGGGGTCAGGCGTTTCGGTTCGATTCGAATCACCATGCACCCCGAGCACTGGACCCCCTCCCGCCACGAGCACCTGATCGGAAACGCCGAATCCTGGTTGCGGAGCGAGGGAGGCGCGGTCGCTGTAGCGGGCATCGGCGAGAAGCGCGAGAACGAGCTTCGAGTTTTCGCAGGCCGTGGATACAACGAGGCGCGTCGCGCCCGGCAGTGGGAGCTCGACCTCGTCGCCAATCGCGAACGTCTCCTGGCCGCCGCCGAGCAGAGCCGCGAGCGGATGGCTGCGCAAGACGTGCGCATGATGACCATGGAAGGCGACATCGATCCCAATCGACTGGCCCAGCTGTACGAGGTGTGGAATGCCGCCGAGCACGACATCCCGACCACGGTGCCGACCAAGGAGGTGCCCTATGACGAGTGGTACCGCATGTGGTTCGAAAACCCTGGCATCCGCGCCGACCGGCTGTGGATCGCGCGCGAGGGCGATGCCATCATCGGCCTGTCCGCGATCGAGTACCCACCGGTGCGCGGGTTTCCCTGGACCGCCTTCACCGGAACGTCGCCACGCGTCCGCGGGCGCGGAATCGCGCGTGCGTTGAAGTACGAGACGGTCGCGCAAGCGATCACGCTGGGGGTCGAACGCATCCGCACGGAAAACGACAGCGAGAATGCGCCGATTCTTCACCTCAATGCGGAGATGGGTTACATGCCGATCGAGCCGGTTCTCGAGCTGCACCGAGAGCTCGGTTTGTGAGCCAGGATTCTTACGGCGTTCGCAGGCTGCCCGAGCTCTACAAGGAGTGGGGGGCGACCGGCATGATCGCCAACATCGGGACCAGGCTGGTCGAGATCGGTTCCGGCACGCTGGTGCTCGAGGCGAACCTGACCGCGGAGTCGCACGGGTTCCCGACCAGCCGGGGACCGATCGTCCATGGCGGCGCGATCGCGACCCTCGCCGACGAGACGCTGGCATCCGTGGCCTTCACAGTGGCCGAAGAAGGCGAAACGACGGCGACCGCCGACCTCAAGGTCGATTACTACCGGCCGGGCAAGCCGGGCCGCCTCATCTGCCGCGCGACGGTTCGCCACCGCACGCGCCGGCTGGCGTTCTGCGAGGCGACCGTCGAGCAGGAGGGCGGCGAGGTCATCGCCGAAGCCCGCGCGGTAATCGCCTACGTCAGGGCGTAGGAGCCGGCAGCCGGACAGTCTGCCACTCGTGGCCGCCGTCCGAGGTCGTCTGCAAGAATGGCGTCGGGCCGACCATCGTCCCGAACCAGGCGTGGTCCGCATCGAGGATCTGTAACGAGCCGGGCAATGGGGCAGGGACTCCGAGCGGGCGAGTCGACGTCCACGTGATGCCTCCGTCCGAGCTCGTCGCCGACGTGCCGGCGCCGACCCACCACCAATCGAGTGCATCGGCGAAGCCGAACGCCCCATAGCCCGAAGGCACTGCGGCGGCCTTCCACGATGACCCGCCATCAAGCGAGCTGAGCTCGACCTGGCCGGTCGCGATCGGAGCGATCACCTGGCCGGCCCCGGAGAGGACGCCCGTGTACCGGTAGGGCCTCGAATCGCCGAACGTCGTGTACACGTAGGTCACGGCCCCCCCGCCGTCGAACGCTCGAACGGTGAAGGGCGGGTAGCCGAGCAGCGTCTCGCCATCCGCCGATCGACGGTTCGGCGGCGCGATGGGGATCACGGTGGCCACCACGCCCGCCCCCATCGTCGGGCTGGCCGCGACGAAAAACTCCTCCGGCGACGACGACCCCGAGGAGGCCGTGGGCCAGGCCCCAGACGGAGCCGGGAGCGGGACGCGCCGCCAGGAGGCGCCTCCGTCTGCGGTGGTGTAGGCATACGGTCCGCCGGAGACGCTGTACAGCCAGCCTCGGAACGGGTCGGCGAAGACAATGCGGAAGGCCGCGTCCTGAGGCGCCACCGGATCGCCAAGGTCGACCCACGTCACGCCGCCGTCGGAGGTGCGGTACAGGACCTGGGCAGCAGGAACGCTCGGGTCGGGCGCCACCTGGACGAGCAACCATGCGTGCCGCGCATCCACGAAATCGGCGGAGAGGACATGGCCGCCACCAACCCGCAGGTCGTCCCGGCTCCACGTCTGGCCGGCGTCGCGGGTCTGGAAGATCACCGGCTGCGGCCCGAGCAGGACGAGCACTCCATCGCGGCTGTCGAAGAAGCGCTCGTACTCGCCGATGTCGCCGCCGGGACCGGTGAGCTGCCGCTCCCATGTGCGCCCGGCGTCGGCAGTGTGAAGGACCGCGAAGTCGTGGTTGGAAAGCTCGACGACGACCCAACCGGTCGAGGGGTTGACGAAGTCGATGGCGGCCAGCTGGTACGAGGCCGCGCCCGCGTGGGCGGAGGCGGCGGGCGACTGCCGCGCCGGCCCATGTGAGAGCTGCGGATATGCATACGTGATGGTGGCGATGCCGATCGCCAGCAGCGAGACGGCCATGAGCGCCATCGCGCGCCCGACACGATGGGCTTTCAGGGGCGAGCGGAGGTCCTCTTCAGGTTCCATCCCCGTGGCTGTGGTGTGATTGTGAGGGTTGAAGGTCCGAGGCGCCGAGGCAGCAGATGCGGCAGCGATCGCCGCCGTGCACGTGTCGAGCTGGCGGTCCACCTATCGCGGCCTGCTGGCGGATGAATTCCTGGCCTCGTTGAGCGAGATGAATTACGAGGAGCGATGGAAGCGGGTCATCGCGGAAGGCGCCTCGAAGGTCTACGTGGCAGAGGACGGGGCCGAGGTTGTGGGCTTCGCGTCGGGCGGCCGCGAACGCGCCGGCGAGACGGGCTTCGAAGGCGAGCTCTACGCCATTTACGTGCTCGACAGCGCCCAGCGTCGCGGATTCGGGCGCGAGCTGGTGCGAGCCTCGGTCGCCGGCCTGCGTGAGCTCGGCCTGGGCGACATGATCATCTGGGTCCTGCGCGACAACCAGCCGGCGCGCGCCTTTTACGAGCGGCTCGGTGGGGTCTACGTCCGCTCCCAGCCGATCACCATCGGGCTTGCCACACTCGAGGAAGTCTCATATGGATGGCGGCGCCTCGACACGCTCCGCTATTGAGCCGGCGGGTGCGCGCGGCCGCCATGGCAACAGCGGGCTGCCGGCAGAGACGACGCAGCACGCGGTGATCGCGAGAAAGGCAAAGGTCGGGCTGAGGGTGAACAGGTAGCCGCCCGCCAGGGCGCCCAGGATCTGGATCGCCGTCTGGATGGTCTGGAAGACGCCCTGCGTGCGGCCCTGGTGGCCGGGCTCGGCCCGCCGGCTCACCTCGGCGATGAGGCTTGGAGCGCCCGAGATCGTGAACGCGCCCTCGATCAATCCCAGTCCGATCAGCCACGGCACCGACGTGATGAACGGATAGATGGCCGAGAAGAACGCGGTGACCAACAGGGCGCCGACGATCAGCCTGGTCGCGCCGAACCGATCCCCAAACGCGCCCGCCCGCGCGCTGACGAGGAGGGCGGGGATCCCGAACGTCGCGAACGAGATCCCGACCGCGAAGGTCGTGGCTCCGCGGTGTGTCATGTAGAGGGACCAGATCGTGTCGAAGGTGCCGATCATGTACGAGGTCCCGGCGCCGAGCACGATGAGGGGGAGGAGCGCGCGAGCGATGTGACGAGCGCCCAACGGTATCTCGGTCATCGGCTGCATCTTCACGTTGGGCAGGGTGGCCAGCGCGATCGCGGCCAGGCCGCTCACCAGGGCCGCGACGACGAACACCACACTCAGGTTGGACAACGCGATGAAGCCGCCAACGGCCGGGCCGATGATGATGCCGACCATGTTGGTCGACTGCATCACGCCGAACGCCCGACCCAGGTCCTTGGTTGGCGTCACCTCTGCGATGAGCCCGTTGGCAGCGGGCCAGAACGCGCCGGCGGCCGCGCCGTGGAGGAAGCGCACGGCGATGAATCCAAACAGGGGCAGGTGCGGTAGGTAGGCGAGAAACAGGATGGCCTCACAGGCCATAGCCGCGATCATCACGGGTCGGGTGCCGAATCGATCCGCGGCCCAGCCCGCCGGGTATCGGATCGCGCCGTTCGCCAGCAGGCCGGCGGCGAACACCGCCCCCACCAACGCGGCGGAACCGCCGCGCCGGGAAAGGAAGATCGGCAGCAGCGGCAGGAAGAACCAGAACCCGACCGAGGCGAGCAGGTTGCATCCATACAGAGTCCACAGAGTTCGCCGATGCATCGTCGTCAGCGCCGGGCGCGCGCAGGGCGCATATTCAGGCAAATACTGGCAGAGCCCATGACCACCGACCGCCTGGCTTCGCTCGACTGGGAGCTCATTCCCTACACGCCGCATACCGCGCACATGCACGTGGCGCTCGACGAGGTGCTCCTGCAGCGGGTCATCGCGGGGAGGCGACGTCCGACGGTGCGCTTCTGGGAGTGGACCGAGCGCGCGTTGGTGATCGGTTCGCACCAGTCGGTGATCAACGAGATCGACACGGCCACGGCCCAGCAGCTCGGATTCACAGTCACGCGGCGCATGAGTGGCGGGGGCACGATGCTTTGCGAGCCCGGCCGCACGATCACCTACTCGCTGTACGTTCCGGCCACGGTCGTCGACGGGCTCTCGTTCCGCCAGTCATACGCCGCGCTCGACGCGTGGGCGGTGCGGTCGTTCGCCGCGCTCGGCGTGCCGGCCAGCTATCGCGAGATCAACGACATCATCTCGCCGCGGGGAAAGATCGCGGGAGCGGCGCAGGCTCGCCGGCGAGGTTTCGTCCTCCACCACACGACCATCGCCCACACGATGGACCCGGCCGTGCTGCCGCGGCTGATCCGGATCGGGCGCGAGCGACTGGCGGAGCGCGGCGTGCGCAGCGCCGACAAGGCCGTCTCGCCGCTGTCGTGGTTTACATCGATCGACTGTGCCGGCGTGGCGCGGCACATGGAGCGATCCTTCGCGGAGGAGTACCACGCGCGATCGAGCGTGGTGTCTGGCGAAGAGATCGAGGCCGCACGGGAGCTGGCGAAGACGAAGTACGCGACCCCCGGCTGGATCAACCGGCTGCCCTAGCTGTTCCTCATCTCCCGCCAGGAGGTGATCAGCTCCGGGCACTGGTGCACGTGCTCGCGGTAGTGCTCGCGAAGCCAGCCAAGGATGTCGTCGGGGCTGCTTGGATATGGATCCTGTCCCTCCCCGTACACGACTGGAGTCTTGCGCGTCCAATCCGCCTCCGAGATGCCCGCTGCGGCCTCCTTTACGGAGCTGTGCAGCCCGGCCATCTCCTCGAGCGCGGGCTTTCGCTCGGCTGCGGTGAGGCCCGCCTTGGCCCGCCGGTTGGCCTCCCCGGAGTCATTCGGACCATCGAGCGGTTCCAGCGCACGATTGGGATCGGCCTTGATCGCATCGAGCACCCGACTGTAGTGGACGAGGACCCAGTTGACGTGGACCTGGAGACCGCCAAGCGCGTAATCGTCGCCTGGCTTAAGGTAGGCCAGCGCTGCGTCCGGCACCCGCGCGAAGACCGACTCCCATTCGGCGCGCGCGCCGTCGAAGTCGGTCAGAGAGGCATCGCGATCCACGGAGGCAAAGGTACATCGGAATGACGCGGACGCAACGGTGGACCCTGGTCGCGACGGTACTTGCGTCAGCTACCGTCTTCCTCGACGCCACCGTCGTCAACGTCGCATTGCCGCGAATCGGTCGGGAGCTTCCGCACACGCTGTTCGGGGTTCTCGAAGGCCAGACCTACGTCTACACAGGCTACCTGCTTGCGTTGAGCACCTTGCTTATCCTCGCGGGCGCTCTGACCGACGCCTACGGACGCAAGCGCATGTTCATGCTCGGCCTCGGCGGCTTCGGCATCTTCTCAGCACTTTGTGGCCTTGCTCCGAACATGGAGACATTGGTGGTGTTGCGGGTCCTGCAGGGGATCGCGGGCGCCTTCCTGGTTCCAGGTTCGCTGGCATTGATCACCGCCGGCTTCAGCGGCCCGCTCCAGGGACGAGCGTTCGGGATCTGGTCGGGGGCGGCATCCGGCACCACCCTGCTCGGTCCGGCGGTCGGTGGCCTGCTGGTGGATACGCTGTCCTGGCGCGCCGCTTTCCTGGTCAACATCCCCATCGCCGCCTTCGCTCTGTACGCGACCCGGCGGCACGTGCCCGAGAGCCGCTCAGATGCGTTGCCCGCCGGTTTCGACTGGCTGGGCGCGATCATCGTCGGCGTCGCGGTCGGCGGCCTGGCCTTCGGCGCCGTCTACGGCCAGCAGCGCGAGTGGCGAGACCCGGTTGCGTACGGAGTGCTCGCGGTGGGAGCGCTGGCCACGGTCGGAATGCCCTTCTACATGGCGCGCGCCCGCAACCCGCTGATCCCCCTTGGGCTGTTCAGGTCGCGCGCCTTCACGACAATCAACATCTCGACGCTCCTGATCTACGGCGCCCTCTTTGCGTCCGGGTACAACCAGGCGCTGTTCGTGCAAGGGACCCTGGGCTACGGGGCGGCCGCGGCTGGGTTGATGTTCATCCCCGGGGGTTTGCTGATCACCCTGCTGTCGCCGCGCTTTGGAACCCTGGCCGGCCGGTACGGTGCCCGCCCCTTCTTGATCGTCGGGCCGTTGCTCATGGCGGCGGCTTGCCTGCTCTACGCGCGTGTCCCCGCCACAAGCTCGCCGTGGGTCCTGCGATCAAACGTGCCGTCGAGCCTCTTGCCACCGGCGTCTTACCTGTCCGATTTCCTTCCTGCCTCGATCCTCTTCGGTTTGGGCATGGGGATCCTGGTCGCGCCGCTCACCGCGGCGCTCATGGCCTCGGTCCCGGTCGCCCACGCCGGCCTGGCCTCCTCGATCAACAACGCGGTCTCGCGCATCGGCCCTCAGCTTGCAGGAGCCCTCGTATTCATCGTGGTCACCGCGGTCTTCTACACCTCGCTGGCCTCGAGAGTCCCAGGCGCCGACCCCAACTCGGCCTCATTGCGGGCGGCGGTGAGCCCGCTCAACCGTCCCACTGCAGCGGCCCCGGCCGACGTAGCGGCCCAGGCGCGCTACGCGTCTGCCGACGCTTTTCATGCCGCCATGCTGATTGCGGTCGGGCTCCTGGCGACGGGGGCGGCGGTCAACGCGGCCGGCCTGGCTCGCAAGCAGCCCGAAGAGATCAGCGTGGCGACGGCATCTTCACAGTAGCGATCGCACCAGCCGGCCGAGCTCGCCGGCGCCCGGCTGGATTGGATTGTTGGCGAGCACGATGTCATCGAGTGTCCCTTGAACCAACCGGTCGACCAGTGGTTCCGTGAGGCCGACTTCCGTAAGCGTCGCCGGCATCCGGAGCCGAGTTCGCAGGGCGCGAACCGAATCGACGGGAGGCCCACCGAGCACGGCGCCTACCTCCGCCAGCTCCGCCTCGCGCGCCTCTGTGTTGAGCTCCATCACCGATGGCAGCACGACCGCCAGGGCAACGCCGTGTGCCGTGCCCAACAAGGCACTCAGCGTGTGACCGAGGGCGTGCGCCAGACCGAGCCCGGTGTTGGCAAAGGCAAGGCCCGCCAGGTGCGCGGCGAGCAGCATCTGGGCACGGGCTTCGAGGTCACCACCCGACTCCGCGGCAACCGGCAGCCAGCGGTGGACGATGCCCACCACCTCGAGGTCGAGGCCGTGCGAGAACGGGTTGTGGTGCTTTGCCATCAACGACTCGAGCGCATGGGTGAGCGCGTCCATGCCGGTGGCGGCCGTCGTGCCCGGAGGCAGGCCCACGGTAAGCGAAGGATCGAGGATGACCGCCTTCGGCGCGACGCTCGGATGGCCGATGTAGAACTTTCGATGCGCCTCGTGGTCTTCGATCACGCCGAAGGAGTTCGTCTCCGACCCGGTGCCTGCGGTGGTCGGAACCGCGATGACCGGCAGCCCGGGATTGGGCAGCTCGTTTCGATAATCGAGCCTGGCAATCGGGACGTCGTTGGCAGCCGCCAGGGATATGCCCTTGGCGCCATCGAGCGAGGTGCCGCCGCCAAGGCCCACCACCACCGCATCCCCGAACTGACGCAGCGCCCGCGCGCCGGCGGCGATGTCCTCGGCGGCCGGGTTCGGTCGAAGCTCGGCGAACACCATGACCTCGAGCCCGCCCTCCCGCAGCTGGGCGTTCACGCGCCCGACCAATCCGCTTGCGACCAATCCGACATCGGTGACCACGAACACGCGCGTGCCTCCGAGTCCCCTGACGAGATCGGGCAGGTCGTCGATTGCGCCCACGCCGAAGATGCTTCGCGCGCCGGTGCCGATCGTCAGCCGCTGCGCGTGCAGCGCCGAGCTCAAGAGATTTCGAGCCGCCGCATTGCGGCCTCATCGAGAACGGCGCCCAGACCGGGCCGCCCAGGAACGGTGACGCATCCGTCACGCCCGACACGCACGGGCTCCGCGAGAAAGAAGTCGCGGCGCTCGACGGTCCAACCCGGCGGGTCGTAGGGATACTCCAGAAACGGCCCGCCGCCGACGCCGGCCGCGACATGTAGGTTGGCGAGCAAGCCCAGTCCGTTGGTCCAGGTGTGCGGCGTGAACCAGCGATTCTTGGCAAGTGCGAGCTCGGCGACCAGCCGGGCTCGCGACATCCCCACTGCGAGCACGACGTCCGGTTGGTAGACGTCTAGCGAATCGGCATCCAGGTAGTCGAGCAGCTCGTCCAGCGTGCGGGTCATCTCGCCGGCGGCGATGCGCACTCCGGTCTCCGCGCGAAGCCGCGCGAATCCCGAGACGTCGGCGCCGGGCAGCGGCTCCTCGACCCACAGCACGCCGAGCTCGCCGAGCTCCTGGACCGTGCGCCGTGCAGACGAAGGATCCAGCGCCGGTTCGATGTCCCCGGGCATGCGCCAGGCCTGGTTGAGGTCAACCATGATCTCCATCGACGAGCCCACCGCCTTGCGCACCGCTCGTACGGCGGCGACGCCGTCGGCGAGACGGTCGCGAACAAACCGGATCTTCATCGCCTTGAAACCCTGTTCGCGCAGCGCCAGCGCCGATTCGGCCCGCTCGTCTGCAGGCTTGACCTCGCCGGTCGACGCGTATGCGGGCAGTGCGTCCAGGGCGCCGCCGAACAGCACCGAGACCGGCTGGCCCGTGACCTGGCCGACGATGTCCCACAGGGCCGACTCGAGCGGCCAGTAGCGGCCGGCGTGAAAGTTGATCGTCTCCAGCGTTCGCACGTGCCGCGACATGCGGAGCGGGTTCTTGCCGACGAAGAGATCCATGTATGGCTCGAAGCCATCCATGGTGTCGCCAGAGCCGATACCGACGAGTCCCTCGTCCGTTTCCACGCGCACGACGGTGGCGTCGAACCGAGCCCGGGGCACCGGGTCCCACGCGGCGTGGAACGGCGGCTCGAGCGGCAACCGAAGCCGCCGCAGGGTGACCTTTGTGATCTTCACGCTAGGAGCCCGTGTAGTAGCCGTTGGCGGCGTGGTCGCGCCGCTCGGCAACGCCTCGCACGAAATTCGCGTCGCGGTCCGTGAGCGCATCCTCGAAGGCGGCTCGAGTCGCGGACCGGCTGGCTTTGCGGACCGCGGTCTCGTCCGTGACAGCGACATCGAGCCACACTGCGACCAGCAGGACCAACACGCCCGCGTCGGCCGGATCGATGAGCGAGTCGGCGACGGCGTCCAGAACGCCCTGCGAGATGCCGAGCTGCGCCGCGCCCCAGGTGATGCTGTCGAGGGGCTCACGGCCGAGGGTCTGCTTGTTCACGACCACAGTGATGGGACGCACCAGCACGCCCGGCTCGACGACGGCAAGGAAAGGCATGTGCCCCGGGCTCGGCGTAGCGAGCGCGCCGACGATCGAGGCGGCGGTCGGTGATCCGCGACGCGCGATCACCAGGTTGACGTGGGTGCCGTCCGGTGGCGTCCCCGACCACGCCTCACCGATGCGGCCGTCCATTTCCTCCGGTTTCATAGTTGGAGGACCGCACGAACCGCTGTGCCATTGCGCACCAGCTCGAGCGCGGCGCCAGTCTCGGCCAGCGGCATTCGGTGAGATATCAACCGATCCAGGGGCAGGCGGCCCTCGGCGTAGAGCCGCAGGATCCGCGGAAAGTCGCGCTCGGGGCGCACGGACCCGTAGGCGCTGCCCATGAGGCGCCGCTCCGAGCGCGGGATCTCGATCGCGGGCAACGCGAGCACTGCGTCCGAACGCGAGATGCCGATCAGCACCGCGGCGCCGCGTGGACGGCAGGACAGGAACGCGGCCTGCATCGCCTCCGGCCGTCCCGTCGCCTCGATCGCGTAATCGACGCCGCCGCCGGACGCCTCTTTGATCGCTTGCGCAGTCGCTTCCGAGCTGCCGGCCCACCGCACAGAGGCGGTGGCGCCCAACGAGCGCGCCAGCTCGAGCTTCTGCTCCGACAGGTCGACCGCGATCACCGGGGTGGCCCCGATGGCGAGTGCCCCCAGCACCGCGCTCAACCCGACACCGCCGCATCCGATGACCGCCACCCGCTCGCCCGGCCGGACGCCGGCGGTGTTCCAGACCGCTCCGATCCCGGTCGACACGGCGCAGCCGACGAGCGATGCGACGTCGAAAGGAACGCTTTCCGGGATGGGTATCACGCACTGCTCGGGCACGACCGTGGCCTGTGCGAACGTCGAGAGATAGGAGTAGTGATAGACGGGGCGACCTTCCCACGAGAGACGAGGCGTGCCGTCGAGCAGGCCCCCGTGGCCCATGCCGCCCCACGCCTTCCGGCACAGGTGCGTGTAACCGCGCACGCACTCCTCGCATCGACCGCATGACGGCATCCAGGAAAGGGCGACATGGGTGCCTGCCCGGATTTCGACCCCGGGCCCGACGGCTTCCACGACCCCGGCTCCCTCGTGCCCGAGCACGGCCGGGCAGCGCGTGGCCGAGGTGCCGTCCACCGCGTTGAGGTCGCTGTGGCAGACGCCGCTGGCGTGCAGGCGCACGAGCACCTCACCCGCGTGCGGCGCGGCCAGCTCGACGTCGCGCACCTCGATCCGCGCTGACGTCTCCGGCAGAACAGCAGCCGTGATCCTCATCAAACCCATCTTGAGTGCAGCGCGGTCACGCCTGCAAGCCCAGGTAGCGACCGCGCGTAGCGGACCCGACCAATGCTCCATTCGCGACCTGGAGCATCCCGCGCAGGAACACGTATCGGATCGCCCCGCTGAGCGTCATTCCCTTATACGGACTGTCGCCCGTGCCATCGTGGAGCGCAGATGGTTGAACCTTCCCTTCGGGCCGGCGATCCCATACGACCAGATCCGCGTCAGCCCCAGGCATGATCGCCCCTTTTCGAGGCGACAGGCCGAAGAGCTGCGCGGGCCTTGTGGCCGCGAGCTCGACCAGGCGCTGAATCGGCAGCCCTCGGCTCAGGCCTTCGGAGAGTAGGAGCGGCAGGCGCATCTCGATGCCTGCGAATCCATACGGGAGGGTCGTGAAGTCAGGCGGGCTCTTCGGCGGCGGCTCGTACCGCAGCTGCGAGTGGTCGGAGCCGATGGTATCGACGGTACCGTCCGCCACCGCCGCCCAGAGGGCTTCGACATCCACCTCCTGCCGCAGCGGTGGCGCCACCAGAAACCGCGCGGCGTTCTTACCCCGGTAGCGGCCGGCATTCAAAAGCAGGTGGTGGAGGCAAACTTCCGCATACACCACCTGTCCATGCGATCGTGCCGCCTGCACGAGCCGGATGCCGCCAGCCGTGGTCATGTGGGTGATGTATACCGGCGCCCTGGCCACGCGCGCGATGGCCAGCGTCCTGAAGATCGCCTCCTCCTCGGCTTCGGGCGGGCGCGATCGGGCGAAGTAGCCCGCCTGCACCTTGCCGTGAGCCAGGTATTCGTCGATCAGGGCCGCAATCAGGCTCCCGTTCTCACAATGGACGCGAACCAGCAGGCCCAGTCGTGGCGCCGCATGAAGAACCTGGTACAGGCAATCGTCAGATGCCATCAGGCCCTGCTCCGGGAAAGCCAGGAAGACCTTGACTCCGCGCACCCCCGCGCCGCGAACTCGTTCCAGGTCCTGGGTCGTGACGTGTTGAGGATCACCGACGATGGCGTGCAGAGCGACGTCGACCGCGGCCGCCTTCTCGACCTGGCCACGTCCATGGATGACGGCGTCGGAGGCAGACTCGCCGCGACCAGGATTGGTGAAGCAAACGGCCGTGGTGGTGCCGCCGAAGGCAGCCGATCTGGTGGCCGACGCAACGTCAGCTAGAAGATGGGTGTGGGGATCGACGCCCCCCGGCAGGACGTAACAGCCCTCCGCGTCGATGTCATCGCCTTGCCGGCCGCGAAACGAGCCCAGGCCGGCCACGCGCTCGCCCTCCAGCGCGATATCGGTCTTGCGAACGCCGGACGGGGTGACGACCAGCCCTCCCCTGATGACCAGGCGCCGGGTCATCCGGCCTTGCTCGTCGAGACCTCCTTGGGCAGGGTCTGGAGCCGCCGCAGCTCTTCCAGCGGGATGTGACACCGCATCTGGTGACCGTCCTCGACCTCAATCAGCGGAGGCTCCACGTCCTCGCAGATCTTGCCGAGGAAGCGATGGCAGCGCGTGTGAAATACACAACCCGTCGGCGGCGCCGCAGCGCTCGGGATCTCGCCGGACAGCTTGATGCGGTCGCGCCCGCCCCCGTCGATGGTCGGGACCGCCGACAGCAGCGCCTCGGTATATGGGTGATGCGGGGCGGCGAACACCACCTGTGCGGGCCCCAGCTCCATCAGCCGCCCGAGGTAGAGCACCGCGATGCGGTCGGATATGTAACGCACGACGCCGAGGTCGTGCGAGATGAACAGGTATGCGACCTTGCGCTCTGCCTGGAGCTCGACGAGCAGGTTGAGGATCGCGGCCTGGACGGACACGTCCAGCGACGAGGTCGGCTCGTCGCAGATGACCAGGCGCGGTTCACCGGCAAACGCTCGGGCGATGGCTACACGTTGTTTGAGCCCGCCCGAGAGCTGGTTGGGCCGGACGGTCAGGTAGCGGGCAGCGAGGCGCACTGCGCCGGCCAGCTGGAGCAGCCTCGCCTCGGCGGCCGCCCCAGTGACCCCAGCCAGCTTCTTGAGAGAGCGCCTCAGGATGCGCCGCACGGTGTGGCGGCGGTTCAGGGCGGAGTCAGGATTCTGGAACACGATCTGCAGGACGCGGACGTCCTGCTGCGTGCGCTGGAACAGGCGCGGTGCCAGCGCGCGCCCGTCGAGCTCCACCGTGCCGCCGCTCGGCGAGGCGAGCCCAAGCAGGGTTTGCGCGAACGTCGTCTTGCCGCTGCCCGATTCGCCGACGAGCCCGAGCGTTTCACCTGGCCAGATGTCCGCGGAGACCCCGACGAGCGCGTTGATCTGGCGCCCGTGCTGGTGGTACAGCTTGGCGAGGTCGTTCACCTTGAGCATCGGCGGCCGCGAGCGGTCGACGACCAGCGGCTGCCCGAGGTCGGTCGGCGTCGCGCGAGGCAGATCTTGCGCCTGCTCGTGGAAGTGGCATCGGCTGGTGTGGGTGGCCGAGATCCGGTGCATCGGCGGTTCGACGGTTCGGCAGATTTCCTGGGCGAGCGCGCAGCGGTCCGCATAGACGCACGCGGGCAGCTGCTCGTCGATCGAGGCCATGAAGCCGGGGATGGTGTCGAGCCGCCCCTGGTCCTTGCGCGCGCCGCCACGCGGGATGCAGCGCAGCAGGCCGACCGTGTACGGGTGGCGCGGCTCATTCAGAACCGTGGCGACCGGCCCCTCTTCGACCAGGCGACCGGCGTAGAGCACGCCGACTCTTTCGCACATCTTCGCGATCACGCCGAGGTTGTGCGAGATGAACAGCACCGAGCTGTGGAATTCGGACTGCAGCTGTTGAATCAGGTCGAGCACCTCCGCCTCGATGGTGGCGTCGAGGCTGGTCGTGGGCTCGTCCAGGATGAGCAGGGCGGGGTCGTTCGCAAGCGCCATCGCGATCACCACCCGCTGCTGCATGCCGCCGGAAAGCTGGTGTGGGTAGCGTGACATCACCGATCCGGGGTCCGCGATCTGCACCTTGGCGAGCGCTCCCTGCGCGCGCTCGCCAGCCTCGGCGTGCTGGGCGCCGCTCGTGCGGAATACCTCGGCCACCTGCTCACCGACCCGGATCGATGGGTTCAGAGCCTGCCCGGGGTTCTGATAGACCATCGAGATGTCGTGGGCCCGCAGGCGCCGGAGGGCGCCGCCCTTCAGCCCGACCACCTCGCGGCCGGCGACCTTGATCGAGCCCGCGCGCACGCGTCCATTGCTCGGCAGGTAGCCGACCACTGCAAGCGCGGTCGTCGACTTCCCGCTGCCGGACTCGCCGACGAGGCCGTACGTCTGGCCGCGGCCGATCGTCAGCGAGACCCCGCGCAGGACCTGGCGGTCCAGGCCGCGGACGCGGTAGACGACCTCGAGGTCGGTGAGCTCGAGGGTCGGGGCCGAGGCGGTGTCGGTCATCGTTCGAGCACTTTCGAGAGGCCGTCGGCGACGAGGTTGACGGCGACCACCAACGAGACGATGGCGGCGGCCGGAAACAGCACGGTCCAGAAGTAGGTGCCCGTACCCAGCAGCGTGTAGTTGTCGGCGATCTGCAGCGCCCAGTCCGGCGAAGGCGGCTGCACGCCGAAGCCTAGGAAGGTCAGCCCGGCCACTGCGAAGATGGCGTAGCCGAGGCGCACGGTTCCCTCGACGATGATCGGTCCCATCACGTTCGGCAGGATCTCGACGAACATGATGTAGGGCGCCCTCTCGCCGACGAGCTGCGACGCGGCGACATAGTCGAGCTGGCGCTCGGCGAGCACCGCGGCCCGCACCGTCCGCGAGACGATCGGCGTGAAGACCAGGCCGATGACGATGATGAGCGTCCCGGTCGAGTGGCCAAGCGCCACGAGCACGGTGACCGCGATCACGATGAGCGGCAGCGCGAGCACCGCGTCGACCACACGGCTGACCGTGTCATCGACGAAGCCTCGGAAATACCCGGTGATGAGGCCGACGGTCGTCCCGCCGGCGATCCCGAGCAGTGTCGCCGCCGGCACTATCAGCAGGATGTCCCGTGCGCCGGCGATCACGCGCGAGAAAACGTCGCGGCCAAGCTGGTCGGTGCCGAAGAAGTACTCGCGGCTCGGTCCCACGAGCTGAGGGAAGGTCTGCGCGAGCGGGTCGTGGGGCGCCACGCGGTAGCCGAAGATCGCGCAGAAGATCCAGAAACCGATGATCACCACCCCGGCGATGAAGGTCTTCGAGCGGGCGAGCTGGCGGAGGGTCTCGCGCCGCGCAATCCTGGCCTCAGTCAGCTTGATGACCTGGGCGGCCGGTGCGACGGAGCTCATGCCAACCTGATGCCGCGTCTCATTCGGCGGCGGCGTAGCGGATCCGCGGGTTCAGCACCGAGTAAAGAATGTCGGCGATCAATGTCGCGGTCAGGTAGACGAGGCCGACGACGAGCACGCCGCTCTGCAGCATCGTGAAGTCCTTGTTCTGCGCCGCTGTGTAGATTCGCTGCCCGATGCCGTTGTAGTTGAAGAGTTTCTCGATCACGACCAGGCCGCCGATCAGGTAGCCCATCTGCGTTGCGATCACCGCGATCGTCGGCAGGAGCGAGTTGCGCAAGACGTGCCGGCGGATTACGGTCGCCGTCGGGAGGCCCTTCAGGTAGGCCGTGCGGGTGTAGTCCGACTCGAGCGCATCGATCGTGCCTGTCCTGGCCATCCGGGCGATATAGCCAAAAAGGACGAAGACGAGCGCCAGGCCTGGCAGCAGGAGGTGATAGACCTGCGTGAACCAATCGGCGTCGACTGGAAAAGCTGCCGTGACCGGTAGCCACTTCAAGAACACGCCGAAGATCAGGATGAGCACGATCGCGGAAATGAATTCCGGCACAGCGGTCAGCGAGAGACCCGTCAACGTGATCACACGGTCGGCCAGGCGGCCCCGCCGGAGCGCGGCAAACACGCCGCCGATGATGCTGAGCGGCACGACGAGGGCGAAGGCGACCGCGGCGAGCTTCAGCGAGTTGATGAGCGACGGGCCGAGAAGGGTCGACACCGGGACCTGGTACTCGAGTGACATGCCCAGGTTGCCCCGCACGAACTTTGTCACCCAGTCGACATACTGGATGTAGATCGGCCGGTCGACGCCGAGCTGATGGTCGAGCATCGCGACGTCGTGCGGGCTCGCGAACGGCCCGAGTACGTTGCGCCCGATGTCACCCGGCAGCAGCTGCGAGGCCGTGAAGATGAGCACGCTCAACACAAAGAGCGTGACGAGCGCCAGGGCGAATCGCCTCAGCAGGAAGCGCGCCATGACGAACCTCCCGTGGTGACGCGGGTCGTTACGAGTGGATCAACCGAGCGACGTGTGGCTGAGGTAAACCGTGCCCTGCGGGTCGCCATAGTAGCCCTTGACCGACTTCGATCCCGCCGCGAGGTAATAGTAGAAATAGGGGAAGATCACCGGCGTGTCGGCAAGCAGGATGGTCTCGGCCTGCTTCGCGAAGGTGCGCTGGTCGGAGAGCGAGATGGCGCCGATGAAGCCCTTGGCGGCCGCATCGAAGGTCGGGCTGGAATAGTGCGCCGCGTTCCAGACCCCGCCCGTCTCGAGCGCGGCGGTCAGGAATACGTTCGGCACCGCGCGGTGGCCCCAGTCCGTGATGTTGATGGGAGCGTTGAGCCAGGGAGTGTTGCCCCAACCTGACGGTGGCCCGGTCTGCGAACCGTCGAAGTAGGCGGTCGCCGTCAGGATGTTCAGCTTCATGTCGATGTTGATCGCCTTGACAGACTGGCTGATGATCTGCGCAAGCTGGGGGATCTCGCCGGTCTGCTCGGTCGTCAGCGTGATCGAGAACCCGTTTGCGTAGCCGGCGCCCGACATCAGCTGCTTCGCCATCGTCAGATCCAACGCCCGCTGCGGCACGTCGGGAGGCCCGACGGTCGACGGGTAGACCGGTCCCCACGGAGTGTCGTTGCCGACGTCGGCGAATGACGTGAACAGCGTCTTCACGATCGACGGCCGGTCGAGGGTCAGCGCGATCGCCTGCCGAACCTTCGGGTCTTTCAGCTGGTTGTTCAGGTCCACCCGCATCGGCACCTGGCGGTGCGTGGCGCCGTGGGCGCTGAAGATCTGGACGGCCGGGTTACCGAAGAGCGGCCGGTCGCTGGCGAGCTGGATCTGTCCGATCAGGTCGATGGTGCCGGCCAGGAGCGCCGCGTCGACGGCCGCGGCGTCGCTGTAGTAGGTGGCGTCGACGCCGTCGAGGGCAGCCTGGCCGCCCCACCAGCCGGTGAAGCGGTCGTATTTCGCCCCCACACCCGGGGTGTATGACGTGAGCTTGAATGCGCCGGTGCACTGCGGCGTCGAGGTGAAGGTCCCCAGCTGGTAGTTGGCCGGGAGGATGATCCCCTGGTAGGTCGTCGAGCTGAGAAGGTACGGAAAGCTGGCGGTGGGAGCGTCCAGCTGGAACATGACCGTCAGGGTGTCGACCTTCTTGATCCCGCCAGGGGAGAGGGCGCCCTTGAATGCAGAGATCGCCTGGGAGCCGGAGTTGGGATCGACCAGGCGGTTGTACGTCGTCACCACGTCGTCCGAGGTCATGGCCTGACCGTTCTGGAACTTGACGTTCGGTCGCAGCTTCACGGTCCACGCCGATGCGTCCGCGTTGGGCGTCCAGCTGAGCGCCAGCTCGGGCACGAGCTGAAGGCCCGGGGCCGTCCGAATCAGGTGCTCGCCGGCGATGCTGCCGGTTTCCAGAGCGCCCTGGTCGGCGAACGTGTGCGGCTCGATGGTGTGCGCGGGCGGCGGGATGATGCCGATCTTGAGGCGCCCGCCGGACTTGGGCGTGTTGGAGGTGGAGGACGGCCCGCAGTCCACGATCGAGAGCACGAGGCCGACCGCCGAAGCGGACAACCCGAACATCGCCGCCCGTCGCATGAACGTTCGGCGGTCGTATTTCATGTCGAGGAACTCGTCGACGACGGTCTTCTGGATGGGGCCACTAAGCCGAATCAATTCGAACTTCTCGCGAGTTTCTCGATCCATAGCTTGGGATGCTGACAGTGGACAGACTGGCTGTCAAGGTTGCCGTCGGCTGAACCCACAGCCCGCGCGCAAGATCGGGCCTCTCGAATGCGCTCGGGTGGCCGGATAAGGTATGTGCGTGCGGGTCGGCATCATCGGGGCCGGGTGGATCGCCACCCAGCACGTGGCGACGCTCCAGCGACTCGGCGGCGCCGAGGTGGTGGCCGTCTGCGATGTCGACGAGGCCCGCGCCAAGGAGCTCGCCGGCGGCGCCGCGACGTACACGGATTGGCGACGACTGATCGACCGCGAGCGCCCCGACGCATTGTTCGTTTGCACTCCTCCGCTCGCGCACAGGGAGGTGACGGTCGCTGCGCTCGAGCAGGGGATCAACGTCTACCTCGAGAAGCCCATCGCACGTGGCCTGGAAGACGCGCGCGCGATCGTCGTCGCGGCCGCGGGCAGCAGGTCGGTCTGCGCGGTGGGCTATCAGTGGCGTGCAGTCGAGGTGCTGGACGACCTCCGCGAGGCACTCGCCGGCCAGGAGATCGGGATGCAGATCGGAATCAGCTACGGCCCGACGAAGAGCCGGCCCTGGTTCCTCGACCGCGCGCAGGGCGGCGGGAATCTGCTCGAGCGGGCGAGCCATACGATCGACCTGGAGCGCGCCATCGGCGGCGATGTCGTCGCCGTCCAGGCCGCGGGAGGCAAGGTGCTACTGGCTCAGAGCCAGGGCGTACGCGGTGACATCGAAGACGCCGCGGCGCTCGTCCTGCATTTCGAGGATGGAGCGCTGGGCGCAATCCAGATCGCATGGATGCGGGAGGGGCTTCCCGGCACTTACTCGGTGGACGTCCTGGGAAGCGACTCGGTCCTTCATCTCGAGCTCGACCCCGACTTCGCGTTGCGTGGACGGTCTCGTGGACGATCAGTGGAGGCCACCTCGCGACAGCATCCGGTCGAACGAAGCGTGGACCGCTTCCTCGCTGCGGCGCGCGACGGCAAAAAGGACGGCGTGTTCTGCCTTCCCGCGGATGCAGCCGGTACGCTTGCCGTCGTGGTCGCTTGTGAAGAAGCGCTCGCGAGCGGGGGGACGGTGAAGGTCACGGAGCACTGGCGCTGACCCTGGGACTCGTGGCGGCCCGTCGCGTGCGCGCGTGACCATCCTCCTCGACCGCCGCGCCGACATCACGCTCGAAGCGTTCGAGCGGGTGGCGTGGAACGGGGAGACGGTGGAGCTCGGAGTCGCGGCCCTGGCCGCGATGGACCGCACCCACGAATCGTTCGAGCAGATGATCGCCGAGCGCCTCGCCGCCGACCCGGCGGCGCAGATCTACGCCATTACCTTCGGGCCGGGAGACGCTGGCCCGGTCGACCGCGAGCACGACACGCGGCCGAAGACGCCGTGGACCGGCGCATCGTTTGGACAGGCCCTGCCCGCGCGGGTCGTGCGCGGCATCGTGCTCGCCCGCCTGGCCAACTTCCTCGAGGGCCACACCGCGGCTCGCAAGCAGGTGGCCACCGCGGTGGCGGCGCTGCTCCAGCCCGGCGCCCGCATGCCCGCAGTGCCGGTGCAGGGCACCGGCGGCGCGGGCGAGATCCTGCCCCTTGGCCACCTCTTCTATGAGCTGGGCGGCCTGAAGCTCGAGCCGAAGGAGAGCATGGCCCTGATCAACGGGTCGCCGTGCGCGGCGGCCCTCGTCGCCGACGTGGCGCTGGCGGCGCGCGGCCGCACAGCACTCGCAGAGAGCATGTTCGCGCTCTCGGTGGAGGCGCTTCTCTCGCCGGTCGAGGCGTACTCCGCGGACGTCGAGCCGCTGTGGGACGACCCGCACGAGACCGCCGCCCTGCGCTCGCTGCGGTCGCTGCTGCAGGGGCACCGCGAGGAGAGGATGGCCCGGCAGTCACCTGTGAGCCACCGAATCCTCGGGCGCGTCCTGGGCCAGAACCGGCGCGCCCAGGCCGAGGCGGCGCGGGCCGCCGCGGTCTCGTTGCGCGCGGTGACCGACAACCCGGTGTACATACCGCCCGACGCCGCGCGCCCGCTAGGCACGGTCTTCTCGACCGGCGGCTACCACAACACGCAGGCGCCCGCCGCAATCGACGCGGTGGCATCGCAGTGGGCACAGCTCGCGCAACTCGCGGAGCGGCACACGGACCGGCTCTTCCAGCATCCTTCGACCGCGCCGCTTCTGTATGAGGCAGAGTTCACGTACAAGCAACTGCACATGGTCCAGGACGGATGGGCCGAGGAGGCCGCGTCGCTGGCCCAGCCGACGCTGCTCAACACCGCGTCATGGGGCCAGAACGACGTGCCGTCGCAGTCGTTCCCGGCGTGGCGCAAGGCGGACGCGATCGGCCGCTGCCTCGACTCGGCGCTCGGGATCCTCGCCGTAGTCGCCGTGCATGTGCTGGCCACGCGCGACATCGCGGTGCCGCCGGCGCTCAGCGAGGTGGTCCTGGACGTGAACCGCCACGTGCCGCCGATCACCGAGGCGCGCCTCGTCGGCCCGGAGCTCGAAGCCCTCAGCCGGGCCTTCACCGGCAGGGTGTACCCCGCCTGACCCAAGGCTTCCCAGGATGTGGCGCCGAGGGCGGGGGGTACGGAGCACTCACCGGACAAAGTTCTCACCATGTGAAAAAGCGCTAGACTTCGCGCCATGCCGCGCGGCAGGTTCGAGCTGGTGGTCGCGGGCCGCCTCGTCCTGCCCGACGGCCGGCTGGTGGACGGCGACCTCGGGGTCGACGAGGGACGGATCGCCGCGATCGCCGAGCCGGGCGCGCTGACCGGGGATGAGAGGATCGACGCCGGGCGCCACCTGGTGATGCCCGGCGTGGTCGACGCCCACGTGCATACCCGCAGCGAGCCCGCGGAGGGATTGACACGTGCGACCCAGGCGGCCGCGGCGGGCGGCGTGACCACGATCGTCGACATGCCATATGACGACCCGACGCCCATCACGAACGTCGAGGCCTTCATCAAGAAGACGAAGGATGTGGATCGGGAGGCGATCACCGACGTTGCCCTGTGGGCCACGATCGCCAAGACCGGAGGCCTTGACGAGATCGAGGAATTGGTGGCCGCGGGCGCCGTCGGCTTCAAGGTGTCCACTTTCGAAACGCACCCGGTGCGCTTTCCGAGCATCCCCGACGGCGAGCTGTACCTCGCCATGCAGAGGATTCGAGCGGCCGGATCCCTGATCGCGTTTCATGCCGAGAACGACGACCTGGTCCGGCGCCTGAGCGCGCGCCTGGTGGCGGATGGGCGCACGGATGGACCCGCACATGCGGCGGCGCGCCCGCCGGTGGCCGAGACCGAAGCCGTCGGCCGCGCACTCGAGCTCGCATTCGCCACCGGAGCGCGCGTGCACATCGTGCACGCCACGGTGGAGCGTGCCTTCAAGCTCGTGCGGCGGGCTCGCGAAGACGGCGTCGACGCCACCGCCGAGACCTGCATGCACTACCTCTTGATGGACGAGGGCGAGCTCGCGCGCCAGGGGGCAAGGGCCAAGATCAATCCGCCGCTGCGCCCGCATCAGGAGGTGGAAGCGCTCTGGCGGCTGCTCGCGGCCGGCGAGGTTGCATACGTCACGACCGACCACGTTGGGTGGACGCGCGATCGCAAGCAGACAGCTTCCGTCTTCGACGCGAAGTCCGGCGTTCCGGCCCTGGAGCTTTTCCTGCCCCTCATGTTTCACGAGGCGGTGGTGAGGCGGGGCCTTTTGGTCGGGCGCCTGATGCAGCTCATGTGCGAGAACCCGGCCCGGCGCCTGGGCCTTTGGCCGCAGAAGGGCGCACTCGCGATTGGCGCTGACGCGGACCTGGTCGTCTTCGACGCGGAGCGCAGGTGGCGGGTGGACGAAGCGGCCCTGCTCACGCCGGCGGGTTGGAGCCCGTATCACGGACGCGACGTCATCGGAAGCGTCGAGACCGTCGTCGTCCGCGGCCGGCCTGTATTCGCGCGGGGCGAGGTGGTCGGCGCCCCGGGCCAAGGGCGTTGGGTGCGGCCGGGACCCGCGCGAACCCAGGTGGCGGCGGCCGCGGGATGAAGGCGTCCATCGCCGCGCGAGAGCGGCCTCGGGCCGACGGCGACCAGGTCACGTGGATGGCGGGCACGCAGCTCCTGGCGCGAGCGGTGAGCCTCATCCTCTACCTCCGCGAGCGGGACGAGGCGGTCACGGTGGGACAGCTCGCGGAGGCGCTGGAGGTCCCGGTCAACACCGTCTATCGCCTGGTCCGCACGCTCGAGCTCGGCGGCCTCGTCGACCGGACCCACCGTCCTTATGTCTCGCTTGGGCTGCGCTTCATGGATCTCGGCCAGGCCAAGCAGCGCGAGGTGACGCGCGAGCTCGCGCCGTTTGCGCTGCCGGTGCTCGAGGCGCTGACCGCCGACACCGGCGAGACCTCCCTGCTCCTCATGCCCACCGGCGCGAGGGCGATCTGCCTGCTCGCGGTCGAAACGTCGAGGGCGATCCGCCTCTCCTATCAGCCAGGTCGTGTCCTGCCTCTATACGCCGGCGCATCGGGCAAGGTGATGCTGCCGTGGGTTTCGGCTCAGCTCCTCGAGACCGCGATCGCGCAGGGGGAGGGCCAGGTGCTTGCGGGCGGCCGGAAGCTCACCGCAAGCTCGATCCGAGCAGAGCTGAAGAAGATCCGCGCGTCCGGTTACTGCGTCACCCATGACGAGCTGGACGCCGGGGCGAGCGCGATCGCCGCCCCCGTCTTCACCCGCGGTGGGCAGATCTTCGCCTCCGTCAGCGTCGCGGGTCCCACCAGCGGTTTCACGGAGGACCGCGTTCCGAGCTTGATCGAGAGGGTCGTGGCGGCCGCGGCCGAGACCGGCCGAGGCCTGGCCCAAACCTGGACCACCGCCGCGGCGCAGGAACGCTCGTGAAAGCCATCAGGCAAATCACAGCCGCCAGGGGCACCCAGCTCAGATGCCTCGGCTGGCGCCAGGAGGGGCTGCTGCGGATGCTCGAGAACGTGCTCGAGGTCGGCGAGCGTCCGGAGGACCTCATCGTTTACGCGTCGCTCGCGAAAGCGGCCCGTGACTGGGAGGCTTTCGACGCGCTGGTGCGCGCGCTCAAGACCCTGCGCGACGACCAGACCCTGGTCGTGCAGTCCGGCAGGCCGGTCGGCGTTTTTCCAAGCCATCCCCTCTCGCCGGTCGTGGTTATGGCCACCAGCAACGTCGTCGGCCACTACGCAACTCCCGAGAACTTCTACGCGCTCGCCGAACGCGGACTGACCATGTGGGGCGGGCTCACCGCGGGCGACTGGCAGTACATCGGGTCGCAGGGCGTGCTGCAGGGGATCTACGAGGTGCTGAGCGCCATCGCCCGCGAGCACTTCGGCGGCTCGATCGCGGGCCGGCTCGTCCTCACGGCCGGCCTCGGCGGGATGGGCAGCGCGCAGCCGGTCGCAATCCGCATGTTGGGCGCGGTCGGGCTCGTTGTCGAGGTCGACCCCGCCAAGCTCAAGCGCAGTCTCGACCGCGGGGACCTCGCCGCCGTGTCGTCCGAGCTCGATGAGGCGCTCGAAGCGTGCAGGGCGGCACAGAAAGACGGACGCAGCGTGACCATCGGGCTCCTCGGCAACGCCGCGGACGTTTTTGCCGACCTGGCCACGCGCGGCGTGACGCCCGACGTGGTCACCGATCTCACCGCTGCGCATGACGCGCTGTTCGGCTACGTCCCCCAAGGCCTCTCGATCGAGGAGTGGATATCTCTGCGGACCGTGGACCCGACCGAGGTCACGGCCATGGCCCGCCAGTCGATGGCGGCCGAGGTGAGGGCGATGCTGACGTTCAAGGCGCGCGGCGCCATCGCCGTCGAGAACGGCAACAACCTGCGCGTGCAGGCAGCGACCGCCGGCGTTGGCGACGCCTTTGCGATCGACGGCTTCGCTGAGAGGTACGTCCGTCCACTCTTCTGCAGAGGCATCGGGCCGTTCCGATGGGTGGCGCTGAGCGGAGAACGCTCCGACCTGTCAAAGCTCGACGACCTGGCCGGCACGCTCTTCCCCGAGCGGCCCGAGGTCCGCGTCTGGATCGAGCTCGCGCGCTCGCATGCGGCCGTGCAGGGACTGCCGGCGCGGAGCTGCTGGCTCGGCCACGGTGAGAGGTCGAAGTTCGCCGCAGCCGTCAACGTGAAAGTGGCGGCCGGCGAGCTGATGGCGCCGGTCCTCTTCACACGTGATCATTTCGACTCCGGCGGGATGACCGCTCCCCACATCGGCACCGAGGGGATGGCGGACGGCAGCGACGCGATCTCCGACTGGCCGCTGCTCGACGCCCTGCTCCTCTGCTCGACCGGCGCCGACCTGGTTGCCATCCACGCCGGAGGGGGCGGCTACTCCGGTTACACGCAGAGCGCCGGGGTGACCATCGTCGCCGACGGCACCGAGGCCGCCGCCACCCGGCTGCGGCACGGCCTTGATGCGGACACCGGGCTGGGCGTGCTTCGCTATGCCGACGCCGGGTACGAGCTGGCCGCCCAAACAGCGCGCGACTCAGCGCTCGGGCTCGCAAAGACATGATCCGCAAGCTGACGCACGCCGACGCCGTCGACGGGATCTGGGGCGGTTCGGTGCTGGCGTGCGGGGGCGGCGGCTGGGTTTCTCACGGCGAGGTGATGGCCGGCGAAGCGACCCGCAGCGGAACCCCGATTCTATGTTCGGTCGACGAGATCCCCGACGACGCGCTGGTGGTCACGGTCACCGCCATCGGCGCGCCCGGCGCGGCCGGCTGGGAGATCCAGCCGCTCGACTACGTCAACGCGCTCAAGCTGGTGATGGAGCGCG
>WNFD01000279.1_pt2 | contig 34804 bp, 28 predicted proteins | sample 5400491 | NCBI WGS metagenome assembly WNFD01 (sample SAMN13153343, study PRJNA577476) | soil metagenome | isolation source: 120 cm saprolite under Douglas fir tree site 2 hole 2 replicate 2 | place: USA:California | collected 2015-04-18 | reverse complement strand
GTAGTCGGTCAGCAGCTCGAGGAATGGCTCGGCGGGCAGCGCCTCGGGGCCGAGGACGCCGGCGCCGGCCCACGCACCCGAGTCGATGAGCTCGAGGGCGACAACCGGGTTCACCGCCGTCTGCCAGACCACCGCCTGGGAACCGTACTCGGCCATCGACCACGCGTTGTCGACCACGTGGTGCAGGTAGACCTCACGCGGCGAGCCGTCCGTGCCGGTTCCGGTGACCCACGTTCCCGCGCAGGTCATGCCGCGCATCCGCCCGCCGAGGGTGGCGGGGTCGGGCAGGCAGGCCGCGACTACGTCCCGGGGTGATACGCGCGCGTCGCCCACGCGCACCGGATCGGTGCCGTCGAGGCCGAGCTTGTGCAGGGTCGTCAGGACGGCGATGAACTCGGCCCCGAGGCCGTATTTGAACGTCACGCGCCTGGCATCGATCCAGCGCGGCATCAGGAGCACTTCCTCGTGTTCCACGTTGACGCACTCCACCCGTCCGATCCCGGCGGGGAAGGCGAATTCCTCCGGCTCGCTGAACGGCTCGGTCGTGTGCCAGCCGGTCTCCCGCTCCCAGATGACCGGGGGGTTCAGGCATTCCTCGATCGTCGTCCAGATGGAGAAGGTAGGGGCGAAGTCGTAGCCGTCGACGGTCAGGTTCGCGCCGTCGCGCACGCCGATCTCGTCGATCTCGGTGAAGAGCGTGTCGGCGGCGTACCTGGCGAACACGTCGGACAGTCCCGGCTCGACGCCCATCCCGACGAGCGCGAGCCTGCCGCCGCGCTGCCACGCGGCGTCCGCGGCGAACTGCTCGTCGCCGAGCTTGACGCCGGGCCTGCGGTACGGATGGTCCGGGTCCGGCCGCGACAGCGACATGGCCATGTCCAGGTAGTGGACTCCCGCGGACAGCGCGGCGCGGAACAACGGCATGACGAAACGAGGGTCGGTGGCGTTGAGCAGCACATGGCAGCGGTGCTCGGCGAGCAGGGCGGCGGTGGCGGTCTCGTCGCGCGCGTCGAGCCTGACTGCGATGAATCGGTCACCAGCCGCATGCTGGGCGCGTGCGAGATCGTAGTCCGCGACGATCAGATCCGCGAACCGGCGGCGTCCGGCGATCCTGGCGATCGCGGTGCCTACCCCGCCCGCGCCCACGAGGAGGATGCGCATAGCGTAGATATTAGCTGTACTGAATGCCGGATCCGGCTGTGAGATCGATCCGTTACTACGGAAACCCTCGTCAATACAGCTAATCCATGCTAGAACCGTCGCTAACAGGTTGCCCATAGCGTAGGGGGGTCATGCGGATGACCACTGCCGAGCAAATCGTGCAGCCGACCGAGCGGCCGGCCGATAAGGGTCTCAAGGCCGGCGCGCTCGGGCTGGTCTCCAGCGTCGTCATCGGGACCGCCTCGGTCGCTCCTGCCTACAGCCTCGCGGCCACCCTCGCCTTCGTCGTGGCAGCGGTCGGCCTCCATGCGCCAGCCGTGGCCGTCCTGGCCTTCGTGCCGATGCTGCTGACGTCGATCGGCTACAGCGAGCTGAACAAGGCCGACCCGGACTGCGGTACGACCTTCACGTGGGCGACCAGGGCGTTCGGCCCCAAGACCGGCTGGGCGGGCGGCTGGGCGATCGTCGCCGCTGACATCCTCGTGATGGCCAGCCTCGCGCAGGTGGCGGGCCAGTACGTATTCCTGCTCGTCGGCGCCAATGGCGTCGGGTCCAACCCGAGCAGCGGCTGGGTACTGCTCGTCGGCGTCCTGTGGATCATCTCGATGACCTATATCTGCTACCGCGGCATCGAGGTCTCGGCGAACTTCCAGAAGGTCCTGCTGTCCATCGAGATCGTCATGCTGCTGGTGTTCTCTGCGGTGGCTCTGACCAGGGTCGGGACCGGGCACCACCCGTCCGTGTCGATCGACCCGAGCGTGTCGTGGTTCAACCCGTTCCACTTCTCCAGCTTCCAGGCGTTCATCAGCGGGCTGATCCTCATGCTGTTCATCTACTGGGGCTGGGACACCGCGGTCGCGGTCAACGAGGAGACCGCCGATCGCAGCCGGACCCCAGGCCGGGCAGCGATCATCTCGACCGTGCTGCTGCTCGTCACCTACGCCGTGGTGATCGTGGCCGCGCAGTCATTCGCAGGGGTGGGCACGACCGGCATCGGCCTGCTGAACCCCGGCAACTCCGGTGACGTGATCTCGGTGCTCGGGCACGCGGTGTTCGGCACGTCCGGTTTCGGAACGTTCCTGAGCCACCTGCTCATCCTCATGGTGCTCAGCTCCGCGGCGGCCTCTACCCAGACGACGATCCTGCCGACGGCCCGCACGACCCTGTCGATGGCCGCCTACAAGGCGCTGCCCAAGGCGTTCGCCAAGATGCATCCGCGCTACCTCACGCCCACCGTGTCCACGATCGTCATGGGCGGCATCTCGATCGTTCTCTACGCGGCGATGAACTATATTTCGGGCGGTCTGGTCATCTCCGACGCGGTCACGGCGATCGGCCTCTACATCGCCTTTTACTACGGCCTCACCGGCTTCACCTGCGGCTGGTACTACCGGAAGACGCTGACAAGCAGCGCCCGCAGCCTGTGGATGCGCGGCATCCTGCCGGTGCTCGGCGGCCTCATCCTGTTCTTCGCCGGAGGGTGGAGCCTGTGGAGCGACTGGGACGTGGCCACGGGGAACAGCTACACCACGTGGAAGATGCCGTTCGCGCCGGACTGGCGGATCGGGGGCGTCTTCATGATCGCGTTCCTGTCGGCCCTGGCCGGGGTCATCTTCTTCGCCTACTGCCGGATCATGGGGCCCGCCTTCTTCAAGAAGGAGACGCTCACCAGGGCGACGCCGACGCTCGTCCCGGACCCTGATGCCGCCCCGCCGGCAGATCCGGCCTGACGCCTGGAGCGGCGCGCACGGACTGTCGGCGGCAGGGCCTACCCTGGTCCGGTGACCGCTCAGGCAACCGAATCCCTCCTGGACGGGCTGAACCCGCAGCAGCGGGCCGCCGTCGTGCACGAAGGCGGCCCGCTGCTCATCGTGGCGGGCGCAGGCTCAGGCAAGACCCGCGTGCTCACGCACCGGATCGCCTACCTGCTCGCGGAGCGGGGCGCGTCCCCCGGCCAGATCCTGGCGATCACCTTCACGAACAAGGCGGCCGGCGAGATGGCCGGCCGGGTAGCGGCGCTTGTCGGCCCGAAGGCGCGGGCCATGTGGGTGATGACATTCCACTCGGCGTGCGTGCGGATCCTGCGCCGGGAGGCGAAGCGGTTCGGCTATCCGTCGACTTTCTCGATCTATGACCAGGCTGACTCGCAGCGGCTGATGACCCTGGTCTGCCGCGAGCTCGAGCTCGACGTCAAGTACCACCCGCCGAAGGCGCTGCATGCCCAGGTCTCCAACCTCAAGAACGAGCTCGTCGACTACGAGACGTTCGCGGCACGCGCGCGGACACACAGGGAGAAGGCGCTCGCGGAGGCGTACGCGGAGTACCAGCGCCGCCTGGTCGCGGCGGGCGCGATGGACTTCGATGACCTGATCATGGTCACCGTCAACCTCCTGCAGGCGCTCCCCGAGGTCGCGGAGGAGTACAGGCGCCGGTTCAGGCACGTGCTCGTCGATGAGTACCAGGACACCAACCACGCGCAGTACGAACTTGTCAGGGAACTCGTCGGGAGTGGTTCTTCGCGGATTATGCCGAACGTGGCCCCCGCGGGGGGTCTTGGGGGGTCGTCCCCCCAGGCGAGCACAGCGGTGGCGGGTCCGGCAGGCGCGCTTCCTCCCGCCGAGCTGTGCGTCGTCGGTGACGCCGACCAGTCCATCTACGCGTTCCGCGGCGCGACGATCCGGAACATCGTGGAGTTCGAGCAGGACTACCCGGACGCGCGGGTGATCCTTCTCGAGCAGAACTACCGCTCCACGCAGAACATCCTCGCCGCCGCGAACGCCGTGGTAGCCCGCAACGCAAGCCGCAAGCCGAAGAATCTCTGGTCTGACCAGGGCGACGGCCCGCCGATCACGGGGTATGTCGCCGACAGCGAGCACGACGAGGCGGCGTTCGTCGCCGAGGAGGTGGACAAGCTCACCGACGAGGGCGAGGCGACCCCGGGGCAGGTCGCGGTGTTCTACCGCACCAACGCGCAGTCCCGTGTGTTCGAGGAAGTCTTCATCCGGGTGGGCCTGCCCTACCGGGTGGTCGGCGGCGTCCGGTTCTACGAGCGCCGCGAGGTGCGCGACCTGCTGGCCTATCTGCGGCTGATCGCCAATCCAGGTGATGAGGTGTCGCTGCGCCGCGTGCTCAACGTGCCCAAGCGCGGCATCGGGGACCGGGCGGAGGAGTACGTGGCCGCGTACGCGCAGCGGGAGCGGATCTCGTTCGCCGCCGCGCTGGCGAAGCCCGGTGACGTGCCTGGCCTCGCGTCCCGTTCGGTAAAGGCGATCGAGAAGTTCAACGCGCTGATCGACGGCCTGCGGGAAACCGAGCGTGGCGGCGGCCCGGTGGCGGAGCTCGCGGAGGCGGTGCTCGACAGGACCGGGTACCAGACCGAGCTCGAGGAGTCGGAGGACCTGCAGGATTCGAGCCGGGTCGAGAACCTGAAGGAGCTTGTCTCCGTCGCGAGGGAGTTCGACGCCCAGCGCCCGGACGGCACGCTCGCCGATTTCCTCGAGCAGGTTTCCCTGGTCGCCGATGCCGACCAGATCCCCGAGGGCGAGGATCACGGGGGCCTGGTGACGCTGATGACCCTGCACACCGCCAAGGGCCTGGAGTTTCCCGTGGTGTTCCTCACCGGGATGGAGGAGAACGTCTTCCCGCATCAGCGGTCGATAGGGGATGAGAAGGAGCTGGAGGAGGAGCGGCGGCTCGCCTACGTCGGGATCACCCGGGCGCAGCGGCGGCTCTACCTGACCCGCGCCGTGGGACGGAGCTGGTGGGGCCGCCCCGCCTTTCATATGCAGTCGCGGTTCCTCGGCGAGATCCCGGGGCACCTGATCGACTGGCGGCGCGACGAGGCGTCCGCGGCGCCTCCTGCCATGGAGCGCGTCGCGCGGCGGCCTGCGGTGAACTCGCCGGGCAACCGCCAGGTCCCCGCGCTCTCGCCGGGGGACAAGGTGACGCACGACAAGTTCGGCCTCGGCACGGTCGTGTCTGTCGATGGCTTCGGGGAGCGCGCCGAGGCGAAGATCGATTTCACCGGCGAGTACGGGGTCAAGCATCTCGTGCTCCGCTACGCCCCCCTCGAGAAGCTGTAGACGGGCACGCCATACCCATCGCGACTACGCTGCGGTGGAATGGGCACGTAGTCCGCTGGAGGCAGCCATGGGCAGCATCAGGGTCGTCATCGCCAAGCCGGGCCTGGACGGGCACGACCGCGGCGCCAAGGTCGTCGCCAGGGCGCTGCGCGACGCCGGCGTGGAGGTCATCTACACGGGGCTGCACCAGACCCCGGAGCAGATCGTGGCCGCCGCCCTGCAGGAGGACGCCGACGCGATCGGCCTCTCTGTCCTCTCCGGCGCGCACATGACGTTGTTCGCCCGTGTCATGGATGTGCTGAAGGAGCGCGGCGCCGACGACATCACGGTCTTCGGCGGCGGCATCATCCCTGAGGCGGACATCACCGAGCTGCGGCGGATGGGCGTCGCCAGGATCTTCACACCGGGGGCTTCCACCCAGGACATCGTGGCCTGGGTCCACGCCACCTTCAGCGACCCGGTAGCTCCCCGGGATGGTCGCGATGCTGACACAGGCGAGCTTGTCGTGTGAGTGCCCGAGCCACGCTGGCTGAGATTCACGTCACAGGGGGCCGGTCTGGCCTGAGTAACGTGCACGGTGAGGCCACGGCTAGGCTGCGTGCGAGAGAATGGGGCCGCGCGGCGTGCGGCGTGCATGCCTTGCTGGCCAGCTGACGCTGCTCAGGCCAGCAATGTGTTAGCCAGCGCCGTGTCAGCCAGCTCTGTGTTTAGCTCGTGAGGGCTTGGCGACGCAAGGACGGACAAGGACGGACCTGAGTGGACCTGTTCGAACATCAGGCGAAGGAACTTTTCGCGGAGTACGGCGTGCCCGTGCCGCAAGGCAAGGTCGCGCATACCCCTGAGGAGGCCCGCGCGATCGCCGCGGACTTTGCCGAGACGGGCAAGCAGAGAGTCGTGATCAAGGCGCAGGTGAAGACCGGCGGCCGGGGTAAGGCCGGCGGTGTCAGGCTGGCGGTCGGCCCCGACGACGCATACGTGATAGCGCAGCAGATCCTCGGCATGGACATCAAGGGCCACACCGTGCACAAGGTGCTCGTCGAGGAAGCCAGCGATATCGCCCAGGAGTACTACCTGTCCTTCCTGCTCGACCGCTCCAGCCGCACCTTCCTTTCCATCTGCTCGGTCCAGGGCGGGGTGGAGATCGAAGAGGTCGCGCACACCAGTCCGGATGCCGTCGCCCAGGTGCCCGTGTCCCCGCTGACCGGGGTGGACGCGGCGAAGGCGGCCGAGATTGTCGCGGCTGGCGGCCTGCCGGGTGAGGCGCTCGGCGGTGCGGCGGAGCTGGCGGAGCGGCTGTGGGCGGTTTTCGCCGACGAGGACGCCACGCTTGTCGAGGTCAACCCGATGATCCTCGCGGCTGACGGCCGGGTGCTCGCGCTCGACGGCAAGGTCACCCTGGACGACAATGCCGCCTACCGGCAGGACCACGAGCGGTTCGCAGACGCCGCCGCGGCCGACCCGATCGAGGCACGGGCCAAGGCGAAGCACCTCAACTACGTCAAGCTGGACGGCGAGGTCGGAATCATCGGCAACGGCGCTGGCCTGGTGATGTCCACCCTCGACGTGGTCGCCTACGCGGGAGAGGAGTTTGGCCGGATGCGCCCGGCGAACTTCCTCGACATCGGCGGCGGAGCGTCGGCCGAAGTCATGGCCGACGGCCTGGAGATCGTGCTGTCTGACCCGTCGGTCCGCAGCGTGCTCGTCAACGTCTTCGGCGGGATCACCTCCTGCGACGCGGTAGCCAGCGGCATCGTCTCGGCGATCGGCATGCTCGGCGCGCGCGGCGAGCAGGTGCGTCACCCGATCGTGGTGCGCCTTGACGGCAACAACGCCACCGAGGGCCGCCGCATCCTGGACGAGGCTGGCATACCAGTGATCGAGCAGGTAGCGACGATGGACGATGCCGCGAGGCGCGCGGCGCAGCTGGCGTCAACGGCCGCGACGGGAGCATGAGATGGCGATCTTCCTGACCAGTCAGAGCCGCGTCGTGATCCAGGGCATCACGGGCTCGGAGGGCCGCAGGCATGGCCGCAGGATGCTGGCCGCGGGCACGAACGTCGTCGGCGGGACGAACCCGCGCAAGGCAGGCCAGCACGTCGACCTGGGCATCGCAGAGGTCCCTGTGTTCGGCACCGTTGCCGAGGCTATGGCGGAAGCGGGTGCCGACGTGTCGGTCGTATTCGTTCCTGCTTCCTTCACGAAAGAGGCAGTGGTCGAGGCGATCGACGCGCGGATCCCGCTGTGCATCGTGATCACCGAGGGCGTCCCGGTGCACGACACGGCGTCGTTCTGGGCGTATGCGTCCGCAGGCGGGAACACGACCCGGATCGTCGGGCCCAACTGTCCGGGGATCGCTTCCCCCGGCAAGTCGAACGCGGGCATCATCCCGGCTGACATCAGCGCGGAGGGCCGGATCGGACTGGTCTCCAAATCAGGCACGCTGACCTACCAGATGATGTACGAGCTGCGGGACATCGGTTTCTCCACGGCGGTCGGGATCGGCGGCGACCCGGTGATCGGAACCACGCACATCGACTGCCTCCAGGCGTTCGGTGAAGACCCGGAGACCGACGCGATCGTGATGATCGGCGAGATCGGCGGGGACGCGGAAGAGCGGGCAGCCGCATACGTCGACCAGCACGTCACCAAGCCAGTCGTCGCCTACGTGGCAGGGTTCACCGCCCCTGAGGGTAAGACCATGGGCCACGCGGGGGCGATCATCTCGGGCTCGGCGGGCACCGCCCAGGCAAAGAAGGAAGCGCTCGAGAAGGCGGACGTCCGGGTGGGCAGGACGCCGAGCGAGACCGCGCGCCTAGTCCGCGAGATCATGCGGCAGCGCCGCTGACAGGAAGGACAGGCAAGCATTTATGCCGAACAACGCTCACGGTCTCCCCACCGGGTCGCTGGCTCCGGTCGTGATGACGTGCTCGACCAGGCCGATCAGCACCTCCTTCGCCGACTCCCGCTGACGCGCGTCACAGAGGATGACGGGCAGGCCCGGCTCGAGGTCGAGGGCTATCCGGACGTCTTCCGGCTCGTACCTGCGCGCCCCGTCGAAGCAGTTCACCGCCACGATGAAAGACATCCTGCGCCGCTCGAAGTAATCGATGGCGGGAAAGCAGTCGGCCAGCCGCCGCGTATCAGCCAGTACGACCGCACCCAGCGCGCCGACCGCCAGCTCGTCCCACATGAACCAGAATCGATCCTGGCCTGGAGTGCCGAAGAGATAGAGCACCAGGTCATCCGTGAGGCTGATCCGGCCAAAGTCCATCGCGACCGTGGTCGTCGTCTTGCCCTCCACGCCGGCCGTGCTGTCGATGCCGACGCTTCCCTCAGTGAGCGGCTCCTCCGTGCGCAGCGGCCGGATCTCACTCACGCTTCCTACCAGCGTGGTCTTGCCCGCGCCGAAGCCTCCGGCGATGACGATCTTGATGGCGGTATGAGCTGGCGGGCGGTCGGCGTCAGCGTCAGAGCCCGCGTAGGCCATGAAGCACCTTCCTGAGTGTCTGGACGTCGGCCGGCTGACCCCTTGTCATCGGAGGGCGGATCAGGATCAGGCCGAGTTCACGCAGGTCGGCAAGCAGGACGCGGATGACGCCTACCGGCAGGTCGAGCTCGGAGGCGAGGTCGGCTACCGTCGTCGGGCGGCGGGCCCTGTGCATAATCGCCAAATGCTCCGGATCGAGCGCGGCCGGCTCGGAAACCGTGGCACGCGTGGTGGTCACGGTCGCGACTAGGTCGAACGCCTCGCCGACTGGCCGGGTCCGGCCGCGGATGACCGCATAGGGGCGGACGACGGGCCCGGCTTCCTCGTCCAGCCATCTTTCCTCCGAGGAGGGCATCGGAACGTCACTTCACCGTGTCAGGAGCAGGTACCGGCCGGGGGTTCACCGCGAGATGCTCTCCGACCCGCTTGATGAGCACGGCCATCTCATACGCGACGAGCCCCACGTCGGCCGTCGCGCCGCTGAGCACGGCCAGGCAGGCCCCCTGCCCCGCGGCGGTGACGAAGAGGAATGCCGACTCCATCTCGATGATGGTCTGCCGGACTTCCCCCCCGCCGAAATGCCGCCCCGCTCCCCGGGCGAGGCTCTGGAACCCGGCCGCAAGCGCGGACAGGTGCTCGGCGTCCTCCCGGCTGAGCCCGCGCGAGGCGCCGATGGCGAGGCCGTCCTGGGTGAGGGCCACCGCCTTGTGGACCTGCGCGACCCGGCTCACCAGGTCGTCGAGCAGCCAGTTCAGCCCGTCGGCCGGGACCTTCCTACGCTCCATAAACTCCCCCTATCGGACCTACCCTGCTCGGGATCTCTCATCTCGGACCAGGGAGTCGCTGCCGTGCCACCGGATGCCTGTGAGCCATCCGAGGAGCGGCCCCGCTGCCAGCCTCGCTGCATGGCGGCCAGGCGCTCGCGGACTTCCTCGGGTGAATGGCCGGGATCCGCGCCGCCAGCCGCGGGGACGGCCGGGGACGCCGAACCGTTGGGCGATCCCTCGTCCCGGAGCTGCGGCGCCAGGCTGGCCTGCCGGACTCGTCGCGGCAGGCCCTTGTACGTGGCATCCGCGCTGAGAGGAGCCCATCCGTCGGCGGCGCGTGACCCATTGGGCGCACCCGCGGGTCCACCGGGCACAGGTCCACCCGGCACTGGCCCCTCAGGCACTGACCCGTTAGGTGCGAGCACGGAGGCGCCGGGTTCCGGCGCGGGCCCGGCGGCTGGCTCTTGAGCGCGAGGCGTGGGGGCAAACACGTCATCGGCCGTCGGCGCGGGGCCTTCATCGGGCCGCGCCTGCGTCAGCGCGCCGCCGATCCGCGGTCCGGTGAGCGGCGTTCCGGGCGCGGCAGCCTCGATCATGGCCTCGTCGCCCCGCGCCGCATGGCGACCGGTGAGCCGTACCTCGCCGAAGGCGGACATCTCCCCAGCCAGGCCAGGAACGTACTCCTCTTCCGGCACGACGAGCTCACGCGGGATCAGCACGATCGCAGTGCTGCCTCCGAACGGTGACGAGCGAAGCGTCACCTGAATCCGGTGCCGCCTGGCGAGCTGGCCGACGACGAACAGGCCGAGCCGCTCGCTGTCGGAGAGGTCGAACTCCGGGGGGTTCGCCAGGCGGTTATTGACCTCCGCGAGCCTCTGCTCGCTCATCCCGAGCCCGCGGTCCTCGATCTCCACGGCGAAGCCGTTGCCCACGATGTCACCCTTGACCTGCACCGGCGCGTTGGGCGGGGAGAAGGCGACGGCGTTCTCGATGAGCTCGGCAAGCAGGTGGATGACGTCAGCGACGGCCGATCCGGCGAGCATCGCGGGGCTGGCCGTCACGACGGCCACCCTCGCGTAGTCCTCGACCTCGGCGACGGCGCCGCGCAGCACGTCAACCAGCCGGACCGGGTTGCGCCAGCCGCGGCCAGGCGCCGCACCGGACAGGATGATCAGGCCCTCGGCGTGGCGGCGCATCCGGGTGGTGAGGTGGTCGATGCGGAACAGGCCTTCGAGCGCTTCGGGGCCGCTGGCCCGGCGCTCCATCGCGTCGAGGAGCGTGAGCTGGCGGTGCAGCAGCGACTGGCTGCGCCTGGCAAGGTTGCGGAAGACGTCGTTGATCCCCTGCCGCAGCCGCGCCTCGTCCACCGCCGCCTGGACGGCGGTCTGCTTTACCGCATTGAACGCCTGACTGACCTGGCCTATCTCATCGGATCCGAACGTCATCGGTGGAGCCTCCGACGCTACGTCCACGTCCTCACCGCGACGCAGCCGTGCCACGACGCCTGGCAGCTTGACGTCGGCGAGGATGAGGGCCGACTGGCGGAGCTCGGCAAGGCGGCGGATGAGACGGCGGCCGATCCGGATCGACAGAATGATCGAGATGATCAGGCCGAGTAGCCCGAGGCCGCCGGCCGCGGCGACGCGGAGCCACGCGGAGCGCGTGATCTGGCTGTTCAGCCGTACCTGCTCCTCGACCGTCGCCAGTCCGCCGGTGAAGTAGCCGGCCGATACGGCCGTCGCGGCCGGTTCCCACTGCGCCGTCGTGACGGGCAGCGCGCCCTGACGGGGATCGGCGGCGACCGAGTCCTCGAGCGCCGTGAGGCCGGTAACCGCTTCCGGGGATGCGTACTTCCTCAAGCCGCCCGTGAAGGCGGCGAGATACGCGGGGTCGAACCGGGAGATCGCGTCCGCGTACGCGGCCCGCCGCTGCCCGGCAAGCTCGGTGAACTGAGCGCGGTCGGCGGGGGTGAGGCTGCCCGCTGCCAGTGCCGCGGAGAGAATGGAATCCTCCTGCAGCAGATACTCGCGTGCCTGGATGGTCTGGGTGAGCGCGAGCGATTGTGCCGCCTCGGTTGCACTGGCCACGCTCTCCAGCTCTTCGAGGAACAGCCGGATCTCGTCGCCGACGATCGTGCTGAAGGCAGCGAGTGCCTCCGGCCGGCTTATGCTCCTCGAGCCAATGCGTGAGCGCAGTGTGGTCAGGCCGTTGACGTCGGCGAGCAACGCGACGATCGCCCGCATCTCGGTGCCGCTCGCGCTGTGCTTCGTGCCCGGCGAGGTCATCGCGGAGCGGAACCCCGGCTCGGCCTTCTGCGTCGCCGCCTGCGCCGCGGCCAGCTGCGCGCTGTTCGCCGCTGTCGGATTTGCCAGGTAAACGGCCGAAGCCCGGCGCTCTGCCTGGACGTTGGTGACGAAGAAGGCGGCAGGAACGGCGGTGGCGTTGGTCAGGGCGGGCTCCCTGTCCAGGTTGATGGCGTTGCCGATGGTGGTGCTCGCCACGAACGCATAAAGCCCTATCACCGTAGTCAGTGGTACGGCGACAAGGAAGTAGATACTGCGGCGGATGGATTGACCCCGTGAACCCATGGCACCACCTGAACTGGCGACTAGCGTGAAAACGGACCCGTCAATTACCTTACCGGCCGACGATGTCCGTATTATCCTACAACGTGGCAGCGTAGCATCGAAGCTGCTTGATCATTGCCGAATGTCGGATTTCACGTCCGCAGTGCTTTTCCAGCGCACTAGTGTGACGAATGAGTTCACCGGGACTGGCCCTCCCGTCATCCACGGTCGCGGTCCCGCAGGGGACGGTGTCATGGCGCTTCCGTTCGGCATAGGGCATGAATACCCGGCGCGCCTCCGCATCGCCGTTGCAGGTACTTGCCAGGATTGGGGCCTATGGCCGCTAATGCCATTGATGCCGAACGCGACGAGGTCAGCGATGCTGCTCGCCGGCCTTCGGCTGGCTTCGCCGCGGCCCGCGGTGCTAGCCCGGGGGGGCGACGCTTCGCGCCCCCCGGACCCCCCCGGTTCGGCGATGCTGCTCGCCGGCCTTCGGCTGGCTTCGCCGCGGCCCGCGGTGCCTTCCGGTGACCCGGGATGCCAGCCTGGGTGAACGCACCCCCAGAATCCCGGGGGCCGCTCCGGCCTGGCGGCCTGGGCGTCAGCTAGCCGTTACCGGGACGATCGCCGCATGCGCCGCGGCCGGAAGCGGACTCGCGGTGCTGACCACACTCGCAGCGGTCGGCTGGGTCACGGCGCCGCACGCGGGCCTGGGGAACGGCCTTACCGGGGTGCTGCGCACGGCGGTGCAGCTCTGGCTCGTCGCACACCACGTCGGGTTCGCCCTGCGCGGGACCGGCCGGATCGGCATGCTCCCGCTCGGACTCGTCCTGCTGCCCGGGGCGCTGCTCTGGCGCGCCGGCCGATGGGTCGTGCGCACCGCTGAGGTGACGAGGCTGCGCCACGTCGGCTACGCGGCGCTCGCGCTCGCGCTTCCCTACGCGCTGCTGGCCGGTGCGCTGGCCGTGGCCGGGCGAACCGGGCTCGCGGCCCCGTCGCTCTGGCAGGCGGTCGGAGCCGCCTTCCTGCTCGCGTTCACCGCGGGTGGACTCGGCGGGGCGCGCGCCCTCGCGCCGCTGCGCCGGCTCGCGGGACTGCTGCCCGAACGCTCCCGCTCGGTCATCGCGGGCACGCTGGGAGCGCTCGCGGTGCTTACGGCGACCGGTGCCGCCCTGGCCGCCGTCTCGCTCGCCGTCCACCTCGGCTCGTTCCGCTCGGCGAGCGACGTGCTTGCCCCGGGCCTCGCGGGTGCGGCGCTGCTGCTCCTCGCGGAACTGGCCTACGTGCCGAACGCGGTCGTCTGGGCGGTCGCGTACACGCTGGGGCCCGGGTTCGCGGTTGGCGCGGGAACCGTGGTGGCGCCTACCGGATCCGCGCTCGGGGGCCTGCCGCTTTTCCCCATGCTCGCCGCGCTTCCCTCGGGCGCGCGGGCCGGGGTTCCCGCGTGGGTGTCCGTCGCGGTGCTTGCCGCGCCGTATCTGGCCGGGGCGTTCGGCGGCTGGCTTACCGCGGTGACCGCGCCGACCCCCGTGATCGAGGCGGCGCCATTCTGGGGATTCGCGTGTGGCGCGGCAACCGGGTGCGTGACCGGGGCCCTTGCGTTGTTCGCGGGCGGCCCGCTCGGGGGCGGCCGGCTGGCCGCGGTGGGCCCGTCAGGGTGGCAGGTCGCTGTCGTCGCGACGCTGGAGGTCGGGGTCGCCGCCGCTGTGACCGCGGGGATCGCGAACTGGCTGCTTGTCCGCGCTCGGGCCCGCCAGCAGGCGGGCGGCACCCAAGACGGCGACGCGTTGGGCACGGCAGACCAGCAAGGCCAGCGTCGGCCGGATTCCGGCCAGCAGCGGGAGGTCGCCGTCATCGACGAGACCGATGACGCTGGCGGTCACCGGATCTACGTGGATCCCTGGGCTCCCCGTGAGCGCGATCCTGCCGCGGGGGCTTGACACCTGTCGGCGCTACCTGCCGGCGGAGCGGAGCACCTTGATCTCGTTGTTGACTGACCGGCTGAACTGACTCTGGCACGCCTGCCGCGCGCTGACCGTGTTCGCTCCGCTCATGCAGGAGGAGTAGGCGGACAGTTCCTTCCAGAAGAGTGCGAATACGATGAGCGCCAGCGCGCTGAGCGTCAGGCCGATGCCGCCGAGCACGGTACCGCCGATGGCCCCGCGCGGGCGGTAGGTACCGTTGCGCCTGGCGCGGGCCAGGGTGGTAGCACCAAGCCAGACGGCCACGGTGCCGATCGCCAGCGTGAGACTGATCACGTAGACAGCGCGGTTCAGGCTGCCCACCCCGGCCAGGCCGAGCAGGCTGAGCAGTCCCAGCCAGAACGCTGCCCACGCGCGCTGCCGCGCTGCCTCGTCGGGAGGCTTCAGCGTCGCCGCGGGCAGGGGGCCGCCGGATCTTCCCTGAGCCATCGGGGCATAGCCGCCTCCCGGCGGCGGCTCGCGCCTGTTTCCTTCGACGGAGCCCGCGGGGGGCTTTGGGGGGCGCGAAGCGTCGTCCCCCCAGGCTGGTCCCGCGGGGGGCTTTGGGGGGCGCGAAGCGTCGTCCCCCCAGGCCGGTTCCGCGGGGGGCTTTGGGGGGTCGTCCCCCCAGGCCGGTTCTGCCGGGGGCTGCTCTTCTGGCGTGGCCACGAGTTGTTATTTTGCCCTGTGCGCGGAGTGCCTGGCGCGCTGCGCGTACGACCGTCCGTTCCGGCTGATCCGGCGCCCTATCCGTGCGACCTCTGCCTGCCGTTATGGTGACCGCATGCATGCGCGACTCGTCGTGCTCGTCTCTGGCGAGGGAACGAACCTGCAAGCCCTCATCGACGCGTGTGCCGACCCGTCGTACGGGGCGACGGTGGTCGCCGTCGGTGCCGATAGGGACGGTGCCCGGGGCCTGGCCAGGGCGGAGCGGGCAGGCATTCCCACCTTCGTGCACCGTCTCGGGGACTACGGCGCCCGCGAGGACTGGGACCACGCGCTCACCCAGTCCTGCGCGGTATTCGATCCTGACCTGGTGATCTCCGCTGGTTTCATGAAGCTTGTGGGGGCGGCCTTCCTGTCCAGGCTCGGCAGCCGGTTCATCAACACCCATCCCGCGCTGCTACCGTCGTTCCCTGGCATGCACGGTCCGCGAGATGCCCTCGAGTACGGGGTGAAAGTCACCGGCTGCACAGTCTTCGTCGTGGACGCGGGAACGGACTCGGGGCCAGTCGTGGCACAGCGGTGCGTGCCCGTGCGTGACGATGATGATGAGCGGGCGCTGCACGACCGGATCAAGGTGGCCGAGCGCGCGCTTCTGGTGGAAACCGTCGGCCGGATGGTCCGGGAAGGATGGTCCGTCCAGGGCAGGAAGGTGAGGATCGGCCGGTGACGAGGGTTGCGATCAGGCGGGCACTGATCAGTGTCTATGACAAGAGCGGGCTCGAGGACCTGGCCCGTGCGCTGCACGATGCGGGGGTCGAGATCGTCTCTACCGGCAGCACCGCGGCGGCGATCGTCACCGCGGGGCTGCCGGTGACGAAGGTCGAGGAGCTGACCGGCTTTCCCGAGTGCCTGGACGGCCGGGTCAAGACTCTGCACCCCCGGGTGCACGCTGGTCTGCTCGCCGACATCGGGCGCCCGGAACACCAGGGACAGCTGGCGGAGCAAGGCATCGCGCCGTTCGAGCTGCTCGTATCCAATCTGTACCCCTTCGAGCGCACCGTGGCGGCAGGCGCGGTGCCGCGGGAGTGCGTCGAGCAGATTGACATCGGCGGCCCGGCGATGGTGCGGGCGGCGGCGAAGAACCACGCCAGCGTGGCGGTCATCACCGATCCGTCGATGTACGGGGCAGTCCTTGAAGCGGTGCGGGATGGCGGCTTCACGCTCGAGCAGCGCCGCCGGTTCGCGGCTAGGGCATACGCGCGCACGGCCGCGTACGACATCGCCGTCGCGTCCTGGTTCTCGTCCGCCTATGCGCCGGACGACACCGCGCGGGACACTGGCTGGCCGGATATCGTCGGATCGCTGTGGGCCCGCGCCGATGTGCTCCGCTATGGCGAGAACCCGCACCAGCGGGCGGCACTTTATGCGCGCGGCCACGTTGCCGGGACCGAAGGTGCCGGCGGGGTCGCGGGCGCCGAGCAGTTGCATGGCAAGCCGATGTCGTACAACAACTACGTCGATGCCGAGGCTGCGCGGCGGACGGCTTACGACTTTGCCAGGCCGTGCGTCGCGATCATCAAGCACTCCAACCCGTGCGGTCTCGCTCTCGGCGCCGACCTCGCCGAAGCGCACCGCAAGGCGCACGCGTGCGACCCGGTGTCCGCGTTCGGCGGGATCATCGGGATGAATGCCCCGGTGACCGCGGAAGCCGCGCGGCAGATCGCCGAAATCCTCACCGAGGTGGTGATCGCGCCTGGGTTCGGCGCCGAGGCGCTGGACATCCTGACCGCCAAGAAGAACATCCGGCTGCTTCGCTGCCCGCCGCCGGATCGTGCGCCCGGCGTCTACTGGCACCAGATCGATGGCGGCATGCTGCTGCAGTCCGCCGACCGGGTGGACGCGCCGGGTGATGATCCGGCTCGCTGGGAGCTGCGCGCGGGAACCGCCATCGATGACGCGACGCTTGGTGACCTGGGATTCGCCTGGCGGGCCTGCCGGTCGGTGAAGTCCAACGCGATCCTGCTCGCTTCGGGGGAGGCCACTGTCGGGATCGGCATGGGCCAGGTGAACCGGGTTGATTCTGCCAGGCTGGCGGTGTCCCGGGCGGGGGAGCGCGCACATGGCGCGGTCGCGGCCAGCGACGCGTACTTCCCGTTCGCCGACGGTCTGCAGGTGCTTGCCGACGCCGGCGTACGGGCCATCGCGGAGCCCGGCGGTTCCGTGCGCGACGAAGAGGTGATCGCCGCGGCCGCCGCGGCAGGGATCACGCTGTACTTCACCGGGGTGCGCCACTTCTTCCACTGACTGATCAGGCAGAATGGGGCCCGCTATGAACGCACGCATCCGCTGCGTGCGTAGCCAGGGCGGAAAACCGGAGTACAGGGAGGTCCTGCACCGGCCATGAACATCGTTGTCTGCATGAAGCAGGTCCCGGACACCTGGTCCGAGCGCACGCTGAAGCCCGGTGCGGCGACCCTCGACAGGGAGTCCGCCGACGGGGTCATCAACGAGCTTGACGAGTACGCGATCGAGGAGGCGCTGCGCATCGCCGAGGCCCACGGCGGCGAGGTGACCGTCTTCACCATGGGCCCGCGGAAGGCCAGCGAATCGATCCGCAAGGCGCTGTCGATGGGTGCGGACAAGGCGGTGCACCTGCTGGATGACGGGCTCGCGGGGTCCGACGCCCTGCAGACGTCGTATGCGATCGCCCGGGTGCTCGCGAGGACCGGTTTCGACCTTGTCCTCCTCGGTTCGGAGTCGACGGATGCCCGGACGGGCCTGCTCGCCGCCATGCTGGCCGAACGGCTCGCCGTTCCGCAGCTCTCCCTGGCGAGCAAGGTCGAGATCGAAGGCACCGCTATCCGCATCCACCGGCAGGCTGACTACGGCTACGACCAGGTGGAGGCGAGCCTGCCCGCGGTGGTGAGCGTGGTCGAGAAGATCAACGAGCCCCGCTATCCCTCGTTCAAGGGGATCATGGCGGCGAAGAAGAAGCCAGTCGAGACGCTGAGCCTGGCCGATGCCGGGATCGACCCGGCCAGAGTTGGTCTCGCCTCGGCTGCCACCGAGGTGGTGAGCTTCGCGGATAGCCCGCCGCGGCAGGCCGGAACGATCGTCAAGGACGAGGGTGACGGCGGAGTGAAGGCGGCCGAGTACCTCGCGGCGCGGAAATTTATCTAAGGACCCCTTACATGGCTGAGATCCTGGTACTCGCCGAGCACTCCGGCGGCGCGGTCAAGAAAGTCACCTGCGAGCTGCTGACGCTCGCCCGGAGGTTTGGCGAGCCTGCCGCCGTGTGGGTCGGCGGGGGTGCCGAGGAAGGCCAGCCGCGACTGGCCGAATTCGGCGCCGCCAAGGTGTACGTGGCCGCTGCTGACGGACTCGACGACTACGTGGTCACGCCCAAGGCCGAGACACTCGCCGCGCTGGTCGGCGAGAAGTCTCCGGCGGCGGTACTCGTGGCAGCTACGCCGGAAGGCAAGGAAGTCGCGGCCAGGCTCGCGGTCCGGACGGAGTCCGGCGTGATCACTGACGCGGTGGACGTCAGCGGCGACCTGCTCGCGGAGCAGTCCATCTTTGGCGGCGCCATCGTCGTGCGCTCCCGGGTGAAGACTGGCACGCCGATCATCGCTGTCAGGCCGAACGCCGTCACCCCCGAGCCCGCGGCAGGCGCCGCCGCACTCGAACCCGTGCGGATAGAGCTGAGCGAGGCCGCTAAGGGCGCCAGGATCACCGGCCGCGTGATCCAGGAACGAGGTGAGCGCCCCGACCTTACCGAGGCTGCCATCGTCGTGTCGGGTGGCAGGGGCGTCGGCAGCGCGGAGAACTTCGCCCTGATCGAAAAGCTGGCTGACTCGCTCGGCGCGGCGGTCGGCGCGTCCCGTGCGGTCACTGACGCTGGCTGGTATCCCCACCAGTTTCAGGTGGGTCAGACGGGCAAGACAGTTTCTCCCCAGCTGTACATGGCGGTCGGCATCTCCGGAGCGATCCAGCACAGGGCGGGCATGCAGACCTCGAAAACGATCATCGCGGTAAACAAGGATCCGGAGGCGCCGATATTCGAGCTCGCCGACTTTGGCGTGGTCGGCGACCTGTTCAAGGTCGTGCCGCAGCTGGTGGAAGAGGTCGAGAGGCGCGCACAGGACTGAGCCCGGCTGCCTGGGCGGTATCCGCGTCCGCATGGCCCTTTGTTCGCTGGGCGTTCTAATTCCCTGCGTCCGGCTAGGCTGAGGCCGTCATGGGGTACCTCAGCGGCGCGGGCGGGCATCCGCGGTCGGCGGCAGACGGCTCAGCAGCAAGCGGCGCCGTGTATCTGGACCATGCCGCGACGACGCCGTTGCTGCCCGAGGCGATCAGCGCGATGACCGAGGAACTTGCCCAGATCGGCAACCCCTCGTCGCTGCACAACGCGGGCCGCCGCGCGCGCCGGGTCGTCGAGGAGTCCCGTGAGCAGATCGCCGAGGTTTTCGGTGCCCGTCCCAGCGAGGTGATCTTCACGAGTGGCGGGACAGAGGCGGATAATCTCGCGGTGAAGGGACTTTACTGGGCCCGGCGTGCGGTTGACCGCGGGCGCCGCCGGGTACTCGCCACCGCGGTCGAGCACCACGCCGTCCTGGATTCGGTGCACTGGCTGGCGAGGCATGAGGGTGCCGAGGCGGTCTTCTTGCGGGTCGATGACACTGGCCTGCTGCGGCCTGAGGTGCTGCGCGAGGCCATCGCAGGCGATCCGGGCAGCGTGGCGGTTGTCAGCGTGATGTGGGCGAACAATGAGGTCGGCACCGTGCAGCCGGTCAGCGAACTCGCCGAGATCACAGGCGAATATGGAATCGCGTTTCACACGGACGCCGTGCAGGCAGCCGCCCAGCTTCCCGTTGACTTTGCCGGAAGCGGCACGGACGCGCTCACGATCACGGGGCACAAGATCGGTGCTCCGGTCGGCGCGGGTGCGCTGCTGCTCGCCAGGGGTGCCGAGCCGGTGCCGGTGCTGCATGGCGGCGGCCAGGAGCGAGAGGTGCGCTCCGGCACCCTGGACGCCCCGGCGATCAGGGCCTTCGCAGTCGCGGTGCGGATAACGGCCGAGCGCAGGGACGAGCACGCGAAGCGGCTCGCCGCGCTCAGGAACGACCTGATCAGGCAAGTTGTCGCCGCGGTCCCCGACGCCATACTCAACGGGGCGCCGCCCGGGCCGGGCCGGCTTCCGGGGAACGCCCACTTCTCCTTCCCCGGGTGCGAGGGTGACGCACTGCTCATGCTGCTCGACGCCAAGGGGATCGCCTGCTCGACGGGCTCCGCGTGCACCGCGGGGGTGGCACAGCCCAGCCACGTGCTGCTCGCCATGGGAGCGGACAATGCCAGGGCGCGAGGGTCGCTCCGGTTCTCGCTTGGTCATTCATCGGCTCAGGCGGACGTGGACGCGGTCGGCGCCGTGATCGGCGAGGCAGTAGAGCGCGCCCGCCGCGCCGCCGCCCGCTAAATCCCCTACCCATGAGTAATGGAGGGGACGCCTTGCAGAGCGGGGTTTCCGTGGCACGAAGTGGGGTGATCTTGGGATCGATGCCCTCGCTTGACCATGGAAGTGGAGATCATTTTTCCTCGACTTTGATTCTGCGACAGCCCGCATAGCACGTAAAACTCGAACTGATAATCGACAGCGGCACTGGGGGGGGCGAGTGCGATCTGCCGTCTTTGTCGCGTCGGCCGGAAAGGTTCGCCGCGTTGCCGGCCATGTATGGGTCGTAGCGACAGCCGAGGGTGAGGAGCCTATGTGGCCACCGAGGATGATCATGACCAGCGAGAACGCCAGTTCAACAGCCTCTACCAGGCGAATTACCGTCCGGTTCAGGCCTACGCGGTGCGCCGTCTCGGACCATCAGACGATGCGGCCGACATCGTTGCCGAAGTCTTCACGACGGCATGGCGGCGGCTCGCCGATATTCCGCCGCCGCCGGGCGACCGGCTGTGGCTCTACGGGGTGGCCAGGCGCGTGATCGCCGGACGGCACCGCAGCGCACGGCGCCTGCGCGGCCTGTTCGCCCGGCTGGCGGCCAGCCATCGCATTGAGGCGCGGCGACCCGCGTGGGCGCCGGATGCCGTCCACGACAACCTGCTCGCGGCCCTCTGCCGCCTGCGCCCCGCCGAGCGCGAGGCGTTGCAGCTCGTGCTCTGGGAACAGCTCTCGCACGCCGAGGCAGCCAAAGTCCTCGGCTGTTCGGTCAACGCGGTGGGAATCCGGGTGCACAGGGCGAAGGCGCGGCTGCGCGATGAGCTCGCGCCTGCCAGCGAAAGCGCCAGCGCCGACCCGGCTGGCCACGGTGCGGCAAGCGGCCCCGCCCACCCCATTCCCGTCTTCATCGAGCCGAACGGAAGCTGACGATGGACCTCGACATGCTCATGACAGAAGCCGACCCCGCCCGGCGTGTCCCCCTGGACGGACCGGACTCGGCAGCGGCCGTCCGCCTTTACCGCGAGATTACCGAGGGGGCGCCTGCGCCCTCCCGGGCAAGAAGGCTGCGCCGTCGGGTGACCGTGCCGGCCGTCGCGGGGGCTGGCGCGGCCGGGCTGGCCACCGCCGTCGTCATGGCGCTGCTGCCCGGCTCGCCGGCGGCCCCGCTCGCCGCTGCCGCCGCTGTCCTCGACCAGGCGGCGGCGACCGCCGCGCACCAGTCGGCAGGGCCTGCACTGGGACCTGGCCAGTACTTTTACCTCAAGACCATTGAGACCGCCGAGGTCTATGGCGGCAGCGGGGCTAACGGTCACGGGGGAGCCGAGATGTCGGCTTCATTGCTCGGTGGCCCGGTGTACCTCTCGGACGGCGGACGCGAGTGTACGTTTGTCAGGCAGCTGTGGCTCGCCCGTGACGGCTCGTCACGGCTGGTCTATACGCCGGAGGCCGGGCAGGCCACCAGCCCCGCGCAGGGATGCCATCCGTTCGTGCAGACAGAGTCAGGTAACAGCGGTGGTTCCAACCCCTACTTCGGCCCTCTCGATGGCTCAAGCCTGCCAACCGACCCCGCCGCGCTCGAGCAGGCGATCGCATACCGCTACGGGGTCGCCCCTGACATCACCATGTTCGCGCTCGTGAGCATGTTCCTGGAGTCGAGTCCCTCGCCTGCGCTCCGGGCCGGGTTGTACGGCGTGCTCGAGCGGCTGCCCGGCATCGAGAACCTCGGTCCGGTGACCGACAGGCTCGGGCGGCATGGCATCAGCGTCGGCTTTCCCGATGGCAAGGCGCTTTACAAGATCATTTTCGATCCGGCCACCTCGGCAGTGCTGGAAACGGCAGGGACGGAAAAGGGCGCGCAGCCCGGCTACACGGTCTACGTGACGTCTGCCGTGGTGGACTCCGATACGGCCGTGCCTCCGGCCGCGAGCGGCTCTCCGTCCCCGGCTACACACAGCTCCCGGTCCCCGGGCAACTGACCGGAAGCGGCTTGCTCCGCTCCCGGCGGGGACGGGACCGGAGCAAGCCGCGGTGCTGGCCTGGGTGGCTCCCCGATGCCCTCGCAGCGCATACCCTCGGAAGGCGATGACTTCTCTGCGCGTGCTTGCCGCCATGTCTGGCGGCGTCGACTCCGCGGTGGCGGCGGCAAGGGCGGTGGACGCCGGGCATCAGGTGACCGGCGTCCATCTCGCGCTGTCCGCGAACCCGGAGTCCTACCGGACCGGGGCAAGGGGCTGCTGCACGCTGGAGGACGCCCGCGATGCCAGGCGCGCCGCGGACGTGATCGGAATCCCGTTCTACGTATGGGACATGGCCGAGCGCTTCCACCGTGACGTGGTGGCCGACTTCATCTCCGAGTACTCTGGCGGCCGCACCCCGAACCCGTGCCTGCGCTGCAACGAGAAGATCAAGTTTGCCGCCGTACTCGACCGGGCGCTCGCGCTCGGCTTCGACGCGGTGTGCACGGGCCATCACGCCCGGCTGGATGACGGCAGCCTGCGCCGCAGCGTGGACGACGCCAAGGACCAGTCCTATGTGCTCGCCGTGCTCAACCGCCGTCAGCTCGCGCACGCGATGTTCCCGCTCGGCGACACGACAAAGGATCAGGTGCGGGCCGAGGCCGCGCGGCGCGGGCTGGCCGTCGCGGCCAAGCCGGACAGCCACGATGTCTGCTTCATCGCGGACGGGGACACGAGGAAGTTCCTCGCGCGGCATCTCGGCAGCGCTCCGGGCACCATCGTGGACCCCGCGGGTGACGTCATCGGCAGCCATGACGGCGTCTACGGGTTCACGATCGGCCAGCGTAAGGGCCTGGGCGTTGCCCATCCCGCGCCGGACGGCAGGCCGCGATACGTTCTCGGCATCGAGCCCGTCTCGAGAACGGTGACCGTCGGTCCGCCCGAGTCGCTTGACGTGCACGAGATCATCGCGGAGCGGCCGGTGTGGACCGGGGGACGGCCGCCAGGGCGGCCAGTCGCGCCACTCGACTGCCTGGTGCAGCTGCGCGCACACGGCGAGGTATACCCATGTGCCGCCTGGGCAGATGACGAGGTGCTGCAGATCCGGCTGCGCGAGCCCGCCCGGGGCGTCGCCAGGGGCCAGGCGGCCGTCCTCTACGAGGGCCCCCGCGTCCTGGGCAGCGGCACCATCACCGCGACATCCTGACCGCCGCAGCTGACGGGCGGCCTCCCGATAGCGCAGGTGCCGCGGGAGGCCGCTGGCGTCGTGCCTCGTTACCGGTCAGCGCAATCCGGGGTCGTAGTGCTCATAGCGGTATTGCGCGGACGGGCGGCAGTGGCGCTTTGGCATCACACCTCCTCTGCCTGGATCGAGGTTGATCGCGCGCAGCGGCCTAGGGTGCCGCTGAGGGATGTCGTCGTGGTCACGACGCCACCCCTTTTGGTGATTTGAGTTGATTATGCACCAGGAATCATGATCATCACACTTTCGCCCTGTCTGTACCAAGGGGCCACCAGCCCAGCGGGGGCGGCGAGCTGAGTCACAGGGAGGGTGCGACTTCCTGCCGCTGGGTTATCGAACCCTCCGGCGTCGTGATGGCCCTTTCGAACAGGGAGCCCGAGGGGTAGTCCGGATCAGCGCAATACCCGACGAATCTGAACCCCTGCTGCTCGTAGTAGGAATGGAGATCCACGTTCTTGGTCCACACATCGATCCGAATCCACCGGGCGCCAAAGGTCCGTACGGCCCACTCCCCGGCCCAGTCAAGCAAACCGGCCCCGATGTCCCGGTGTGCATAGTTCCTGCTCACGACCAGCCGATGCACGTACACGACTGGCTCGCGCTGTTCCGGTTGCCCGGCCCACACCTCCGGGTTGACCTTCGGGTCAGTCGTGATCGTTGCTACCGGGATCTCGCCGTCCCAGGCGATCCACGTCTTCTTGGCCCGCAGGCCATCCAGGACACGATCGTTGCGGGCTTCCTCGGTGGGCCATGGCCGGGCCCACTGGTCCGTGTCCCTGGTTCGCAGCCAGCTGGCCGCCTCCTCGATGAGGTCGAGGATGACGTGCAGGTCACCCGCTGTGCCGAGCCGGACTTCAAAGGGGCGTCGCACTTTGCATGGCTCCGTCGGTGATAGGGCCTCCGGCTTCACTGGCGGTATCACCCGATATTTTGGCAACGGGGCCAGAAGGCGTGGGGCATCGGCAAACGATGGCAGTGCTCGTAATTCAGGGCATAGCCGCCGGACGGGGGTCACGTCCGCTCAGCCGCCTTGCCGGGTCCGGATTCGGCCGACGCTTCTTGGGCCGGGATCGAATCGGTGGCTGCCGGGATGGGGCCACCGAATTCGACTGGAACCGTGCCACTATTGTAGGCGAGCCGGGTACGGTCCGCCGGGTATACGGTGATGGTCAGCCGGAATGGCTTGTCACTCGCGTCAAAGGCTATCCGGCGGGCTTCGAGCATCGCCACCCTGCCATCGTCGGGGAGCTTGAAGAGTACTGCCTCGGTCTCGTCTGGCGGTCGCACGATGATCGTGTCACGATAGCCGGCCTGCTTGATGCCGAGCGTTTCGCTGAGGTATCTGACGGTGCCTGGCTTGATGTCGGTGGCCTGGATGAGTTCCGTACCGCCCTTCACGACCAGGTCCATGGGGTAGAAGGAGGTCTGCAGCGACCACAGCGTGTCATCGATGGAGCGCTGCTGATGGCGGCTGACGACCTGTGTGTCCTCATCAAGGTGCAGTTCGCTTGCCACCACCCCCGCAGCCTTCTGGATCTCCACGCGCGGGTCGGTGCTCTTCGGCGTCCTGCGCTTCTCCATCACCGCGGAGGCGAAGACCGCGCCCTCACCCCCGCCAAGCCCGGTCTCCGGGTCAGCGGACAGGGTGGTGACGAAGGGATCGATCTTATTTACCACGAACGTTCCCTGGCCTGGCCGGGTCTCCACCAAACCACGGGTTATGAGCAGTTTCACGGCGTCGCGGATCGTGTTCCGAGACGCGTTGTACTCGTCCCCGAGCTCCTGCTCCGTCGGAAGCCGTTTACCTGGCTCGAGTCCGCCAGAGTCGATCTTGAGGCGCAGATCTTCGGCTATCTTCCGGTAAATGGGATCAGCCATGATTCCTCCCAGAGATACCAATCACCCCGATCGTCGTTGATCGGGGTTCGATCCGTCGGCGCAGACATCGCCGACGTTGACAACGAACACATTCCGGTCGGCAGGAAAGACGCTGCGGGTGAGCCTAAATGGTCCGTCCTTCTTGTCGAAGGCGGTACGGAAGGTTTCGAAGACCGCGATCCGGCCATCGTCGGGAAGCTTGAAGAACGTCGTCTCTGTCTCGCTCGCCGGCCGTACCGTGATCGTGTCCTTGTAGCCGGCCTGCTCGATGCCGAGCGTCTCCTTGAGATAGAGGACGGTTCCGGGCTCGATGTTGGCAGGCTTGATGAGCTCGAGCGCGCCCCGCTGGACGAGGCCCATGGGGTAGAAGGACGTCTGCAAGGACCAGGCCCTGTCGTCGATGAAGCGCCGCTGATGGCGGCTGACGACCGGCGTGCCCTCCTCGAGTCGAAGTTCTGCGGCTATCTTTCCTGCCGCGCGCTGTATCTCTACGTGCGTGTCGCTCGCGTCAGGCTTCCTGCGCTGCGCCGTCACCTCGGACAGGTAGGCCGCGCCCTCCCCGCCGCCGAACCCTGTCTCCGGATCTTCGGACAAGGTGGTGATGAAAGGGTCGATCGTCTCGGTGACGAAGGTGCCCTGGCCATGCCTGGTCTCTACCAGGCCCCGCGTCGTGAGCCACTTGACCGCGTCCCTGATGGTGTTCCGAGACGCCTTGTAGCGCTCCCCGAGTTCCTGCTCGGTCGGAAGCTGTCTGCCCGGCTCAAGCTCACTGGACTCGATCCCGAGGCGCAGATGCTCGGCGATCTGCCGGTACAGAGGATCAGCCATGACGCTCTCCAGAGGTACCAACAACCCCAATCACAGGTGTCACCCCATCTGCGAGAATCATCCAAGCCACCTGTACTGTCAGAATATTTGGCATGATCCGGTTTACTACCCGCTCGTGGCCGGTATAACACCATCGAGACCAAAGGTTGGGATGGCCAGGATGGCAGGACACATAGGTGTGAGTCTAGCAGTCAGACTGCTTGGGCGCATCCGGACTGTTCAGGTAAGACTACATGCCCTGGCAGCCCCGATCACAGGGACTGCCCAGGCTGGCCGAACTGCCCAGGCCAACCGCCTCAACCACCCAGGCCAGATAAGAAGCCCAGAAGGGGCATCTGAGGTAAAGCCGCAGGTCAGGAGCAAGGGAGACTCATCATGACCGCTCTATTAGTGCTGGCAGGACTCGTCGCCGTCGCCGTCGCAGCGATCGCCGCCGGAGTGATCGGCTTCAACGCACGGGCCATCCGGCGGGAAGACCAGGCCGACATCCTGACCGGCGTGGCGCCGGACCGTGCCGCCCTCCGTGCCCGGCGGCTGAACGGACTGCACGTGCGCGGCACGCACGGCGCGGCGTGGCTGCAGGCAAGGGATGCCAGCCGGACGGCCCGGGTCGTCGAGACCGGGCGCGTCCGCAGGGAAGACGTGCTGGTGTAGCGCAGACCATGGACAGGTTACGACCACCGGGTAAGGAGGATGGTCGGCATGACAATCCCGCAGAACCAGCTGTGGCTGGCGGCACACGGCGGCACGGGCTCGTTCCCCGTGCCGGCCTGGCCAGGGCTCATCAGAGCGCGGCGAATGCTGGCGGTGACCGCGAGCAGGACCCGGCTGGCAGTCGAGCTCATGCCCGAGCGCGCGTTCCGGCTGACCGGCCGGACGAGGGAGCCTGCCTGGTTCGTTCCCAGCCTCTCGCTGCACTGCACCATCGTGGGCGTTGACATCTCCCAGTACGGTGACCGCCGCGACGATGAGGTCCAGCTCTACATCCGCCGGTCCATGTACGAGATCCTCCGGGAAGCATTCGATGCCTCGGGCGTATCGTGGCGCGGGTGTCATCGCGAAGACCAGGGTGACGGCGTACTGATCGTCGCACCGCCCCAGGTCTCGACGGCAGCGTTCATCAACGGGCTCATCCCTCATCTGGACGCCGGGCTGCGGCGGCACAACAAGATGGCCAGTGCCGCCGCGACGATCCGGCTCCGCATCGCGGTCCACGCCGGTCAGGTGCACACGGACGAGAACGGAATGGCGGGGCAGGCGCTTGTCCACCTCTTCCGCCTCCTGAATTCCCCGGCGTTCAAGGATGAGTTCGCCGCCTCGCCGGCGCCCCTCGCCCTCGTGGTTTCCGACTACCTGTACAAAGACGTGATCAGCCAGGTACACGGGGTGATCGACCCTGGCGCGTACCGCCCGATCGAGGCCGCGCTCAAGGAGACCAGGGCGCGGGCATGGATCCACACCCCGTCCCACCTGGCCTTCGCCGCACAGCCGCATGCGCGGCCGGATGCCAGCCGCCGTCACTCCCGCCCGGTCGGCCCCGGTCACCGGCAGGCCAGAGCCGCCCGCGCCAGGCAGGGCTGCGTCCCGGCCAGGCCAGCGGCGCCGGGCGAAGCGTCCCTGACCGAGATCACGAACAGCGCCAAGGGGGGGCGACGCTCCGCGCCCCCCCAGACCCCCCCGCAGAGGGCAAGCCTGAGGGAGCCCTAGCTGAGAATTGACCTCCGGGCTGTCCCGGCAGCTGCCAGCGCGACGAGGCGTGGCGGCTCGGCCGGGACTTTTCATGAGAACACTAAGCTCAGCAGCGTGCCTGACAGTAGCGACTCCTTCCCCTGGACGCCGGCCAGCGCGACCGGCGTCGGCTCGATGCCGGGTACCGATCCGGCCGAGGCGATGCGGATCATCCTCGGCGAGCTGCCCGATCTCCCGCACCTTCCCGAGCTGCCGGCCCGCGGGCCCGGGGCTGACCTGACCGGCCGCACCGCGGCGCTGCTGATCGACCTGCCGGTGGAAACGACCCCGGGGGGCTGGCGTCTCGCTGACCGGCAGGGCCGCGACCTCCGCAGGGCCCGCGGCATGCTCTCCGCCGACCTCGACGCGCTCGAAGAGGTCCTGGCCGGCTATAGCGGGCCGCTCAAGGTACAGGTCTGCGGCCCATGGACGCTCGCCGCCACCATCGAGCGCAGCCGCAGCCAGGAACCGGTGCTTTCCGATCCGGGCGCCGTCAGGGACCTGACAGAGTCGCTGGCCGAAGGCGTGGCGGCGCACATGGCCGAGATCGGCAAGCGCGTCCCCGGCGCACGCGTGCTGCTGCAGCTCGACGAGCCCGCCCTGCCGGCGGTGGTCGAGGGAAGGGTTCCGTCGGCCAGCGGCCTGTCCCGGTTTGCCGCTGTCGAGGCCGGGACCGCCGCAGGACGCCTGCGCACGATAGTGAGCGCGGCACGGTCGCCTGCCATCGTGCATTGCTGCGCCATCCCGCTCCCGTTCGGCATCATCAAAGAAGCGGGCGCGGCTGCCGTCAGCCTTGACCTGAGCCTGCTCGGCCGTGCGGACGAAGACGCGCTCGCCGAGGTGGCAGACGCGGGCCTGGGGATCCTCGCGGGCGCTGTTCCTTCAGCAGATATCGAACGGGCTTCGCAGCCGGGCACGATCGCGGGGGGTGACACTGCTTCCGTGGTGATCGACCTCTGGCGGCGGATGGGGTTCCCCGCGCGACGGTGCACGGAGCAGGTGGTTATTACCCCCGCCTGCGGGCTGGTCGGCGCGTCTCCTGCCTATGCGCGCGCCGCGCTGGCCCGCTGCCGCGAAGCCGCCCGGCTGCTGCCTGAGCTGATCGAGGAGGGGATGTCGTGAGCAAGCAGGAACCCGCGCCCGCGCCCGCGTCAGCGCGCGAGCGTCATGCCGAGCTGAGCCAGGAGATCGACGAGCACAACTACAGGTACAACGTGCTCGACTCCCCGGTGATCTCGGACGCGGAATTCGACAGGCTGATGGTCGAGCTGCGGGAGCTCGAAGAGCGCTACCCGGAGCTGCGCACGCCCGACTCGCCGACCCAGAGGGTCGGCGCGGGAATCAGCACCGAGTTCACCCCGGTCCAGCACCTGGAGCGGATGCAGAGCCTGGACAACGCTTTCTCCGACGCCGAGCTTTCCGCCTGGGCGGCGCGGGTCGAGCGCGGGGTCGGTGAACCGGGCGCGTACCTGTGCGAGCTGAAGATCGACGGGCTGGCGATCGACCTCACCTACGAGCGGGGACGGCTCGTGCAGGGCGCGACCAGGGGCGACGGGCGTACCGGCGAGGACGTCACCCTGAATATCCGCACGATCGGCGCCGTGCCCATGCGGCTGACCGGGGACGGGGTGCCTGAGCTGCTCGAGGTGCGCGGTGAGGCGTACATGCCGGTGCGGGCGTTCGAGGAGCTGAACGTGCGCCTGACCGAGGCGGGCAAGCCGCCGTTCGCGAACCCGCGCAGTGCCGCCGCCGGATCGCTGCGGCAGAAGGATCCCCGGGTGACCGCCACCCGGGCGCTTGGCGTGATCGTGCACGGCATCGGCGCCCGGACCGGCTTCGAGCCCGCCAGCCAGTCGGACGCTTACCGGCAGCTCGCCGCCTGGGGGCTGCCGGTCAGTGACTCCTACCGGGTCGTGCCTGGCCTGGCTGACGTGCGGGACTACATCGCTTTCTATGGCGAGCACCGGCATGACCCCGCTTACGAGATCGACGGCGTCGTGGTGAAGGTCGACCAGGTCGCGTTCCAGCGGCAGCTCGGCTCGACGAGCCGGGCGCCGCGATGGGCGATCGCGTACAAGTACCCGCCCGAGGAAGTGAACACCAAGCTGCTGTCTATCGAGGTAAACGTCGGTCGCACGGGGCGGGTCACGCCCTTCGCCGTGATGGAGCCGGTTAAGGTGGCCGGCTCCACCGTGGCGCTCGCGACGCTGCACAACGAGGATGAGCTGCGGCGCAAGGGAGTGCTGATCGGGGACACCATCGTGCTGCGCAAGGCGGGCGACGTGATTCCCGAGGTTGTCGGGCCCGTCGTGGACCTGCGCGATGGCTCCGAGCGGGAGTACGCGTTCCCCACCGCGTGCCCGTCCTGCGGAACGGAACTGGCCAGGGCGGAGGGCGAGGTGGACTGGCGCTGCCCGAACACCCGGTCCTGCCCGGCGCAGCTGCGGGAGCGCATCTCTCACCTGGCGGGGCGCGGCGCTCTCGATATCGAGGTGCTCGGCTATGAGTCCGTGGTCGCGCTGCTGGAATCGGGTCTGATCACCGACGAGGGCGACCTGTTCTCGCTCACCGAGGACGCGCTTGCCCGGTGCCCGTTCTTCGTGAACAAGCAGGGCACGCTCACGGTCAACGCGGGCAAGCTGGTGCGCAACCTGGAGGAGGCCAGGCAGCGGCCGCTGTGGCGGATGCTTGTCGCGCTGTCCATCCGGCACGTCGGGCCGACCGCCGCGCAAGCGCTCGCACGCGAGTTCGGCTCGCTGGACGCGATCGCCGGGGCGACGGAAGCCGCCCTTGCCACGGCCGATGGCGTCGGGCCGGTGATCGCGAGATCGCTGCTTGACTGGTTCGCCGTGGACTGGCACTGGGACATCGTGGCGAAATGGCGAGCCGCCGGGGTGCGGCTGGCCGAGGAGGGGTCCGCGGGGCCGCGCCCGCTCGCCGGTGTCACCGTGGTGATCACGGGGTCGCTCGAGGGCTTCAGCCGGGACTCGGCCACCGAGGCTGTCCAGGAACTCGGCGGCAAGGTGACCGGCTCCGTGTCAAAGAAGACCGATTTCGTGATCGCCGGGGAGAATCCGGGCTCGAAGTACGAGAAGGCACTGGCGCTAGGGGTTCCCGTGCTTGACGAGGCTGGCCTGCGTGTGCTCCTCGAGCAGGGCCCTGATGCGGCGCGCGCCGCATCGGCCGGGGCTGGCGCCGAGGATGGGGCTGGCGCCGAGAGCTGACCGGAGCGTCGTGGCCGCGGGGGAGCGGCCCGGCCGCCGCCTCGTTACGGAAAGTATGCAATCGGTTGCGTGAAGTGCTATTTTCGCCATAGCCTTTCTCACAGCGCATGCACGCACGCATTGTCCCCGGCACGAGGAAGTTATGAAGGACCCGAACGACACCAGGGACACCGTCCCGCGGATGGGCTCCCCGCTATGGGTCCACCTGACGGTGGTCACGGTGGTCGGCGTCGGAGTCCTCGCCCTGGCGGCGGCCGGGCTCGGCCCGGCGGCTGCGCGCGATCTGCTGGGGCGCCCGGTGTTCTGGGTTATCGCCTCGGCGGTCATCGTCGGCGAGCTGCGGCCGATCGTCACGCCAGGGAAATCAGCGCCAGACGCCGAGGTCCCCTCGGTGACCTTCAGTTTCGCCGCCCTGCTCTACTGGGGTTTTCCGGTCGCGGCACTCCTCAAGGTGCTGTCCACCGTGATCGTGAGCGTCGTGACGCGCAAGGCGGCGTTCCGCACCGCGTTCAACGCCGCGCAGTTCGTGCTCAGCCTCGGCGCGGCCGGCCTCGTGCTCGCGGCGGCGGGCATCCGGCCGCAGCCGGCCAGGCCGTGGGCCGGAGGGCATCTCGGTGCGGTGGTGCTCGCCGCGGTCGCGTACTTCATCGCAAATTTCCTGCTCGTGCGGATCGCGGTGGCCCTGCACGGGCGGGTCCCGCCCCTGACGGCGATCTGCGAGGTCTTTCCCTATACGGCATTCGTCAACCTGGCCCTGCTGTCAGCCGCGCCGCTCGTCGTGGTCGTGATGAATCGCTCGGTGATACTCGTGCTGCTGTTCCTGCTCCCGTTCGTCGCCGTATACGCCAGCGCCGCGATGTCGGTGCAGCGGGAGCATCAGGCCCAGCATGACGAGCTAACCGGCCTGCCGAACCGGAAGCCGCTGCTCCGTGACACGGTGGTGGCCATCTCCGAGGCGGCCAGGTCGGGCGGCAGGGCTGGCCTGCTCCTGCTCGACCTGGACCGCTTCAAGGAGGTCAACGACACGCTCGGGCACCCTGTCGGCGACCGGCTGCTGCGGATTGTCGGGTACCGGCTCACCCACAGTGTGCGGCCCGGTGACGTGGTGGCGCGGCTCGGCGGTGACGAGTTCGCCGTGCTGCTGCCGGTGGTGGGCGGGGTCGCGACGGCCCGTGAGGTGGCCGTGCGGCTGCGCGCCGCGCTTGCCGAGCCGATCAGGCTGGAGGGCATGTCCTTCGAGATCGAGGCCAGCGTCGGGATCGCGCTCTACCCCGACGACGCGCCCGACTTCGAGTTCCTGCTGCAGCGCGCCGACGTGGCGATGTACCTGGCGAAGGAGCGCCGCAGCGGAGTCGAGACCTACGACACAGAGTCCGACAGGAACTCGCCCGCCCGCCTGTCGCTGCTCGGCGACCTGCGCCGGGCGCTGGACCGCGGGGAATTCGAATTGCACTTCCAGCCCAAGGTCTGGCTGGCCGACGGCCGTCCCGCGGGCATGGAGGCGCTCGTCCGGTGGCATCACCCGGAGCGCGGGGTGACCGCGCCTGAGGAGTTCATCCCGCTCGCCGAGCAGTCCTGCCTGATGCGCGATCTCACCCGGTACGTCGTAGACACCGCGCTCGTGCAGGCGTCCAGGTGGTGGCGCGACGGGCTGGCGGTCCAGGTGTCGCTGAACGTGTCTGCCCGCGACCTGCTCGATACCGGGCTGGCGAGCACGATCTCTGAGGGACTCGAGGCGCACGGGCTTCCCCCCGAGGCGCTGCTGCTCGAGATCAACGAGCTCGTGCTCACGAACGAGCCCGCGCACGCGGTGGATGCCGTGGCCGCGCTGGCCGCGCTCGGCATCCCGCTCAGCCTGGATGACTTCGGTACCGGTTACTCGTCGCTTGTCCGCCTGCAGCGCCTTCCCGTGAGCGAGATAAAGATTGACTCGTCGTTCGTCGGGCGGATACTGCACAGTCCGGAGGACGAGGTGATCGTCCGCTCGCTGGTCACGCTCACCCGGGATCTCGGCATCCGCTCGGTGGCGGAAGGCGTGGAATCCCCCGAGGTGGCGGACCTGCTGCGCGGCATGGGCTGTGACGCGGGGCAGGGCTGGTATTTCGGGCGGCACCTCAACGCCGCTTCCGCCACCGCATGGCTGGCCGAGCACCTCATCCCGGGCCCGCGGCATGCCTCGCTGCAACGCCGCGTCTCGCCAGGCGTGCGCCCCGCGTGATGTGGTTCCGCTCCGGCCCGGATCGGCACTTAGGATTGCCTGCATGCCTATTACCCGTGACGAGGTGGCCCACCTGGCCAGGCTTGCCAGGCTCGCCCTCGGCGAGGAAGAGCTCGAGCACCTCGCCGCACAGCTCGATGTGATCATCTCGGCGGTCGCGCGGGTACAGGAGGTGGCCGCGGAAGGGATCCAGCCGACGTCGCACGCGGTCCCGCTGACCAATGTGTTCCGCGAGGACGAGGTGGTGCCGCCGCTCGGCGCGGCTGCCGCGCTCGCCGCGGCGCCCGCGGTCGAGCGGCAGCGGTTCAAGGTCCCGCGGATCCTGGCGGAGGACTGATCATGGCCGGTGAGCTGACGAGGATGACCGCCGCTGAGCTGTCCGCGGTCCTTACGGCAGGCGAGGTGTCGGCGGCCGAGGTTACCCAGGCGCACCTGGACCGGATCACGGCCGTGGACGGCAGGGTGCATGCGTTCCTGCACGTCGCGGCGGACCGGGCGCTCGAAGGCGCGCGATCGGTGGACGCACGGCGAAGCGCTGGCGAGGACCTGGGGCCGCTGGCCGGTGTGCCCGTCGCGCTCAAGGATCTCTTCACCACCCTCGACATGCCGACCACGTGCGGGTCACGCATCCTCGACGGCTGGCAGTCGCCCTACGAGGCCACCGTCACGCAGCGGCTCAGGCAGGCTGGGGCGGTCATTCTCGGCAAGACGAACATGGACGAGTTCGCCATGGGTTCGTCTACGGAGAATTCCGCGTTCGGGCCCAGCCGCAATCCCTGGGACCTCAGCCGGGTGCCGGGGGGCTCCTCTGGCGGTTCAGCCGCCGCGGTGGCCGCGTACGAGGTGCCGCTGGCGGTCGGCACCGACACGGGAGGCTCGATCCGCCAGCCAGCGGCGATCTGCGGGATCGTCGGGGCGAAACCGACCTACGGCGGCTCGTCCAGGTACGGGATCGTCGCGTTCGCGTCCTCCCTTGACACGCCGGGGCCGTTCGCCCGCACCGTGCTCGACGCGGCCCTGCTGCACGAGGCGTTCTCCGGGCACGACCACTGCGATTCGACATCGGTTGACGCGCCGGTGCCGCCGGTCGTCGCCGCGGCGCGGCAGGCCGACGTGGCCGGGCTGCGGATCGGCGTGGTGACGGAGCTCGGCGGTGAGGGCTACCAGGCGGGCGTTCTCGCCAGGTTCGCGGAGGCGGTGGAGCTGCTCGAATCGCTCGGGGCCAAGATCGTAGAGGTGTCCTGCCCGCACTTCCGCTACGCGCTGCCCGCCTACTACCTGATCGCGCCGAGCGAGTGCTCGTCCAACCTGGCCCGGTTCGACGCCATGCGGTATGGCCTGCGGGTCGGCGACGACGCCGCGCGCAGCGCGGAGGAGGTGATGGCGCTGACGCGCGAGGCGGGATTCGGCGCGGAGGTCAAGCGCCGGATCATACTGGGCACCTACGCGCTGTCCAGCGGCTACTACGACGCCTATTACGGCAAGGCGCAGCAGGTCCGCACGCTCATCGTCAGGGACTTCGACGCGGCGTTCGAGCAGGCCGATGTGCTGATCTCGCCGACATCGCCGACGACCGCGTTCCCGATCGGCGAGCGA
>WNFD01000657.1_pt1 | contig 35010 bp, 35 predicted proteins | sample 5400491 | NCBI WGS metagenome assembly WNFD01 (sample SAMN13153343, study PRJNA577476) | soil metagenome | isolation source: 120 cm saprolite under Douglas fir tree site 2 hole 2 replicate 2 | place: USA:California | collected 2015-04-18 | reverse complement strand
TTCAGCTCCAGAAGCGGGAAGACCGACTGGAACGGCTTCCCGGCGAACGAGCGCGACGTCAGTTGACTGAGCTCGACATTCGGATGGCCCCCGAGCAGGTTGACGAGTGTCATGCCCGCGTAGCCGTTGGCCCCAGCGATCGCCGCTTTCACCTTCCCGCTCATGGATGCATGAGTATACAAACATCATGCATAAACATGCGAGTCCCCTTCCCCACTGGGGGGAGAGGGGCGCGGGCCCCCTGGGCGGATCAGTCGGGTTCGTTGAAGAAGCACGACTCGGCCCCGGTGTGACAGGCGGGACCGGCCGGCTTGACGCGCAGCAGCACAGCGTCCGAGTCGCAGTCGAGCCGGGTTTCGATCACCTGCATCAGGTTGCCCGACGTGCCTCCCTTCTCCCACAGGCCGCGCGTTCGGGAATGGAACCAGGCCCTCCCGGTCTCCCGAGTTTTCGCCCACGCCTCCTCGTCCATGTACGCGAGCATCAGCACCCTGCCGGTGTCCACGTCCTGGACCACGGCCGGCACGAGTCCCTTGGAGAAGTCCGGTTTCACCGCCTGATCTCCAGTCCGCGGGCGGCCAGGTCTTCTTTCACTGCGCGGATGGAAACCTCGCCGAAGTGAAAGATCGACGCTGCCAGCGCGGCCTCAGCGCCGCCGATGGTCAGGGCCTCGTACATGTGGGCGGCAGTGCCGGCGCCGCCTGACGCGATCACGGGCAGGCGCACCGCAGAGGTGACCGCCTTCAGCAGGACGGCCCATTCCACCGCGTCCTTGCCTGTGGCGCCCCGCCCGCCGTGGCTGAACACCTCCCAGCCAGGACGGTCGGCCCGTCTCCTCGCGTCGATCGCCAGCACGACGCATTGGGATCCGAATACTTCGGCGCATCGGCTGAGCAGATCGGGATCCGCGAGCGCAGCGGTGTTGACCGACACCTTGTCGGCGCCGTGGGTCAAGAGCTCCGCCATGTCGTCGACGCTGCGAACACCGCCGCCGACGGTCAGCGGAATGAAGACCTCGTCGGCGGTACGCGCGACCGCATCGAGAAGGATGGAGCGATGGTCCGAGGAAGCCGTGATGTCGAGAAAGACGACCTCGTCCGCCCCCTCGCGGTCGTAGAGGGCAGCCAGCTCTGCGGGGTCGCCGGCGTCGCGCAGGTTCTGGAAACGAACGCCTTTGACGACGCGGCCGTCATCGACGTCGAGGCAGGGGATTATGCGTTTCGCAGGCATGTATCGGTTAGCCGCACAGAGCCACGAAGTTTTCGTACACACGCAATCCGTCGGGTCCGCTCTTCTCGGGATGGAACTGCGTGCCCATCACGTTGAGCCGCGCCGCCGCCGCCGCCGGCGAGTGCTCGGTCGATGCGATCGTGTGGCGGGACGAGTCGGGCGTGTAGGAGTGCACAAAGTAAAAGTACGATCGGTCTGCGATTCCGCGCCACAGCGGCGACTCGTCCTGCAGTGTGAGCCGGCACCAGCCGATCACGGGCAGTCGCGTGCTTTTACTTACCTTGACCACCCGACCATCCAGAAGGCCCAGGCCCTGGTGGCGGCCGTGCTCCACGGACTCTTCGAACAGCAGCTGGTAGCCGAGGCACACCCCGAGCACGGGCTTGCCTCGCTTAGCCAGGTCGACGACCCTCCGGCCGATTCCGCTGTCCGTGAGCTTTTGCAAGGCCGGAGCGAAGGCCCCGACTCCCGGCAGCACCAGGCCGTCGGCGGCCTCCAGCTCATCGCCGTCGGCCGTGAGCCGGGGTTCCGCGCCGACGTGAAGCAGGGCGCGCTCGACCGAGCGCAGATTGCCGACCCCGTAATCGACGATTGCAATCATCCGAGGAGGCCCTTGGAGGACGGGACCCCGCCGCCGGGTCGTATCGCCATGGCCTCGCGCAGGGCGAGACCCAGCGCCTTGAAGGTCGCCTCCGCGATGTGATGGCGGTTCCGGCCGCGAATCACATCGACGTGGATCGTCGCCCCGAGATGAATTGAAAGGGCCTTCCAGAACTCCTCCAGCACTTCGGATTCCAGGGTGCCGATGCGCCCGCGCAGGGCCACGTTGTACGAGAGATACGGCCGCTTCCCGAGGTCGACGACGACCCGCGCGAGCGCTTCGTCCAGCGGCGCGTACGCCGACGCAAAGCGAGTTATCCCCGCCCGATCTCCCAAGGCTTTGGACAGCGCCTCGCCGAGCACTATGCCCGCGTCCTCGACCAGGTGGTGCGGATCGACGTGGACGTCGCCGGTCCCGCGAAACGTCAGGTCGAATCCGCCATATCGGGCCACCTGCTCCAGCATGTGGTCGACGAACGCGAGCCCGGTCGCGACCTTGACCCGCCCGCGACCTTCGAGCACGACCGTAGCCTTCAGCTGCGTCTCTTTGCTCTTGCGGACGACCTCGCCGACCCTTAATCCCCGCGAACTCCGAGGCTCCGCCTTGAGTTCGCGAGGGCCCCTATTCAAGTCGCACCTCCACCGCATGCGCGTGCGCACTCAAGCCCTCCATCGCGGCCAGGCGCACGCAGGCGTCGCGAAGCATCTCGAGATCGCCTCGGTTGAGGTTCAGCACGCTTCTTCGCTTGAGGAAGCTGTAGACACCGAGTGGGGATGCGAAACGCGCGGCGCCGGACGTCGGGAGCGTGTGATTGGGACCCGCTGCGTAGTCACCCAGCGGCACTGTCGCATAAGGCCCAACGAAAATCGCGCCCGCATTCTCGACCTGCGTCGCGAGCCGTCCCGCGTGCTCGGCCACGATCAATAGATGCTCGGGCGCAAAGTCGTTGGCGAGGTTGATCGCCTGCCCCATGTTCTCGGCCACGATCACGCAACACGTCGCGGCGTTGATGATCTGGGCCCGCTCGAGGCCTCCAATCAGGCTGCGCAGCTCTTCCTCGACGCGGTCCGCGAGGGTTGCCGAGTCCGTGACCAGCACGGCCCACGCCAGCGGGTCGTGCTCGAGTTGGGCCGCCAGGTCGGCCGCTACGAAATCGGGGCGGGCGCCCGCGTCGGCGATGACCATGACCTCCGTCGGCCCGGCGATCCCGTCTACGCCGACCGCGCCGAACACCTCTTTTTTGGCCAGGGTCACGTAGATGTTGCCTGGGCCCGCGACAACGTCGACGCGCGGTATCGAAGTGGTGCCGTACGCAAGGGCGGCGATCGCCTGCGCGCCACCTACTCGGTACACGGCATCCACACCCGCGATGTGAGCGGCGGCGAGGATTGCGGCCGGCACGCTGCCGTCAGCGCTAGGCGGGGTTGCGAGGACGACCTCCGACACCCCCGCCACCCGAGCCGGGATGACGGTCATCAGCACGGTGGACGGATAGGACGCGCGCCCGCCCGGCGCGTAGACACCCGCGCGGCGAACGGGCCGGGTCACCAGCTTCAGGCCGGGCGATCCGCTGGTCGCCGGCGCCACCTGCTTCAAATGGAAGTCTCGGATCCTCTGCGCCGCGAACTCGAGGGCTGCCCGATCGGCGGTGTGGAGGCGATTGGCAGCCGCGGCCAGATCGCCCTTGGGAACTTCGAACGTCTCCCCCTCGCGTGGCGCCCAGCCGTCGAACCGCTCGCCGTACTCGCGTAGGGCGGCGTCGCCGTCCGCGGCTACGCGCGCACAGATCTCCGTCACATCGCCGCGTTCCTTGGCGAACTGGGACAGGTCCAGGCGCCGTCGCGACAGCGGCGAGTCGAGCCACGACCCCACGTCAAATCGCTTAATCCCCATGGTTCGCAGCCTCCCGCAGCCGCGCCACCATCGCCTGGACGGCATCGGTGCGCGTTTTGAGGCTGGCCTGGTTGCCGATCAAGCGCGCCGTCGACGAACCGAGCGTCGCCGTGATGCGCAGCTTGTTCTCGCGCAGGGTTCGCCCGCTCGCGGTCAGGTCGACGATGCCGTCGACCAGCCCTACCTGGGGAGCGAGCTCCACCGACCCATGCAATCGCACGACCTCGACCGCCTGACCTCTGGCCTCGAACCAGGCCGCAGTCGTACGCGGAAGCTTGGTCGCGACCCGCATGAGCGGCGGCCATGTCTCGGGGCCGTTCAGCTTCGATGCCTCGGGGACCGCCAGTACCAGGCGGCAGGGACCGAAATGCAGGTCCGCAAGCTCGTAATGCGAACCGTTCGATTCCCAGAGCACATCCTTGCCGACGATGCCGAGATCTGCGGCGCCGTGGTCGACGTAGGCGGGCACGTCGGCAGGGCGCACGAGGATGACGCGCACACCGGAGCGTTCCACCAGCAGCCGGCGGCCGAGCTCCGCAGCGCTCAGGCGCATCACGCCGGCGCCTGAAAGCAGGCGGAGCGCGCCAGGCAGCAGCATGCCGGTCGGGACCGCGATCGAGATTTTTCCCTCCGCCCTTCGGGGGGAGGGTTGGTAGGGGGGTGCGTCGGGATCTGGCTTCGCCAGGCCCGACGCCTTCACGGGGGAGTCCCCCCTCGAACGAGAGGGGCGTGGATTGCCCTTACCCGTCATGCGAGAGCGCCCGCCAGTCGAGCCGCCACCTGTTCCGGCGGCAGCGAGCGGGTGCGGCCACTCCGCGCGGTCCAGGCGACGTGCGACGAGCCCTGACACTGGATCAGGTTCTCGGCGCCGACCGCTCGCCACCAGGCGCGTGCTTCGCGTTCGCGTCTCGATTCGGTGTCGACCACGGCGCGCATGCCGAACAATCGCAGCGTCGAGGCAAGGCGCATGGCCGCGCCGTGCCCTGATCCAGTCCAGGCGATGGCGGCATCGATGCGAGGCAAGGGCGCCCGTCTTCCGCGGGCCAGCAGCTCCCAAACGAGGTCCAGCTGGACCACGAAACCGGTCGCAGGGGCGGGCCGGCCAAAGCGCTCGAGCAGACGGTCATACCGGCCGCCCTGTGCGACGGGCCGTCCCAGGTCCCGGCCGTAGCCTTCGAAGATGACGCCGGTGTAGTAGTCGAAGTCGCGGATGGCGCCCAGGTCGAGGCCCACGACAGCCCCGAGCCCATGCGCCACCAGCAGCTCCTGGACCCGCGCCAGCTCGGCGAGGGCCCGCTCCGAGCGGCGGTTGCGGACCAGGCCTCCGGCGGCCTCGAGGATCTCCGATCCACCACGAAGGGCGGGGAACCGCAAAAGCAGCTCGTGCTCGGCCGAGCGCAGGGGCGTGCGCGCCAGCAGCTCTTCGAGGGCGACGAAGTCACGCGCAGCCAGAGCCTTGCGCACGCCGGCCTTGACCGCGACCGGAAGCCTGACGGCGTCCATGATGCCCTGGAAGAACTCCGAGTGCCCGACGTCGACCTGGTACCGACTCAGCCCAGCGGCTTCGAGGCAGCGCGCAGCCAACGCGATCACCTCAGCGTCGGCGATCGGTCCCGAGGCGCCCACGAGCTCTGCGCCCACCTGGTACGTCTCGCGCCGCTGGTGGAAACGCCCTTCATCCGCGGACAGCACCGCCCCCGCGTAACAGAGGCGCAGCGGCAGGGCCGCGGAACGGAGCTTGCCGGCGACGAGTCGAGCGACGGGAACGGTCCTTTCGCCGACCAGCGCCACCACCTCACCGCGTGCGTCGCTGAACTTGAAGAGCCGGCGCTGCTGCTCGGCGTTCAGGCCCAACGCCAGCACGTCGATGCTCTCGACCATCGGGGTGACTACGAACCGATAGCCCCAGCGGCGCATCTCTTCGAGCAGCGATTCCTGCGCCCCACGCAGGGCCTCCGCCTCTTCAGGTAGCAAGTCCCGAAAACCCGGCACTCCACCCAGTTGCGGGGCCGAGGCGATGACAGGACTAGGGTCGGTGAAGGGACCTCCGGGCCCGGGCCTCTGATCGCGCGTCAGTTCTCATCTTCATCCTCATCGTCGTCCTTGTCGCCATCGTCCGCGTCCTCGCTGAAGTCGAGCGGCTCGGCTTCGTCGTCGACTGCGTGCATCCCCTCTTCGACCTCATCGGTGACGGGCGCGCCCGAGACGAGGCCATCTTCCTCCTCGTCCTCCGCAAACACCTCGACCTCGCGAGCGAGCAGGCTCTCCTTCGTGTACGGCCGAAACTCGACCTCGCGCTTGCGACGCATCGCGAAGCTTGGTTTGCCCGCAAACCGCGGGTCCTGATAGGTCTCGCGGACGATGAGCTTGACGGTGTTGCCTTCGCAGGACGTAATCCCAGCCTGGTAGCGGTTTCCGCCGCGCATGAACTTGATGAGGCGCCGGGCGAGCTTGGCCTCGAGCAGCCCGAGCCGCACCCCACGCGACGTTTCGGCAGCGATGCCGTCCCCTTCGATCTTCAGCTCGACGACGTCACCCGCCGCCACCTTTGAGCAGATGTCAGCGCTTGGGGGGCTCTCGAGGGTGGTGATGATCGTCTTCCCCATCTCTTCGACGAAGAGGTTGAGGTCGACCCTGGTGCCCCCAACCTTCAGCCCTTCTTTCTGGTGCAGCAGGGTGTTGATGCGCGCCGCGTTCTTCTTCGCGATCGAGTTCATCGGATTGATCTTGAGCGCGGCCTCATAGGCTGCTTTGGCGTCTTTCAGCTTTCCGAGCTCGGACAGCGCCTTGCCCAGACGGTTCTGCGTCTCTTCGTCCGCGCCGAAATTCTCGATGACGAACTTGTTGAGCTTGGCTGCGTCATCCCACTTTCCTGCGATGGCGAGCTGAACCGCATCGTCCGCATATTGCGAACGGGGTTTGAGGTGTTCGCTGGACTCGGTCTTCAACGAGGCGCGCTCCTATGACCTGGCTAGGTGAGAGGATCGAGTATAGAGACTGCCGGGTCTTGGCCGGGCGGCGACAATCTCCGATGTGCGGTCGGGAATGGCTCGGAGGGTGGCGGCGGCGCTGGTGGCAGCTCTTGTTTTCGCTGCCGGCTGCACGGTCGGAACACCGCGGAAGGTGATCCGGATCGGCGTCGACCTGCCGTTGTCCGGCGCCGAGGGGCGGGCGGGCCAAACGGCGCTCAACGGCGTCCAGTTCTTCGTCCACCAGCACCCCACCATCGGCGCGTTTACAGTCGAAGTCGTCGCTGAGGATGACGCGGTCGCCGGCGTGGACGACCCGGGGCAGGGGACACACAACATCATTGGCCTGGCCGCCGACCCAGTGGTGATGGGAGTGATCGGTCCGTTCAGTGCGAGCGTCGCGCGTCGGGAGATCCCACTCGCCAACGATGCCCACCTGGCGTTGATCAGCCCGGCGGTGAGCAGCCGTTGCCTCACCAAAGAGCCCTTCCTGCCTGCCGGATTAAGCCGGACCAATGTAGAGATCACCTGCAAGGCAGTCGGCCTACCCACGCCTGTCGAGCTGCGCCCGACCGGCAGCAACAACTTCTTCCGCCTGGTCACCACCGACGATCTGCAGGGGCCGGCGGCAGCGGACTACGGCTACAAGAACTTGCTGCTGCGGCGCGTGGCGGTGCTCTCAGACCACGAGGCTTACGGGCAAGCCCTCGCCAGCGGGTTCATGACCAGGTTCACCAAACTCGGCGGGAGCATCGTCGGCATCCTCGACTTCGATCCGAACAGCCGTCTCGACCTCACCGCGTTCATGCGGCATGCCAAAGGCGATGGGGCGCAGGCGATCTACTTCGGGGGCGTCACCGCCAATCATGGCTGCGTGATTCGAGCGCAGATGGCGACCGTCTTCAGCGTGGGCGAGGCGGTGCCGTTCCTGGGCGGTGACGGAATCGCCAAGGACCCCAACTGTGTGCGCAACGCGGGTGCCAATGCCATCGGGATGTATGCAACCGTCGCGGCCGCCGCACCCGACATCATTCCCAACGCGCAGCCCGTCATCGAAGCGTTCAAGACGCAGTACAGGAACGCCTCCGATTACAGCGCCTACACGATCCCGGCTTACGACTCCGCGGCCATCCTGTATGGAGCCATGGAGCGGGCGATGGCGGCCGCAGGCGGCAAGCTGCCCGCGCGGGACGAAGTCGTCGCCCAGGTCGCCGCCACCTCTGGATTTGCGGGCGCGAGCGGCGTCTTCGGCTTCGATGGAGCCGGCGACACCACGCTCCGGGTGGTCTCGGTGTTCGAGTCGCGGACCGCGGATCCGTCCGTCCCCTGGAGCTTCGTCCGCGCCGTAGATTACACCGCGGCACTCCCTTATTGATACAACTGCGCTTCCACCAAGCCGGATGCGCCGAAGGGAGATCCAAAGCACCGCTTGACTTCGAGGCAGCTACAAGTCGATAGTTCTGCACTGAGTAGTGGTTCGGCCACGCCATGTGGTCGACATTCGCCTGCCGGCGCACTCTCGCCCCGACACAGGTTGGGAAGAGGGCGGCGAATGACTGGGGGCATCCGCGCGCGGATACTTGCGACTGCCTCCAAAAGACACAAGGAGAACCAAATGGTTCGAGGTAGAGGACTCGTAATCCTCACAGTCGCCGCATTCGTCGCGTTCGCCTGTGGAACGACAAGTGGTGGCGGTGGCTCGAAGGGCGACATCTGGATCGCAAGCGACCTTCCGACATCGGGCGCCGACGCCTCCAGCGGGCTGCCCACTCAGAACGGCGCCAACTATGCGATCACGAGCACCGGCAGCATCAAGGGCTACACGCTTCACTTCAAGCCCTATGACGACGCGGTGAACGGAAAGCACGACGCCACCAAGGGCGCCCAGAACATCACCGACATCATCTCCAACAAGGACATCCTTGGAGTTGTCGGTCCATTCAACTCCGGCGTGGCCTCAGCCGAGATACCGGTCTCCAACCGAGCCGGACTTGTGGAGATCAGCCCCTCGAACACCAACGAGTGTCTGACCCAGCCTCTCGACTACTGTCAGAAGGTCAACAAGTTCGATCCGGGCTCGCTCCGACCTGCTTGCAACAACACGATCCCGTGCCCGGCAGGCAAGAACAACTACTTCCGGATCGCAGCCGCTGACACCTACCAGGGCCCGGCTATGGCCGACTACGCGTACGACACACTCGGTCTGAAGACGATCGCGGTGTTCGACGACCAGGAGGCCTTCGGTCTCGGCGTGGCCAACAACTTTGCTAAGGAATTCACCGCGAAGGGCGGCAAGGTTGTCGACCGCAAGGGCTTCGACACCTCCGGAACCGCGTCTCCGGACTTTCACGCCTGGCTGCAGTCAGCCAAGAGCCATGGCGCGCAGGGCATCTACGCCGGCGCCACCTCGGCATCGTTCGGCTGCTTCCCCCGAGCCCAGTCCAAGGGCATCTTCGACCCGAGCGTCACCTACTACCTCGGCCCCGACGGAATCGGCGATGCACAGTGCATCAAGGATATGGGCGACCAGGCCACCGACAAGATGTTTGCCAGCCAGGGCGCATCGGACGCGACGCAGAACCCTGATGCCGCCGCCACCATCGCCAAGTACAAGGCCGCCTGCACGCAGGACACCTGCTTTGGCGCTTACACCTACGCCGGGTACGACTGCGCGATGATTCTGATCCAGGCCATCGGACTGGCGATCGACGCCAACGGCGGCAACAAGCCGACCCGCCAGCAGGTCATCGACCAGATGAGCAAGGTCAACTACAAGGGCCTGACCGGCGTCATCACCTTCAACAACCTCGGCGACCCTACGAAGCCGATTCTCCAGATCCAGCAGTACAAGGGCGGATCTTGGGTCTTCGTCAAGCAGTTCGGCGTCGGCGGCTAACGCAACCGGCCCGCAAGCGCGACAGTCAAAAGAGAGGGGCCGCAAGGCCCCTCTCTTCGTTCAAACTAGTGCGCCAGTGACCGACACCACCGTCCGCCTTCGTGGTACGGCAAGCGCCATTCGAAGGCTGCCCGTCCTCAATGTGGTCGGACTCGTACTCCTGTTAGTGACGCTCGCGGCGCTGGCACAACGCGTCGTCGAACGAGGGCCAGGCTACTTCGCACAGATCATGGTGTTCGGCATCGCCCTCGGCGCGATTTACGCCCTCGTGGCTCTGGGCTACACCATGGTCTACGGCATCATCGAGCTGATCAATTTCGCCCACGGCGATGTGTTTACGCTGGGCGCTTTCATCTCCCTGCCTCTCCTGTCTGTTTTCGGCCTCGTGGAGGATCGCTCAAGTGGCATCTCGCTGATCCTGGGCCTGATCCCCGTCTTCTTGATCACGATGGCCTTGTGCGCGATTGTGAACGTCACCATCGAGCGTGTGGCGTACCGGCCGCTTCGTTATGCGCCACGCCTGGCACCGCTTATCACGGCGATCGGCATGTCGTCGATCCTCGAAGGCGCCATGTTCCTGTGGCGCGGGCCGTTCAACCTGCATTACCCCGACCTCCTCCCCACCGATCAGCTACCGATCGGAGGTGGAGTCACGGTCGCGGCCAAAGCCGTAATCATCGTCGCCATGGCGATCGTCCTCGTATTGGCACTGACTTTGTTCATCAACAGATCCAAACTGGGGAAGGCGATGCGCGCAACCGCGCAAGACCGGGACGCGGCGCAGCTCATGGGCATAGACATCAACCGGACCATCGCCGCCACCTTCTTCATCGGCGCGTCGCTGGCCGGCGCGGGCGGCATTATCTACGGTCTCTATTTCGGCTCCGTGAACGCGTTCCTGGGCTTTTCCGCCGGCCTCGTCGCTTTCACCGCGGCCGTCTTCGGCGGCATCGGCAACATCCCAGGAGCTGCGCTCGGCGGCCTCTTGATCGGGATCATCTACCAGCTCAGTGACGGCTACTTCGACACGGCTTGGACTCAGGTTCTGATCTTCGCCATCCTCATACTGGTCCTGGTCTTCCGGCCATCTGGCCTGCTCGGCACGCGCGTACCAGAGAAATGAGCCGCCTGCGCGCCCTCGTCCGCGAGCACTCCCGAAAACCCAACTCGATCGCCTATGCGGCGATGCTCGTCGGAGCGGTGCTCTACCCCGGCATCGTCCAGTTTGTCACCAGCGGCAACGGCGACGCCTTGGTGGGCCTCGCCGCCGATGCAGGGGTCTTCGTGCTGCTCGCGATCGGCCTCAACGTGGTCGTCGGATTCGCAGGCCTCCTCGACCTGGGCTACGCGGCTTTCTTCGCCATCGGGGCCTACACCTACGCCATCATCGCTTCCCAAGAGCTCCAGACCACGCCGATTCACCACGCACTTCATGTACCCTTCTGGATCGCCCTCTTCATCGGACTCTTCGTAGCCGCTGGTTTCGGCGCTCTTCTGGGCGCCCCTACGCTGCGCCTGCGAGGCGACTACCTCGCGATCGTTACCCTCGGGTTCGGGGAGATCGTTCCGAGGGTGTTCCGCAACCTCAACGTGTGGACCGGCGGCGTGTTCGGAATCAGCGCCCTTGACCCCCCCACATTGCCAGGCTGGCTCGACGGGCCGTGGGCCGGCCTTCCGCTCGCCATCAACAACAACTTCCAGCTCACGTCGCAGAACCTGACCGCCTTCTACGTCGTCATCGTCATCATCATCATCGGCTCAGTCTTTCTGGTCCACAACCTCGAGCGGTCGCGACTGGGACGCGCCTGGATGGCAGTGCGTGAAGACGAGACGGCGGCGGCTGCCACTGGGGTGAACACCGTCAGCGTCAAATTGCTGGCGTTCGCGATCGGGGCTTCCACCAGCGGCTTCGCCGGCGCTTTCTACGGCGCCAAGCTGTCTGTGGTGAACTCAGACCAATTCGGTTTCATCATCTCCATCACCGTCCTCTCGATGGTGGTGCTGGGTGGAATGGGAAATATCCCCGGCGCGATGGTCGGGGGGATCCTCCTCTACTTCATCCTCTATAAGTTCCTGCCGGATGCTCCGAACCAGATCGCTGCCCTGGCGCAGTCCACGGGCCTGGACTGGCTCAACCAGACAAACCCGAACGGCTGGCCAGGCCTGGGCGAGGAGGTGTCGAGACTCAAGTTCATAATCTTCGGCCTGATCCTGGTCGGCATCATGCTGCTGCGCCCACAGGGCCTGCTGCCCAGCCGCACGCGCGCCGCGGAGCTGCGGCATGCCGCCGCCGCGCCGGTGGACAAGGTCGAGTCGCCGGAGGCAGCCGGTTGAGCGACGCGCCGATCCTGCGCGTGAGCGGCCTCACCAAACGCTTCGGCGGCCTAGTGGCCGTGGATGATGCCAGCTTCGAGGTTCCTCGCGGGGAGGTGTTCGCGCTTATCGGTCCCAACGGGGCCGGCAAGACAACCCTGTTCAACTGCATCACCGGGATCTACGTGCCGACCCTTGGATCGGTGGTCTTCGACGGCAAGGAGATCACGGGTGACAAGCCGCACCAGGTGGCCAAGATCGGGATCGCGCGCACCTTCCAGAACATCCATCTTTTCGACTATATGACCGCGCTCGACAACGTGCGCCTGGGCAGGCATGTCCGGATGCACGCCAAGGTCTGGGACTCGCTGTTTCGGACGCCCAAAGCGAGGCGCGAGGAAGCAGCCGTCAGAGAGCGAGCGAGGGAGCTGATGGAGTTCATGGGCATCTCCGCTTACGCTGATGACTACGCGCGCAACCTGCCCTATGGCCAGCAGCGGCGCCTGGAGATAGCCCGCGCTCTCGCCACCGATCCCAAACTGCTGCTGCTCGACGAGCCGGCAGCGGGCTTCACGCCCCAGGAGAAGGTCGAGCTGATGCACATCGTCCGCCAGATCCTCGACCTAGGGATCACGGTTTTCCTGATCGAGCACGACATGAAGGTGGTCATGGGCATCTCGAACCGGATCGTGGTCCTCGACCACGGAGAGAAGATCGCCGAGGGAGTACCTGAAGAGGTTCGCGCCAACCAGCGGGTGATCGAAGCCTACCTGGGGAAGTCCGCCTAGCTTTGGCGCTGCTGGAGCTTCGGGGCGTAGACGCCCATTACGGCCGTGTGCAGGCGCTGCACGGCGTTACGTTGGATCTCGACGCCGGCGAGATCGTCGCGCTGATCGGCGCCAATGGCGCCGGCAAGACCACGACGCTGCGCACCATCTCCGGTCTCATGCACCCGACCCGCGGGACGATCCGGTTCGCAGGTCGCGACATCACGCGAATGGACGCGGCGCGGATCGTTGGGCTGGGGCTGTGCCAGTCTCCTGAGGGCCGCCGTCTCTTCTCACGGCTGTCGGTGCGCGACAACCTCTTGATGGGTGCATACACGCGCAATGATCGCGCCGGCATCGCCGCCGACATGCAGCGGGTCTTCACGCTGTTTCCCCGCGTCGACGAGCGCCAGAGCCAGATCGCCGGCACCCTGTCGGGAGGCGAGCAGCAGATGCTGGCGATGGGGCGAGCGTTGATGGCCCGGCCCAAGGTTTTGATGCTGGACGAGCCCTCGCTCGGGCTCTCCCCCATCCTCGTGGAGACGATCTTCAGCATCGTGCGCGAGATCAATTCCCAGGGCACACCCGTCCTCCTCGTGGAGCAGAACGCGTCCAAGGCACTCGAGGTCGCTCACCGCGCCTATGTGCTCGAAACCGGCTCGATCGTCAAGACCGGAACAGGCAAGGAGCTGCTGGCCTCCGAAGACGTCCAGAAGGCCTACCTGGGTATTTAGAGCCCTCGCGTCGGACCTAGCTACCGGTTGGGTGGTAGCTCACGACGAACAGGTAGATCAGGATCGCGGCGAAGGCCGCGTACTCGAGGATCACATTCCGGGTGAAGCTCTCCTCGACTGTATGACGGATCAGCCCGCGGTTCACGTACCAGGCGAAAAACAGCATGACGGCCTTGGGCCCCTCGTTCACGACGAGAACGCTCGACAGCGCCTCGATCGCCCAGAGGAGAAAGGTGACGACCTGCGCGACGAAGAGGGCGAAGATGAAGGCGCGCCTCGGCGCGATAGGTGTGCCGTTGATGCGGAAGCTGCGGAACGAGGCGAGAAACGTGATCGTGAAGATCCACACCAGGCGTAGGACGATGTTGAAGTGAATCGTCACCAGGACGAGGTAGGCGCCCGCGACCACCAGGACCAGCACCACCTCTTGCACCAGGATGTGGCCACGCTTCTCGGCGTCGTGAAGGCGTAGATAGTCGAGCCGCGCGAGGAGCACGAAGCCGACCCCGAAGGTCGCGGTGAGCAGGAGGTACTTCCAAAGCTCGAGGCCGGGGAAGATCGACAGTCCCGCCAGCGTCACTGCGCCCAGCGCGACCGGGATGTAGTGCTCGATGCGCGGGAACTCCACAGTTCCGCGCAGGTAACCGAGCAGGGCCGGGGCGGCGACGATGACCAGGCCGAGCGCCAGCACCCAGACCTGCCCCTCCGCGAGCAACTCCGACTTGAAGCCGAGAGCGATCGCGACCAGGACCACAGCGGCGAAAACCAGGAAGCTGCGGTCGCGCTCCGTCGTGACCGTCATAGCGGGCCTGGTGTACCGCTCTTCAGAGATCGGGGGCGTCTTCATATGACCTGGGAAGTCTAGCTTTCCCACCCCGTGGCGAGGTTGGTCCTTCCGCTGGGGCCCCCGCGCCCCAGGCGCGGGAGGGGCCGACCGGGTCGGGAGAAACATGTGCCCAGGCGGGTGGCTAGAACCGTCTTATGTCCCCGCCCGCCCATAGCGGTCCTCGAGCCGCACCACGTCGTCGATCTCCGGCGTCGAGACCTCGAAAATGTCCGCGTCCTCGACCGCCGTGATCCGGTGACGCGTACGCGGTGGCAGGTGCACCGAATCGCCCTCACCCATGCGCACCTTCTCGAGCTCTCCGTCCAGCCCGCCGAACTCGATGTCGACCGCGCCCTCGCTCACCAGCAGCCACTCGTCCTTGCGCTCGTGGTACTGGAGCGACAACGCCTCTCCCTGGTTGACGTGGATGATCTTGCCGAGGTAGCGGCCGGTGACCGCCCAGCGGATCTCGTAGCCCCAAGGCTTGTCGACGCGCGATTCCTCCGCGCGCTTGATTTTCGGCAGATCAGACATGGGCTCTGGGCGAAGCGCTGGAGAGGATCGGCGAGAGATTCGTGGTCCAGGTGGTCCAGATGGGAGGAGCCGCCGAGCACCGGAGCGAGCGCATTGTGGTATGCGCGAGCGAGGAGCGCAGAAGGCGACGATGCAGATGGGCCGCATGGGCCGCGAAGATCCGTCGATCCGTCTTCAGCACTTTGCCGTTAGCCCGACGATGTCCTCCACCGCCGCGAGCCGCGCTTCGACCGCGGCCTGGTCGGCGGCCTCCGAATAGATGCGCACGAGCGGCTCGGTGCCGCTGGCCCGGAGCAGCACCCAGCTCCCGTCCGCGAGGTAGAACTTGAAGCCGTCGTCCGAACGAATGCGTTCTACTTTGACTCCGGCCACGTCGCTTGGTTCGTGGGTCTCGAGCGTGTGCAGGATTCGCTTGCGGTCTTCGTCATAGGTTTCGCGGTTGAGGTGGATGTCGTGCCGCGCGTACGAATGCGGGCCGACGCGCTTCTCCAGGCCGGCGAGGATCTGCGACAGGGGCTGCCCGAGCTTCACGATCATGTCCGCGAAAAGCAGGCCGATGAGGATGCCATCGCGTTCGGGGATGTGGCCTTTGATCGCGAAGCCGCCTGACTCCTCGCCGCCGAGCACCGCGTCGGTCTCCATCATCTTCGGCGCCACGTTCTTGAACCCGACCGGCACCTCATAGACGGTCGCGCCGAACTCGGCCCCGAGCTTCTCTGCCATGGCGGTCATGTTCACCGTCTTGACCACCGGCCCGGTCATGTGGCGCACGTCGAACAGGTAAAGCATCAGCAGCGCAAAGACCTGCAGTTGATTGATGAAGCGGCCCGTCTCGTCGATGATCCCCACCCGGTCGGCGTCTCCGTCCGTGCATATACAGAGGTCCTGCCCCCCACTCCGCATGACCGCGATGGCGGCATTGATGTTGGGCGGAATCGGCTCCGGGTTGACGCCTCCGAACAACGGGTTTCTTTCGTTGTGCAGCTCGACCACCGAAGTGCGACCGCCCTCGAGCAGCTCAGTGATGTACCCGTAGCCGGATCCGTACATGCACTCGTGCAAGATGTGGAGGCCGGCCGACTTGATCGCATCGAGGTCGACCATGCGCGCGATCTGCACGTAGTAAGGCGCCCGCGGGTCATACAAGGAGACCAGGCCGTCGGATTTGCGTCCATCCGGCACTGGCACTGTCTCGAGCGCATTGATGCGTGGCTCGAGCTGGGCGATGACGTCGCTTGACGCCGCGCTTCCGGTCTCCGACTTGAACTTGATGCCGTTGAACAGATAGGGGTTGTGGCTCGCGGTGACCACCGCGGCCCCTGTCGCCTTGCGGTCGATGACCGTCCAGGACGCCACCTGGGTCGGCGACGGCCGGTCGAAAATGAGGGTGCGCAATCCGTTGGCCGCAAAGACATCGGCAACGGTTCGGGCAAAGTCCTCAGACGCGAAGCGGCAGTCATAGCCGACCACCGCGAGCGGATCCCTTGAGCGCGAGCGCATGTACTCGGCTGCGCCCTGTGCGACGCGGCGGACGTTGGCGAAGGTGAAATCGTCCGCGACGATCCCCCGCCAGCCGTCGGTACCGAACTTGATCTGGTCGGCCATCTAGTGTCTCGACACCGAGGTCCGCCGCAGATTTCGCGGCATCGGCGGCCGGAGCCAAGGAGCCGACGAGCACGCGAGGGAACGCATACCTGCTGGGGACCCCACATCGTCGTGTGGGGCTGCTGACCGAGCGCGCGCAGAAGGCGACGCAGGCTTCAGCGCCGCAGGCGCCCGGCCGCCTAGGACGCGAAGCTGCAAGGAGCTTCGGTGACGAGACACTCAGTAAAAGGTAACGCTCTTACAAGTAGCGGGTTTTGCGGGCCCGCCTGAGCGCGTCCACGACTTTCTTCACATCCTGCGCGCGCGAGCGGGGACACACCAGCAGGGCGTCCTCGGTGTCGACGATGATCATGTCCTCGAGTCCGATCGCGGCGATCAAACGCTTATCACCGAAGACCAGGCTGCCATGCGTGTCGACCAGCACGGCCTCGCCATCGACCGAGTTGCCGTGGGCGTCTGGATGCACTCGATCGCCGAGCTCTGCCCAGTTCCCGATGTCGGCCCAGTCGAAATCGCCCGGCACGAGCAGAAGGCGATCGGTCTTTTCCATGACCGTCCGGTCGATGACGTCGATCGGCAGCCGGTTGTACAGTCGCGCCGCTGCCCCTTCGTCGCCGGCCTGACGTGCCGCCAGTACTCGTCTCAGCGCCGCGAGCCGTGCCGGCGCATGCCTTGCCAGCTCCTCGATGAACACGGGCAGCCGCCAGGCGAACCAGGCCACGTTCCAGTAATAGCCACCGGCCTTGACAAACCGCCTGGCGGTGGCAAGGTCGGGCTTCTCAATGAACTTCTTCACCCGCATCGCTCCTGCTGACGCACGCCCGGGTGCGTGGATGTAGCCGAGCCCCGTCGACGGAAACGCCGGCTTGAGCCCGACCGTGACCAAGGAGCTCGTGTCGGCCGCTGCGCGCACGGCGGCCAGCAGGGCCGTGCGGGCTTTGGGGGCACCCCGAACGACATGGTCCGCGGGCATGGCCACCATCACGGCGTCTGGGTGGCGGGCGCCGAGGGTCAGCGCGGCCAGGCCATAGGCGTTGGTGGTGCCGCGCGCCGAGGGCTCGAAGATGAGATGGGAAGCGTCGATCTCGGGCAGGACCGCTTCGATGATCTCGCGCTGGCGCGTCTCCGTGAGAACAAAAACCTCGTCGCCGACGGCTCGCGCACGCTCATATGTCTCCCGCAGCAGTGGGCGGCCGCGCTCGCCGAGAGGAAGGACGTGCTTGGGCGTCAAGCGGCGCGATCGCGGCCATAATCTCGTCCCCGCCCCGCCGGCGGGGATGACGACGATCGTCTTTCTCAACCGACCTCTTCCGCCAGCTCCTTGGCGCGCGCGGTCGATTCCCATGGCGCGTCGATGTCCGTGCGGCCGAAGTGGCCGTAAACCGCGGTCTGGCGAAACAGCGGCCGCCTGAGGTTGAGCTCCTTGATGATCCCGAGCGGGCTCAGGTCGAACAGCTTGTTGACCGCCGCCGCAAGCGCCGGCTCAGGAACCTTGCCCGTGCCGAACGTGTCGATCCTGACCGCGACTGGCTTGACGACCCCAATCGCGTAAGAGATCTGGACCTCGCACCGCCGCGCAAGGCCCGCCGCGACGATGTTCTTCGCCACGTGCCGGGCGCCGTAAGCTCCCGCGCGGTCGACCTTCGTCGGGTCTTTGCCAGAGAAGCAGCCGCCACCATGGCGAGCAAAGCCTCCGTAGGTGTCGACCATGATCTTGCGGCCGGTGAGCCCGGCATCCGCCACCGGTCCGCCGACTACGAAACGGCCGGTGGGGTTGATGAAGGTACGGATCCGGCCGTCCTTCAGCTCCGCGGGGATCACGGCATCGATGACGTGCTCGCCGATGTCAGAGCGCAGCTGCTCGGTGGTGACCTCGTCGTGATGCTGAGTGGAGAGGACCACCGTATCCACGACCGGCGGCTCGCCTGCATCCCCATATCGGATCGTCACCTGCACCTTGCCGTCGGGACGCAAGTAGTTGAGCGTCTTCGTGCGGCGAACCTCCGCGAGGCGACGCGCCAGCCGATGCGCGAGGATGATCGGCAGCGGCATGAGCTCAGGCGTCTCGTCGCACGCGAAACCGAACATCATTCCCGAGTCGCCGGCGCCGCCGACGTCGACGCCCTGCGCAATATCAGGTGATTGCTCGTCGATGCTGGTGATCACGCCGCAGGTCTCGGCGTCGAAGCCGTACTTCGCGCGCGTATAGCCCACCTCCCGCACCGTCTGCCGGATGATCCGAGGGATGTCGACGTAGCAGTCGGTGGTGATCTCTCCCACCACGATGACCAGGCCGGTGGTGATGACGGTCTCGCAGGCCACGCGTGCAAGCGGGTCCTTGGCCAGGATCGCGTCGAGGATGGCGTCGGAGATCTGGTCTGCGACCTTGTCCGGATGGCCCTCGGTGACCGATTCGGACGTAAACAGGCTAGCTGCCATGAACGGGTCCTCCTTTGAATCTCCCGCGCCGGCAAGGCCAGGCCTCCGTGTGGGCCTGTCCCCAAGCGCCAGGTTCATACCTCTGGGACGACAGAATCCTACACGACGGCTTTTTACGTTTCGCGCAGCTCGAGGTAGTGGATGCCTGAGTGGCGCATGAACCTCGAGCCCCTCTGAGCCAGGAACGTCCCGGTGGCGGCGCGCGCAGCCTCCACCACCGAGTCGATGTGCTCCCGCTTCATCTCCCAGGTCGCGGTGGGAGCGGTGATCGGACACAGGACCGTGATGCGGGCGCGGTCGCGCAAGCGTTCGTAGTCGCTCAGCATCTGGTGGTGCAGGGCAAGCTGAAGAGTGCGGGCGATCAGCTCCGACCACGTGGTGGGCGCCTTCTCGTTCTCGCCGCCTGCCATGAGGCTGATGGCAAGGATCTCCTTGGCGCCGTCATCGACGGCGATGTCGAGTGGAGTGTTGTCGACGATGCCCCCGTCCATGTGCTCTCGCCCGTCGATGCGGACCGAAGGGAACACGCCAGGGATCGCGGTGGAGGCCAGCAGGGCCGGGGTCAAAGCGCCCGCGCGGAACACGGCCGGCTTGCCGGCGTTGAGGTCGGTCGCAACGATCGCCAGCGGGAGCTTCATCTGCTCGAAGGTCGTGATGCCGGTCAGGGCTTGCGCCCGCTCGACCAGGCGGCGGACGTTGTCCTGGGGCAGGGCGCTGAGCTGGCCGCGACGTAAGCCCGAAAGGATGACGCCCAGCGGGTGCGCATGGAAGACCTCCAGGGCCTGCCGCGACATCCAGAGCTCGCGCAGCATCATCACCCCGGCCTGGGATGGGTAGGCGGCGATGCAGCTGCCGTTCAAGGCGCCGACGCTGACCGCGACCATCGCGGCCGGGGCTTCCACGCCGGCCTCGAACAGCGCCTGGAGCACTCCAACCTGGGCGGCGCCGCGAGCGCCGCCCCCGCCCAGCACCCACGTGCGCCGAGCGGGCCCGAAGATGGCTAGTGTCCCGGCCTCGAGGTCCGAGGCATATTTCGCCGCATCGGCGGCCGGAGCCAAGGAGCCGACGAGCACGCGAGGGAGCGCATTCCTGCTGGGGACCCCACATCGTCGTGTGGGGCTGCTGACCGAGCGCGCACAGGAGGCGACGCTGGCTTCAGCGCCGTACTCGGGGTCCCTGCGGAATCGCAAGATTCCGTGGGGTGAGTCGGCGCCCGGCCGCCTAGGACGCGAAGATGCGAGGAACTTCGGGGACGGGACACTAAGTCCCCTCTTCCCAGGAGTTCAGATAGCGCTCCTGCTCCGCGGTCAGCGTGTCGATCGCGATCCCCATGGCGTGCAACTTGAGCTGCGCGACCTCTTTGTCGATCTCGTCCGGCACGTCGTACACCCGCTTCTCCAGGGTGGTCGCGTTGGCCGCGATGTATGCGGCGCAAAGGGCCTGGTTCGCGAAGCTCATATCCATCACGGCGGCAGGGTGACCCTCGGCTGCCGCCAGGTTGATGAGCCGGCCCTCCGCGAGCACGTGCAGGCGACGCCCGTCTCGCATCTTGTACTCCTGCACAGCTGGGCGCACCTGCCGCACGCCGGTGGCCATCTCGTCCAGCGCCTTGAGGTTGATCTCGGAGTTGAAGTGGCCTGAGTTGGCAAGTATGACCCCGTCCTTCATCGCATCGAAATGATCGCGATCGAGGACGTTGACGTCACCTGTGACGGTGACGAAGATGTCGCCTTCGCGGGCGGCCTCGTCCATCTTCATCACGCGGAAGCCATCCATCGCCGCTTCGAGTGCCTTCACCGAGTCGACCTCGGTGATGACGACGTCCGCGCCGTGGCCCTTGGCCCGGGACGCGAGGCCGCGCCCGACCCATCCATAGCCGGCGATCACGAAAGTCTTGCCCGCGAGCAGCACGTTGGTGGCGCGGATGATGCCGTCGATCGTCGACTGCCCCGTCCCGTACCGGTTGTCGAACATATGCTTCGTGTCGGCTTCGTTGACGGCGATGATCGGGTAGCGAAGCACGCCGCGATCCGCCATGGCCCGGAGCCTGATCACGCCGGTGGTGGTCTCCTCGGTGCCGCCGATGACTTCGGCCAGCTGGTCCTTGCGCTCCTTGTGCAATCGCGACACCAGGTCAGCGCCGTCGTCCATCGTCATCTTCGGGTGGTGGTCGAGTGCCGCGTCGATGTGCTCGTAGTACGTGTCGTTGTCCTCGCCGCGAATCGCGTATGTCTTGATCGCGTGCTGTGATGCCAGCGCGGCTGCCACCGCATCGTTGGTCGAAAGCGGATTGGACGCGCAAAGCGAAAGGTCGGCCCCACCCGCCTTGAGGGTCAACATCAGGTTGGCGGTCTCGCTCGTCACATGTAGGCACGCGGCCAGCTTCAGACCCTTGAGCGGCTGCTCCTTGATGAATCGCTGCCGGATCAGCGTGAGCACCGGCATCTCTCTCGCCGCCCAGTCGATGAGGTCCTGTCCCTCGGCGGCGAGCTTCAGGTCCTTGACGTCACTGCCCTTCGCGCTAACTTTCAAAAGAGTCTCTTCTCCTCAGTAAACAAGCTCGCTCACCACCTCGATCCCTTCCAATCGCTCGCGCCCTTTGAGGAAGCTCAGCTCGATGAGAACGTGCACGCCGAGCACCTCGCCACCGAGCTTGCGGATGAGCTCGGTCGCGGCGGCGGCGGTGCCTCCGGTGGCGAGCACATCATCCACGATCAACACTGTCTGGCCGGGTCGCACCGCATCCTCGTGGATCTGGAGCTGGTCGGTTCCATACTCGAGCTGGTAGTCCTGGCTGATGGTCTTCCACGGCAGCTTACCCGGCTTGCGGATGGGCACGAACCCGGCCCCGAGCCCCAGGGCTACGGCGCCGCCGGGTATGAACCCTCTCGCCTCGATTGCCGTGACTACGTCGGGAGGACGGTCCACCCAATGGCTGCACACCTTCTCGACCATGCCTTTGAACATGACCTTGTCCGCCAGCAAGGGGGTGATGTCCTTGAAAACGATCCCTGGCTGCGGGAAGTCCGGGACGTCGCGGATCAGCCGGCGCAGATGCTCCTCGGTCAGCCGGGTGTTGGCAGTCATACGACCCGACGGAAGTATTCCAGGGTGAGCGCGAGCCCGTCCTCGAGGGCGACCTCCGGCTGCCAGCCGAGGAGCTGGCGGGCGTGGGCGATGTCCGGCCGGCGCTGCTTGGGATCGTCAATCGGCAGGGGGCGGAGCTCGATCGCGCTGCTGGATTCAGCCAGCCGGATGATGATCTGTGCGAGCTCCAGGACAGTCACCTCGTTCGGGTTGCCGAGGTTGACCGGCAGCTCGTCGCCCTTGTCGAGCGTGGCGAGCACGCCTCGGACCAGGTCAGACACGTAGCAAAGGCTGCGGGTCTGCGAGCCGTCGCCGTACACGGTGAGCGGCTCGCCGCGGATCGCCTGCGCCATGAAGTTGGGCACGGCCCGCCCGTCCAGCACCTGCATCCGCGGGCCATGTGTGTTGAAGATCCGGATGATCCGGGTATCCACGTCGTGCGCCCGGTGATATGCCATCGCGAACGCCTCGGCCGCCCGCTTGGCCTCGTCGTAGCAGCCGCGAGGTCCGATCGGGTTGACGTTGCCCCAATAGGACTCCGGCTGAGGATGGACGAGCGGATCGCCGTAGACCTCAGAGGTCGAGGCGAGTAGGAAGGTGGCGCTTTTCGCGCGCGCTAGGCCGAGCATGTTCATGGTCCCGACGGTGCCGACCTTCAGGGTGTGGATGGGATTCGCGTCGTATTGGGGCGGCGACGCTGGGGACGCGAAATGCAGGACGTACCGCACGTCTCCTTCCACGTCGACGCGCACGTTGACGTTCGCCTGCCGGAACTCGAAGTCGGGATTCTCGACGAGTGCGCTCACGTTGTCGCGCGAGCCCGTGATGAAGTTGTCGAGCGCCAGGACACGCAGATCGCGCGCCAGCAACGCCTCGCACAGGTGCGAGCCGATGAAGCCCGCGCCGCCCGACACCACCGCACGCGGCTTAGTCGCGGCCAATGCCTCGGTACGTGAAGCCGTGGCCGCGCATGACCGCCGGGTCGTAGATGTTGCGCCCGTCCACGACCACCGGCCGGCGCATGGAGGCCTTCAAGCGCCCCATGTCGAGGTGGCGAAACTCGTTCCACTCCGTGACCACGACCAACGCGTCGGCACCCGCGGCCAGACCGTAAGCGTCCTTGGTGTACTCGACCGCGGGCAGCTTGACGCGCGCGCCTTCCATGGCCGCCGGGTCGTAAGCGCGCACGTGCGCGCCGGCCGCGAGCAGAACCTTTGCGATGTCCAGGCTCGGCGCCTCGCGGAGGTCGTCGGTGTTGGGCTTGAAGGCCAGGCCGAGCAGCCCGACGACCTTCTCGTCGAGCTCCTCGAGGCAATCCCGAAGCTTGTCGATGACGAGCATCCGCTGGTCGCGGTTGATGTCCATGACGGCATTGAGCAGCTCGGGGTGATAGTCGAAGCGCTCGGCGAGCGCGGCCAGCGCCTTGACATCTTTAGGAAAGCAACTCCCGCCGTAGCCGATGCCGACGTCGAGGTAGCTCGGCCCGATGCGCTTATCGAGCCCCATGCCCTCGGCCACCAGCTTCGCGTCGGCGTCGACGCGCTCGCAGATCCGCGCGATCTCGTTGATGAATGAGATGCGCGCGGCGAGGAACGCGTTCGATGCGTACTTGACCATCTCCGCCGTGTAGATGTTCGGGGTGATGAGGATGTGTGCCTGCAAGGGCTCATAGAGCTTCGCCACCTTCTCAGCCGCGGCACGATCGTGACCGCCGATCACGACCCGGTCCGGGTGCATGAAGTCCTGGATCGCGGAGCCCTCGCGCAGGAACTCGGGATTGGAGACCACGTCGGCCTTGTGCTTGGCGTTGCGCTGACCGATGACGCGGGACACCATGTCTCCAGTGAGGGGCGGGACCGTCGATTTGTTGACCACCACCAGCGGGCCATCCATCGAGTCGGCGATCGAGCCGGCCGCGGACTCGACGAACGAGAGGTCGGCCTCCCCACCCTCGCCCTCGGGCGTGCTGACGGCGATGATGGCGTACTCCGCTCCCGGCACCGCCTCCTGGTACGACGTGGTGAAGGTGAGCCGCTTGGCCTTGGTGTTGCGTTCGACCAGCTCGCTCAACCCTGGCTCGTAGAAAGGGACGTGGTTTCGCAGCAGCTGCGCGACCTTCTCGCGGTTGGTGTCTACGACGATCACGTCGTTGCCCAGATCGGCCAGGCAAGCGGCAGTGGTCAACCCGACGTAGCCGGCGCCGATGACCGCGACCCTTGACAAAGCCGAGCGATTATCGCAGGAGGCTTTCGTAGGCCGCGATAGTTTGGCGCGCGGCCTTGCGCCAGCCGAACGCCTTGGCCCTCTCGAACCCAGAGCGGCGGGCTCGCGCAGGGTCGCGGGACAGGGCAGCGGCGGCTCGACCCAATGCCTCGGCATCGCCATCCGTGACCAGCTCACCTGCATTGCCCACGACCTCGGGCAGGCTGGAGTTTCTGAACGCCGCCACCGGGCAGCCGCACGCCATCGCCTCCAGGCACGGCAGCCCGAATCCCTCGTAGCGGCTTGGAAACAAGAGGCAGCCCGCCGCGGCGTAGAGGTCGGCCAGCTCGGCGTCCTCGACGTGACCCAACATGTGGGCTCCGCCCATGCTGTGGGGCGCCTGGCGCCCAGGATGACCCGCGATCACGAGCTCTAGGCCGTGGCGCAACCTGCTGGCGGCAAGCCACGCCTTCAGCAGCGAGTCGGGGTCCTTCCGTGCGTCCAGCGCGCCGACAAACAGGAGATACCCCGGCGCCAGGCCCCACCGGCGGCGGACGCGATCCACAGCTCCGGGCCTCGGCTTGAACTCGTCGCCGGCCGCCTCGGGCACGATCCGGATGCGTTTGGGGTTGACCTTGCTCAGGCGGACCGCATCGTCGGCGGTCGCCTGGGACACGGCCAGAATCAGGTCCGCGCGCCGCAGCAGCCGCCGCCCCAACCAGAAGCGGAATCGTTCGCCGCGCATCGCGGGGCCCCCCCACGCCCACGGGATGAGGTCATGAAGAGTGACCGCCAAAGGCACCGGCGACCGGCCGGGCAGCTTGAGGTCGATGGCGTGGTAGACGTCAGGGGCGATTCGCGCGAGGTCAGTTCCTAGCGCGACCGCCTCTTCGTAGGCGGCGAGCTGGCCGCGATACCGGCGCCGCGATGACGCCAGCCGGTATTCGCCGACCGGCAGCGGCGGCACGGGTAGGCCGGAGTCGAGCAGCAGGGTCAGGTTGGCATCGAAGCCTTCTTCGATGAGGCCGCGGAGGATGCCGTTGGCGTAGGAGCCGACGCCGCGCGTGGCGCTCGGGCCCTGAAGGGTGCGCATGTCGAGGAGGACTCGGGGGCTCGGAACGCGAGCAGCGGCACGTCTGGTGGTTTCGGTTCGGCTCAAGATCGGGCTGAGATCACGGGTCAAGCCATCATAATTTGGCGGCCAATGGACCCCCTTAATCCCCACGAACTCAGAGGCTGACGCCGTGAGTTCGCGGGGGCCCCTTGATCTGGATGTAGTCGTCGTCGGCGGGTGCGGCCACGTCGGTCTGCCGCTGGCGCTTTCCCTCGCCGAAAGCGGCTACCGGGTGGGAATCGACGACATCGACACCGCCAAGATCGACCAGGTCCGTTCGGGGAGCGTGCCCTTCCTCGAGAACGGGGCCGAGGAGCTGCTGCGAAAGCTGCTCCCGACCGGCCGCCTCGAGCTCGCCGCCAACCCGGGCATGCTCCAGCGCACCGGCATCGTGATCCTGGTCATCGGGACGCCGATTGACGAGTTCATGAACCCCTCGGTGCGCATTTTCGATCGGGTCGTGGATGAGCTCATTCCGCACCTACGCGACGGCTCCCTCGTGGTGCTGAGGTCAACCGTGTACCCGAGTACGACCGAGTCTGTGGAGCGCCGGCTCCGTGCGGCCGGCGTCGATGCCGAGGTCGTTTTCTGCCCGGAGCGCATCGCTGAGGGCCACGCCCTGGAGGAGATCCGCAGCCTGCCGCAGCTGGTCGGCGCCTCGACTGACAGCGCCTTTGAGAAAGCGAGCCTGCTGTTCGAGCGGCTCGGCGTCAAGGTCGTGCGCACCACGCCGATGGAGGCCGAGCTAGCGAAGCTGCTCACCAACACCTGGCGCTACATGAAGTTCGCGATCGCCAACCAGTTCTTTCAGATCGTGCACCGCTCCGGCCAGGACTACAACCGCGTCCTGGACGCCGTCCGCAACGACTATCCGCGCGCCGCGGACCTTCCAGGTCCTGGTTTCGCCGCCGGCCCGTGCCTCCTCAAGGACACCATGCAGCTCTCGGCTTTCACGCCCGACCACTTCCCGATGGGCCAGGCCGCGATGCAGATCAACGAGGGCCTGCCCAACTACATCGTCGACACGCTCAACTCGCGGCGGCCGCTGTCGGGCCGCACCATCGGCATTCTCGGCATGGCGTTCAAGGGCGAGTCGGACGATCCGCGAGCGTCCCTGAGCTACAAGCTGCGCAAGCTGGCCGCCTTCAAGGGCGCCCGCGTCCTCTGCACCGACCCCTACATCCACGACGAGTCGTTCGTGTCGCTGGACCGCGTCTTGAACGAAGCTGAGGTCCTCGTCATCGCTGCCCCGCACCACGCTTACCGGAAGCTCGACCTCAAAGACCGCGAAGTGGTCGACGTCTGGGGCGCCACGGGCCCGATCCGACTCTGAAAAGGGACCGCCCTTTCCGCACGTCTGGATCAAAACGTGCCAATCGGCGATGCGAATTCCGCCCGTTTGGCGCCAGCGGGGCGAAATCAAATCGTCCCCGAAGTGGCGCCTGCCGAGAGCGATGAAAGCCCTGGTGACCGGCTCGGCGGGCTTCATCGGCGGTTACCTGGTCGCAGAGCTGCTCCAGGCCGGACACGAGGTGGTCGGCGTGGACAACTTCAGCAAGTACGGCCCCGTACGGCGTGGCCACGACGACGACCCCAGGTATCGGCTTGTCGAAGGGGATGCGAAGGACGCCAAGCTGCTCACCGAGCTCGCCATGGACTGCGACCAGATCGTCGCGGCAGCCGCGATGATCGGCGGAATCTCGTACTTCCACGAGTTCGCGTACGACCTGCTCGCAGAGAACGAGCGAATCTCCGCCGCCACGTTCGACGCCGCCATCGCCGCTCACCTCAGTGGCCGCCTCGAGCGGGTCGTCGTGATCTCCAGCAGCATGGTGTTCGAATCGTCCGAGCTCTTCCCCACTCCGGAGGGCGCAGAGCTCGCGAGCCCGCCGCCGCGATCGACCTACGGTTTTCAGAAGCTCGCCACCGAGTACTTCGCCCGCGGTGCCCATGAGCAGTACAGCCTCCCCTACACGATCGTGCGGCCGTTCAACTGCGTCGGCATCGGCGAGCGGCGCGCGCTCCGCGACCACCAAGTCAGGAGCGGCAACGTCAAGCTCGCAATGAGCCACGTGGTGCCGGACCTGTGCCAGAAGGTCCTCAAAGGCCAAGACCCTCTTCACATCCTGGGCGACGGCAGCCAGGTGCGTCACTACACATACGGTGGTGACCTCGCGCGAGGCATCCGGCTGGCCATGGAGTCGTCTCGCGCGGTCGATGAGGACATCAACCTGTCCACCGCGCGGTCGACGACGGTGCGCGAGTTGGCCGAGGCGATCTGGCGCAAAGTCCACAGCAAGGGCCGCCCGCTGAACCTGGTTTCCGACCCTCCATACGAGCACGACGTGCAGCGGCGCGCTCCGGACGTGCGCAAGGCACGCGAGCTCCTTGGCTTCGAAGCCACGACCACGCTCGACGAAATGCTCGACGAAGTCATCCCCTGGATACGCGAAGAGATCGAGGCGGGACGAATCTGAGCGACCCCATCCCAGCGCCGGCGCTCAGCGTGGTCGTTCCCGTTTACAACGAGGGCGAGAACGTGGTGCCGACGCTGCGCGGCCTGATGAAGGAGGTGCACACCCGCCCGCTAGAAGTGCTGGTCGTGCACGACTTCGCTGAGGACACCACGGTGCCGGTGGTCAAACGGCTTCAGTCCGAGCTGCCGGAGCTGCATCTGCATCGGAATGAGCTCGGCCGCGGGGTAATCAACGCGCTCAAGTCGGGCCTGGCCGCGGCCAGGGCGCCGTACGTGCTGGTGACGATGGGCGACGGCTCCGACGACCCCTGCGACATCGACGCGATGTATGCGCTGGCGCAGGGGGGCGCCGAGGTCGTCGCGGGGTCGCGCTACATGAGAGGCGGCCACCAGATCGGCGGGCCGCTGTTGAAACGGACGATGTCCCGCGTCGCGGGACTCTCGCTGCACTGGCTGGGCGGGCTGCCGATCCACGACGCGACGAGCAACTATCGCTTGTATTCGAAGCGCCTGCTGCAAAAGGTGACGATCGAATCGACCGGCGGTTTCGAGCTCGGCCTCGAGCTCACGGTCAAGGCGTATGTGCTCGGTATGCGCGTCGCCGAGGTGCCGACCACGTGGAGTGACCGCACAGCCGGCGAGAGCCGATTCAAGCTCTGGAAGTGGCTGCCGCGCTACTTGCACTGGTATTGGCGCGGAATGGCTGGGAGATTCAGCTCCAACCGATAGGATGGCGCGTATGCGTCGCATTCTTGGCGCCCTGGTAGGCACGGCCTCGGCGATGATTCCGCTCTCGGCCGGCGCTTTGGTGACCCCATCGCCCAGCCTCGCGCAAATAATGCTGCCCGCGCCGAGTGGCTACACCGCGCAGACCTCAAGCGCTATAAGCGGGAGCTTCACCAGCAGCAACTTGTCGTCAACCTGGGGGACACAAGCCCCAGAGGCCCAAAAGGCTCTGGACCAGGACGGCTTCGTCGACGGCTACGGGATAACAGTGATCAACCAAACGGTTCATCACGCACTGATCGAGTACATCGTCGCCTTCGATGGCGGGCAGGGTGCGATGAACTGGCTTTCGTTTACCGAAGCCGGTGACAAGGCTGACCCAACCTACCGGCACTCAGACTCCATCTCCGGCGTCGGCGCGCATTACGGCGAGCACAACGTGTACCCGAGCCAGGACGTATCCGACGCCTTCGCCTTTGTCAAAGGGAACGACTTTTTTGTCATTGGATTCGAATCGACGCAGGATGACGTCCTGAACCTGGCGATCAGCCGGGCGAAAAGCCAATACGATTCCGCGCCCGACTCAACCATTCCGACCGAGCAGTGGCCTGAGAACTTTAAATCCCCTAGGTCGCAAGGCGCGGGATCGCAGGGCGCCGCGTTCGCCCTCGGCGGCCTCATGGCGGAGGGGATCGCAGCTCTGCTGGTCGTCGCCGTGATTCTGTTGATGGTGGGCCTGGCCATCCGTCACCGGCGTGGCCGGACAATCACTGCTTCTTTGCCGTTACCGATGCCCCCGGGCGCCCAGATGTCGCCGGACGGCGGCTTCTGGTGGGACGGCCAGCAGTGGCGCCCCGTGCCTTAGCTGCCGACCAGGGGCCGGTAGTTCTTTTTGTAGTACTCCCAGTACTCACCAGACCTCAGCGGGCGCCACCAGTCCGGATGGTCCACGTACCAATGCACAGTGCTCGCCAACCCTTCGGCAAAGGTGATCCGCGGCTCCCAACCCAGATTGGTGATTCGCGTCACGTCGACGGCATATCGATAGTCGTGGCCCGGACGATCGGCGACGTACTCGATGAGGCTTTTGGGCTTGCCCATGATCTCAAGCACAGCGTTGGCGACGTGGTTCCCATCAGTCTCGACGCCGGTGCCGACGTTGTAGACCCGCTCGGACATTGGCGCTTCATGGAGCACCAGGTCGATGGCTCGGCAGTGGTCCTCGACATGGATATAGTCCCTGACGGCCGAGCCGTCGTTGTAGAGGGGCAGCGGCAGTCCGTCGATCGCGTTGGTGATCAATACCGGCACCAGCTTCTCCGGGAATTGGTAGGGACCGAACGTGTTGGACCCACGCGTCACGAGCAGAGGCATACCGAAGCTCTCTGCGTAGGCGCGGGCGATGTGCTCTCCGCCCGCCTTGCTCGCCGAGTAAGGGCTACGCGGTTTGAGCGCATCGTCCTCGAGCGACCGACCCTCGCGCACCTCGCCGTAAACCTCGTCGGTGCTGACGAGCAGAAACGCCCGATGCGAGTACTTCCTTGCGGCCTCGCAGAGGACGGCCGTTCCGCGCACATCGGTGTCGATGAACGCGAGCGGTTCGAGGAGCGATCGATCGACGTGCGTCTCGGCGGCAAAGTTGACGATCGCGTCGACACCGGCTGCCACGGAATCCACGAGCTGGCGGTCGCAGATGTCGCCGTGGATGAATGTATAGCCGCTGCTACCGTCGAATTCCGCCAGGTTTGCGGGGTTGCCGGCATAGGTCAGCTTGTCGAGCACGGTGATCTCAACCTCGGGGCGTGTCTTTCGCAGCAGCCGCACGAAGTTCGAGCCGATGAAGCCCGCGCCTCCAGCCACCAGAAGTCGTTTAAACCTTCGTGTCCCGCCCCCGGAGTTCCTCGCAGTCAGCACACGACGGCTCACTTGATCGCGGGGCCCGCCGTCCAGTCGTAGCCGATGGACGGATCGTCGTGTGGGATCCGGCCCTCGTCGTCGGGTGAGTACGCGTTTGAGGTGATATAGAGAAGGTGGCTCCGCTCGAGAGCCCGGCACCCGTGGGCCACACCCGGCGGGATCTTGAGACACGTGGCGTGATCGTCGCCCATCAACAACTCCATCAGGCGACCCTTGGTCGGAGACCCGTCGCGAGTGTCGAACAGCGCCACCTTCAATTCCCCGATCACGTACCACCAGTCCGTCTGCTGCTTGTGGATGTGCCAGGCCTTGGTCACGCCCGGGTGCATGAGCGAATGGCTCCACTGGCCGAAGTGGTTGAAGAAGCCGTCGGTCTCGCGGATCACCTCGCGGAAGAATCCCCGCTCGTCGTCATGGGTGACGAGCTCCTTAACGACGACGCCTTCGATCACGCTGAGAAGAGATTCGGTCATGTCTCGCGGTTCACCCCGTGGCCGCGCACGAAGTCGTTGACCGCGTAGTAAGCCTCGATCGACTCCCCCGCGTCGCCCCAGAACCCATCGAGCACGTCGTACTCCATGAGCCCGCGGTCGACATACCAGTTGTTGACATCGGTGATCTCGAGCTCGCCCCGGCCGGAGGGCTTCAGGCTCGGCAGCACGTCCCAGACCGTCTCGTCATAGAAATACGCGCCGGTGACTGCGAACTCACTCGGAGGGTCTTTGGGCTTTTCCACGATGCGTTCGATCCGGCGACTGCCGTTGAGCTGCGCCACGCCCAGGTGCTGCAGGTGCTCGCGGTTGGTGGCACGAGAGAGCACCACGCGGGCTCCGGCCGCCTGCTTGCCAAAGGCGTCCACGCATCGCTGGAGCGAGCGCTCGAAGATGTTGTCGGCGAGCAAGACGACCGTGCGGTCGCCGGCCGCGAACCGCTCCGCCAGGGCGAGGGCTTCGGCGATCCCGCCCGGTTTCGCCTGGTACGCGTAGAACAGACGCGCGATCCCGAACTCCTCGCCATTGCCCAGCAGCCTCAGGAACTCGCCCGCGTGGTTGCCGCCGGTGACCAGCATGATCTCGGTCACGCCGGCCTTCACCAGCGCCTCGATTCCATAGCTGATCATCGGCCGGTCGAAGATCGGAAGCAGGTGCTTGTTGGTGATCTGGGTCAGAGGGTGCAGCCGGCTGCCGGTGCCGCCCGCGAGGACCACGCCTTTCATCGCACTCGGGATTGTCTACTAACCGATCTCCGATAGGCTTGGCCTAGATGGCAGATGCCCCACCGCCGGTGCCGCCCGCATCGGGAACTTCTGGGCCCGCGGCACCGACTCCAGTTCCCGCCGAGGGACTGGCGGGGCGTTATTCGGCGGACGGCTTCTGGTGGTGGGATGGCGCGAGCTGGAAGCCCGCCTATTCGCAGGACCGCCTATGGCGTTGGAACGGCCAGACGTGGGTGCCCGCCCAGGGTGCGCCGGCCCGGCCGAAGGGCGGCTCCGGGCTCGTGATCGGCCTGATCGTCGGCGCGTTCGTTCTCGTCGTGCTGGTCGTGGCCGTGATCGTGTTCATCGTGCTCGGCAGCCACTAAGGCAGTACCCGAAGCGCCTGAAGCGGGCTGAGGCCACAAGTTGTTGTGGCAGACTGGCCGCCACAGCATGGCGAAACCGGACAACTGGCCGCGCACCATCCTCCACGTGGACATCGACGCTTTCTACACGTCGGTCCACCAGCGCGACGATCCCAAGCTGCGCGGCGTGCCCGTGGCGGTTGCGGGCCGGTCCCGCCGGGCCGTGGTCATGGGCGCCTCCTACGAGGCGCGCGCGTTCGGGGTGCGCTCGGCGATGCCGCTCCACGAAGCCCTTCAGCTGTGCCCGCAGCTGGTCGTGGTCAGCCCGGACGGCGCCCGCTACCGCGACGCCAGCCGGCTGATCCACCAGATCTTCCGCCGGTTCACCTCGCCGGAGCTCGTCGAAGGCGTCAGCCTCGACGAGGCATACCTCGATGTCACGGCGCGCACACGCCACGGCACCTCCAATGCCGAGGAGGTCGCGCGCCGCATCAAGTTTCAGATCCACACCGAAGTCGGGCTGACCGCATCGGTCGGCGCGGCGACGTCCAAGCTGGTCGCGAAGGTCGCCAGCGGCACCAGAAAGCCGGACGGCCTCGTCCTGGTCCCACCCGGGACCGAGGCCGACTTTCTCGCCCCACTCCCCATCGGCGCCATCCCCGGGATCGGCCCCAAGACGGAGGAAAGGCTGAGCGCGATGGGCGTCCGCACGGTCGGCGAGCTGGCGGCATACGAGACGCAGCGGCTGGTCCAGGCTCTGGGCGTCGGCGGCGCCGTGCTGCAGAGGATGGCGCAGGGCCGCGACCGCGCGCCTGTGGACGGCAGCAAGCCGGCGAAAACCATCTCGGCCGAGACCACCTTCGAAAACGATGTCAGCGACCGCGGCCAGCTCGATGCGGCGCTCCGCGAGCTGACCGATCGCGTGGCCGAGCGGCTCAAAGCCGACGGCGTGCGCGCGCGCACGATCTACGTGAAGCTCAAGCTCCCTGACTTCAGGCTGGTGAGTCGCCAGGTGAGCCGGACGAGCCCGACCGACGACGTCGAGACGATCTTCCGGGCCGCGCGTTCGGCGCTGGAGAAGTCGCACGTCGAGTCGCGGCCGGTGCGGCTGATCGGGGTTGGGCTGTCTGGCCTCGAACACCCTGAGCCCGATTTGCAGCTGACGCTCTTTGACTAGGGTGCGTGCGATCGACGATGGGCCGCGGCGGCAGTGCCGCAAGCACGTCGCCCACCGTTTTCCAGCCCAGGGTCTCGCGGGCGCGAGCGATCAAGGCTCGAAACACCATGGCCGTGGCTCGAGCGTCGTCGAGCGCGGCGTGCGCCGGGGTGACGTCTAGGCCGAGCTCCTCCACCAGGCGGGCGAGCCCGGGCGTCTGCCCCTTCGGGAGGTCGAGGACGAGCCGAGCGAGCGTGGACGTGTCGATGATCGGATGCTCGAGAGGGATCTCGAGGCCGCGCCCCACCAGCCAGGTGTCGAAAGCGTCGTGGCTGTGCTCGACCAGCACAGCGCCCCGCGCAAAGCGAAGGAATGCCCGGCGCACATCCCTGAACTCGGGTGCGCCGATCAGCATCGAGCGATCGATCTGGTGGCGCCGGCGCGCGTATGGGTTGATGGGAGCGCGACAGTCGACCAGCGTGTCGAAGAACGAGAGCGTGCCGTCGAGCCGGAACCGCTCGGCCCCGATCTCGAGCACCAGGAAAGGCGCATTGCCGGTGGTCTCGACGTCCAGGGCTACGAACTGAGCGTCATCAAGCGGCGTATTCGGCCCGAGCTCGGGCATGTCGACCGCGATCTCCGACCACGGCACCGGCTCGATGGCGCCACGCGGCTTGAGCAGGACGGGCTTCTGCGTCACCTGGCCAGCGCGAGCGCTCTCCGGGCGAACGCGATCTCGTCCGCGGTGACGGCGCGCAGCAGCAGGGCTGCGCCGGTGTACACTGCCGCGCCGACCACGATCGGGATGAGAATGCGAATCCCATCCAGGTTGCTCAGCGGGAACAGAGCTGCGCCCATGACCACGCCGGCGAGAACCGGGCGCCAGCTGATTTGAAGCACCGGGATACGACCGATGTGACGCGCGGTCAAGATCCACCCGGCCACCCCGAGCACGACCTCAGTGAGCACGGTGGCCCAGCTTGCGCCGCGATAACCGAAGAACGGTATGAGGATCAGGTTGAGGGCCACGTTTGCGACCAGGCTCCAGCCGGCGGCCCACGTGAAAGAAAGCTGGTGGTCGGAGGCGCTCAGGGCCCCGATGAAGGCGTTGTTCACGAAGCCGATGGCCAGCGCCAGAGAGAGGATTCGCAGGGCTGGTTCCGACTCCGGGTAGAGGAAGGTCTTGGTGAGCGGGTGCGCCAGCATGTACAGGCCGACAGCGATCGGCCAACCCACGACGAGCAGCGCCTTGAAAAAGCGGCTCACTGCGTCGGCCAGCTCCTGCGGCCTCTCGCGGGAGTAGACCGAGAGGACCGGAAACACCACCGACAGCAGCGTCATCGGAATGAACAACAAAGCTTCGAATGGCTTGTACGCCGCGGCGTACCAACCCGCCTCTTGATGCTGCCGCAGCGCGTAGAGGATCGGCTGGTCGACCTTGAAGTAAAGGATCGTGAGCACAAAAGTGAGCGCGAAGGGAAGGCCCTGAAAGAACCATTCGCGGAGCAGCTGCGGTTCGAACCTCCAGCCGACGACCGCGATCTTCTTCCAGGCGAGCACGAACGCGAAGTACGCGCAGCTGAATGCGTACTGGGCGGCGTATGCCCAGACGAAGTAGGAGACTCCCGCCTGGATCTTGATCCCGACGAGCACGAGCGCGAGGAGGACGGCGCTCTCGAGCACCACCGCCGCGGCTTCGTAGCCCAGGCGCTGAACCGCGTACAGCGTGTTGCGGAGCAGGGTCGAGTAGGACGTCAGGACCATGAGCAGGAACCCCGGAACCAGGAGGCTGCTCAAACCGGCGACGGCGAGCGCGATGGCAAGGATCACAAAGCTGGCCACCGCCATCAGGACCCGCAGCGACATCACGTTGCGCAGGTATCGTTGGATCTCGGCGGGGTGGCGGGCGCCCTCGCGAACGTAGAGGACGTTGAAGCCCAGATCCAGGACCACGCTCACGATGGC